>LSQX01368545.1_pt2 | contig 66255 bp, 49 predicted proteins | sample 654561 | NCBI WGS metagenome assembly LSQX01 (sample SAMN04489861, study PRJNA283612) | anaerobic digester metagenome | isolation source: 4 biogas reactors fed with cattle manure at either 37C or 55C with and... | place: Denmark: Kongens Lyngby | collected 2014
GCCGGGCGGGGCGCTACCTGGACGCCATCGGACTGGGATATGCGCCGCAGGCAAGCGCCTCGCCTAAGCGCAATTCCCGTTTCCGCATCCGGCGCTGATGGTTCAATCCTCCCTGACATGCTGCAGCGCGACCTGCCGGGAACGGTACGCACGGTAGCGTTCCCGGCAGGCTTGGTGCATCTGCGGTGAGCTGCGGGTCACGAATTCATGAATGACCCGGAACCGAACCGCGAAATCCAGGGCACAGTGGCCGTCGGCCACGAGAATGTCCGCCTGCCCCGGATTGCGCTCGCCCGTCACGATCGCCACCGGTGTATCGGTGTCCCTATCCCCTTCCCTCACTACCCGGTGGGGCAGGAATGATTCCTGCTTGAGTACCCAGAGCATGCGGTCGATATCCTGCGCCCGCTCCTCGCCGTCCGCGTAGATCAGCACGCGCTCCCGCCGGGCCAGGGCGCTCTCAACGATTTCGAAGATCCGGAGGTCGCGCCGTGCCGCGCCGGTGTCGTGAAAAATGCAGGAACTCATTCCGCCGGCGCCTTTCTCTCCCTTTCAGGATCCCTGAACTCCACCTCGATGCCGATCATCGTCTCGACCACTTCCCCGTTCTTCGTCGCCGGGAGGAAGACCCAGCTGTTCTTCACCCCCTCCAGAGCCCGCTCGTCCAGGCCCCGTCCCAGGCCTCTCACCACCTTCAGCCCCTGGATCCCCCCGTTTTTGGTGATGACGCCGGAGAGTTTCACCTTCCCCCAGGTCTTCGCCTTGCGCGCCTGGGTCGTGGGAGGGATCTCCGGCCGCGCGATGATCTTGGGCGGGTTGGTCCCGTCCTCCGTCAAGAGCCCCTCCCAGTCGCGGTCCCACGCCGGGGTGCCGTCCGTACGCTCCAGGCGCCCCATGAAACGGATCCCGGCTTTTCCGAGCATCCCCCCCGGATCGACGCTCTCGAGGTCGAGCTCGCCGATCTGCAGCGCCAGTTGATCGAAAGCGCTCTGCGCCAGGGGTTGGAGGAAGTACCGTCGCGAGCCGACTCGCACGCTCAGTTCGCTGATGGAGTCCAGCTCGCGGAAAGCCCCGATGACGGTCAGCCCGACATAGCTGTGCCCCTGGAGCAGAAAAGACGCGGTGAAGCATTCGCCTTCCCCGCCGGGGTCGACCGGATCCGATTCGTAGACCTGGCCGATGTAAAAGGCGCCCGATCCCGCGCGGTAGATGAACTCGCTCGGCTGAACGACGATGACGAATTCCGACAGGTTGATGACATTGACCACGAAGGAACGTTCTCCCGCCACCTCGGCCGTGATGAGGGTGTCGGCATCCACGTAGGCGAAGGTCCGGCTCGGCGTGGGTGCCGCCGCTGCGAGGGCGAACCCGGCCATGCAGAGGGAGACCACCAATGTCATCCACCCTCTTCCCGACAGCTTTTCCATAAGCTCCGCTACTCCTCCGCCGAGGCGCCCCGGGCGCCCGCGAGCGCCCGCTTGAAGTCCTCGATCACGCTGACGGGGGTGGGATCGACGCGGTTCAGGTAGGCCAGGTAGAGGCTCACGAAATCCCCCAGGTAGAGGGTCGAGAGGACTCGGCAGAGGAGAGACTCCCCGCGGCTCCACACCTCGTCGACACTCCCCGCCGCGGGCGCGATGACCCCGCGCGTCAGTTCGAAACGCCGCTGCACCTGCGGGTGGTCCCCGCGGTCCCGCAGCAAGACCACTCCGATTCCCCTGAGCCCGGTCTCGGGGAAACGCCACCCAACCAGTTCATTGTGGTTCATCTCCGGGAGCAGGTGGTGGAACGCCAGATTCTTGGCATTCTCCTCGATCTGGGAACGCCAGCGATAGGCGCAGGCGCCCATGACGCCGCTCGAGCCGTAGACGGCCGTGATCTTTCCGTGGAGCGAGCGGGCCAGGGCCCGGGCTGGATTCGTCTCCGCTGGCGCCCCGGCCCCGCACTCGTCCCTAACTCTCTCCAGGATCTCCACTGTTTCCCCCACCGTCCCCCCCTGGGCCGGAATCACCCGCAGCGCCTCGAGCGCCCCCAGCAGGGTCATCAGCGCATGCCCCAGCGCGGCCCGCGGGGGGAATCCCCCGGGGAGCGGAAGCAGGGGGAAGCCGTCGGCCCGGGCGCGCCGGGAGAGTTCCCCTCCCGAGCTGATACACAGGATGCGGGCCCCGGCCCGGCGGGCCTGGGCGTAGGCGCTGAGCGTTTCCTCGGTATTTCCCGAATAACTGCAGGCTACTACCGCGGTGCGGGGGCCGACCCATGCGGGGAGGGTGTAATCGCGGCTGACCAGGATAGGAGTCTCCAGTTGTGCGCCGGCGATGGCCAGCGCAAGGTCGCCGGCGATGGCCGATCCACCGAGCCCGCTGACGATCACCGCCTCGGGCCGCGCGGCCGATGGCAGGTCGATACCCGCCGTAGTCCGGGCGGATGCGGCGATGTGATCCGGAAATGCTTCCACCAGCGTGATCATGGATTGCGGATCGGGGCCGGATGCGGCCTCCTTCCGGTCGGCGATGGACATGAGGCACCCCTTTGTTTTATGGCGGCTGAAGCCGCAGATGTCGAAACCCAGAGTAGTGCGCACACCGCAGCGGCGTCAAGCCATTCCTCCCCCAGGACCAGCCCTGCCTTCGCCGCGCGGCTGCGGCGCCCCGTCCGGGACCCCGGCGCCTTTGTCATCTTCGCGCCCCCTGCGGGCCCGAGGCCCCCCGGATCTTCAGCACGACCCCCTTTTCCGGACGGAGGATCCGCGCCGCCGCCGCTGCGAAATCCTCCTCGGTCACTCCTTGGAGGTTCCGTTCAAACTCCCGGTACTCGTCCATCCCCTTCCCGGCCATGAAGTGTCGCACCATCTCCATTATCCTGTCGCGTCGCTCCTGCCGGCGGATGCGGTGCATCCCCACGGCCGCCGCCTCGGCGGCCCGCAAATCGTGCGCACCCGGCGGGCGCCGCCCGGCGGCGTCCAGTTCCGCCTGCATCGCCGCACGCGCCGCCTCCCCATCCCCGTCTCCCATGAGGGCGAAGGCGACCGCACTCCCGCCCGGCAGGCGCGGCCGGAAGATGAAATCGGCATGCCAGGCTATCCCAAGGCGGTCCCGCAGCTCCTGCCCGAGCCGCCCCATAACCCCCAGGTATCCCTCGAGCACACGGAGCGCGTAGAGGTCCTCGTCTTCTTCGGGGGGCGCCGGGTACCCGACCAGGAGCATCGTCCCGGGCCGAGCCGAGCGCGCCTCGAGCGCGATCCCTTTTTCACGGGGCTTGGCGAATTCCCCCCGGCGCCCGACCTCCCGCATGCGGGAGCCGCTGAAATCCTTCACGAAGTGGGCGGCCAGGGCGGTCCCGGTCATGTCCCCGACGGCGGCTACGATCGGCTTATGTCCGCGCACCGTCTCCCGGTGCCAAAGTTCGAGCGCCTCGGCCGTCAACGCGGGGAGGGCCGAGGCCTCCTCGTCCATGGTCGGAGCGTGGAGGGAATCGGGAAAAAGAACTCCCTCAATCCCCCGTGTCCGGGCCTCCCGGGAGTCCTTCCGCCGTGCGATTTCGGCCGACCGCACACGCTTTCCCCATTCGACCGTCTCCGGAACAAACCCAGGGTTGCGGATCGCCCGCGAAAGCGGCTCGAAGGCGGCCGCGAAATTGGCGGAAGGGACGGAGAGAAAAAAGCCGAAAAAATCATCCCCCGCCACGCTCTCGACCGCCCCCCCCAGGATTTCCACCTGGCGCAGCACGGCGGGGGGGATCATCGTCTCCAGCATCAGGGCCGTGATCCCGGCGTTCGTGGACGTTTCCGTCCCTCTCCCCCCCGGGAAGAACAGCCCCAGGTCGATAACGGGGGTAGAATGGTCCTCCTGGATATACAGGTCGGGGCCGCGCAGGATCGAAGCCGTGCGCAGTGGGTATTGGACTTCGCTCGGCTCGAACCTCCCCCCGCCCTCCGGGAGGGTTACGGCATAGACCACTTCCTTCTCCCCCCTCCGACCGGCTTCCGCCACCGCCTCCGGCAGCAACCCCTCCAGCGTCTTTCTCACCACGGCGGCCGTGACCGGCCGCCGCTCGGAGGATTCCGGAAGACACTCCACCAGGATGGCATTGTCCAGGCGCAGGTGACGGGCGGCTGCCTGCCGTACCTCGCCCGCCTTGACCCGGCGCCACTCGGATGGATAGGACCGCATCCTTTTCCAATTCCCGGAAAACTCGCAGCGGGCAAGCAGTGCGGCCCGGCCGCCGACCGTCTCGAACGCCCGCCAGTAGGCCCCTTCCAGCCAGCCGCGCGCGCGCTCCATCTCCGCCCGTTCGGGATCCCTTTCCTTGATCCGCTCGATTTCGGTCATGACCGCCAGTTCAGCGCGATCGACGTCCGCCTCGTCCGTTTCCGCCTCCAGAAGCAGCATGCCCTGATTGGGTGCAACCATGGCGCGGGTGTTCAGCAGCAGCCCTTCGCGCTCCCCCCAACCAACCGCGAGCAACGAACTGCGCCCTCCCCCCAGCAGGGCCGCCAGAACCTCCGTGGCGGCGAAATCTCCCCCCCGCTCCGGCGGAGTCCGGAAACCGAACACGATCCTCGCCGGCGGGCCCTCCCACCTAAGAGAGCGATAGCGGAAACCCGGCCGCTTCCCCGCCGGACGACCGGGCGTTCTGATCGCCCGTCCCGGGGCCATGTCGTAAAGACGGACAATTTCATTGAGGATATCGCTCGAACGGATGTCCCCGGCAACCACCAGGGTCATGGCCGCAGGAGTGTAGGCCGCGGTAAAGGCCGCACGCGCTTTGTCCGGGTCACCCGGTTTCCCGTCGCGCCACGGTGCCTGTCGGCCCGATCCTTCCTCGAAAAGGGCCGCTCGCGCGGCTGCCTCCGGGGGAGCCAGCCGTGCCCGCGCCTCTGCGGCAAGGAGAAGGGATTCGCTTTGCACCACCTCCGGATCGAAGGAGGGGCGTTGCAGCGCTTCAGCTTGTAGTCGCAGTACCTGGCTCCAGCGTTCCGCGGGGGCGGTGATTTCCAGGAGGTTATGTTCCGGGTCGGTGCGCCGGGAGAAAACGCCGCCCAGGGCCTGGACCCGCTGCCGGAAGGTCCCCGCTCTCCCCGGCGTCCCCCCGCGACACACCAGCGCCCCGACCAGTTCCGCCAAGGCGTCGTCATCGGCCAGGGCGCCGACGCGCGCCACGTAGGCCTGCGCCGAAATCAGCTGCGCGGTCCGGGTTTCGTGGACCAGGACCGTCATCCCGTTTTTCAGCACCACCCGCGTCCCCGGCGCCGCCTCCTCGTACGAAATGGACTCGAGCAGGAAAGGGGCACGGGGCTCCGGTGCCGCACGCCGGCTGCTGCGCCTCGACTGCGGCAGTCCAAGCGGGACCAGCAGAAATCCGATGGCTGCGATCGCAATCCCGTATCGGATTCCTTTCATGACCGGCCGGCCTCCTAGGGGAGTGAAAGGCGGTAGACTCCTTCCCAGCGCGTTCCCAGGTAAACGCGCCCAGGGTGGCGTGGATCGGGGGTCAGGCAATAGATGGGGGATTCAAATTCCGGCGAAAAGATGCGCTCCCAGTTCTCCCCAGCATCCCGCGAGTAATACACGCCCCCGGCGGTCTTGTCCGCGGCCAGGACCTGTTTCCCGTCGGCGTCGAGGAAGGCGACGGAGGAAATGCTCATGCCCAGGCTGCCGTCGCCTGCCCGCCGCCAGTAAAACCCGCCGTCGCTCGATTCGAAAAGGCCCGCCGCGGTCCCGGCAAACATGTGCTTCCCGCCGTCGGGCGACAGGGCGAGGTTCTCGATGGTGACCCGTTCGGGCAACCCGTGCATGGAAATCACCTTCCAGGTGGTCCCCCGGTCCTCGGAACGGAGCAGGCCGAGGCTGGTTCCGGCGTAGACCGTTCCCGGCTGCGTCTCCGGGGCGACGAGGCTCCAGGCCTTCGGGCTGAACCGGTAGGCTGGCGGCATACGGAAATTGAGAGTGTCCAGGGGGGCGCGGTAGATGCCCTGATCGGTTCCGGCATAGAGAATGGCACTGGCGGGATCCGCGGCCAGGCTGTAGATGGTGCGTTTGCCGATAGATCCCTGGAGCTTGACCCAGCCCCGCGCTCCGGGCGCCTGATGGTAAATCCCCTGGGGGGTGCCGACGAGTGTTCCCCGGTTCCGGGGCAGGATCAGGAAGGAGAGAATTCTCATCCCGGGTTCGATCTGAGAATGGCTCCACCGGGAACCGCTCTCCTCGTACGCGTACCACCCGCCACTTCCCGAATGAACCCCCATGGCAAAGCGCCCTTCGTGGCTGGGGTCGGGCAGGATCCAGGAGATCTGCTTGTGGATGAATCCCGCGTTGGACTCCACCCAGTTCCGGCCGCCGTCCTCGCTCCGGAGCACTCCCTGGTATTCCGTACCGATCAGGATTCGTTCGGGACGGACGGGATCGACCTGGATGGCGTTGACGGTAACCCCCTTGTCCGTAAGGGGGCGCCATGTGCGCCCTTCGTTGTTGCTTACGTACAACCCTTCGGTGGTGCCGGTGTAGACCCTGGACGGGTTGACCGGGTCGGGGTAAACGACCAGGGCCCTGATCGTGAACCGATCAGGGAGCACCTTCAGCCGTGTCCATGACCCCGCCCGGTTATCGGAGCGGTAGACCCCGCTGCAGGCGCTGGAATAGACGATCTTAGGGTCATGCCCGCTGATGGCGATGGAGAAGACGTCGGAATCGAGCGGCATTCCCGCCTCGACCCTTTTCCAGCTTGCGCCCGCATCGGTGGAGAGGTAACTCAGCCGCCAGGTCCCCACGTAGAGGAGATCGGGATTATAAGGGTCGATGGCGACTGATTCCGCCTTCCTGAGGCTATTTCCCCCGACCCGTCTCCAGCCCGTCCCGCCGTCCCGGCTGACGAACACGCCGTCCAGGGTGGCCAGGATCATGTGTTCGGGACGAGTGCGGCAGATGTCCATCCCCCTCACGGCGGCGGCGCCGGAGGGGAGCCCCACGGCGTGCCAGCTTTGGCCGTGATCCCGGCTCATGAACAGCCCCCCGCCGTCGGAATGGAGATCCCAGGCTCCCGCATATACCCTTCCTCGCTCCGTCGGATGGGCGATCAGGGTATCAATGACGTAGGAGCTGTTGCCGATCCCCGGATAGAGCGCTTTCCACGTACCGCCATGGTCGGAAGACTTGAAGATCTTGCCGTTGCTCGTGCCGAGATAGGCGATACGACTCTCCCCCGGGTCGACAAGCAGCGAGCGCACGTCGCCTCCGAAGGGGCCGATCCGCTCGAACCGGGGCGTTTCCGCCCGGTCGACTGCGCCGGCGCCGCCCGTGCCCAGCAGGATGAGGACACAGAAAACAACCCTGGAAATTTTACCGCTCATGAACAGGAGTATAACAGAAGTGTGGGATTGGAACCGGGGGGCGGCGTTGGTGCCGCCCCCCGGTTTTGCAGTGGACTTATGGGATTAACGTACGGAGAGTTCGATCTCCACACGGCGGTTCAGCTTGCGGCCGGCCTCCGTGGCGTTGTCGCCCACCGGGTTGTTGTCCTCACCGTCGGTGAGGGTCAACCGGGAGGCTTCGACCCCCTGCGTACCAAGGTAGTCGGCCATTGCGCGCGCCCGCGCCTCGCCGAGTCCCTTCTTCCGCTTCTCGTAGCTGGAACCATCGGTATACCCGATGATGTTCGCGCGCAGCTTCGGATCGTTCTTCATGCGCACGGCCAGGTCGTCGAGGATGGCCTTGGCGCAGTTGTCCACGCGGGTGCCGCGCGGGCTGAAGAATCCGCAGTTGTCCCGGGTCACGCTGATCCGTTCCGAGACGTTGACCGTCATGCTGCAGGAGGCCTTCCCACCGCGCCCGTCGTCGACTCCGACGGAAACGATGTAGCTTCCCGCCCTGACGCCGGCGGCGTTGAATGTGGCGGTGTTGTCCTTACCGCTGACGGCGTTCCCGGGACCGGACCAGCTGTAGGTCAGCCGGTCGCCATCGGGATCGCTCGCCTTGGAGGAGAGCTGAACCGACTGCCCGGAGGCCACATCGACCGTCGTGGTCTGGCATTCGATCACCGGGGGTTGATTCGGCTTTTCCCGGATGGTCCCCTTGGCGGAGGCGGAAGCAGTCTCCTGTCCGTCGCTGACGGTGCAGACGACGTCGTAGGATCCCGGCTGTCTCCCTTCGGAACCGAAGGTGATCTGCGGCCCTTCCGCGGCCAGTTTCTGCCCGTTGACGGTCCAGCTGTAGGTCAACGCGTCATTGTTCGCGTCGGTCGCCATGCAGCGCAGGTTGGCGCTCTCGCCCGGGAGGATGCTGAAGGACGTGGGCTCCATGGTAACCTGGGGTCCGACGTTTTTCTTGAGCACGGTGATCTCGCTCGAGCAGGAAGCCTCGTGCTTCTTGTCGCGCACGGTGGCCGTCACCGTGTACTTGCCCGGGGCCAGCCCGGTGGCGTCAAACGTCGCCGTCTCCCCGCTTCCGGTCACCTTGCCGCCCGTGGTCGTCCAGGAGTAGGTCAGCTGGTCGCCGTCGGGATCGCTCGCGTTGGCCCGGATCGTGGTGGTCTCATCCTGGAGGATGGTGTTTTTCGCCACCGCACAGTTGACTGTGGGGGGATCGTTCTTACGCAGGCCCACGGCGCCCTGAACGACGAAGCCGTGCGAACTCGCGGGCTCCACGCCCAGCGCAGCGTTGCGGGTCACGTGGTTGATGGAAGCCTGGTATCCAGCGCCGAGCGCGATCCAGTCCCTGGGATAGAAACGCATTCCAACGATGAGGTCGACCGGATTCTGGTTCGGGTTCCAGCCGGGGGTCGTTTCCCTCCCGTAGTAGTTCCGCCCGTCCAGTTCCGCGATCACGCGGTACGGCCGGGTCAACGGGAATTCCGCGCCGAAACGGTAGAGGAACTCGTGCTGGTAGTCGGCATTGGACACCTTGGCGTCATCGTACATGTTGGTGCCGACGTTGGCGTGGAAGCGAACCAGGCCCGACGCTGTCTTGGACAGCAGCATGGCGAACCCGCCCTGGTAGGCGCCCGAGGACAGGCCATCGAGCAACCCACCGGCTTCGCGGTGGCCGGGGATCGTCCCGAAGCCCGTAAACGCGATGCTTACCGGGTTCCCCCGGCGCTCCGATAACAGGCCCAGTTTGAAGCCCAGGTGCACGTCGCCGCGCCCGCTCGCCTCGTCCACATTAATGAAGGGGGCCACCTGGCTGGCGTAGGCTTGGTTGGCCGGGTTCTGGGAGGGGAACAGTTGCAAGCCGACCGGGCGGTTGTATCGGATATTGTCGGCCTCGATACGCCGGTAGGCTTCCCAGGACCCGAAAAATTCAAACCGGTCCATTACACCCACAGCCGCCCCGACCACCGCCCGACCGACCGTGAGTTGTCCCGGGTCACGGTTGAGCTGATCGTAGCCGAAGGTGAAATTGGCTTCGCCCTTCCGCAGGTTTTCGGCGTCCCAGGTCTTGAAAAGACCCGTGGTGCCGTCAAGGCTGGCGGCCTTCATCCTGCTCGTTGCTGTATCCTGCGCGAAACCGGAAAGTGAGAATAGTAACAATACTATGCTTGCCGCTGCTACGCGCATGCACCTTTTGTTCATATTTTTAGCCTCTCCACTGTGCAATTCCATTCAATAGTCGATACTCGATCAGGCGCCGCAACCACATACGGTCCGCCTGGTGTTGAAGCCGGTAAAGTTCAATCCAAAGACATTTTAACAACAAACGACTTATCCATCAAGCATTTAAATCATATTCCCTCCAGGTTCCGACCCCACCCCGGCGCGGAGATTTCCTCGGCTCCATGCATGCGCGGGCGCTCACCAACGATGCTTCCGCGCGTTTTTCGCGAAACCCGCTTGCATTGGTCCCCGGGAATGCGTTATTATTCGGCGCCTTTGATCAGGTGGGGTCGTAGTTCAGTTGGTTAGAACGCCGGCCTGTCACGCCGGAGGTCGCGAGTTCGAGTCTCGTCGGCCCCGCCATTTCGAGGGCAGGGAAAGAAAACGTGGCAGGGAGGCCGGCGGGCCTCCCTTTTTTATTGGCTCACCGGCGCGAGGAGCGAACATGAAGATTTCCGATCTGTTCGACGTCAAAGGTTACGGCGCCGTCATCACCGGGGGAGCCAGCGGCATCGGGCTCGGCTATGCCGAGGCCCTGGCCGCCGCCGGCGCGCGCGTGACGCTCCTTGACGTGGACGGCGACCGGCTGGAGGCCGAAACCGCCCGCCTCGGCCGCGAGGGATTCGATGTTCAGGGCCGCCTCGTGGATGTCACCAATCACGGCGCCCTGGACGCCGCGGTGGCCGAGGCGACGGAGCGCTACGGCCGGCTCGACGCCGTGTTCGCCAACGCCGGGATCGACCCCGGTCCGGGCTTCGTCGGCGCCTGGGCCGGGTCCGAACGACCCCGCCTCGTCGAAGGGGCGCTCGAAAACTACACAGACGAACGCTGGAACCGGGTGGTCGAAATCAACCTCAACGGCATCTTCGCCACCGTGCGCGCCGCGGCCCGCCACATGAAGCCCCGGAAGTCGGGCCGCATCGTCATTACCACCTCGCTGGCGAGCACCCGCGTTGAACCCGCCATCGGGGCGGCCTACATGGCGGCCAAGGCGGGAGCCGCACAGTTCATGCGCACGGTCGCCCTGGAACTGGCGGCCTTCAACATCACCGTCAACGCCGTCGCGCCGGGCTACATCGTGACCAACATCGGCGGGGGGCATTCCCAGGATCCCGTGGAACAGGAGGCGGTCGCGCGCATGATTCCCATGCACCGGGTGGGATTCCCGAGCGACCTGTACGGGCTGGCGCTGTTTCTGGTCTCGCGCGCCTCGGACTACATCACCGGGCAGGAAATCGTCGTGGACGGCGGCTGGGGCCTGGGCGCCGCGGATTAGCTCGGAGCGTCACGCCCGCTCCCGCGGACCCAGGAATACGGCGATGCGCTCCGTGTCCGGATGGCTCTTGAGCGCGATGATGACGGTCATGGTAAGCGGGATCGCCAGGAAAATACCCATATAGCCCAGGACCCAGCCCCAGAAGAGCATCGACAAAAAGACCAGAAGCATGGGCATGCCCAGCTCCTGTCCCAGGAAGCGGGGTTCCAGTATGGTCCCCAGCAGGAGCTTGAGGGCCAGGTAGCCGAGCACGACCAGCAGCGCGCTCCCCCACCCGAGCTGGATCAAAGCCAACAGCACGACCGGGATCGCCGCCATGATCGTTCCGATAGTGGGGGCGTAATTGAGCAGAAAAGTCAGCAGCCCCCAAAGAACCGGAAAATCGACACCGAGAAACCAGAGCCAGGCGCCGGCGCCGATCCCCGTGGCGAGGCTGAAGATGGTCTTGATGACCAGGTAGCGGTAGAGGTTGGCCGTAAAAGCTTCGAACCACGCGAAACGGTTCTCTTCCATCGCGTAGGCCCGGTGGATCCTGCCGGGGAGTTCGGAAGCCTCCAGCAGCATCAGCATTGCGAAGAGCAGGATCAGGAACGTGCTGGCCAGGGCGGCCCCGAATTCCCTGAGGAGGTCAGCAGCGATCGAAAGCGCCGCCCCCGGATTGATCAGGCCGAGGATCCCCTTTTCGGGCATATCGATCCCCAGCCCCTGTGCCCAGTGAATCAGGGCCGCCATCTCGATCGTCAGGCGCTCTGCGTAAAACGGGAGCCTCCGGGTCATGGTTTCGAAGGCCCCGGCGGCCACGATCCCCGTGCCGGCGCCCAGGACCAGGATGACGCCCAGCACCAGCAGGATGGCCAAGGGCCTGGGGATCCGGCGGCGGGTCAGCCAGGACACCAGGGGAGAGAGCGTGATGGCGACGAAGAGACTGAGCATCACCGGCACTACGATCATGCGCGCGGCTTTCAGGCCGGCGATGACGATCACCAGGGAGGCGAGCAGGACGATGCCCTTGTAGATCACGCCCCCCTTCTTCGGCTCATCAGCCATGAAACCTCCATCCGTTGGTTGGTGCCGTGCCCAACCCCCGTTTGGTCAGGGGTGCGGAGACGGCACCGCCAGTGTACCTAAACCGCTTTTTGATGGAAACGGAGAATCATGTTCCCTTCCCCGGTTGTTGCGCGGGAAGCTGTATCCTGGGGGCCTTCAGGTGAAAAACGACCGTCAGGACCAGGATCAGACTCCCCGCCGCCATGTACATCGGCCGGTAACCGGCGAAGTCCGACACCCATCCGAAGAGCGGAGAGCCGAGCCCCATGCCGACATCGAACAGCGAAAGGTACAGGCCGAGGGCGAAGCCCTTGTTTTCCCTCCCCATGAAGTCGATCACGTAAGTGCTGAGCGCGGGGAAGATCAACCCCTGCCCGAAACCCGCGACGAAGCCGCTGACGATGAAAGCGCCGTAGGAGTGGACCGAGGCGATCCAGAACATGTTGAGACCGATCAGGAGCGCCGAGGGGAGGATCACCCGCTTGCGCCCGTAGCGGTCCGAAATGTCCCCGATCCCCAGCCGGGTGATGATGGCCGCCAGCGAGAAGGCGATGAAGAAGGGGCCGATCCGGCCCAGTCCCGCGCTTGACGCGTACAGCGCAATGAAGTTGACGACCGAGCCCCGGACCGCCCCGTGGGCCACCGGCATGGCGGCGATGACAAGGAGCACCGCCAGCGAGGGACCGATCGGCAGCCGGAACCGCTGCGCCCTTGTCGGCGCGCTCTCGGGCCGAGGGGCACGCACAGCGTGCACGCACAGCGCGGTGGCGGCGAGCATGACAAGGCTCGCGGTGAACACGGCATCGAAGTCGAAACGCCGCACCAGGTCCTCCGCCAGGGCCGGCCCGGCCGCCCCCGCCACGATCCCGGCCGAGCCGAGGATGCCGAGTGAATGCGCCATCCGCTCCGGGGGGGAGCATTCGGAGCTGATGCCCATGATGGCGGTGGTCGCCACCCCCCAGCCGATCCCGTTCAGCGCCCGCAGCAGGAGCACCGGCCATCCCGCGCTTGCAATCAGGTAGAAGCCGGGGATCGACAGCATCATCAGCAGCACGCCCCCGAGCGCCACCGCCCGCCCCCCCTTTTCGTCCAGCAGCCGGCCGAACAGGGGGCGCACCATGATGGCGGTGACGCTGTGGATCCCCATGATGAGGCCCACGCGCGCCTTGGACGCCCCGAAGTGCTCGAGGTGGAGCGGAAAGAGGTAGAATACGGCGCCGGCCATGAAGACGAAGAAATAGGCGAGCGAGGCGAGCACGAAATTCCTGCCGAGCAGCGGCGTCCTGCCTGCATCCCTGCCCCCCTGCCCGCTCCGCCCGTCCATTCCTTCCCGCCTCCGCAAGAAAGGAAGGGTACCGCCTGGCCGATGCCGATTGCAAGGAGCAGGTGGTTGCCGCCCCGGAAAGAGGGCCCGCCTCCTCGAGCAGCCTGTCAGGCTGCTTTATCATCCCGTGTGCATCGTGATAAACATCAATCAAAAATATCTTTGGAAGATCTCGTTAAGTTTGTTATATTTATGTTCCACCCGAAAACTTTTTATTGCGAAAACAAAGAAAGAATTTTCTCACAACCTATTAATTTGAAATTAACCATGAAATTCATTGAAACGGATAAAATAGAATTACAGTTTCTCCAACTGGAAGATTATTTGGAAATAAAGGAAGTAATGCAATCCGCCTACCCTTCCATGCCGCAAATGTATTGGAGGGAACATCAACTACGCACATTGCATGATAAATTTCCAGAAGGCCAGGTCGTTATAAAAATCAACGGCCATATAGCGGCTTGCGCCTTTGCCATTATCGTTGATTACGACAAGTTTGACGGCAACCATACCTACAGGGAAGTTACGGCCAATCATACTTTTGCAACCCACAATCCAAATGGGGATGTCTTATACGGCATAGATGTTTTTGTCGCGCCTGAATACAGGGGGCTCAGGCTGGGAAGAAGGTTATACGATTACAGGAAAGATCTTTGCGAGAAACTGAATTTAAGAGGAATCGCTTTCGGCGGCAGGATTCCCAATTACAAATCATATTCCGACAAGTTAAGCCCCAGGGAATACATAGCGAAGGTAAGGCGGAAAGAAATAGAGGATCCCGTTCTCAATTTTCAGGTATCCAACGATTTTCATCCCACGCGGATACTGAAAGGATACCTGGAAGGCGACGAGGCTTCCAACGAGTTTGCCGTTCTCCTGGAATGGCGCAATATTTATTATGAAAAGCCAGTCAAAAAGGCGGAGACCAAGAAAAGAATTGTAAGGTTGGGTTTAATACAATGGCAGATGAGACCTTACAAGGACCTTGATTCCCTGTTACAGCAAGCCGAGTATTTCATTGACGCCGTGTCGGGCTATCGTTCGGATTTCGCGCTTTTCCCGGAGTTTTTCAATGCGCCATTAATGGCAAAGGACAATCATTTAAGTGAAGCGGAAGCCATAAGGGAGTTGGCAAAATATACCGCCGATATCGTTCAGGAGTTCTCGAATTTTTCCATATCTTACAATATCAATATTATTACGGGCAGTATGCCCGAAGTAAGAGAGGGCAAACTCTATAATGTGGGTTATCTGTGTAAAAGGGACGGTACCGTAGAAAGATATGAAAAGCTGCATGTTACCCCCGACGAGGCAAAGGTTTGGGGTTTGCAGGGCGGCAATGAATTAAAGGTTTTTGACACCGATTGCGGCAAGGTGGGAGTTCTTATTTGTTATGACTCTGAATTTCCCGAGCTGAGCAGATTGCTTGCCGATGAAGGGATGGATATCTTATTCGTCCCCTTCCTGACGGATACCCAGAACGGGTATTCAAGAGTCAGGAATTGTGCACAAGCAAGAGCGGTGGAAAACGAATGCTACGTCGCCATTGCCGGCAGCGTCGGCAATTTGCCAAATGTCCACAATATGGACATACAATTTGCCCAGTCGGTGGTTTTCACTCCCTGTGATTTTGCTTTCCCTACCAGTGGCATAAAAGCGGAAGCTACGCCCAACACGGAAATGATACTTATAGCCGACGTGGATATTGACCTGTTAAGAGAACTACATCAATTCGGCAGTGTAAGAAACCTGAAAGACAGGCGAAAAGATTTATTTGTTTTGAACAAGGTCAAAAACGCACAAAAAGCTATTGTCGCGTAATTTGTTCATCTTCCTCTTTTTATGACTGCAACATTAATTGTTCTGCTCGCAACCGCCGCACTGCTTGTTTGGGGCAAAATCCGCTCGGATATTGTGGCGCTTTGTTCGCTGTTGGCGTTGGTGCTGACAGGTGTGCTGACACCCTCCGAGGCATTGGCAGGTTTTTCCAACGCCGTCGTAATTATGATCGCCGCTCTCTTTGTCGTGGGTGGAGCGATATCGCAAACCGGACTTGCCGGCACTGTAAGCAATCGACTGTTAAAGCTTGCGGGAAACAGCAGTTATAAACTGTTCCTGCTGGTTATGCTTGTAACCGCTTTTATCGGTACGTTTTTGAGCAACACCGGAACGGTGGCGTTGCTTATGCCGATTGTGGCGAGCATGGCTGTAAAATCCAATACCAGCGCGAGCAGACTGCTGATGCCGATGGCTTACGCCAGTAGTATCGGAGGCATGATGACGCTGATCGGCACTCCGCCAACGCTCATTATGCACGATACGTTGCTTGGAGCGGGATTCGAAGGCCTGCAATTTTTTACCACCTTGCCCGTCGGGTTGATTTTGTTGGTTTTCGGAGTCTTGTTGCTTTGGCCCCTGACAAAGATACTTGACAAGAAAGACAAGCGGGACCAGGTCGATGGAAAAACAACCGTTAAATCGCCCGAACAATTGGCGTCCGACTACCGCCTCATTGACAATTTATATAGAATTATAGTTCAAAAAGAGTCGCCCATTATTGGCGAAAACCTTTCCAACATTGATATTACTAAACGCTATTCTTTGATCATCAGCGAGATTCATGTTCGTTCCCTTTCTCCCTTGAGCCGCTCGTTTCGTACCGTGCTTCCGGAAGCGGGCACTATGCTGGCCGAGAGCGATGTCTTGTATGTCGTCGGCGAATATGAAAACGTGCTTCGTTTCGTTGAAGAAAACAAGCTTGCCTTTGTCGACAACGAGGTCGACGAAGACATTGAACGTCCCAAGTTCAAGGGGAAATTCAAATTCGATGAGATTGGAATGGCGGAAGTGGTTATTCTGCAAAACAGCCGCTTTCACAACCGTATTGTAAAAGACTCACAATTTCGCAGTAATTACAATGTAAACATTTTAAGTATTCAACGTAAAGACCACTACATCATCCAAGATGTAAAAGATGTGAAAATGCAGGCGGGCGATATGTTGTTGGTGCAGGGAACGTGGGAAGATATCGACCGTCTCAGTCGTCTTGAAAATGAAGTTGTTGTTATCGGGCAGCCTCAAACCGAAGCCTCCAAAATCACCCTCGATCACAAAGCGCCTTATGCCGCCGTTGTTTTGACATTGATGGTGCTGGCGATGGTGTTCAACTGGCTCCCCCCGGTAATCGCCGTTCTGTCAGCGGCTGTTTTAATGGTTTTGGGCGGTTGTTTCAGAACTGTTCGGGACGCCTATCGCACCATTAATTGGGAGAGCGTTGTTCTTTTCGCCGGAATGATGCCGTTGGCAACCGCCATGGAGAAAACCGGCACTTCGGCGTTTGTCACCAACGGTATTGTTGACCTAGTGGGTTCGTACGGACCCGGCGCCGTTCTTGCCGGAATCATGATGGCCGCCTCTACGCTTACCATGTTCATCAGCAATACCGCCACCGCTATTTTATTTGCGCCCATTGCGTTGCAGGCCGCTTTGTCGATGAATGTGAGTCCGTATCCTTTCCTTATCGGGGTGGCGGTTGCTGCCAGCATGTGTTTTGCCAGTCCGTTTGCCACTCCGCCAAACGCTATGGTAATGTCAGCGGGGAAATACAACTTTATGGATTACGTGAAAGTAGGCCTGCCTTTGCAGTTGTTTTTCCTGGTAGTGATGATTTTGGCGTTGCCGATTATTTATCCGTTTTAAAACCAATCCCGTGGCCTCCTCGAGCATGATTCGCACGGCTTCCCCCAACACATTCCGGATTCATTAAGCGGTTGCACCGCGCCGGCTGCTGCGTTACATTCGGATCGGTAGGCCGCTCCGGTTTCCTTTCTTTTGAATTCGTCGTTCAAAGACCGGGAAAACGGATTTGGCGACCCCGGTCAGATCCTGTTTGAATTTACGGAAAGAAGGTTGCACCCCTGATGAAAGCAACCGAAAAAAAGTCCGGATTCGGAACGGCTCCCGTCTACTTTACGGCCATTTCAACCATAATCGGAGCCATAGTGTTCCTCCGCTTCGGCTTTGCGGTGGGGACGCTGGGATTCTGCGGAACCCTGCTGCTGATTATCATGGGGCACGCCGTAACCATCCCCACCGCCCTGGCAATCTCGGAACTGGCCACCAACAAGAGGGTTGAAGGAGGGGGAGAATACTTCATCATATCCAGGTCATTCGGTCTGAACATCGGCGCCACAATAGGCATTGCACTTTACCTGTCACAGGCAATCAGCGTGGCCTTTTACATCATAGCCTTCGCCGAGTCATTCGAATTCCTGTTCAACTTCGTTACACGGCAATTCTCAATTATCCTGCCCCGACAGGTGATAAGCCTGCCGGCAATCGTGGTTCTCGGGATGATGATACTGAGGAAGGGATCCGCTACCGGTGTGAAGATGCTCTATGCCGTGAATGCCATCCTGTTTGTCAGCCTCCTGTTGTTCTTTCTCGGCAAACCCACCGAAGGGAGCCTGGCAACCAGTCAACTGCCGCTGTGGGATATGCGCAACATGGGCGATTTCTTCATGGTGTTTGCCATCTGCTTCCCCGCTTTCACCGGAGTTACCGCCGGTGTGGGTTTGTCAGGTGACCTGAAGAATCCCGCCAGGTCCATCCCTCTCGGCACAATCCTGGCGACACTGACAGGCATGGTGGTTTACATCCTTTTGATCTGGAAACTGGCCGTCTCGGCCTCGCCGGAAGAGCTGCTTAGTGACCAACTGATCATGGGGAAGATAGCCATTGGGGGAGCCGTTATTATTCCCTTGGGCCTGGCGGCCTCAACCCTCACCTCGGCCCTCGGCTCGCTCATGGTTGCTCCCAGAACCCTGCAGGCTCTGGCAAAAGACACCTCGTTTCCCTCGACCAGACTCAACACGTGGCTCGCAGAATCAAGAAGCCATGACGGGGAACCGGCGAACGCCACCCTGGTGACATTGCTGCTCGCGTCCGTGTTTGTGGCGTTGGGCAACGTCAACGCGGTGGCTGAAATAATATCGATGTTCTTCCTCGTATCCTACGGTTCACTCTGCCTGATATCATTTCTCAACCACTTCGGCTCGTCCCCCTCATACCGGCCGTCGTTCAGGTCAAAATGGTACCTGTCACTGATGGGCTTTGTGATTGCGGTCATCGTGATGTTCAAGATCAATACACCGTATGCCCTGGCCGCTTCCCTGCTCATCGTAATAATCTATTCATGCATAAACCATTACCATGGCGACCGGGCAGGCCTGGAATCGCTCTTTGCCAACACCCTCTTCCAGATCAGCCGGAAGCTGCAGGTTTACCTGCAAAAGAGCGGGAGCAGGCAAAAGGAAAAGGAATGGCGGCCCGGGGTGATCTGCATCTCGAAGGACTCCTTCAAGCGGGAAAGGGCTTTCCGGCTTCTGAACTGGCTCTCATACAGCTATGGCTTCGGCACCTACCTGCACCGGATCGACGGATACTATTCCCGGACCACGAGCCAGCAGGCAACGGAGGAGCTGGCTAAACTGATCGAATTGTACGAGACCTCGCATAACCACGTCTATGTCGACACCATCATATCCCCCTCGTACACCTCGGCAATCGTCCAGGCCATACAGGTGCCGGGAATCTCCGGCATGGAAAACAACATGGTTGTCTTTGAATACGACAAGGAGAATCCCGAGAACCTGCCCGAGATCATTGACAACATACGTCTCATCAAGGCAGGCAACTTCGACATGTGCCTCCTTGCCTCGGCCTCGAGGGAGATAGTCTGCAGCAGGGGCATTCACGTATGGATCGATTTCAACGAGCCTGAAAACGCCAGCCTGCTGATACTGCTGAGCTTTATCGTCTTGGGACACCCTGACTGGAAGAAATCATTCATCAAGGTCTTCAGCACTTGCAAGCCCGGCCAGTTTGAAGAGACACGGCGGGAACTGGAGGCGCTGATCACTGCGGGCCGACTTCCGATAACCGAAAAGAATGTGGAAATCATCGAGATCATCCATGAGAGCTCCGTCAAGAATCTCATCAATGAAAAGTCGGCCACCGCCGCCATGGTAATGACCGGTTTCAGGCCCGAAGCGCTGAGGCAGAACGGGGAGGTCGTCCTCGGTGGTTATGATGAAGCCGGCACCATCCTGTTTGTCAACTCGCAATACCAGAAAGAGATTATATAAATCGAAGGGGCCGCCTCACGCCGGATGACAGCCTCATGGATATCATAGAAGTAAAGGCTATCCATTCCGACCATCCTTCGACATTTCCATTGCCTGCTTCAACCGGGAAACCCATAACTTGAATGGGAATGTCCGGGTACACCATGAAATAACCGCGACTGCACCTGAAAAATTGGGATGACAAATCGGAATCCTGAGATAGAATCTACCGGAACCGAACTACCGGAGTAGTAGAAGATTGGCGGTTCCACAAGGAGGAACGAAATGGCGGAAGATTACAGGCCCTGGACATGGAGAATCCCCGAGGGTTTTACACCGGTCGAATACAGCTCGCCGAAACATGACGGCCATGACAAGGTGTCCGGCCAGGCAATGTACACAAGGGACCTGCACCTTCCCGGCATGCTGTACGCCAAGGTCCTGACTTCCCCCTATTCCCACGCCAGAATCGTAGGCATGGACACGAGCAAGGCGGAAAAGCTTACGGGAGTCCGTGACATCCTGCGATTTGACGACCCCGACATCGCTCTCGAAAATGCCACAGGGGGCTACTGCGCGAGCCAGTACAATATCCTCACGCTCCCCAAGACCAGCGATTTTTATCAGCACCCCATGGGCGTTGCCGTGGTCGCCGACAGCGAGGAGCTGTGTGACCGGGCGCTCCGGCTGATTGAGATCAAGTGGGAAGAACTGCCTTTTATTCTGGACATGGAAGAATCGCTGAAACCGACCGCCCCGGCGATTATGCCCGAAGTCCTGCGCCTGAATGAGAAGGCAACACCGCCTAACACCGTCGTGACGCGGACGACCGAAATCGGGAACATTCAGAAAGGCTTCGCCGAAGCGGATAAAATCATGGAGTACACGATGACACGGGCCACCAACACCGTCGCCGGTGTTGAAGGCATGGCTTGCGTCGTGCAGTGGAGGGGCGACTGCCTCGATATCTGGCCGCACCACACGTGTCATATGCAGCCGATCCTGGCCAGCGCCATCGCTCCTTCGATCTCTTTGAACAACCTCGCGCTCGGCATGTCCCCTTCGACTCTCGAGGCGAAAGTGCCGCCCACGGACAGAACGCAGCCGATCCCGCCGATCTGCGAATACAACAAGATCACGGTGACCAGACCCTTTCAGGGCGCCTGGTACGGTGGCTTCGCCTGGCTGGCATACTCGGCGGCCTTCATACGCATGGCGGCGATCCTGGCCCGGAGAGTCAAGGACCGGCCGGTAAAAGTGCTGTTCGACGAAAGCAATTTTTACGCGAACGGCGACGACACGGCGGTTTATAGATGTAAAATCGGCGCAAAAAAAGACGGCACGATCACGGCCTGCGACTGGCACGTGATCGGTCCATTCGGAGAATTGCACGTAGACAAAACGTACGAGTCCACCTCCATCGCCAACATACGGAACACGCAGGAGTGGGCCTTGATCAATACGGGACATCACATCTGCTTCAGGCACGGCGCACATAGCTGCGTGCCGCACAACGTGATGTTCGATAAAGTCGCAGCCGAACTTGGCCTGGATCCGACGGAAGTCGCCCTGAAGAACGACGGATGCAGGGGACACGACTGGGACTGGGTCACGGCCTACCAGAAGGAGAATGGCTTCCCGCAACGGCACAGCTTGAAAGAAGTGCTCGAACTGGGCAAAAAGGCGATCGACTGGGATAACAAATGGCATGCCCCGGGAGCGCTCAAACTGCCGAATGGCAGAATGCATGGATTGGGTTTCGTTCACATCAATGAATGGGGATGGATGCCCGGCCGGCAGTTCGGCTGCCTGATTTTGCGCGAAGGCCAGGTTCACATCATCGGGGAGCGGGCCGATTTCGGCATGGACACGGAATCCTCCTTCCGCAAAGCGGTCGCCGCGGAAGCCGGGCTGCGCTATGAGGATACCGTGGTCCACGTGCAGCGCTCCGATGCCGGCGCGTACCATTTCTGGGTCCCGGGCGGCGCCATGGGAATCTGCCAGAGCACTCCGCAACTGATTCTCGCCGCACGGCAGCTTAAAGACAAAATCCTCAGCTATGCCGTGAAGCCTCGCCCGATGGGCATGATGATGCGGACAATGGGGACACCACAGCCCATGTTCCCCGGCAAGACAATAGAAGAACTGGATGTCCGCGATGGATTTGTTTTCGAAAAAGCCGATCCCTCCAACAGGAAAAGTGTAAAGGAGGTTGCCGGGGCATTCTGGGGCCAGGATCCCGCGATCATCCATCCCACGGCCCCGAATATCAGTGGGTTGACGCTGAACGGCAAACCGCATCCCAATATGTACGTCATGAGCCGGCAGGCTCATTTCATCGAAGTTGAAGTCGACACCGAGACCGGAGAAATAACGGTCACGAACGTGGTCTGCGTCAACGATGTCGGTCATCTCTTCAACCGCCGCGGCGCGGAAGCCCAGCAGTACGGTGGCGCGATCATGGGCTTGGGAAGAAGCGCTACGGAAGAAAAGGTCTACTGCCCGAAAACCGGCGTCGGCCTGAACTTCGACAACATCGGCTACCACATCGGCACGATGAATGATTACCCGGAAGTGAAATGCTTCCTCAATGAGAGCCACCTCGGATATTCATCGTACGGCGCCTGCGGCATCGGCGAAGCGTCCGCGGCATCCATGTCCGGAATCACGGCCGGAGCGTTCTTCAACGCCACCGGCAAATGGGCGCTGGATTATCCGCTGACTCCGATGCGGGCATTGAAAGCCCTTGGGAAGATTTAAAAACGCCGCGATTGCCGCGGATTTTCCATGACGCGGGGCGTTTTCCCTGCGGACGATCCCGCGAGAGCACCTGGTCGTATCTTCGACCCCTCAGCCTGATTGCACCAGCAGTTCAGGCCGGGCGCATAGCGTCGCTTCCACCCTGCCCCGGGTTAATTCATTGTCGGACGGGGGTGTTTCCCGGTAGAATGACATTTTAGGCCCTCAAGCCCCGGGAGGAATATTATGTACGTGTTGAGCCCTGTCACCGACCGCGTCGCCGCCATCCGCGAAAAATACCGCACGGCGAAGCCCAGCATCTGCACCGCCCGCTACCGGATCGTCACCGATTATTACCGTGAAAACCCGCAGCTGCAGGGGATCCTGAAACGGGCCAAGAACTTCCTCAATATTTGCGAGCGCCTCCCGGTGCTCGTCAACCCCAACGAGGTGATTGTCGGGTGGCAGGCCACGCGCTACCGCGCCTGCGCCCTCTACCCGGAGATCTCCTTCGGCTGGTTTCTCGACGAACTGGCCGCCGGCACCATCCCCAAGCGGGACACCGACCCCTACGACATCTCCGACGAGGACACCCGCTACCTGCTCGAGACCGGCGATTACTGGCGCAAGGAGAGCCTGAGCGCCAAGGTGGACGAATACATCCCCCTGGGCTACTTCGGCGCAGCCGGAAGCGGCGTGACTTATTTCGGGACCACGGGCACCTGCACCTCGCCGACCGGCCATTTCGTCGCTAACTTCGAAACCGCCCTCCACCGCGGCTTCGGAGCCATCCGGGCCGAAGCGGAAGAGAAGATGAGCGAACTCGAAGGGCGGATGTACGGCAACGGGGCCGAGCGCTACAACTTTTACCGCGCCGTCACCATCGTGTCGGAGGGAATGATCATCCTCTCGCGCCGCTACGCGGAGGAATGCGCGCGCCAGGCGGCGCTTGAAACGGACCCGGCGCGCAAAGCCGAGCTCCTGGAAATGGCCGATTCACTCGGTTGGATCATGGCCAATCCGTGCCGGTCGTTTCACGACGCCATCCAGTGCATGTTCCTCTACCAGATCGGCCTATGTCTCGACGCGCAACAACACGGCATCAGTTTCGGGCGGGTGGACCAGTACCTCGCGCCGTTTTACGAGGCCGACCTCGCCGCTGGCCGGATCACGCCCGAAAGAGCTCAAGAATTACTTGATCTTTTTTATCTTAAGGTCGCGGAAATGAACAAAATTTGGCCCTATTTCGCGACGCTCTCAGGCCCGGGCTACACCAGCGGGCAGCTGATGACGCTCGGAGGGGTCACCCGGGACGGCCGGGACGCGACCAACCCGGTGACCTTCATGATGCTGCAGTCCTCCGGGCGCTTGCTGCTTCACGACCCGCCGCAGTCGCTCCGGATCCACAAGGGGACGCCGCCCGAACTCTGGGACGCCGCCATCGAGACGACGCGCATCGCCGGAGGGGTGCCGACGTTCCAAAACGACGACGTCATCATCCCCGCCCTCATGGCGCGCGGGCTCCCGCTCGAGAGCGCGCGCAACTACTGCCTGATCGGGTGCGTGGAGCCGCAGGGATGCGGCGACGAGTGGGCGTGTCCCGGCGGCAACGGGACCGAATCGTTCTTCAACCTCCTGAACGCCTTCCTCCTCGCCATCAACGACGGGCATAACCCGATGCCGGCGCCCGACGGCAGCCGCGGGGGGCGGGTGGGACTCCCGACCGGCTACCTGTACGAGATGGAGACGTTCGACGAGGTTCTCGACGCGGTCCGACAACAGATCGAGTACTTCGTCGGCTGGCACATCAGCCTGGTCAACACCTGGGAGATGGTCGCCTCGGAACATATGCAGCTCCCGCTCCTCTCAGCCACCGTCGACGGTTGCATGGAATCGGGCCGGGACGTGATGAAGGGGGGTGCCCGGTACAACTCCACCGGCAACGCCGCCATAGCCATCGGCAACATCGCCGACAGCCTGGCCGTGGTCAAGCACCTCGTCTACGAAGAGCGGAGCGTCTCCGCCCGGGAGCTCTACGACGCCATCATGGCCGACTGGGAGGGGCACGAGGAGCTGCGCCAGAGAATCCTCAACGAGGCGCCCCATTACGGCAACGACAACCCCGACGTCGACTGCTTCGCCCGCTGGGCCACGGACGTGTACGGCGACGCGGTCAACGCCGCCACCGGCCCGCGCGGCCGCTGGGCCGCCGGCCTCTTCCCCGTCACCGCTCACGTCCTGTTCGGCATGTCGACGGCCGCCTCCCCCGACGGGCGCAAGGCGGGGACCCCGCTTTCGGACGGCATCTCGCCCGTGCAGCAGATGGACCGCTCGGGACCGACGGCCACGCTCCGGTCGGTGTCGGTCATCGACCAGAAGAAGTTCTCGAACGGAACGTTGCTCAACATGCGCTTCCACCCCACCGCGCTGGCGAGTGAAAGCGGCAAGGAGAAGCTCATCGCCCTGATCCGGACCTATTTCGACCTGGGGGGGATGGAGATGCAGTTCAACATCGTCAGCGCCGACACCCTGCGCCGCGCGCAGGAGGTGCCGGAAGACTACCGCGACCTGGTGGTGCGGATCGCGGGCTTCAGCGCCTATTTCGTCGAACTCTACCGGGCCAGCCAGGAGGACATCATCCGGCGCACCGAGCTCAATCTCTAGCCAATGGCAAAGGAGCTTACGGGGAAGGTCTACGACATCCAGGGCTTTTCGATCCAGGACGGCCCGGGAATCCGCACCACTGTTTTTTTCAAAGGGTGTCCCCTCACCTGCCCCTGGTGCCACAGCCCCGAATCGCAATCGTTCGCCCCGCAGCTCAGCTGGCTGGCCGCGCGCTGCATCGGGATCGATACCTGCGGCCGTTGCCTCCCGCTCTGCCCCCGCAGGGCCCTCTCCCCAGGTGAACGGGTCCAACGGCCCGGCACCGGGGAGGAGATCCGCCTGGTCCGGATCGACCGTTCCTCCTGCGACGTCTGCGGCGCATGCGCCCGCGGCTGCTACCCGAAGGCGCTCGAGATCTGCGGAATAGACTACACTCTCGATGATCTCCTTGCGCGCGTCCTCAGGGACCGGCCGTTCTACGAGAATTCGGGCGGCGGCGTCACGGTCTCGGGCGGGGAGCCCCTGTGCCAGCCCAAATTCGTCCTCCCCTTCCTTGAAAAACTGAAGGAGGCGGGGATACACACCGCCCTGGACACCACCGGGCACGTGCCCGCGGATGTCGTGCAGGGCGCGCTTGCCCATACCGACCTCTTTCTCTACGACATCAAGCAGATGGACGGGGCGCTCCACCGGGCGGCGACCGGGGTGTCGAACGAGCGGATCCTGGACAACGCCCGGCTGATAGCCGCGGGCGGGGGGAAGATACAGATCCGGGTGCCGGTCATTCCCGAATTCAACGACTCCGACGCCGCCATCCGGGAGATCGGCGTTTTCTGCCTCTCGCTCGGTGCGGCGGTCGAGATGGTGCAGCTCCTCCCCTACCACAACCTCGGCGTCGTCAAGTACCAGCGGATCGAAAACCGGGGGAAGGTGCTCGAGGCCGTTCCCCCTTCCGAGGCCCGGATGCACGAGCTAGTCGCCCTGCTGAAAAGCCTGGGTCTGGACGCCACCCTCCACTGAAACCGGGAACGGCCATGCCCTTGGAATACCAGGTGTTTACCAGGCCGGTGGGGACCTGGTGCAACCTCGATTGCGCCTATTGCTACGCCCTCCCCCACGCCGCCGGCGCCCGGATGCGCGAGGAGGTGCTCGAAGCGGCCATCCGGCAGCAGATCGACTGCGCCCCGGGCCCGGTGATCCCCTTTGCCTGGCACGGCGGCGAACCCACCCTGTACGGCCTGGACGGCTTCCGCCGGATCGTGGCGCTCCAAAGGAAGTACTGTCCCCCGGGCATGCAGGTCCAAAACGGCATCCAGACCAACGGCCTGCTCCTGGATGAAGCGTGGTGCAGCTTCCTGGCCCACGAAGGGTTCCGCGTCGGCCTCAGCCTGGACGGGCCCGCGCGCTTTCACGATCTTTTCCGCGTCGCGCCCGGCGGCGGCGGCACCCACGCCCTGGTCTTGGCCGCGCACGAGCGCCTGAAACGCCACGGGGTCCCGGTCGAGGCCCTGGCCGTCATCCATTCGGGCAACGCCCGTTTCCCCGTGGAGGTCTACGATTTTTTTGTGGACGCGGGGTTCGGCGCTCTTACCTTTTTGCCCCTGGTGGAGCCGGTGCCGGCAGGCGGGGTGAGCGACCGCAGCGTCCAGGCTGAAGAGTGGGGGGAGTTCCTCTCCGTTGTCTTCGACCGCTGGCTCGAGCGAGACATCGGCCGTGTCCGGGTGCAACTCTTCGAGGAGGCGGCGCGCGTGGCCTTCGGGCTCGGACACACCCTTTGCGTCCTGCGCCCGGAATGTAACGTGCCCGTCATCGATGCGGGCGGCGACGTCTACAGCTGCGACCACTTCGTCCGCCCCGATTGCCGGCTGGGGAACATCCTCGAGACCCCGCTCGGAGAGCTGATCAGCGGCAAGCGGCAGCGGCGCTTCGGCCGGGCCAAGACGGAGACGCTGCCCACGGAGTGCCGCCGCTGCCCGGTGCTTGACATGTGCGGCGGCGGCTGCCCCAAGAACCGTATCGGCCCTCCCGGCGGGCGGCCGGGACCGGACGCCCTCTGCGCCGGCCACCGGCGCTTTTTCACCCACTGCCGACCGTTCGTGGACGCTCTCACCCTGCTCGCCTGATCAGAGCTTCTCCCTGAAAAAGTCGACCGTCCGCTTCCAGGCCAGGGCCGCGGCCTCCTTGTGGTAGCGGGCGCCGGTATCGTTGTTGAAGCCGTGCTCCGTCCCCTCGTAGAGGTGGATCCGGCAGTCGATCCCGGCCTTTTTGACCGCCGTTTCGAACCCGGGGATCCCGGCGTTGATCCGCTCGTCGTTGTCGGCGAAATGGCAGAGCATGGCTGCCTTGATCTTCGGCACGTCTTCGGCGGCGGGAACGGTGCCGTAGTAGGGGACGGCGGCCGCAAGATCGGGGGCGTTGACCGCCACCTGGTTGGTCATGGCCCCACCCCAGCAGAAACCGGTGCAGCCCACGCTCCCCGTGGTCTTCGGGTGGGTTTTAAGATAGCGCACCGCGGCGGTGAAATTCCGCACGGTCTCCGCCTGGTCCAGCTTCATCATCTTCGACATGATGTCCTGGGAGTTGGCCGCAGTCCCCCCCGAGGCCGTGAGCGCGTCGGGCGCGATCACGAAAAACCCCTCGAGCGCCATCCGCCGCGCCACATCCTCGATATGGGCGTTCAGGCCGAAGATCTCGTGGATGACGATGACGGCGGGGAACTTCCCATCCCCCTTGGGCCGGGCCAGATAGGCCTCCATTTCCCCCTCCCCCGCAGGGTAGCGCACCCGCTCCGTTTCCAGCCGCGGGTCGGAAGGGGCGACGCTATGCTCCCCCCCGCGCGCTTCCGGCCCCGTGCCCGTTAGAACCATGCACCCGGCGACCCCCGCACCGGCCAGCATCATGCAGTGGTGCAGGAATTCCCTCCGGTCCGGCAGAATCGAATTCCCTCTCTCTTCCATGCTTCCCTCCCCCGAGTGAATGGAGGCAGCCCGGCGGGGCCGGAGCGCCGTCGAGGTGTCAATACACGATCTGCAGTGCGTCCGAGATCCCCTGTTCATAGGTGCTCCACCCCGAGTTCATCCCGTAGGGGGAGCGGTGGAACACGGCCTCGATGCGCCGGATCTGTCCCTTCTCGATCTTGAACAGCTCGGCCAACTGCCAAGTCCAGTTGATGTGGTGGTGGTCGAAAAAGCCGAAGGCGAAGACGATCCCGCGCTCCCGGTCCACCGCCACGAATCGGCGGTCTCGGATGCGGGAAACAAAGTTGAGCAGTCCCGACTCGAACTGTTCGCGGCAGCCCCAGGCGGCCGAATAGCTCTTGGCCGTTTTCGGGTCGGGCCGGGTCTCCCCCGGCTTGAGCGGTGCGTTGGTAGCGGGCAGCCCGTTTTCGATCCGGTGGCAATCGTCGGTGAAGGGATAGTACCCCTTGCCGTCGTTCTTCTGCATCCCCGTGAAGTAGTAGTTGGCGGTCTTGATCATCTCCTCGCGCGAGGGACGCTCCGCTTCGGGAATCACCTCCAGGTAGACCGGGTGCGGCGAACCCAGCTTTTCGACGCTCTCCCCGGTGTCGGGAAAAGAGGGAACCCCCGACACGCCCGCGCCGGCCGCCTCCGGGCGGATCACCAGCTGTTCGGCCTCGGTGATACGTTCCGCAACGATCTTCAGCCGGACGGCCACGGCGACCAAGTCCTTGCCCTCGCGCACGGTGCCGATGAAGGCCACCTGCTGCGTCTCGATGTCCGGAACGTAGAAACGGTAGTTCCCCTTCCCCGACATGTTCACCCAGAGCCCTTCGCCGCCGAGCGGGAGCTGCACACCGTTTTCCGTAAAGCGGCAGTCGCGGGCGAACAGATCGAGCGACGGCTTGTCCGCTTCCATGGCGTCCAAGTATCGGTCGATGAATCTTTCAAGACAAGCGCGGTCGCACGCCGGCTTCGAGGCCGGCGCCGCGGCCGGCTGCGCCGCCGCCCAGGATAATCCTGAAATCAGAACCATTGTCAGGACCAGCTGTAGCCTCCGCATCATCTTTTTCTCCCCTTTTCTGTTGCCGTCTTTGTTTCAGATCTTTCCCAGCGCCTTGAGAACCCCGGTCGGGGGTCACGGTGTAATCGACCACCCGGCGTGGCGTGGGGCGAAATCAGGATCTTGGCGCAGGGCATCCCGGCAGGCTCACGTCGAGGGTGAAGACCGCCTTTCCTTACTATCCGGATCGGAACCCCGCGTTTCGACACCATTCTAGATGGAAGCGCCCTGCGATGCAACGAATTATGCCCGAGGGAAGGGAGCGGCTCAGCGGAGGAAATGGATGACGGCGGGGACCGGGCAAACTGGTCAGCGCTCCCCCGCAAGCCGGCCGCGTTCCCTGAGGAGGAACGACAGGGAGAGCACCAGGCTTAGAACATCCGCCGCCGGCAAGGCCAGCCATACCCCCGTCAGTCCGAACAGGCTCCGCAGCAGCAGGACCAGGGGAACGAAGAGCAGGAACTGGCGCGCCAGCGACAGGAAGAATGCCGTCCCTCCCCTGCCGAGCCCCTGGAAGGTCGCCACCGCCATCACCCCGGGTCCGATGAAGACCAGGGTGGAGAGCATGATGCGCATGGCCGGAACCGTGCCCGAAACAACCTCGGGGTCGCGGCTGAACAGGGCGACGATCTGCGGTGCGAAGATCTCGACCAACAGGGTGCATCCCCCCAGCAGCAGCACCAGGCCGAGCGAGCAGAGTTTGACCGCCCGCCAGAGCCGGGCGTGGTTCCCGGCCCCCAGGTTGTAGCCCACCACCGGCAGCAGCGCGTGCGACACTCCGATGATGGGCATGAACATCAAATCCGCCACCCGCAGGGTCAACCCCGCGGCCGCTATCGCCACCGAGCCGTAGCCCGACAACATCCGGTTGAAGATGACAAAAGCGAAACTCTCCGTCATTTCCTGGATCGAAGCCGGGGTGCCGATGCGGTAGATCTCGCGGATCTGTCCCCAGTCCGGCAGGACGAATGCCGGACGGATCCGGTAGGCGGTGCGCCCCCCCATGAGATAGAAGAGCGCCAGGACAGCGCCGCACAACTGCGCCATGACGGTCGCCAGGGCCGCTCCCCGGATTCCCAGTTCCGGGAACGGGCCGATGCCGAAGATCAACAGGGGGTCGAACACGATATTGAGCGCGCTGGCGACGCCGATGATGACCATCGGCTTGAGGGCATCACCGGAGCCGCGGATCAACTGGCTTGCGAGCATGGAAAAAATGAACAGGGGCGCGCCGCAGGCGGTGATCACCAGGTAGTCGACGGCGAAATCGGTGATGTCGGGGGTGGCGCCGAAGGAGGCGATGATGCGGCCGGCGCCGAACCGGGCGACGAGGGCGAACAGCAGGCCCCAGAAGAGGCCCAGGAAGAAAACCTGCCCGGCGATCCGGTTGGCGGCTTCGCCGTTGCGTTCCCCGAAGCGCCGCGATACCAGCGCGCTCATCCCGACCCCGGTGCCGATGCCGACGGCGATGGTCAGTATCTGGTACGGGAAGACGATGGCGAGCGCGGCGATGGCCTCATGTCCCAGCCGGGCAACCCAGAAGGTGTCCACGATGTTGTACACGCTCGTGGCCACCATCGATGCCATCCCGGGGAGGCTCAACCGTACCAGCAACGATGTGAGCGGCGCGCTTCCGAGCCGGTCCGCGTACTTTACCAAGTCGTCGCTTCCAACGCCCGCCCCCGCGACCCTATACCGGGATCCGTCCTGCCGCTACCTGCTCTCGTAAAAGGTGAGCGACACACCGCCCACACCCATGCCGGGATTGGAGCTCAGGTACATTCCGTCATTCAACCAGGCATACTTGCTGTCCGACCGGACCTCGAAGGTCGGCACCAGCGATCCGAAAGAGCCGCCGTTACGCACGATGATCACCTCACCATCGTCCGTCTGCCAGAGATAGCGCGCATCGATCGTCGGCGGTTTCGCCAGGTTCTGGTAATCGGCGCCGCCCGGCAGGATCTTCCCCGTGAGCTTCCCGGTGAAGGTTCCTCCGGTTATGGGAATGATGTTCCGGTTGCCCATTTTGGTCGCACCTACCGACTGGCTGCCGCCCAGCAACACGTTTTCGGTGATCAGCACGTCCCCCTGCTGTTCCCCCGGCGCGGCCTTTCGGTAATCCCACGCCTGCTTCCTGACATCCGCCGGCTTGGTCACCCGAATCCCGTCGTTGGCGTTTGCGGCCGCAACCAGGGAGCTCACGTCGAAAACGCTGATCTTCAAGGTCCCGGCGGCAGGATCGAGGATGCGCCTGCCCGCATATTTCCCCTCGTTGAGCCAGGCATAGGCGTCCGCCGTCGGGGCTTCGAAATCGGGCACCATCCTGACGTCATCCCTATCCGCGGCCGTGCCGGGGCTCCGCATGCAGATGTATTTCCCGTCGTCCGTCCGCAACACGAAGATCTGCTCGATCTCCATGGCGCCGTTTGCGAAATGCAACTGGAAATCGAGCCCCCCCGCCATGACGGAGCCCTTGATTTTGTCCCCCGTGACCGTGCCTTCCCCGGCCACGTATGCCGTGCGGTAGCCGTAGGGCGTCTTGCCCAGATCGTGGACCTGGTCGAGCTTCATGACCGCCTCGAAGACCGGAACCCCGCGTTCCGGAACGGGAATGCCCCCGGGCATCGCGCAGGGCCACGATTCGTGCGGCAGCAGAACCTTCCCGGCGCCCCCGTAAGCGGCTCCCCGGCCCCCCTTTTCCGGGGGCTGCGGGTGGACCCGTTGCAGCGTGCCCGCGCATGCCAGCACCACCGCCGCAATTACGACCCAACGTTTGCCTTTCATGGTGCCTCCCCTTCTATTTCCCGTCGGTGCATCGATAGGATTCCGCCCGCTCGACCGGGCCCCCGATATACTTGGGGTAGGCGGGATACGAGCACATCGGCAGGCTCCTGTCGTCGGTCGTCACGATTGCGGGCACCGGGGGCGGCACATTCTTCTCGACCCATTCCACCAGCATATTGAAGCGGTCAAACCTGCTGGGAATGGGCTTTGCCGGGATCGCTTTCCCCTGCCCGTCGATCGTGTAGTTCGTCCCGGTCAAGCCATGACCTGTCTGCGGGAGCACGTAAAGGCGGGCAAACTCCTCCACCTTCTTCCGTCCCATTTTCTCGATCAACGATTCGAAGTAATCCAGCTGCGCTCCGGGAGAGGCGACGTTGTCGTTGGTTCCGATGGCGACGATCATCTTCCCGCCGCGCTTTTGGAACGCGCTCAAATCGGGATTGGTGGAATCGAGAATCTGCGAGAGTTCCCGCCGCCGGCCGTCCCACTTGCCCCCTTCGACATAATCGAGCGGGTTGGCCTTCAGGTCCTTCATCAAAAACCCGGTCACGCCCAGAACGCCCATCTGGAAATGGTTGGGCGCATCTTCGGCCGCGCCTTCCTGCCCGCGGAAACGGTTGCGCTCTATCAATCCGCCGCCCGCGGGATCCGTGTTGGGCACCCACATGCCGAATGTCTTCACCCCGTTGGCCAGGGGGGTCGCAAACGCGTAGCGGCTGTAGATGACCTCGAGCGTGGAAATCTGTCCGTCGGTCAGGCACGCATCCGCGCTGGTGTCCTCGGGATCGGGATCCGTGTTGTTCGGGCAGCGTTTGGCCTTCCAGGGATCGCTTGTGCGGGGTGCCTGCGTGCGGTCGAAGATCGCGCGGCAGGCGATGTAATTGTTGATGATTCCATCCGTCAATCCATCCAGGCCGTCGCATTGGCGCATGAACTCACCGCGGATGGCGTTTGTTTTACTCGGCGGCACCCAGTTGGCGAGGGGCTTTTCCTGGATGCGAATCAATTCCGGCGCAAGCATCAGGGTCGAAAGACCCACGATGGGAACGTTCGCGGCGATGCCGTCATAATCCTCGGGATACCGCTGCGCCACGGTGAGCGCTTCCCTGCCCCCCTGGGAACTTCCCATGTAGTAATTGAAGCGCGGCTTTTCCCCATAAAGCCTTTCCATGATGACCAGGGCGGCATCGTGCGTCTTCTTCATTTGCATGTACCCCAGGTTCATGATGGCTTCATCGTTGAGGGCCCAATCGTCGCCCGTGCCGGCGGGAGGCGGCCCCGCGGGCGGGCCGGACTTGCTGAATCCCCTGAAGGCGGTCTGGTGCCCAGAATCGCTGCCGTAAGTGGCGAATCCAAGCTGGATCAGTGAAGGCCCCGGCCCCATATTGGCGCCCCCCAGCAGATTGGGGATCATGCCGTTCATGCCCCCGCCCCCCAATTGCACGGCGCGGCGACTCCAGGATGCCGGGAGCACAACCCGGAAATTGATGGGCCGGGAAGACGGTTCCCTGGAGACCGGCGCCATGCTCCCGTTTACCGTGCAATAGGCGGGCGCCGGGCTCGCGGACGGCGTCCAGACCGGCGCCTCCAGGGTTACTCCGGATACCGGTTCGCCGATCGCGGATACGGGGATGGAAGAGCCGATTTTCTCCGCCGTGCAATCGGATTGCGCGATCTCCCTGTTTTCGGCGCCGCCCGGGGGAACACCCGTCTGCGCCGCCGCAGGGCCCGCGCCCGCAAGCAACAGCAGCCCGATTGCGACCACCAACCTCCACCACGCCACCTTTCCTCTTTCCAACATCAGGGTTTCTCCTATCATTGTCCGGGAGGGCCCGCGCTCCGCCCGCGCTGCGCCCATGCTCCGCTCACGTTTCCTCACGTTTCCATGATGCGCCGTCATTGCCATCCTGCATCGTCCCTTTCCCTGAACTCGACGGGACGAGCCGTTCCGGTATCGGGACGAGACGCGAAAAAGCCAGGGGTTAAACAGTTGTTCCATTCGTCCGGTCGAATCTTTATAGTATGAAACGTACCCTTGCGCAATCGCTAATTGGGGAAGGAAACCGGATCGTCATGCCGCCTCGAATGCCCCGCACACCGTGGATCCGCAAGACATTCGCCCGGGCGGAAGAAGGCCATTATATGATTTTTGCCGAACCGGGTTTCGGCAACGGGAGGTTCCGATGCAGAACGATGAACGGAAAACGGGCCGCGTAGGCCGCCGTGATTTCATCATGGCAACGACCCTGGCCGGCACACTCTTGCCTCTTTCAGGGGTGGGCGCGGCAGCCCCGCCCCCCCCGGTTCCGGAGCGGCCGGTAAATACCGGGAAGACCAGGAAGGTGCTTTTCGTAAGCGATTCGCTGGCCGACCATGAAAAGCTTATCGAAGCGATCCGGGCTATCCGCGAATATGAATTCCAGGTGATTCCGATCCAGGAGAGTCTTCAGCGCAAGCCGCAGGAGATAGCCGGACTCGTGAAGGAACAGAGTCCCGATCTTCTCCTGATCCGGCCGACCGTGAGAACGGCCGTCGGAAATATCGGCAATATCTCCGTACACATGGGGGCCCTGGATATCCCCATCGTCCTCCTTCCCGTAAATCCCGACCTGATCATGGTGGATGCGGATATCGTGGCCGCGATACGGACCAGGGGGGCCAACGCCATCCTGGCGAACTCGGAAGCGCACGCCGTCGAACTGCTGAGGATTATCGCGGTCCCCCGGATCCTGGCCGGCCGGCAGGCTCTCATTTTCGGCAGGCCCTTCGACTCGACCAGCGTGCCCATGGGTCACCTGAACGCGGATTACGTTTACAGGAAAACGGGACTCCGGATTCGCTACCGGCCGGTCGAAGACCTGATGCCGTTGCTGGAAAAAGTCGACGAAGCCGCGGCCAGGAAGGAGATGGAACTCTGGAAAAAGGAAGCGACCCGGGTCATCGAACCTTCCGACCGGACGCTTCTCGATGCGGCCCGAATGACGCTCCTCCTGCGCTCCCTCGTGCAAGAGGAACGGCTGTCGGCCATCTCGATCGACTGCCTGAGCTTTTCCTTCAGCGGCAAACCCCCGATCCCCCTTCCGTGCGTGGCCTTTACCAGGTTGCGGGACGAAGGGATCACGGCACCTTGCGAGGCCGACGTGTGCGCGCTGCTGACCTCCATGGTTTTACAGGAAATCAGCCGCAAGCCGGCCTACCAGTGTAACGTGTCAGAGGTGGATTTCGGGAAGTCGACCCTCATTCTCCGTCATTGCGTCGCGCCGATACGCTTGCAGGGGCGCGACGCGACGCCCCTGCCGCACAACCTCCGCGATTATCACGGGATGGGAAAAGGGGCGACCGTGGAAGTGCAATTCCCGGTCGGAATCGACGTAACCCTGGGACTGTTCAGCAAGGACCTCGCAAGTTTCGTCCTGTGGCCGGGAAAAACCCAGTTCAGGGCCAGCGATATCGAGAACCCTCCCGTTGCCGATGCGCCGGCTTCCACGCAGGTGCGCAAATACTGCTCCAATCAACTCGCGGTGAAGTTCAAGTATATCGAACAGCTCCAGCAGCGGCTGGCGGGTTGCCATCACGTGATGGTCGCCGGCACCTACGAAAAGGCCATCCGCGAAGAGATGCTGCGGATGGGAGTCGGCATCATCGGGCCGTCGGACATGTCGCTCCCGGCATAGGAGCGGGGCTACTTTCCGGTTTCTCCACCCGTCCCGACCGCGGGCTCGATTCCCCGCAGCAGGGCGAGATCGACGGCATCGGCCATCGCCTGGTAGCCGCGCGCGCTCGGGTGCAGGTTGTCGCCGGAGTGATACCCGTCACGGAAACGCCTTGGATTGTCGGGGTCGCGCACCGCCCGGTCGAAATCGAAGTACCCGTCGGCCGCTGCGCCGGTCCGGATCCATTCGTTGACCTCCGTGCGGATCGCTTCGCCGTCCTCGGTGTAGTAGTCGGCGCCTTCATAGGGGAGCAGGGTCGCCAGGAATACCCTGATTCCGTGCTGGTGGGCGCGATCGATGAGCTGCCGGTACCCGGCGATGATATCCTGCGCCGTGACCAACTGGCGTGCGAATGGCGATTCGCCAGGCGCAGAGCCCGCCGCCGGAGCGCCCGGAGCAGCCGCGGGAAGCTTCATGCGCGGCCAGCCGATGTCGTTGATCCCCTCGAGCAGGATGACGCCGGCTACCCCGGGTTGCGCCAGGACATCCCTGTCGAAGCGGGCGAGGGCGCTGACGCCGGCGCCGTCATGAAGAACGCGATTGCCGCCGATCCCCGTGTTGACCACCGCCAACGGGGGCAGGGATTGCTGCGCCGCCAGCCGGTTGGCCAGGAGATCTGGCCAGTTTTGGTAAGGCTCCTGTTCCGCGCCGACACCATCCGTGATCGAATCTCCCAGGGCCACGATCGTCCCGGCCGGGCCCGGCGCATGGACCTCCAGTCCGGAAAGAAAGAACCAGGATGTCCTCGTCGTCGCGTTCGGAATATCCGCCGCCGCCGTGAAATCTCCCGGCTCCGAAATATAGGTCGGTTGCTGCCCCACCAGGTGAAAGGTCACATCGTCAACGGCGGCGGGGAGAAAGATGCTGACCGCGATCTCCGCAAAGGCCTGAAATTGCAGGTCCACCGGGTCGCTCAGCATGGGAGCGCCCGGCGGGATACGGACCGAGCCCCTGCCGGAAAAGGTCAGGGGCCGGTCCGACTCCGCAACGATCCTGTCGCCTTCGGACACCAGCGCGATCCGGGCGGCGCCGATGGCCAGGGGTTGATTTCCGCAGGCGTTGGAGAACCGGATGCGTACGCGCTCACCGGCAATGGTCGGGCGCACGATCATGCGCACCGTCCGGTTTTCCAGGACGGGAACGGCTTGGCGCGGCATGAACGCCAGCGGCTCATGCACGGCGGTGCTCCATGCGCTCACCCAGTGTTTCTCATCCCCCGGGGGCCGGGCGCAGGCGGCGGAAAGCAACAGCGCCGCGACGAGGGCGACGAGGGTCAAGGGTACGGATCTGGTTCTGGTCATTTTTGTCTCCTTGCGCACCCGCTTTTCAATCGATCTTTTCATTGCCGATGAACTGCATGTATCCCGTCTGGTAGACTCCGTTGAAGTAGGGGGCCAGGTGCAGCGGCATGAACAACAGCGGCTTCCCCACTCTCTTGATATCCATCGGATTGTGCTCGAACCCCTTGGGGATAAAGAGAATGCAGGGCTTGGTGATGATGTGCCTTTCGTACTCCGGGCCCAGGAAGATCTCGATTTCCGCGTCGAAATTGGCCGTCAGATCAGGCAGCTGGCCGCCCAGGAAAAAGAGGTATTCGTCGACATCATGGTGATGGGATTGCAGTTCCATCTTGTACGGCTTGACGTAATAGCGGAATCCCATGTTGATGCCGGCGCCGGGAAGGTCGCTTGCGCCGCGAAAACTGATCGTCGGAGTGAGGATGGTGTCCGTCAGCGGTTTCTCCTTCAGCCTGGTGCAGAACAGGTGGCTGTATTTGTTGCCCGTGGTTCCCTTGGGCCATGGGGGAATGTTGGTCGGCATCCGCAGATTGTTCTGGGGCTTCTTCGCCTCCTGCGCCTGCGCAGGCGATGAGACCATTTGAGCCATGGCCAGCGCCGCCAAAGCACCGGAAGCGGTGACGTCACTGAAAAATGCCCTGCGGGTTTGATCCTTTTTGCCGTTTTTGGAACTCATCGAATCTCTCCTTTTTTAATGCTGTTGCCACAAACAATCTATTGTCGCTCGAAGCCGAGGCCCGGGAAAGCGTGCCCGCCCCCTTTCCCCGCAATTGACGGTTTTCGCCCGCTCCCCGCCGAAGCCCCCTGCCGTTTTTAGGACAGCAGGATCCTGCGCACTTCCCCTTCCGGATCATCGACCATCCGGCAGTGATCGTCAAACACCATCGTCTGGCAGCGGACCGGATCGAAGGCCTCCCAGGCGAGCCCCGGCTGGCTGGGGTTGCCGGTGCGCGCGAAATTGGCCCAGGCGGTGGCCATTTTCCTTGCCAGCGCCTGCGCTTCCGGCCCGTTCCCCGTCCCCTGTTCACACCGCTTCGTGTTATCGAAACAGAAGGCGAGTTCCGCCGTGTGCCAGGCGCCCGCGTCTTCCAGCATCGGCGACTGCCAGGTGAAATACCAAAGGAACGCGGGCGCCCCCTTCTGTCGATATTTCATGCCGGCCATGCGGATGGCGTTGTTGCAGATGTTGAAGGTGTTCAGTCCGCTGCCGTTGCACATGTAGGACAGCGTGCGGATGCTCTTCTCCGGGTGCGCCTTCTTCATCGCCGCAATCAGCGCCGTGGCCTTGGCTTCGCCGTAGCTTCGGGTCAGGGTGGCCCGCCACTCGTCCTCCGTCGGCCTGGAACGCATGCTGTTCCCTTCTTCGCTCACCGAGCCGAACAACATCGGTATGTCCCTGGATATCGCGGGGGCGTCCTCGAAGAACGACTTCATCGTGATGACGCGGCCGTCGAGCGTCGGCCCCCAGCCTACGCGCGGCTGCTCCGTTCCCGGGGGCGCGATCGGTCCATGCACCCCCATGGGGGGGTTCATCGCCGCCGCCACGGCGCTCCCCACCCGGTTCAACCGGGACCATTCCACCTTCTGCAGCTCGGCGATATCCCGGACGCCGAGTTCGGCGATGACGCGCCGGGCGTATTCCCCTGACTGCTCGGCCCCGGGGGCATCCCCTCCGCCGCCCGACTGCGCCGAAGCACGATGGATCAGTCCAGCCGCCGAGGGCATTCCCAGCAGCGTCGTCACCTTGGAACCCCCTCCCGACTGGCCGTAAATCATGACGCAGTCCGGATCGCCGCCGAAATGGGCGATGTTGTCCCGAACCCAGCGGAGCGCGGCCACCAGGTCGGTCATCCCGACGTTGGCCGAATCGGCATACGCCGCACCTCCAATCGAGGAGACATCGAGGAACCCGAGCACGTTGAGACGGTGATTGACCGTCACGCACACGACATCATGATGCCGAGCCATCTGCGCCCCGTCCTGCGCGGCCAGTTCGTAAGCCGAACCGAAGGCGTAGCCGCCGCCGTGGATGTAGAACATCACCGGGCGTTTGCCCTCGAGGCCCGGTGTCCACACGTTCACCTTGAGCATGTCCTCGCCCTGCCAGCCGTCGGTCCACTGCTGAAGGAAAGTCTGCTCGCTCGACCAGTCATGAAGGTTCTGCGGACAATTGGGGCCGTAGGTCAGGGCCGGGTATTCACCCTCCCACGGCGCGGGCGGTCGGGCCGGAAGCCATCGGTTCTCCCCCCCGGTGTCGGCGCCGTACGGAACTCCCTTGAAGGTCAGGACTCCATCCTCGACGTACCCGCGCACCATCCCGTATTGCGTGCGGGCGACCGCCGTCCGCGGAGTACTGCAGCTCGCCGCCGCAGACCCGGACGCGCCCCTTTTGGCGCCTCCGCCCGGGGCGCAGGCTGTTCCCACCCACGCGGCCACGCCCGCCGAAGCGGTGAGCAGCAGGGCCTGCCGACGATTGAGTCCATCGCCGTTTTGCGACTTCCTGTCCATCATTCGGCCTCCTCCCGGTTTTTCCCCGGATTGTGTCATGAACTGCACGCCCTTCAGCGGCAGGAGAAGCTCTTCTCGTCATCCTCGTCGCCGCCGTCAAACCGGGCCACCTTCGGATAGGGACAGAGCGGACGGGTCACGCCGGGAAAGGCTTTTCCCGAGGCGACCACGCGGTCCGGAGCCCGTCCCTGCTCGACCCATTCCTGGATCGCCGAGAGCATGTCGAACCGGTCCGTCGACTGGCCGCCGCCGCAATGGGTCATGCCCGGAACCAGAAAAAGGCGGGCCCACGATTGCGGGCCCTGGCCGTCGCGGGGCGTCAGGCGCTCATACCAGCGCGTCAGGGCGCCGGCCCACATCGCCTGGTCGGAAAGCCCGTGATAGACGATCATCTTTCCGCCGTGTCCCGCGAAGGAAGTATGCAGGGTGGCCACGGCGTCGTTGATGGCCGCGGTTTCGGCGGTAGCGGCGATATCCCGGTCGAAATCGAAACGGAGCGGATCGAGCTCCGGGTCGGCCGGCGTCATGGAGAAAAGGCGGAGCGTATCGCGGCCCAGCGATGCATTCGCGGGCGGGTTGTCCCTGGTGCCCAGGTGCATCGCCCTCCATGCCGGCAGGCCGATGCCCGTGTCGTACGGGGTCGACCCGTAGAGAGACTCGCCCCGCGAATTGCGCGTTCCGCCGTGGATATCCTTCAGGGCCTCGATCTGCGGCGTGGAAAGACAGGGTGCCGTCCCGCAACGCAGGGAGGCCGGATCGAAACGGCAGGCCTGGTAGTCGTGGATAATGCCGTCCGCGAGGCCGTCGAGAGCGTCGCATTGCCCGAGCACACCCGCGGCCACGGCTTGCAGCTGGGCATCGGTGAAGGCCTCGAACAACAGCGGCTTGCCTGTCTCGTCCCGGGGCGCAATCCGCGCAACCGCCTGCAGGCTCCAGATCTGGTTGACGGCGACCTGCGTCAGGTTGAAGGAGGGGTTTCCGGCGACCACCCCGTCGAATTCCAGCGGGAGTCGCTGTGCCGCCATCATCGCCTCGCGCCCGCCCGTGGAACAACCCATGAAGTAGGAATATTCCGGCTTGCGGCCGTAGTATCGCCCGATGAGGGCTTTGGCCTCGCGCGTGGTCCGCGCCACCGCCTGGTAGGCGAAATCGAGCTTGGCCTGCTGGTCGACGGCGAAGCGGGCGTCCACGTTGTTGCGGCCCCTATGACCGCCGTCGGTCGAGACCACCGCGAAACCCCTTGCAAGCGCGGACGGGAATCCAGAGACCGAACCGAACGCGGGGATCAGTACGCCGTCAAGGCCCCCTCCCCCCTGAAACAGCATGCGCCCGTTCCAGTCAAGCGGCATTCGCAGCTCGATGCCGGTGCCATAGCTCATCTCCTCCATCCCCGATTCGCGCGGGTCGAGCACGACGCGAAACAGGCAATGGGAGGGGGCCTCCGCCGTTTCTCCGAAGGGACCCGCCGGCAGGCGACCGGCCGCCACCCATTCCGCCGTATCCACCCTGAAGGTTGGAGTGGACAGGGTCGAAAGCGACGCACACTTCTCGCGCGCATTCGCCTCGCCCCCCAGGGCCGGCTTCGACAAGAACAGGATCAGGGCGGCCGCGAAAGCGCGCCCTATTGTGATGGTGTTGATTTTCATGGTCGATCTCCCCGGCGGTTCCTTCAGCTCCCGAATGTCGGGGGCAATCCCCTCACGCCACCGCCGATTTTGACGGGGACTTCCCGCTGCAAGAATGGACAGGGGCGGAAACCCGGAGGAGCGAAACTAGTCCGATCGCCAGGCTGGGAAACGCAGCTTTCCAGACGGAGCGACAACTGCCGGTGACATCGCGGATCCATCCGGTCAGCCGTAAGCCGACGCCGCCGAGAGAGGTTTGTCAATTTGCTCCCCCTGTTACTCCCCCTGGACGCAAGGAAGATCCGGGCGTCTCGACAACGGCCCCTTTGCCGGGCATGCTATTGCAAAAGTCCGTTTTCTGTCAATCCGTTTGTATTACTGTTTTAATAAGTATTGACATGGGTAAAAACATGCTGCTATTGATGACGCCTATAGGAATGGTTTTCCCGCATGGGAAGGCCTTTGTCCTTTCGCAATCCGGGCGCGCCCCGGGGAGCAAATCATGGATCATTTCAGCGAGTCCTCATGAAAAACCAGGTCCAGCTCATCACCTATGTAGACCGCCTGTCGGGCGGTGGTTTTAGCGAACTCCACCGCCTGCTGCAAAATGAACTGGCGGGACTGTTCGGGGGAGTCCACCTTCTCCCCTTTTTCACCCCCATCGACGGCGCGGACGCGGGCTTTGACCCGATCGACCACACCGAGGTGGACGCACGCCTGGGAACCTGGGCGGACGTGAAGTCCCTGGGCTCCACGGTGGATCTCGTTGCGGACCTCATCGTGAACCATATTTCCTCGTCATCCCCGCAATTCCTCGACTTTTCGCGCCGGGGAACGGGCTCGGAATACGCGGACATGTTTCTCACCTTCGACCGGGTCTTTCCGCAGGGCGCCCGAGAATCGGATCTCCTCGGCATCTACCGGCCGCGCCCCTCCCTTCCCTTGACCCCCGTTACGCTGCAGTCGGGGGAGAGGAAGCTGTTGTGGACCACCTTCAACCCGGAGCAGGTGGACATCGATGTCCGCCACCCCCTGGCCGAAGCCTATCTGGGGTCGATCCTCCGCAGGTTCCAGGCCTCCGGCATCAAAATGATCCGGCTCGACGCCGTCGGCTACGCGATCAAAAAGCCGGGCACGAACTGTTTCATGATCCCCGAAACCTTTGAATACATCGCCGGGTTGACCTCGAAGGCCCGCTCCCTCGGGATCGAGGTCCTGGTGGAGGTCCACAGTCATTACCGGAAGCAGATCGAAATCGCCCGCCAGGTCGACCGGGTCTACGACTTCGCCCTGCCGCCGCTGGTGCTCCATGCGCTCTATCGCCGGGATGCACGTCCGCTGGCGCACTGGCTGTCCATCAGTCCGCGCAACGCGGTTTCGGTCCTGGACACCCACGACGGCATCGGGGTGATCGACGTGGGCGCCGACACCGACGGGAATCCAGGATTGCTGACGCCGGAGGAGATCGACCTGCTGGTGGAAACCATCCACCGGCGCAGCCGGGGCCAGAGCCGACGGGCGACCGGCGCGGCGGCCAGCAACCTGGACCTGTACCAGGTGAACTGCACCTTCCTGGATGCCCTGGGAGGGCGGGAAACCGATTACCTGATCGCCCGTGCCCTCCAGTTTTTCGCTCCCGGGATCCCCCAGGTGTATTACGTCGGCCTGCTGGGAGGATCCAACGACATGGAACTCCTCGCCCGGTCGGGTGTCGGGCGCGACATCAACCGCCACTATTACACGGCCGCAGAAATCGACGCCGCGCTCCGGCGCCCCATGGTACAAAAGCAGATGGAGCTGATACGGCTCCGGAACACGCATCCCGCGTTCGCCGGCCAGTTCCGGGTCATGACCCCGGAGGACCACCTGATCGAGTTGCAGTGGGAACTGCGGGAGCACCGGATCGCTCTCCGCGTGGACCTGTCCGGTCCGAGCGCCGTCATCAACGGCACGGGCCCGGCGGCGGAGGGAATTTTCATGTAATGCCCCGGCCCGAAGCATCCGGGCTTGGGCAGGAGAAACGCCGATGAACCAAGAGGCTGCGCCCCATCGCCACCTGACGGCCATCAAGTGGCTTACGTTCATGATGTTCATGATGTTCGCCATGACCACCGATTCCGTCGGCACCATCATCCCGGTGATCCTCAAGGAATTCCGCCTGAGCATGTCCGCCGCCGGGGCGTTTCACTATGCCCCCATGATTGCGATCGCGCTGGCCGCCATCTTTCTCGGCTACCTGGCCGACAAGCTGGGCCGCAAAAAGACCATCATCCTCGGCCTCGTCCTGTTTGCGCTCAACTCGTACCTGTTCGCGGTGGGGAACTCCTTTCTCTTCTTCCTGCTGTTGCTCGTCATTTCCGGCGCGGCCATCGGGATCTTCAAGACGGGAGCATTGGCCCTGGTCGGAGACATCTCGCGTTCCACGGCGGAACATACCGCCACCATGAACATGGTCGAGGGCTTCTTCGGCGTCGGCGCCATCATCGGCCCCGCCATCGTGGCGCGGCTCCTCGCGACCGGGTTTTCCTGGAAATGGCTCTACGTGATCGCGGGGACCATTTGCGTTCTGTTGATCGTGACCGCCTCCCTGGTGCAATACCCGAAGACCGTGAGAAGCGCGGAGGAACCGATCGACTTCAGGCGCACCCTGCGCATGATGAAAAACCCCTATGCCCTGGGCTTTTCGCTTCTCATCTTCCTGTACGTCGCGGCGGAGTGTGCCGTCTACGTCTGGATGCCCACGTTCCTTGAAGGCTATTCGGGGTCCTTTACTTTGCTGGCCGCTTACGCCACCTCCCTGTTCTTCGCCCTGCGGGCCCTCGGCCGTTTCCTGGGAGCGTGGATCCTCGCGCGCTTCCGCTGGACGTCGGTCATGGCCCTCTTCAGCCTGGCGATCCTGGTCTGTTTCGCCGGCTCCATCGCGGGCGGCCTGTCCTATGCCCTCTGGCTGCTTCCCCTGTCGGGCCTTTTCATGTCCATGATCTACCCGACGCTCAACTCCAAAGGCATCAGCTGCTTTCCGAAGACGGAGCATGGCGCCGTGGCCGGCGTCATCCTCTTCTTCACCTGCACGGCGGCCGCCGTGGGGCCGCTGGCCATGGGAGGCGTGAGCGACCTTTTCGGCCATGCCCGGTACGGCTTTGTCCTGGCGACGGTTTTCGCCGCCCTCCTCTTTGCCGGGTTGCTGTTCAACTGGATCTATGACCCGGCGCGCCGGCGCCTGGCCACCCTGGATGCAAGCGAATACGACGCCTAGGCCCTGCTCGGAACAGGGAACGGGCGTCATTGCCGGGAGAACAATATGACTACCGCACGGATCCTCCTCATGACTTTTCTGGCCCTCATCCTGCCGTATGCCGCCCGGGCGGAGGCCCCGGTGCACTCCTTCCGGGCGGGGGCGGCAAAGATCGACATCACGCCCACCACGTTGCCCAAAAACAGCGAGGGGATTCTCGACCGGATCTACGCCCGGGCGATCGTGATCAATAACGGCGTTACCAGCGCCGCCCTGGTTTCCGTGGATACAGGCATGGTGGGAGAGCAGACATGGAAGACGGTGTCACAGAGGATCGAGCGGGAGCTCGGCATCCCGGCCCGGAACCTGGTCATGAACCCGACGCACACGCACAGCGCCTTTGCGGGATCGGCCGACCAGGTATTCGAGACCGTCAAGGCGGCCAGCGAAAACCTCCAGCCCGCGCGTATCGGCTACGGGACGGGTGTTTCCTACATCAACGTCAACCGCAACATCATCGACCGCAAGACCAACAAGTGGTGGGAAGGCCCCAACTACGAGGGTCCGTCGGACAAGACCGTGGCGGTGATCAAGTTCGAAACCACCGCCGGCGAGCCGATCGCGGTCTACTACAACTACGCCTGCCACGCGGTCGTCACCGGCAACACCGACATGGTCAGCGGCGATTTTCCCGGCGCCGCCTCCCGGTATATCGAGGACTCCTTCGATGACAAGCTGGTGGCGCTGTTCTCCACCGGGGCCCAGGGGGACCAGAACCCGATCTACTTTCAGCAGACCTTCGATCTGCGGGATATCCGGATCAGGGATTACGCCCGGCGCGGCCAGGATATCAGCAACTCCATGCCGCCGGGGGGGCAAGGGCTCGACAAGCAGGATCCCACGGTCAGGAAGCTGCTCGAGCAGCAAAAGCAGATGATCCTGTCGATGGGCCAGTTCCTGGGAGAGGAGGTCAAGCGCGTAATGCGCGAAACGACGCGGATGTCGGCCGACGGCGGGATATACGCCGCGCAGAAGATGATCAGCTTCCCCGGGAGGGACCGGATCGGACAGGGGCGCGCGGGGGTCGAGGCGGTCTACAAAGACGGACCGGACGTCCAGCTCAGGCTGAGTCTCCTCATGATCGACGACATCGCGATCGCGGGGACCAATGCGGAAATCTTCAGCCTGATCGCCCGGAGATTCAAGCAGGAGTCGCCCGTCGGCCGCGCGATCTTCGTGTCGATGGCCAACGGCAGCGGCAATTCCGGGTATGTTCCGAATGATGCGGCCTTCGGCACCCAGACTTTCGAGGTGTTGTCGTCGCGGTGCCGGCCCGGATACGCGGAAAGCGCCATAGTCAACGGGTTGCTGGACCTGCTGGCCGAAGTCAAACGCATGCGCTGAGCGCCGCGTCTGGTGTACTCATGAAGCCGCTGATTTTCGTCGGCATCGGGGAAGCTCTCTACGACGTCTTCGAAGATGGAACGGAGGCCCTGGGGGGCGCCCCGCTGAACGTTGCAGTCCACGTGCATCAATTAGCCCACCGTCTCGGGATCGGCTCCGGGGTGCCGGTCAGCTGCGTCAATTTCGATCGCAGGGGAGAGGGGATCGTCGATTTCCTGCGGCGGCGGGGAATGTCGGACCGTTACGTCGGGCGCGATCCCGGTCACCCGACGGGTCGCGTTTCCGTCTTCCTGCGCAACGGCGAACCCGGATACCAGATCGAGCCCGATGCGGCCTGGGATTACATCCCGGACCGGCCGGAGCTCGCGGAGCTGGCCGGGCGCTGTGTTGCCGTATCCTTCGGCAGCCTGGCGCAGCGCTCCCCGGTCTCCCGCGGCACGATCCGGAGGTTCCTGCAAAACGCTCCGCAGGCGATCCGCCTCTACGACGTCAACCTGAGGCGCAACACGCTGACCGGCGAGGCCGGGTATTCCCCCGAAATCCTTGAATACGGCTGCCGTGCCGCCACGATCATCAAGGCCAACCATTCGGAGCTGTTCGTGCTCCTGGACCTGCTGGGGATCCCCTCCCCCGCCGCCCGCTCCGTCGAGGGGATCCGGCGCGGGATGGAAAACCTCCGCGCGCGCTTTCCCGCCCGGGCCGTCGTGGTCACCCGGGGCGCCGCGGGGACCATGGCCCTCGGCCGGCAGGGGGAATTCGATCAGCGCACACCCGCAACCACCACCGAAGCGCCGCATCCCGTGGGTGCCGGGGACGCCTGCTCGGCGGGCATCCTCCTGGGAACTGCCCTGGGCTGGGATCTTGCGGCAACCATGGAGCTGGCCAACCGGATGGGGGCGGATGTCACCGCCCACCCGTCGGCCACGCCTCCCCTCTCGCAGAGGACGCTGCACTATGCCGCCGCGCGCCTCGAAGCCTCAAGAAGTCCGGGGGAGAGATAGATCGTCCCGCGGCGCCCGTTGTCACCGGCCTGGGCTGCAACAAGGCGGAAAACGGGCAACCGGCCCCATTGGCGGCCGTGGTCGGATTTCCCGTGGGCAATGTGAAATCAGGAGGTTGGTCTGGAGCGGGAGACCGGGATCGAACCGGCGACGTCCAGCTTGGGAAGCTGGCATTCTACCGCTGAATTACTCCCGCTCATTATAACCGGCTGGAACAGCAAAACTTAGAGGATTTGCATGTTCCTTTGTGCCACGATTGTGTAACAGGCCTCTTTCGAGCCCTAGGCGCTTACCCGCCCGGTTGTCCACTACACGCTCGTGTACGCAGCCCATAATTTAGCCCTTGGCGGGAATTATTTCAAGCGATTATGCGGGGCGCGGTGCAACAAAAAGGGTCCGGTCACCCGCGCCTACACTGAGCGGTGGTTGAGCCAACACCCGCGGCGGTACAGAGCCCTGCGGCTCTTCTGGCTTGCGCGCCCCTCATTCAGCTTGGGCCGACCCGATTTTGCAGTCTAATTCCGCGGCCGCAAAAACCCAAAAAGTGTAAGATGAATCCTAAATGAACCCCGGATATCTTATGTATCGCATCCCTGCGATCTCGAAAATTGCCATTACCTGATTTTTGCTCCAAAAGATCAAGCTGGCCGAATGTTGGAAACTTTTTTCAAACAGACGGCAAACACGTTACCCGGTTTTGCGCAGGTTATTCTAGTGCAACAGCCCTTATCGGTGGTTGCGGCTAGCCGGCACAAATATTCGCCTCGGCGGTCGGCCCGCGGCGCGGCCCGCCACCGAGCTCAAACGCTCGGCCCACGAAAAAGAGAAAACATGAAACTCATCAACACCGTTCCACTCGCGGTTCTGGCATCACTTCTCGTTGTGGGCGTGTTCGCACGGGACCAGGCGAAACCCGCCGCCGACAACAAGGCGGACGAACTGCCGTGGGTGACGCGGCGGGTCAATGCAGCGCGGGTGAGCTTTCACACGTTCACGAGCCGGGCTGCAAAGGCGGAAATAAGTTATCATGTTTACAGGCCTTCGGCATATGACGAGTCGGAGACGGAGCGGTTCCCGGTGCTGTACTGGCTGCATGGTACGGAGGGTGGCGTGAATCACATTCGCCCCGTCTCGCAGATGTTTGACCTTGCGATTCGAGACAAAATAGAGACGGTCTTTATCGGGGAATTGATCCCCCACGTCGACAAAACGATGAGAACCATTCCTCGTCGAGAGGGCCGGATTCTCGAAGGTTTCAGCATGGGCGGTTATGGATCAGCCCGAATTGGATTTCGACATGCCGGGTTGTTTGGCGGCATCTCGATACTGGCAGCCGGCCCACTCGACCTGGAGTTTGAAGGCCCCCGGGCAACAGGAAATCCGCTTCGAGATCGGATCCTCAGGGATGTCTGCGACGGTGACATGGCTTATTTCAAGGCGAGTCACCCTTGGACAGTCGCCGAGTCACAGGCGGAGGTTTTGAGAAAATCCGGGACAATCATTCGACAAGCCGTTGGGTCTAGGGATTCCTCGCTACATCTGAGCCGCAGGTTTCACGAGCACCTCAAGGCCCTTTTTATTCCTCACGAATTCCACATTGTGGAGGGCACGGAGCATAACGCGCTCGCACTGATGGCGGGACTGGCCAACTCGGAATTTTATCGAAAGGCGCTTGCACCGAAGACGGGTGATCCGGCAGCCGAACAACCGCATGCAGGGGACGCGGACAAGCCGCGCTGTTGATGGGCCCGACAGCTGCACAGAGGGGAGCTCTTGTTTTCGTTGGAGCCGTCCGTGGTCCGGTCCCGCACCGTCATTCCGCGGGCCGGGGCAGGCTTGGCTGCCTTCCCGGGGGCGCTCAAGTGGAGGCTCCGGAAGCGGGCTAAAACATCTCCGTCCGCCACAGGTCGTGCACGTGGATGACCCCCTGGAGGCGGCCGGCGGTATCGACGACGACCAGGCTCGTGATCTTCAGCTCCTCCATCCGGGCCAGGGCGGCGGTGGCGAGTTCCCCTTCCCCGATGGTCTTCGGGGCGCGCGTCATCACCTCCCCCGCCTTGCGCCCGAGCGGGTCGGACGCGGCCTGGAGGAGGCGCCGGAGGTCCCCGTCGCTGATGACGCCCACCGGCATCCCGGCGGCGTCCGCCACCGTCGTCATCCCGAGCCCCTTGCGCGACATCTCGTAGATGACGTCGGGCATCGGGGTATTGACCTCCACGCGGGGAATGTCCCCCCCGCGGTGCATCAGGTCGCCCACGCGCAGGAGTTTCCTCCCCAGGGTCCCGGACGGGTGGAAGCCGGCGAAATCCTCGCGGCCGAACCCCTTGCGTTCCATCAGGGCCAGCGCCAGCGCGTCCCCCATGGCCAGGGCGGCCGCCGTGCTCGTCGTCGGGGCCAGATCGAAGAGGCAGGCTTCCCCGGCCACACCGACGTCCAGGAAGACGTCGGCGTGGCGCGCGAGCGTCGAGTTTCCGTCGCCCGCCATGGCCACCACGGGCAATCCCAGTCTCTTCGCGACCTCGAGCAGTTTGAGAACTTCACCCGTTTCACCGCTCTTGGACACCGCGAGCAACAGGTCGTTGGGTGCGAGCAGCCCGCAGTCGCCGTGCAGGGCGTCGCCCGCATGCAGGAACAGGGCGGGCGACCCGGTGCTGGAGAGGGTGGCCGCGATCTTCTTGCAGATCAGGCCCGATTTCCCGAGCCCGGTCACGGCGATCTTCCCCCTGCAGCGGGCGGCCAGTTCGACCGCCCCGATGAACGATTCCCCCAGGCGCGGCACGAGGGCGCGGATCGCGTCAGCCTCCGCCCCGAGAACCCTGGCGGCCGTCGCGAGAGCCGGATGCGTCGCTCCTCCGCTCATGGCCGACCTCCCAGGGCGGCGCGGATGGAGAGGATCTCCCGCACCAGGCGGGGGAACCCGGAGAGTTTCAGGCTGTTGGGACCGTCCGAAAGGGCGCGCTCGGGGTTGTCGTGCACCTCGAGGAAAAAGCCGTCCACCCCTATGGCCGCCCCCGCCCGCGCCAGCGCCGGCACGAAGCGGGAATCCCCCCCGGAGCGGTCCCCCTGCCCTCCCGGCGCCTGAACGCTGTGGGTGACGTCGAAAACCACGGGCTGGCCGAAGGAGCGCATGATGACGAAGGAGCGGAAATCGACCACGAGGTTGTGGTAGCCGAAGGTGGTCCCGCGTTCGGTCAGGAGGATGTTCCGATTCCCCCCCTCCTTTGCCTTTTCGAGCACCTTGCCCATTTCGGCCGGCGAGAGGAATTGTCCCTTTTTCAGGTTCACGCAGCGGCCGCTCGCGGCGGCGGCGCGGATGAGATCGGTCTGCCGGCAGAGAAAGGCCGGGACCTGCAGCACGTCGAGCACCTCGGCGGCCGCCGCCACCTGGACCGTTTCGTGCACATCGCTCAGGATGGGAAGGCCGCTCACGGCGCGCGCCCGCTCGAGAATGCGCAGCCCCTCCTCCAGCCCCGGTCCGCGGTAGGACCGGCCCGATGTCCGGTTGGCCTTGTCGAAGGAGGCCTTGAAAACAATCGGGACCCCCAGCCGCGCCCCGTATCCGGCAAGCCTTTCGGCCATCCGCAGGCAGTGGCTCTCGCTCTCGATCACGCAGGGACCCGCGATGAAAAATGGGCCCTTCCCCAGTTTCAGCGGGCCGACCTTGACTTGTGCCATGTTCCCGGCGACCTCCGATGACTAGTGGAGCGCGTTTTCCCCGGCGGCGTCCACGGCCGCCGCCCGGTTTTTCCGCCCGTTCCGGTGACATGCCTCGATGAAGCCGGCAAACAGCGGGTGGGGCTCAAGCAGCCGGGACTTGAACTCCGGGTGGAACTGGCAGCCCAGGAACCAGGGGTGGTCGGGGATTTCGGCGATCTCTACGAAATCTCCGTCCGGCGAGTTCCCCGAAAAACGCATCCCACGGCCCGTGAGGGCCTGTTCGTATTCCCGGTTGAACTCGTAACGGTGCCGGTGGCGCTCGGAAATCTCCTTTTCGCCGTAGACCCGGAAGGCGAGCGAGTCCCCGTCGAGCACGCAGGGGTAGGCCCCCAGCCTCATGTCGCCCTCCATGGCGTCTCTCCCGGGCAATTCGCGCAACCGGCAGAACACCCGGTGCGGCGCCGACGGGTCGAATTCCGAACTGTCGGCTTCGAGGTTGCAGACGTTACGCGCGTATTCGATCACCGCGCACTGCATGCCCAGGCAGATGCCGAAATAGGGCACCTTGCGCGTGCGCGCGTAGCGGGCGGCCAGGAGCATGCCGTCAATGCCGCGCTTGCCGAACCCCCCCGGCACCAGGATGCCGTCGTAGGGGGCAAGCCTGCCGTCGACAGTCCCCTCCTCGAGCTCCTCCGCATCCACCCGGCAGAGCTCGACGCGGAGCCGGTGGGCCAGCCCCCCGTGGTAGAGCGCCTCGTTCAGGCTCTTGTAGGAATCCTTGAACTCCACGTACTTGCCGACGATACCGATCCTGACGGCGTCCCCGGCCGCGGCGTCGAGCTCGAGCGCCGCTTTCCAGTCCGCAAGCCGCGGCTCGTTGGGGGGGAGGCGCAAACAGCCGATGATGGTCTCGTCCAGGCCTTCCTTGTGCAGCCCCAGGGGCACCGCGTACACGTTTTCGACGTCGACGGCCGTGATCACGTCCCGCTCCGACACGTTGCAGAAAAGGGCGATTTTAGCCTTGACGTCCATGGGCAGCGGTTGCTTGGTGCGGCAGAGCAGGATGTCGGGCTGGATGCCGATGCCGCGCAGCTCCTTGACGCTGTGCTGGGTCGGCTTGGTTTTAAGCTCCCCGGAGGCGCCCATGTAGGGGACCAGGGTGAGATGGATGAACAGGGTGTTTTCCCGACCCTCCTCGTTGCGCATCTGCCGGATCGATTCCAGGAAGGGGAGGCTTTCGATGTCCCCCACCGTGCCCCCGATCTCCACGATGGCGACATCGACGTCCCTGGCAACCCGCCGGATGACCGATTTGATCTCGTTGGTGATGTGGGGGATCACCTGCACGGTCTTGCCGAGGTACTCCCCCTTGCGCTCCTTCTCGATCACCGTCTGGTAGATCTTCCCGGTGGTGGAATTGTTTTCCCGCGTCATGCGCACGCTGGTGAACCGCTCGTAGTGGCCCAGGTCGAGGTCGGTCTCGGCGCCGTCGTCGGTGACAAACACCTCGCCGTGCTGGAAGGGGCTCATCGTCCCCGGGTCCACGTTGATGTAGGGATCCAGCTTGAGAAAATTGATCCTGAACCCGCGCGCCTCGAGCAGCCGCCCGATGGAAGCGCTCGCGATTCCCTTCCCCAGCGAGGAAAGCACCCCGCCCGTGACAAAGATGTATTTCATGATCTTATCCTTATGACCGCATGACCCTTCCGGGATCCTTTCCTGGAATGAAGATGGCAGATTAACAATATGGACCGCTCGGTGCAAGCGCCGATCCTGCAAGCGCGCCGACGGACCCGCAGATCCGCAGCCAACCGGCGGGCGCGGAGGGCGATTTCGCCCGAGCTAGAAGTTGATCAGCTCGACGTCGCGCGTGTCCTTGACGTAGGGCTGGTCCGCCTGCGGGTAACGATACTCTTTCCCCTCGAAATTGCGCAGGATGATCTCCTTCTCGTCGAACCGGACGACGTAGTCGGGCATCAGGGGGATCTTCCCGCCCCCGCCCGGGGCGTCGATGACCAACTGCGGCACGCCGAACCCCGTGGTGTAGCCCCGCAGGGACTGCATGATCTCCAAGCCCCTTTCCACCCGGGTCCGGAAATGGTTGGTGCCGCGCGTGAGGTCGGCCTGGTAGAGGTAATAGGGGCGCACCCTCATCATCAGCAGCTTGTGCATCAGTTCCTTGAGCACCAGGGGGTCGTCGTTGACCCCCTTCAGAAGCACGGTTTGGCAGCCGACCGGGATCCCGGCGTTAGCCAGGCGCTCGCACGCCTCCCGCGCCTGCGGGGTGATCTCCCTCGGGTGGTTGAAATGGGTGTTGATGAAGATGGGGTGGTACTTCTTGAGCATGTCGCAGAGCGCGTCGCTGATCCGGCTCGGCAGGACGCAGGGGAAACGCGTGCCGATGCGGATGATCTCGACGTGCGGGATGGCGCGCAACCGCGCAATGATCTGCTCCAGCTTGCGGTCGTTGACCATCAGCGGGTCGCCGCCCGAAAGGAGGATGTCGCGGATCTCGGTGTGGCTCCGGATGTAGTCGATGCCCATTGCGATGGTCTTTTCGGTGATGGTGCTGGTGCGTCCCACCATCCTCTTGCGCGTGCAGAACCGGCAGTACATGGGGCACCGGTCGGTGATCAGCAGGAGCACGCGGTCGGGGTAGCGGTGGGTCAGGCGCGGCACCGGGCTGTCCTCCTCCTCGTGCAGCGGGTCCTCGGGGGCGCTCTCGTCCATCATCTCCCGTATCGACGGCACCGACTGCATCCAGATGGGATCCCCTTTTTCCGCAATCAGGTTGTAGTAGTAGCGCGGAATGCGCATCGGGTAGTTCCGGCACACGGCGTCGATCTCCTCGGCGTCCGCGCCGAAATCCCTGGCGAGGGGTCCACCGCCCGTGACGCTGTTTCGCAGGTCAATCGTCCACTGCTCCATCCGTTCCATGAGTGAGGTCTTCTCCCTGTCAGGAAAGCCGCTTGACGAAAATCAGCCTGTCATCCCCGACATCGTAGAAATCCGCTATGTGCGATGCTTCCTCGAATCCCAGGCTTCGATAGAATTCGATGGTCTTGCGGTACGACGATTTCGCCGAAGTCTCGGCAACCAGCAGACGCCCCCCGCCCGCACCGAGAACCCGCTCCACGTGCCCGACGAGCTCGCGCCCGAATCCGCGCCCCCGCGCCGCGCGCCGCGTAGCGATCCAGTAAAGGTCGAAGGTCCCCCGCGTCAGCGGCACGGGCCCCCAGCATATGTAGCCTTGGATCTCCGCCGTCTCCCCCGACGCCACCGCGAACGCGTAATCGGTCTGGCCGGGATCGTCGAGGTAGATGTCCACCAGTTCCAGGGCGCACTCTTTCTCCACCGGGTTGAAATTTTCGACTCCGTCAATGAGCCCGGCCACCTCCGCGCGATCCTCCCTCGTCATCGGCCTGACCCGCACGGCGGGCCGCTGGTCAGAATGCATGGATTGCCGGCTCGAACCGGTCGCCGCGGGCGATGGCGCTTTCGCTGATGCGCAGAACGATATCGGCATAGGAAAAGCCGGCCGCCCGCGCGGCCCCGGCAAAACCCGCCTGCGGGGAGAGATCGGGGTTCGGATTGACCTCGAGCACGTACACGGCGCCGCTCGCGTCGGTGCGCATGTCGACGCGGGCGTAATCCCGGCAACCGACGGCGCGGTAACTGGCGAGCGCAATCGAGTCGATCCGTTCCTTCATCCCCTCCGGAATTGCGGCGGGGCAGATAGGCGTGGTCCCGCCGAACTGGGCGCTCGTTTCGTCCCATTTCGCACGGTAGCTGACAATTTTCGGTTCGTTCGCCGGCAGGCGGGCGAAGTCGATCTCGGAGACCGCCAGCACCTCCGGCTCCTCCTCCCCGATCACCGAAACATTGAACTCGCGCCCGTCGAGGAACTCCTCGATCAGCGCCTCCTGCCGGTAGACGTCGTGGATGTAGCGCACCTGCCGCCCGACCTCTTCCGCCGTGGCGCACACCGAATCGCCGTTGACTCCCAAGCTGGCATCCTCGCGCCCCGGCTTGACGATCACGGGGAATTTCATGCCGGGGGGAAACATGGACGTCGACCCGGGGCGGCAGATGCCCCCCAGGGGAACGGGGATCCCCTCGGCCTCGAGCAGCTGTTTGACCCGGAACTTGTCCAATGCCAGCCCCAGCGCAAAAGAGTCGGAGCCGGTGAAGGGGATCCCGAGCAGTTCCAGCAGGCCGGCGAAGGCCATCTCCATCCCGCTGTCCCCGTCAATCTCCTCGCACAGGTTGAAGGCGAACCTGGGTGCAAGCTCGAGCAGCCTGCGGATCAGGTCCGCGGTGACACGCCCGACGGCGATCACCTCCGGTCGGTATCCCGCGCCCGCCAGGCTGCCCGCGATCGCCCCCACGTCCTCGCGCGCCGTGGTGGCAGGATAGCTCTTCTCCCGGCTTCCCGGCTTCTCCGCCGTTGCCGCCGAGTTGTAGAGCACGACGCAGTCACAGGCTTCCATCATCTCAACCCGCAGCGCTTGCACGCGATGTCCAGGACCTCGTTGATCAGCTGTGGGTAGCTCATGCCGGCCGCCCGCGCCGATTTTGGGAAACAGGAATTGTCCTCCGGCCGGGGCAGCACCCCGGGAAGAGGGTTGACCTCGAGAATGTGGGGCTTGCCGGCGGCGTCCAGCCGCACGTCGATGCGGCACCAGTCACGGCAGCGCAGGACGCCGTAGGCGCGCAAACACGCGTTTTCGATCTCGGCCCGCAGGGCCGGATCGACGCATGCCGGGCAGGCGAAAATGTCCAGCGGATTCGAACTTTGATCCCAAATCCATTTGGCTTCGTAGGAGTAGATCGGGTTTACCCCTCCGGGGAGGGAATCGAAAAGGATTTCCACGAGCGGCAGCACCCGGGCTTCCGCGCCGTTGCCCAGGATGGAAGCGGTGAATTCCCGCCCCGGGAGAAATTCCTCCACCAGCGCGGGCTCCCGGTAGGTTTCAAGCAGCCACGCGACCCGATCGCGCAGCTCCGCGCGCGTGCGCACCAGAGAGTCGTTCCGGATGCCGATGCTCGATCCTTCGTGGAGCGGCTTGACCATCAGGGGGTAGCGGAGGCCGTCGGATTCGAAGTCCGCAGTCTCGGCTACGTAAAAGGGCGCTACCGGCAGCCCGTAATAAGCAAGGATCTCCTTGGTGCGGGATTTGTCCAGGCAGATGTTGAGCGTCAGCGGGTCGCTGGCGGTATACGGTATCCCGAGGTGCTCCAGGATCGCGGGAATGAACCCTTCCCGGCAGGCTCCGACCGCCCCCTCGGCCATGTTGAAAACGATATCGGGTCGAGCCCTCAGAAGCTCCCCCCAGGGGTCCCCTCCGGCGTCGATCGGCACGACCTCGTGCCGCTCTTCCAGGGCCGCCCGAACCGCGGCGATGGTCTCGGAGGAGTCCCACTCGGCCTGGGCGTCCGCCCGGACTTCGGCGCCGCCGCCAGTATTTTTGGCGCTCCCCCCGGTTTTTTTGGCGCCGCCGCCTGGAGGTTCCTGGGCCTCTCCCCCGATGTCCTGTTTCAGGTTAAATGTTAAGCCCACTCGCATTACGCGCGACCTTTCGACCTTGGTATAAGGGAATCGAAATAGCTTGTCAAGAAAATATTGGAAATTTCCACAAGATGCAGTGCCGACATTTCTCGGGATCACAAAATCTGGGATCCTGGATGGAAAACGGGCCGCCTCCGGCGCCCTGGGAGTCCTGTTTCCTCCCCTAGGTCGGACCGACATTTTCGACAGCGAAATTGATTTATACCTTCAGGATCGGCCTTTCGATTATGAAAATTACTTTCATTGACTAACGGTCACGCTGGAAGATCTCCGCGCTCCCCACCGGCGCTTTCGGGTATAATGGCGCGCGGAGTCGACCATGAAATCCACAGTCTCCAGCGTCCGCATCCTGCTCGCCCTCGGCTGGGGCCTCGTCTGCGTCCTGACCGTCGCAGCCCCCCTCCTGCTGGCGCGCGGGGAGCCGGGCGCCCTTCCCCTTTATTGGGGTTTTTCCTTCTTCTGCCACCAGCTGCCCGGGCGCTCCTTCACCCTGGCCGGACTACCCCTTGCGGCGTGCCACCGATGCGTGGGCATTTACCTGGGACTTTTCGCGGGGATCGTGGCCCCTGTGCCGGGATTCTCAGGAAGCCCGCGCGCCCGCCGCCGCTGGCTGCTGGCGGCCCTGCTTCCCGTGCTGATCGACACCGCGCTCGCGCGCGCCGGGCTCTGGTCCGGCGCGCACTGGAGCCGCACGGGCTCCGGCGTCTTTTTAGGCTATATGATATCCACCCTGCTGATGCGCGCACTGGCAGAATCCGCCGCGCGGCGGCCGCTGGAGGGAGAATGTCCATGAATGATGAAACGATGTGGAAACCGGCGCTGGCCGGGGGCGTACTGTTGGGGGTGCTGTCAGCCCTCCCCATCGTCGGCGCCCTCAACTGCTTCTGTTGCGCCTGGGCGGTGCTGGGAGGGGGGCTTGCGGCCCACCTGTACGTCAAGGCTTCCCCGGCCGTCGTCACCCTGGGACGCGGGGCCGCGCTCGGCGCCCTCACGGGCGCGATCGGCACCGCGGTCTATGCGCTGTTCTCCATCCCCCTGCATTTCCTGACCGGGGATACAACCGCCCGCGTCATCGAAGAGATGCGCGCGAAGCTCGCCGGGATGTCCGACGTGCCTCCCGAGACCCTCAAAATGCTGGAGGCCCTGACCTCGAGCGGGAACTTCCCGGTGCTGCTTTTCGTCTCCAGCCTGGTCGTCTCCCTGATTCTCTACTGCCTGTTCGCCATGCTGGGGGGCGCCGTGGGAGTCGCGCTGATGGAGAAGCGGGAGGTGGGAGCGCCGCCGCTCCCCCCGCCCCCCTCTGACGGGGAGTGATCCGGTTCGGCGGGTTTGTTCCGGCCGAACGCCCCGCGCCCGACCCGCTGTCGCTACAGCAGCGACAGCGGGTCGATGTCCACATGAACCTTCTCCGCGCGCGCCTTCCCCGAGGCCGCCTCCTCGAGGCAACCACCGAGCACCCGTGCCCCGCCCGCGCCCGGCCCGCTCTTGAGCAGGATCTGCACCCGGTACTTCCCCCTCAGCTTCTCCATCGGGGCCATGGCGGGCCCCAGCACCCGCGGCCGATCCTCCCCCGCAACCGTCGAAGCGTGGCGCTTGAGGGAGGCGGCGAGTGTTTCCGCCGCCCGCATCGCCCGGTCGTAATCGGGGTCGCTTACCAGGATCTGCACAAGATCGCGGAAGGGGGGATACCCCATCAGGCGCCGGAACTCGATCTCCCGCCCGTAGAAACCGGCATAATCCTGGGCGCGGGCGAACTGGAGCGCGTAATGGTCGGGGTAGTATGACTGGATGATCACCCTCCCCGGCGTCTCCCCGCGCCCGGCGCGCCCCGCGACCTGGGTCAGCAGCTGGAAGGTCCGCTCGGCCGACCGAAAGTCCGGAAACTGCAGCCCCGCGTCGGCGGCCACAACCCCCACCAGGGTCACATCCGGAAAGTCGTGCCCTTTGGCCAGCATCTGGGTGCCGACCAGCACGTCCAGCCTGCGTTCGGCGAAATCAACCAGCGTCGAGCGGAGCACGCCCCGGCGCCGCGTGGTATCCCTGTCGAGGCGCGCGATGCGTGCCTGCGGCAAAAGCTCCACGAGCAGAGATTCCAGCTGTTCGGTCCCCACCCCCGAATAATGGATGTAAGCGCCTCCGCAGTTGATGCACAGCGACGGGACCTCGCTCTTGCTCCCGCAGTAGTGGCAGGCCAGCCGGTTCTCCTGCCGGTGATAGGTCATGCTGATGCTGCAGTCCCGGCAGACATAGACGTGGCCGCAGCTGCGGCAGAGGAGCGAACGCGCGAAACCGCGCCGGTTGAGCAGGACGATCGCCTGTTCCCCCCGCCGCATGCATTCATCGAGTTCCGCGGCGAGCGGGCTCGAGATCACGACGTTCCTCCCCGCGCGCCGGAACTCTTCGGCCATGTTGACGATGGTCACCCGGGGCAGCGGCCTCGCTTCGATTCTTTCGGGAATGTGGAAGTAGGCCGCCTTCCGCTCGCGAACCGCCAGGTGGTAGGTCTCGATCGAAGGCGTGGCCGATCCCATCACGAGCACCCCCCCCGATTGGCGCATGCGGTGCCAGGCCACCTCGCGCGCGTGGTAGCAGGGAGATTCGTCCTGTTTGTAGGAGCCGTCCTGTTCCTCGTCGATGATCACCAGGCCGGGGTCCTCCAGCGGCGCGAACACCGCCGAGCGCGTCCCCACCACCACCCGCGCGTCCCCGTCGCGGATGCGGCTCCACTGGTCGTAGCGCTCCCCGGGGCTCATGCCGCTGTGCAACATCGAAACCAGCCCCGGGAAACGCGAGACCACCAGGCGGCTGAGCAGGGGCGTGAGCCCGATCTCCGGCACCAGAAACAGCGCCGACTTCCCCATCCGGAGCGCCTCGCTGATCAGCCTCAGGTAGGTCTCCGTTTTACCGCTCCCGGTCACCCCGTGAACCAGGCAGCGCGCAGCCTCCGGCCGCCGCATCAGGCGGAGGATACCGTCGACCACTTCCCGCTGGTGGCGCGTCAGCTCAAACTCTCCGCCCGCGCCTGCGGTTTCAAGTTCGCGGGGGATCCGCTCGATCTTCATCGGGGCGACGGCGACCAATCCCTTGCGCACGAGAGCCGCGGCGACGCTCCGGGAGCAGCCTGCCAGGTCGAGCGCTTCCGCAAGCGCCATCCGGCCGGAGCCGAGCGCGTCATACAGGCGTCGCTGCACCGGGGGCAGGGAGGGATCCGCATCCACCGTCAACCGCCTGATGCCCCATTGCTTCTTTTCCCTGTTCTTCGCACCGCCGACGCGCATTTCGAGCCGTATGTGGCGCGCCGCTTCGAGCGACTCCACCCAGGCGTCCGCCCCCTTCACGCCCGCCCGGCGCGCCAGTTCCCTGACCGTGAGCGTCCCCTCCCGGGCGAGGGTGTCGAGAAGCGCCTCCTCCTGGGGCACGAGCCCCATCGGGCGCAGGCCCCCCTCGTAGAGCGCCGCCGTCCTGGGTGCGATCGAGGCTACCCGCTCACCGAGCAGCTGAGACCCTGCGGGGAACAAGGCGCGGAACACCTCCCCGGGAGGAGCGAAATAGTACTCGCTCACCCACAGCGCCGTCCGGACCAGTTCCGGGGTCACCGAAGGCCGCGCCTCGAGCAGCTCTTCGACCGCCTTCAGCCGGATCCCCCGGACCGCTTCGGCTCCGAGTTCTCCCACGACGTAGCCGGTCACGAGCTTCCGCCCGAAAGGGACCAGCACGCGCATTCCCGCCGCGATCCGGGCGCCGAGCGCCCGCGGGACCGAATAGGCGAACGTCCTGCGCACGCCGGACGGTACGGCGACCTCCACGAACTCCATCATGTCAACCTCGATATGGACCCGGGCTACACCGAACGTATCGTGTCACGCACGAGGCACAGGTCGTCCCACGCCTTGCGTTTTTCGATCGGGTTTCGCAGCAGGTAGGCGGGGTGGTACGTGGCCATGAGCTTGGTGCCGCCGTAATCGAACAGGCGTCCGCGCAACCGCCCGATCGGTTCGGTCGTTCCCAGCAGCGTCTGCACGCCGAAGGCGCCCAGCGTGCAGATCAGCGTGGGACGAATGGCGGCGATCTGCCGCAGCAGGAATTTTTTACAGGCCGCGATTTCTTCCGGCTTGGGGTCGCGGTTCCCGGGAGGGCGGCATTTCAGGATATTGCAGATGTAGACCTCTTCCCGCCGGAGGTCGATCGCCTCGATCATGCGGGTCAGCAGCTGGCCCGCCTTCCCCACGAAAGGGAGCCCCTGGGCGTTCTCCTCCGCTCCCGGCGCCTCGCCGACAAACATCAGCTTCGCCCGCGCGCTCCCCGCGCCGAACACGATCCGGTTCCTCGTCGTCGCCAGGTCGCAACGCCGGCACTCCCCCAGGTCGGCACGGATCTCCTCGAGGGTTTCCGTACCGGCGGCCGCCGCGACCTCTTCCACCCGCACCGGGGCCGGGACGCCCGCGGCCGCCCGCGGTCGTTTTGCCCCGCGGGGTGCATCGGCATGGCGGACCCCGAGATCGTACAGGAGCTTCAGGTGACCGTGGATCTGCTCCCCCAGCCGCCGGCGGCTCATGAACCGAGCCCCAGTTCGTCCAGCACCGACTCGTCGTTGCGCCAGTTGTGCGCCGTGCGCACCTGGAGGCCCAGATACACCTTGCAACCGAGCATTTGCTCCAGGTCGCGCCGCGCCTCGGTCCCGAGGTCCCGGAGCGTGCGCGCGCCCGCGCCCAGCACGATCCCCTGCTGGGACCGTCGCTCGACCAGGATGTCCGCGTCGATCACCACCAGGTTTTTATCGCTCCTGCGGCTCTCGTCGAAGCGGCGCACCATCACGGCAGAGGCATAGGGGAGTTCCTCGCGCAGCCGCTCAAGCAGTTTTTCCCGGATGAATTCCCCGGCCAGGAAGCGCTCCGTCCGGTCGGTGACCATGTCTCCGTCGTACCGCGGCTCCCCCTCGGGCATGTATTCGAAGATCTTGTCGAGGAGCAGGTCGAGGTTTTCCCCGCTGGCCGCGGAGATCGGGATGATCTCCATGAAGCATCCCGCCCGCCCGTAGCGCTCCATGGCGGGCAGGAGCCGCTGCTTGGCGATGGAGTCGATCTTGTTGAGTAGCAGGAAGGCGGGGGCGCCCGAACTTTTCACCATCTCGAGCACGAAATTTTCCCCCGCTCCGAAGGGGATGCCGCTGTCGACCATGTGTAACACCAGGTCGACCCCGCTGATCTCCTCGTAGACCGTTTGCAGCATCCGCTGGTTCATCCGGAAAACGGGCTTGTGGACCCCCGGGGTGTCGACGAAGACAACCTGGCCCCGCTCTTCGTTGATGACCCCGATGATGCGGTGGCGCGTGGTCTGGGGCTTGGATGAGACGATCGACACCTTCTGCCCGGCGAGCGCGTTGAGCAGCGTCGATTTTCCGGAGTTGGGTCGTCCGATGATGACGGCGGTCCCGCTTTTCATGAGGTTTGGTCTCCCCTGGTCCGGCGCGTCTCGAGCGCGAGATCGAGGATCCTGCGGGCGATCGCCCCCTTGGACCGATCCCGCAGCGTCACGTCCTCCCCATGTTTCCCGAGGATGTGCACGCTGGCCGAATCTTCCCCGAACACCCCCCGCGTCACGTCGTTGGCGACGACGAGGTCCAGGTTCTTGCCGACGAGCTTTGCCCGAGCGTTCTCGAGCAGGTTCTCGGTCTCGGCGGCGAACCCGACCAGCACCTGCCCGGTTTTCTCCCTCCCCAGCCGGTCCAGGATGTCCTCCGTGCGCTCGAGCGTGATCGTCCGCGGCGCCGCCCCTTTCTTGACCTTCTGTCCCGCCGGCTCCGCAGGCCGGTAATCGGCCACGGCCGCAGCCTTCACGACGATGTCCGTCCCGGGGAATAGGCGCGCGACCGCTTCCGCCATCCCGGCCGCCGAACGCACCTGGACCAGTTCCACCCCCGCGGGGACCGGGAGGGTCACGGGTCCCGAAACCAGGGTCACCTCGGCACCGCGTTCCCGTGCCGCCTGCGCCACGGCATACCCCATCTTCCCTGAACTCCGGTTGGAAATGAAGCGGATGGGATCGATGTCCTCCACCGTCGGTCCCGCCGTCACCAGCACCTTCAGCCCGGCCAGGTCGCGGCAGCCGCCGAGCACGTCCAGGATCCGGTCGACGATCACGTCGACCGCCGCCAGGCGCCCTTCCCCCTCGACGCCGCAGGCGAGCATGCCCGACTCCGGGTTCACGAAATGGTGCCCCCGTCCCCGGAGCGTTTCCACGTTGGCGCGCACGGCCGCGTGCCGCCACATCTCCACATTCATCGCCGGGGCGATGAGGACGGGCGCCGGGTTGGAGAGGTAAAGGGTCGAAAGAAAGTCGTCGGCGATGCCGTGGGCCATTTTTCCCAGGATATTGGCCGTCGCCGGAACCACCGCCAGCAGGTCGATCGACTGCGCCAGGCTGATGTGGTGGATGTCCCGATTCAGCTCCGGCCGGAACATGTCCTGGATCACGCTCAGGCCCGAAAGCGATTCATAGGCGAGGGGCGTGACGAACTCGGCCGCCGAGCGGGTCAGCACCACCTGGACCTCCACCCCCGCCTTCTGCAGCCCGCGCATCACCTCGATCGACTTGTACGCGGCGATGCAGCCGGTGACTCCGAGCGCCACTTTCATGATCCGTCCCCCTTTCCGGAAGCCCCGGCGCCGCTAAACCTGTCCCGGCATCTCGACCGGCTCGGTGATCTCGTAGCTGAGCAGGTCCTCTTCCAGTTCCCTTATGGCGATATAGGCTGGCTTGGTCGACTTGGTCTTGATCTTGGGCTTGGCATTGTTCTGCAGCTGCTTCGCCCTTTCCGCCGCCAGGATGATGAAGCGGTATTTCGATCCGATGCGCTCAGGGATTTTCAGCATGGGTTCCTCCAAAAGTTTTCATTATCGTTCGTGCCGCGCCGCTCATCGCCGACATCCGGCGGCGGGTGCTCAAAATGATCGCTTCGAGGTCGCGGACGGCCGCGTCCAGACCGTCGTTGACGACCAGGTAATCGTACTCGTGGTAGCGGCGGATCTCGCCGCAGGCGCGCTCGAGCCGCCTCCTGATGACCTCGGCATCGTCCAGGCTCCGACGTGTGAGCCTCGTTTGCAGCACCTCGAACGAGGGGGGCATGACGAAAATCCCCACCGCTTCCGGCCGTTTCCGCCGGATGATGTCGGCCCCCTGCACGTCGATGTCCAGGATGACGTCGGTTCCCCGCCCGGTCCGATCATCGATGAACCGGCGCGAGGTCCCGTAGTAGTTGCCGTGGACCTCGGCCCATTCGAGCAGTTCCCCGGCGGCGATCCGCGCCTCGAATTCACGCCGGTCGATGAAGAAGTATTCGACCCCGTCGCGCTCCTTCCCGCGCGGCGCCCGCGTCGTGTACGACACCGAAAATTCCAGGTTGTCGAGATCGGCGAGCGCATGCCCCACCAGCGCGCTCTTCCCCGCTCCGGACGGCCCGGACACGATGATAAGGCTTCCTCTCTTCATGTCGTCATTCCACGTTCTGGACCTGCTCGCGCAGCTTTTCGACATCGGTCTTGACGGCGATCCCCAGCCCGGTGACCTCCAGGTTCCCCGACTTGGAAAGAATCGTGTTGGCTTCGCGCTGCATCTCCTGGATCAGAAAGTCGAGCTTCTTCCCCGGCTTTTCCCCGCCGTCGACGAGCCGCCGGAACTGCCCGATGTGGCTGTGCATGCGGGTGACCTCTTCCCCGATATCCGCCCGGTCCGCTATCAGCGCCGCCTCCTGGGCCAGCCGCTGCGGATCCCCCACCCCCTGCGGAAGGAGCTTCGCGATCCGTTCCTGGAGCGCTTTCAGGTACCCGGCCGCGTCGTCCCGGCTGAGCCTGCCGATCTGCAGGGTGTTGGCCTCGATGCTGTCCAGGTTCCCCAGCATGTCGGCCCTGAGCGCCTCCCCTTCCCGGCGCCGCATCTCCAGGACGTGCCCCAGCGCCTCCTCCAGGCTGCGCCCGGTCAGTTCCAGCAGCGGCCCCGCCTCCGGGCTCACTCCGTCCTCGGTCTCCAGCACCCCCGGCAGGGTCAGCAGCGCACGCAGGTCAAGCTCGCCCTCGAGCTGAAACTCGTCCCGGAGCCGGTCGACGGCGCCCAGGTAGCGGCGCACCATGTCGGTGCGGACCCGGAACCCGCCCGCACCCGAATTCTGCACCGTCACCCCGACATCCACCCGCCCCCGGCTGATCCGGGCGCGCACCGCCCGCTGGACTTCCGGTTCCAGGAACTGGCAATCGCGCGCAGTGCGCACGTGCAGGTCGAGGAAACGGTGGTTGACCGTCTTGACCTCCACGCTCACCGTCGTGTCGCCTTCCCGTGCCGATCCCGTGCCGTACCCCGTCATGCTGAGGATCATGCGTCTTCCTTCCTCATCTTCAGAAAAACAAATAGTTTAGCGTGATTTGGCGTCGGGGTCAAGGGACTGCCTTCTCCCTATTCCTGCGCCTGGAGCCGGAAGAAGCGTCGGTAGGCGCCGTCGTGCGCCATGAGCTCGTCGTGCGTCCCCGCCTCCACAATCCGCCCCCGTTCGAGCACCAGGATCCTGTCGGCCCGCCGGATGGTCGAGAGTCGGTGGGCGATCACGAACGTCGTCCGGTCCCGCATCAGGTTGGCGAGCGCCTCCTGCACAAGTTTTTCCGCTTCGGAATCGAGCGCGGAGGTCGCCTCGTCCAGGATCAGAATCGGCGCGTTGCGCAGGAGGGCCCGGGCGATCGAAATGCGCTGCCGTTCTCCCCCCGACAGCCGCTGCCCGCGCTCCCCGATGACGGTGTCGTACCCTTGCGGAAGCCGCGAGATGAAGCCGTCGGCAAGCGCCGCCCGCGCGGCCGACCGCACCCTTTCCTCCGACGCCCCGATGTCGCCGTAGGCGATGTTGTGGCGCACAGTGTCGTTGAACAGAAAGGTCTCCTGCGTCACCATGGCGATCGCGCGGCGCAGCGAGCTTTGCGTGAATTCGCGGATATCGACGCCGTCGATGAGGACCGAACCCGAGGTGGGATCGTAGAACCTGGGTATGAGGTTCACCAGGCTCGTCTTTCCCGAACCGCTCGCACCTACCAGGGCGATGATCTGGTTGCGTTCGACCCGCAGGTTGATATCGTCGAGCACCCGGGTTTCGCCGGTCGGACCCGCGTATCGGAAACAGACATCGCGAAACTCCACCGAACCGGGATTCCCCTCGAGAGCGCGCGCACGGGGGCTGTCGGGGATTTCCAGGCGCGCGTCGAGCAGTTCCACGATCCGGTTGCCGGAAGCCATGGCGCGCTGCAACTGCACGTGGACGCGGCTCAGTTTCCGGATCGGGTCGTACATCCGGAAGAGCGAAAAGAGCGATCCCCCGAACAGTCCGAGCGACAGCGATCCGTCCGAGATGCGCGCGTGCGCGTAATAGAGCAGCGGGATAAAGGCGACCACGCCCAGGAACTCCATGAGAGGGGAGTTCAGGAACAGGATCGACGCCGCGCGCATGTTGCTGCGGAAGAGCTCGGCCGACCGGGAGACGAACCCTTTCTCCTCGTGCGCCTCCATGCCGAAGGCCTTGATGACGCGCATCCCGGTGATCGACTGCTGGAGCTGGTCGTTGAGCACGGCGGCGCTTTCGCGCCCGCGCGTACTGACCGAGCGGATCCTTTTCCCCATGACCATGGTCAAAAGCCCGGCCAGGGGCGCGATCAGCAGCGCGATCAGGGCCAGTTTCCAGTCGAGGTAAAAGATGAAGCATACCAGGGCCGTGAGCAGCACCACCTCGCGCAACAGCTCCCCGAGCGAACTCGACACCGCCTCCTGCAGTTGCTCGACGTCGCTCGAAATCCGCGACATCAGCTTACCCGTGGAATGGCCGGCAAAGAACTCCATCGACTGCCCGAGGACGTGGGAGAAGAGGCGGACACGCAGGTCGTTCAACACGCTCTGGCCCACGTACCCCATGTTGTAGTTGGAGTAGTAGAGGCAAACCCCCTTGCCGAAGGTCAGAACCAGCAACGCCAGCGCCAGCTGGGTCACGATGCTCCCCGGGAGGAGGCCGAGCACCCGGTCGAGGAAGCGGACCAGGGAGTGGGCGGGGGCCCCGGCGGCGGCGCCGGCGGCGAGCACGTCGTCGAAAAGGGGGATGACCATGGCGGTGGTCAGGACCTCGAACAGGCTCGCCAGGGTAAGCAGCACGAAGGAGAGCGCGAGTGCGCCCAGGTGCGGCCTGATAAACTGGAAAAGCCGGTGCGATGTCTTCATACAGGAAGCTAGAGACTAGCCGAGATTGCCACGGGGGTCAACCATTGCTCCCTGTACGCCCCGGCACCGCAGGACCCGCCCTATTTCCGGCGCCCGCCCGAGCGGCTCCCCCCCGATCCGCCCTGGCTCGCCCCCCCCGCAGGGGCGGAAGAACCTGCAGAACCGCCGCGGCCGACCGTTCCGCCGCTCCGCCCCTGGCCGGAAGTGGAGGGAGAGAAGGACCGCTCGATGCGCCGCGGTGCATTCGCGCCCCCCGTCTCCCGGGGCGCCACCGAGCGTGGCGCCGCCTGCGGTTTTGCCGCCGGACGTTCCACCCGGGGTGCGGGGGAGGCCGGGGCGGCCTGCGGCGCCAGCCTGCTCTCCGGCCGCACCACCGGCCCCTGCGCGGGACGATTTCCGCTCGCGGCCGGGGTCGTCGAAACACCACCACTCGGGCGTTCGGGCCTCGCTGCGGGTTGATCCCGCTTCTCGGGAGCCGCCGGCCTCACCCCGGCTCGATCCGCC
>LSQX01271705.1_pt3 | contig 66172 bp, 63 predicted proteins | sample 654561 | NCBI WGS metagenome assembly LSQX01 (sample SAMN04489861, study PRJNA283612) | anaerobic digester metagenome | isolation source: 4 biogas reactors fed with cattle manure at either 37C or 55C with and... | place: Denmark: Kongens Lyngby | collected 2014
GTGTCAAAGAACCGTCCCCTGTCACGCTAGCAGGGCTTTATGGAAGGTTTTCTTACCTTTACGGATCTTAACTCCAGTCTGTAATTGGGCTGCAGTGATAATGTGTTCAATGGTTTCCACTTTAACATCATCAAGATGGATACCGCCCTGCTGCACCAGGCGTCTTGCTTCACTTTTCGAGGCAGCTAAACCGGTTATGACCAACAGATCCAAAACACTGATTCCGCCCTCGCTTAGCTGTGCCGCCGTTATTTCTGTAGTCGGCATCGCAGCATCATCAGCACCACCAACAAAAAGGGCGTGAGAAGTTGTCTTTGCTTTTTGCGCATCTTCTTCACTATGAACCAGTTTAGTTAATTCAAAGGCCAGAATTTCCTTTGCCTCATTAAGCTGACTTCCTTCCCATTTATCCATTTCTTCAATCTGTTCCAGCGGCAAGAAAGTCAGCATACGCAGGCATTTGAGGACATCAGCATCGTCCACATTACGCCAGTACTGGAAAAAGTCATAAGGTGAAGTTTTATCTGGATCAAGCCAAACTGCGCCGCCGGCCGTTTTCCCCATTTTCTGACCGTCAGCAGTCAACAGTAAGGGAATTGTCATGGCATAAGCATCCTTACCCAGTTTGCGGCGGATTAGTTCCGTACCGGCCAGCATATTGGACCACTGATCATCGCCGCCAAACTGCATATTGCAGCCATAGTGCTGGTAGAGATGATAGAAATCGTAGGCCTGCATAATCATATAGTTAAACTCCAGGAAAGACAGGCCTTTTTCCATCCGCTGTTTATAACACTCAGCACGCAGCATGTTATTAACAGAGAAATGGGGGCCAACTTCCCGCAGGAATTCAACATAATTCAGCTTTAAAAGCCAGTCGGCATTGTTCACCATCAGTGCTTTATCTTCACCGAAATCAATAAACTTTTCCATCTGCTTCTTAAAACATTCACTGTTATGCTGAATAATTTCTGTCGTCATCATATTACGCAGATCTGTTCGCCCAGAGGGATCACCAACATGTCCGGTACCGCCGCCTATTAAAACGATAGGTCTGTTACCCGCCATCTGTAACCGTTTCATCAGGCTGAGCGCCATAAAATGTCCAACATGTAAAGAGTCAGCTGTGGGATCGAAGCCAATATAAAAAGTTGCCTGACCATTATTAACAAGTTCCCTGATTTCTTCTTCATCGGTCACCTGGGCAATCAAACCACGCGCCAGTAGTTCATCATAAATTTTCATTGTTAACATCTCCTTTAGCTAAAATTAACATAATTAATAATGCCCTCTGTTCCCTAGGGAACAGAGGGCAAATAATTGCGGTACCACCTCTGCTTCGGAAACTCCTCACGGAATTCCCCTCACCAAGTGCAATCACACTCGCACGCTGTAGCGGGCGTACCCGTCAAGCCCTACTAGATAATTCAGGCCGCAGCTCCAGGATGTATTCGCCTCAGTCAGTATCTGCATCCTTTCACCAACCGGATGCTCTCTGCAAGACACAAAACTGCGCTACTTCTTCCTTTCCTCGCCTTAACATTATTGAGCGGGATATTAACTTACTATACCCTACGCTATTTGTAATAGGTATTTAAAGCACTAACGTTCCTCTTAAAATTTTATTTTGCCATCAATCATACCTATTATACTATTTTACCAAGTTTTTTGCCAGTGCATGAGTTAAAAAATGTGGTTACTTTTAAATATGCCAGACCAGGACTTTCTCCAGAAAAGTTTGCAGTGCTGTGCTTTGTGGATTGCTAAACAGTTCGCTGCTGAGACCGCTTTCCACGATAGTCTTATCAGCAACAAAAATTGCTTTTTCACAGGCCTTTTTGGCAAAGCCCATCTCATGCGTAACGATAATGGTGTGCAGGCCATCGTTTTGCAGCTCATCCAGCATTGCTAAAACTTCCGCCGTCAATTCCGGATCTAAAGCTGAAGTTGGCTCATCTAACAATAACAGTTTGGGTTTAACAGCAACGGCCCGGGCAATCTGAATACGCTGCTGCTGACCACCAGAGAGTTGAGAAGGATATTTATGACCTTCTTCCGCCAGGCCAAAACGATGAAAAAGCTCGTTGGCTGCCTCAACTGCACTTTCTTTATCCATGCCAAAGGCATGAATTAAAGGTAAAGTAACATTTTCCAGCGCCGTTAGATGTTCAAATAAGCCCCGACTTTGAAAAACGAAACCTATCGTACGCCTGTAAGCTATTAAGTCATTTTCTGCAAAATTTACTTTAGCAGAATCAATATAGAGCTCTCCGGAGGTAGGTGTCAATAGGCCGCCAATAATACGTAATAAAGTTGACTTACCTGCACCAGAGGGACCAATAATGGCTAAAGATTTAAAATCCTCATCAAAAGAAACATCCTCCAGTACTACTCTGCCGGAAAAACTTTTGCAGATATTATTAAGTGTTATTCGCATGCTTATAAATCCTTTCTAACCAACGCGTTATCATGGAAACAGTAAAAGTCATCACAAAATACAAAAACCCCAAAAAGAAATAGTTTTCAAACATGCGAAAGTTTTGTGCTGATATTTCCTGTATTGTTTGCGTCAGCTCAATGACGGCTATTACCGACAGGAGGGAAGAGTCTTTAATAATTGAGGCAAACTGACCGGCCAGGGCGGGTAAAATATGTGACATCAGGATAGGGAAAGTTACCAGGCGGGTTGTTTGGGCAGGAGTTAAGCCAATGGCTTTAGCAATTTCGTACTGCTGGCTATCAATACTCTCCAGTCCACCGCGAATGATTTCAGAGATATAAGCCCCTTCAAAAATAGATAAAATTAAGGCACCGGCAATATAGCGATTACTAACTCCCCAGGCGGTGCCAATAATATAGTAGAAGAAGTAGATCTGTACCAATAATGGCGTCCCCCGGATAATCTGCACATATGTTTTGGCCAAATAAGAGACTACCAAGACCTTCGACTGCTGTGCAATCGCCGCAAGTGCACCAATCAGCAGGCTGAGAATTAAACTGAGGACAGCAATAACCAGCGTCAGCAAGAAACCTTGCCACAAACGTTGTTTAAACGGCAGCAGTGTGGCAAAATTCATTTCATGCCCAATCATATGTAGGGATAGCGTTAGAAATATATACAGGATCACAGCTACTGCCAGTCCACTCAGCAGCTTTTTGGCGATTGACAGTCTATCTGTTGTCGAGCGCATCATGATTATTCAAAAAACCAGGGAAAACCCAACTCGTCAAAAGTTGTTTTTTCTGCTGCCAAATGTTTTGCCGTTAAAGTTTCAAACCCACCCTCAGCGCGGAAATCTTCGATAAAAGCATTGATCTGAGTTAACAGTTCTGTATTACCCTTTTTAACAGCCATTCCCCATTTATCACTTTCCTGGAAAGGAATTAAGACTGCTTTGGTAATCTCCGGATTAGCCTGATTCTGCCGATAAATTGTCAGTTGATCATAAATAAAAGCATCCGCCTTACCCTGAACAACCTCGGTAACACATGCATTTTCCGACGACAAAGCATTAATTGTAGCCTTAGTTAAATTGTTTTGCGCATAGAGATGTCCGGTAGTACCTTTCTTTACTGCTACCACCATCCCCGGTTGATTTAAGTCGTCAATATCTTCCACAGCAGAGTTTGTGTTGACCAGCAATGCTAAATAGGCATGCGCATAAGGTATAGAAAAATCCACACTTTCAGCACGTTCATCTGTAATGGTCATTGAAGAAATTACTACATCCACCATCTCAGTTTGCAGGGAAGGAATCAATCCATCCCAGTTTATGTTTTCAATCCGGACCGGTCTCTGCAAATATTCGCCCAAAGCTTTTGCTAGATCTACGCTAACGCCGCTGGGCTCACCCTGCGCGTCCTTTGTTTCGAAGGGTGGGTAAGCAAGCTCCATCCCCACTACCAACTCGTCTTGTGCTTCTTCCTGCTGCCCTGAACAGGCTGCCAACAACGTAATTACTGTCAGTACAACAATAAAAACAGTTATAATTCTTTTCATTTACACCTCTCCCTGCAGTAGTAGTTTCCTCGATTTACTCACGAAGTAATCCTAGCTGTATAATTGATATTATATCAATCTTCTGAAAAAAAGCTATCCCTGATCGCTGGCCATAGGCACACTTGTGTTGAAAATGATTATCAGTTATACCTGCATTCATTTAGCTTAAGGTAATTAAGTATACAAACAATAAGGCTGCAAACAACTACATCCCATAATTTATTACTATCCTGTCACGTAATTGCTCTGGGTACATAGTATTGTAAATTCCTTTTAGCGCACTATAAACGTAGTAATCATCAAGACTCTTTCTTAGAGGTTGATAGAGAATATCAAAATCTACTCCCAGCAAATTAGTAGTAACATTAGTTTTTTTCATACCATTCTTTAAGTAAAAATGTAGACGCTTCTCCCGTTCTTCCCGCTCTTGTTCCTTTTCTGCTGACTCTAACTTTTCTACCTCTACAAGAAACCCATCAACAGCAAATAATTTTTTCTTTAATAAAGTTAAAAACTGACTACCATACCCTCTACCTCTTTTGGTTGCTATCACTGCAAAGTAGTCGAGTAAAAAACATCTTTGCGAATCATTAAAATATAAGAACGCGTATGCTGTTAAGCTGGCTTGGCTGTCAAGAGCAAAACATTTGTAACTGTGCCGCTTAATCAAACTCTCTATGGCCATAAAAGGTTTTAATTCAGCTGCGGGAAAGTCATTTACCATATATTTTTCATATATTTGCTTGATTTCAGGAATATCAACTTCTTTAATCTCCAACTTTTCTTTTCTCCTTACTTTGGGAAATATAGGGAGCCAGCTCCAAATTCCAACTTTTACCTGGTGATCAGTTCCTGCGGCTGGACAGTCGGGATTATTCAGGTTTTCTCAACACATAAACAACTTTTATCTTAATTATTTTTGCTTACTCCCCTCAAAATCCTGCTGCACCCTACTTATGGGGAGTAAGGTAAAAATAAGACAAGAAAGAGTTTCCTCTTTCTTGTTCCTTTTATGTCAGGACACCGCAACTAACTTTTCTTTCTCCCCTGAGCTGCATGGTCCCCTGCCGGACGCTGCTTAAAGTCTTCGTCGATACGCCGCTTCCACTCCCGCGCGATGGGACGACCTGCCCGCAGCTCACTAACCGCCTCACTGATTACTGCAAAGTTTAATAAAGTACCATTACTATCAGCGTGAAAATTAGCTGCGCGGTCCTCACTGATGCCAAATCGGTCAGCTACAGCAATGGCATCGATGTTGGCGCCGAGAAAAATGAATTCCCAACCATACTTGTTTTTCTGCTGCTCAATCAGCCGGCGTACTTGCTCATAGGTAAACTCGCGGCTGGCATTTTCCATGCCGTCCGTCGTGATTACGAACATCACATGCTCGGCACGCTCGCCTGCGGCGGTATGTTTCTGAACATTAATGATGGTGTTAATAGTTTTTCCTACAGCATCTAATAATGCTGTACAGCCCCTTACATAATAATCTTTCTCTGTGAGCGGCTTGACACCCCGCAGGTTGAGGCGATTATGCAGCAATTCATATCTGTCATCAAAGAGGACGGTAGTGACAACCGCCTCACCAGGTTCATTTTTTTGTTTAGCCAACATGGCATTGTAGCCGCCGATGGTGTCACTTTCCAGACCGCTCATGGAACCGCTTCTGTCCAGAATAAAGACCAGTTCTGTTAAACCTCTTTTCATTCTGTTATCCTCCAATCATTATTGCTGATTTAAGGATAACAGTTCAGATTCAGATTGCGGTCGCCTGGCAGGCGACAATTAAGCATACTACTGCGCTAAACCCCAAGCAGATTCTGCCCAAAAGCAAATAAAGCTTCATTAATTTCAAAAATATTGTAATTGCCTTCAGCAATAAAAAACTCAACAATAAGATCAAACTTACTGCTGGGAGAAAGGGCAAAACCAGCCTTCCGCAGCAGATCTTTTGTCTCATCAAGGGTTAATTCTAAAGCTATGGCAAAGGCCAGGACTGTAGGTTTGCTGGGCTTGTAGTCGATATTGTTGCGAATTTTAGAGAATAGTTTGCGATCAATATTTGCTTTTTTATAGGTCTCGGCATCTGTCAAGCCTTTTTCATCAATTAAACGAAGTAACATTTGTGAGAAAGTTTCATCCAGCTGCTCCATGAGATCTTCAAGATTTCGTTTGCGCTGCTGAACCGGAGTTGGGGCTTCAACTGCAAACAACTCTCTTCTGATTTCATGTACTTCCACGTACCTGTCATCTATATATTGTGTGATGGAGGCAAACAATTTTTCTGATAATTGAAAAGATGCCCGATCATAGATGACCAGATAAACTGTCATCTCGTTTTTGAGCAAAAATTCTCCAATCACAGTAATGGCAACTTTTAAAGCCTGATCCTTAGGGTACCCGTAGGCTCCTGCCGAAATCAGGGGAAAAGCAATGCTCTCAAGTTGGTACTCTTTCGCTAAAGCCAGGGAATTCCTGTAACAATCAGTCAGCAGCTTTTCTTCATTTTTGCTGCCGCCCTGCCAAATGGGGCCCACGGTATGAATCACATATTTTGCCGGCAGTCGATAACCTTTTGTTATTTTTGCCTGTCCCACTGCGCAGCCGCCCAGGGTACGGCACTCTGCCAATAATTCCGGACCGGCAGCACGATGAATGGCTCCATCTACTCCACCGCCGCCCAGCAGGGTAGGGTTGGCAGCATTTACAATGGCATCGGCCTGCACTTTGGTTATATCATTACGAATGATTTCCAGCGGCATCAATACACCTCCTGTTCCGGCTTTACCTTACTGTACTTTGGTAGCCGCTCAGCGGCAAAAGGCTGAGACCGCTTCTTACCCTTTCAAAAGAGCTTAATAACGACCAATATCCTTGGCAATAGTATAGGCCGTCCGCGTCGCCTGCATTATATTCTTCGGTCCCAGGCAATCGCCAATCATATGAAAAGTCGGCGCACATTGACCTAAAACGGCAGCTTGCTCTGTCAGCGGCTCCTGTCCCGTCGCATAAATAACGGTTTCAGCATTAATAAATATTTCACCGTCAGGGCCGGCACAGTTAACGCCTTCTTCAGTGATGGCTACAGCTTTTGTGCGGAAATGAAGCTTCACTCCATGCCGCTTTAGCTCTCCGGCCACAACCATCCCCTGAACCATGTTCCCTGCGGCATTAATCCGGTCTCCCATTTCCACAATTTCCACGGCATGGCCGCGCAGGGCAAGATAAACAGCCAGCTCACAGCCTACCAGTCCGGCGCCCAGGATCACCGCTTTCCCCTTTACTTTTTCCGGATTTAGATAAGCATCTTCTGCTGCCAGCACCTTAGCGCCATCGATCCCCTCAACCTGAGGCACAATAGGACGCGCCCCCAGGGCAGCAATGATTACATCCGGCCTAAGTGCTCTTGCCAGTTCCGGTGTAACTTCAGTGTTTAGCCGCAGGTCAATCGGTGCGCGGGCAATCAATCTTTCCTGCAGCTCGATATATTCCCGCACATGCTTTTTAAAGGGAACATTCTCTTCACAGCGTATGCCGCCGCCCAGACGAGCGCTTTTCTCACACAATATGACCTGATGTCCCTCTGCCGCTGCCGTCAGTGCCGCCTGCATACCGGCAATCCCTCCACCGGCAATGAGCACTTTTTGCGGTTTAGCAGGCTGCAGACAGAATTTAGTTTCCCGCTCCCGGCTGGTTTCGGGATTAAGAGCACAGTAGATTTGACCCTGCATTAATCCTGACCAGCAGCTCATACAGCGAATACACTTTCTGATTTCGTCTTCCCTGCCGGCACGTGCTTTATGCGGCAGATCAGGATCACTCAGCAGACCCCGTGCGATGCCCACAAAATCTGCCTGTCCGGAAGCTATGATTTCTTCCATCATGGCCGGGTCGGTCAAAGCGCCTATGGCCACAACAGGCGTATTTTTTACATGTTTCTTGATTTCCGCCGCATATTTGACATTTACGCCATCATCAACAAACATGGTCGGAGAAAACTTTAGCCAGCTGTCACTGGTTAAGGTGCCATGCACACCCACCGAGACATGGATGATATCTGCATGACCTTCTAACTGCCGGGCCAAAGCAATACCTTCATCAAGATCATAACCATCCTCAAATTCTGTGGCGCTTATCCTTATTTCCACAGGGAAGTCACGGCCGCATTTTTTATGGATAGCATCACATACCGCCACCGCCAGGCGTGCCCGGTTTTCCACACTGCCGCCCCACCTGTCTGTGCGTCGGTTATAATACGGACTGAAAAATTGCTGCAGCAGCCAGCCGTGTCCACCATGTAATGTAACCATGCCAAAACCGCTCATTTTGGCAATAACGGCAGCATTGGCAAAGGCCTCAATGGTCTGTTCAATAATCTCTTCCGTCATGGGTAGACAGCGGCGCCCTTCAATCTCACATTCAGACGGGCCGTAAATTGGATTAACGGCTCCCGGCATACTATTAGCATAGCAGCCGGCATGGCAAAGCTCTGCAGAGGCAATGGCACCATGGCGGGAAATATAATCAGTCAGGCGGCAAAGAAAACGGAAAGAATTAAAATCGCTTAGATCAACACTTACGCCGCCGCGTGTTCCCCTGACCGGATCAACATGACATTCACCGACACAAACCTGGGCAGCGCCGCCAATGGCCTTTCGCTCATAATAAAGCAAAGCATCAGTAGAAAGGGTTTTGTCTGCTTTAATATCTACGTGTCCTGTTGCTGCGGCAAAAATTCTGTTGCGAAATAAAACATTACCTACCTGTTTGGGAGCAAAAAGATGAGGATATTTTAACATAATCGATTCTTGTACAGAGTCAGTACTCTGTACTACTCTCCTTTCCTGGATAAATTTTTCACAAGCAGTGCTGTCTGTATAGTTGATATTTTACCAATTTTCACTACTAAAATCTATCCCCCATTGTTCCCACTGACAAACCAAATATTTATTCTGTCTCCGCCGCCTGTACCCTGCAGCCGCCAACAAGATCGAGGGCGGCTGCAGTCTGTGCTATAATAAAAATGAGGCGGACATAAGCCGCCACAATATGCATGAAAGGATGATAATTGTGCTGGTACTAAAGGGGAGGTACAATACCGCCACAGTTTATACCGATAAGATTGAACCTGAGGCTGAAGCACAAATTATAGAGCTGCTGAACCAGGATTTTATTCAGGGTGCAAAAATTGCCATCATGCCCGATGTACATACAGGAATTGGTTGTACCATCGGCTTTACGGCAAATTTAGGTGATAAAGTAATCCCCAATATTGTCGGGGTAGACATTGGCTGCGGCATGCTAACCATCGAACTGGGCTCAAGGCAGATAGACCTGGCAGAACTGGACGATATTATCAACGCCCATGTACCCAGTGGTTTTAAGGTGCACAAAAGCAAAACAGCGCGTTTCCCTGCCCTGCAGGATTTATACTGCTACCGTGAGCTGAAAAATACAAAGCGCCTGGAAAGAAGCATCGGCACTTTAGGGGGAGGCAATCACTTTATCGAAGTAAATATCGATCAGGCAGAGAATAAATATTTAGTCATCCACACCGGCAGCAGAAATCTAGGCAAACAGGTGGCAGAATATTATCAAAGGCTGGCAGTGGAACTTTGCAGCGGCAAAGAGGAATATTACAAACAGCGGGAACGGCTGATTGAAGAATATAAAATGCAGGGCAGACGTAAAGAACTTAAATCTGCCCTGCAAAAACTGGAGTCACAGTACCAAAAGGCGGCTCCCAGCTATCCTAAATCCCTCTGTTACCTGGAAGGAGAATGGAGAGAAAGATATCTCCATGATATGAAAATCTGCCAGGACTTTGCCACCCTTAACCGCCGGGTAATAGCAGATATCATCCTGCAGCATTTGCTGGAGAAGACATTGGACTCATTTTCCCACTTTACTACCATTCACAATTACGTAGATTTTGCCGATAATATTATTCGCAAGGGAGCAATTTCAGCCAAAAAAGGCGAGAAGGTTATAATTCCCATTAACATGCGCGATGGTTCCATTATCGCCATCGGCAAAGGCAATCCTGACTGGAATTATTCCGCTCCCCATGGTGCAGGCCGCATCATGAGCAGAAGCGAAGCAAGAAAAGCTTTTAAGCTCACAGAGTATCAAGAGGCGATGGAAGGGATCTACTCCACATCTGTAGCCCAAACTACTATTGATGAAATACCGATGGCCTACAAGCCTATTGAGGAAATTCTCAAAAATATCAAGGATACTGCAGATGTCGTAGAGGTCATTAAACCTATTTATAACTTCAAAGCTAAATAAGAACGGTTAAGCAGATATCTCCTCTAAGACTCTTCATCTTCCTCATCATCTTCGGTAAATTTTTCCTCCTCCAGATGGAGGCTGACTTCAATGCGCACCAGTGAACGACGCAGCGAGACGCGTAAACTATGCACCTGTACTTCCTCAGATTGTTCAAGCAGAATAGCTTCTGCTTCACGGGCATCTCTTTCCGCACGTTCGAGGTCGATCTCCTCAGGACGCTGGGCAATGGTACTGAAAATATTTACCGCTCTGTCCTTTATTTCGGCAATGCCGCCGAAAACAGCCAGTTTCTTTTCCACACCATTATTAAAGATACGTAAGATGCCATCGCCCAGCACCGTGGAAACCGGCGCGTGACCGGCAAGCACACCAAGATCACCATCGATACAGCGCATAATAATCATATCGGCCTCTTCTTTAAATTTGACGCCACGAGGTGTGGTGATCTGCAGGTTGATTTTACGCTTATGGGCGAAATTATTCTGCTGTTCAGCCACTTTAACCACCCTGCGCTCTCTTGTATTTTTCCACAACCTCGTCAATGGTCCCTACATTGAGAAAATAGCCCTCCGGTATCTCGTCATGGACACCCTCCAAAATTTCTCTGAAACCGCGAACTGTTTCCTCAGTAGAAACATAACGTCCCGGAATAGATGTATAGCGCTCAGCCACATAAAAGGGCTGTGAGAGAAAGCGCTGAATCTTTCTGGCTCTGTTTACGGTTAGCTTATCTTCTTCCGACAGTTCATCAATACCTAAGATGGCCACAATATCCTGTAATTCCTTATAGCGCTGCAGGATACTCTGCACGGCACGCGCTACGTGGTAATGCTCCCCTCCCACAATGTTTGCTTCCAGGATGCGTGATGAAGAGCTGAGGGGATCAACAGCAGGATAAATCCCCTGCTCCACAATGGACCTGGACAGAACTGTGACTGCATCCAAATGAGCAAAAGTGGTTGCCGTTGCCGGATCAGTAAAGTCATCGGCAGGCACATAAATTGCCTGCACTGAAGTAATCGATCCGGATTTAGTCGACGTAATACGCTCCTGCAGCGCACCAATCTCATTAGCCAGCGTCGGCTGGTAACCTACAGCACTTGGTGTGCGCCCCAACAAAGCCGACACTTCCGAACCGGCCTGTACAAAACGGAAAATATTGTCGATAAAGAGCAGAACATCCTGCTGCCGCTGATCACGGAAATATTCAGCGATAGTCAGTCCTGTGAGTCCAACCCTCATTCTGACTCCCGGCGGCTCGTTCATTTGGCCAAAAATCAAAGCCGTATTGTCGATTACACCGGAATTTTTCATATCAAAATAAAGGTCATTGCCCTCACGGGTACGTTCGCCTACCCCCACGAAAACAGAATAACCACCGTGTTCCTTAGCGATACTGTTAATCAGCTCCATAATCAGCACGGTCTTGCCTACTCCGGCACCACCGAAAAGGCCTATCTTACCGCCTTTTGCAAAAGGACAGAGCAGATCAATAGCTTTAATGCCGGTCTCCAGTATTTCCGGCTGCGCAAGCTGCTCAACCAGCCTTGGCGGATCCCGGTGAATCGGCCAGCGCTCCTTAGTCTCGACAGCCGGCAGATTATCGATGGGATCACCCAGCACATTAACCATGCGCCCCAAAATCTCTTCCCCAACAGGCACTGATATGGGAGCACCGGTATCTACTGCTTCCATACCTCGCCTCAGGCCTTCTGTGGGGTGCATAGAAATACAGCGCACTGTGTGATCGCCAAGATGCTGCATAACCTCAAGCACAATCTTTTCCCCATCAAGCTCTATTTCGACAGCATTATATAAAGCCGGTAATTCATCTTCAAAGCGAACGTCAATAACTGCGCCGATAATCTGAACAATTCTACCTTTATTTTTACCTGCCATCTAGTTCACCTTTACTCAAAAAAATTTGCACTGCCCACAATCTCGTTAAGTTCCTGCGTGATTCCTGCCTGACGTTTACGATTATACATCCGGGTTAATTCCTCGATAATTTCCCGGGCATTCTTATCAGCTGCATCCATATTGACCATGCGGGATGCCTGTTCACTGGTATGTGATTCCGAAAATGCTCTAAAAACATTCATGTGTAAATACAGCGGAATTAAGTGATCGATATAAGTATGAAGATCCGGTTCATATTTCCGCCCATTTTCAGCTGTCTTGTTAATTACCCCTGCACTTACCGGGAGAATTCTCTCCACATAGGGCACGTAGCTGAGCACAGTCTCAAAATGTGTATATGCTATAAACACCTCTTCCACTTCACCGGACAGATAAAGCTCCACCAACAATTTTGCCAGACTTTCGGAGCCATAATAAACATGTGCATCTGCCACATCAATGACAGAGCGAATAATGTTTTTCCCTTTCTTTTTTAAATACTCGTAGCCTTTGTAGCCAACGGCAATTATTTTTTCATTTTTACCCTGCTCCATATGTTCCAAGGCTGCTGCCAGGATGTTGGCATTGTAGCTGCCGGAAAGACCGTGATCACTGGTAAAGATGATATAAAGGGAATTCTTTACGTCGCGTTCCCGGTAGAACACATGTGCTGCAGCCTCCTCCTCGCCGGCAAGCCCTTCAACTATCCGTTTCAATTCAAAGTAAATGGGACGGACACCTTCCAGTTGCGCCCTCACCCGCTGCAGCTTGGTGGAGGCAACCATGTCCATAGCTTTAATAATCTGTCCCGTGGAGCTGACGTTTGCTATTCTGCGCTTAATGTCCCTCAACGAAGTCATAGCGGTGCCTCCTTGCAAAGATAATTAGCTGCTAACTGTAGTGATACTTTTCTTTGACTTCAGCTATCACTACATCAATCTTCTCGGCAAGTTTTTCCGAAATCCTGCCGCTATCCCTGATTTCCTGCTTAATCTCAGCAGCATGTTTATCTACATACTTAATCAATTCTTTCTGGAATTTGAGGATCCGGCCAACTTCTATCTTTTCCAAATGCCTATTGCTCAGAGCATAGAGAATCAAAACCTGATCCTCAACGGGCATCGGTTTATACTGAGGCTGTTTGAGAACCTCCATGATCCGCTCGCCATGGTTCAAACGATCCAGAGTATTCTGATCCAAATCGGAACCAAACTGGGAGAAAGCAGCTAATTCTTTATACTGCGCAAACTCAATACGCAGAGGGCCCGCCAGTTCTTTCATGGCGGGAATTTGCGCTGAACCTCCCACCCTGGAAACAGAGAAGCCGGGATTAATAGCCGGACGAACACCATGGTGGAACAGATCAGCTTCCAGATAGATTTGCCCGTCTGTGATGGAAATAATATTGGTTGGAATATAAGCTGAAATATCCCCTTCCTGGGTTTCAACAATAGGTAAAGCCGTCAAAGTGCCTCCGCCATTTTCTTCACTTAGACAGGCGGCACGTTCTAACAGCCTGGAGTGCAGGTAAAAGATATCGCCCGGGAAAGCCTCGCGGCCCGGTGGGCGGCGCAGCAGTAAACTAATGGCCCGGTAGGCCACCGCATGTTTGGACAAATCATCGTAAACCACCAGGACATCCTTGCCCTGATACATCCAGTGTTCTGCTATGGCACAACCGGCATAGGGAGCAAGATACTGCAGTGAAGCGGGGTCGCTGGCTGTAGCTGCCACTACTGTCGTGTAATCAATAGCCCCTGTTTCCCTGAGCACTTTGATAATTCGGGCAACCGTTGATGCCTTTTGCCCAATTGCTACATAGACACAATAAACATTTTTGTCTTTCTGATTAATGATTGTATCTATGGCAATGGCAGTCTTCCCTGTTTCACGATCACCAATAATTAACTCCCGCTGCCCTTTTCCGATCGGCACCAGAGCGTCGATGGCCTTGATACCGGTCTGCAGCGGCTGGTTCACTTCACGGCGCATAATCACGCTGGGAGCAGAGTTCTCCACTTTGCGGTATGCATCCGCGGCAATAACACCCTTGTCATCAATAGGCTCACCCAAAGCATTAACAACACGTCCCAGCATGCCGTCACCCACCGGCACTTCAGCCATTCTGCCGGTCAGCTTAACAGGGTCACCTTCTTTAATACCTGCGTCAGAACCCAAAATGATGGCACCGATACTGTCCTCATCCAGGTTCAGCGCCATGCCATAAATGCCGTTATTAAATTCCAGCAGCTCACCGCTCATGGCACTGCCTAAGCCATTGATACGGGCGATACCGTCTCCAACTTGTATCACGGTACCAACCTCTACAAAACCCGGTTTAGACAAGTAACTTTCTACCTGCTGCTTCATCACTTTGATTACTTGATCAGGATTAACTATCATTCATAATGCCTCTCTTTAAACGTGCTTTCATATTGTTTAAGTGAGTTCTCACTGTACCGTCAAAAATATGCCCGTCTACCAGGACATAAAACCCACCAATCACATCTGGATCTACTGAGGCTTTAACCTCCACCTGCTTATTGCTTTTCTGCGCCAAGATGCGGCGGATAGACTCGATTTGTTCGTCTGTAAGTGCTTTGGCAGAGACAACCTGCGCTTCGATGATACCAAAACGCTTGTCTATACGCTCAATGTATTCCGCTAATACGGGCACAATTAATGACTCATGATTATTGCGTACCATCTGATACAAAAAATCCTGTAGATGTTGAGCAAGCTGCCTGGGCAAGGCTTGCTGAAAAAGCTGGATTTTATCAGCATCGGGAATATGCTGCTGCACAAGAAAAGACTGCACATCAGGGTGTTTAAGGGTATCTCTGAGCAAAATCGCCTGTTCTAAATCCTTCGCCATAGTATCCTGCTTTTCTGAAATTGCCAAGAGTGTCTCAGCATAGTGAGCCCTTAATGCTTCCATTCTGCTTCCTCCAGCTGCGCAATTGCTTCTTCCAGCAGCCTATTTTGAGCCTCATCATCCAATTTTTCCATGATATACTTTTCTGCCAGCAAAGTAGCAAGTTCGATGATATAGAGATGTGTTTCTTCCTTCAGGCGCTTTTTCTCTTCTGCCAGACTTTCTAAAGCCTGCTCTTTAATCTGAGAGGCTTCTTCTCTGGCATTTTCCAAGATCACACTGCTTTCCTCAGCCGCCTGCAGGCGTGCAGCCTCAAGGAGCTCTGCCCTTTCTTTCTCTATCCCCTGCATTTTTTGCTCATACTCAGCTTTAAGCTCGTTGGCTTTAGCCATCATCGCCTCTGCATCATCCAGCTTGCTTTGAATTCTTTCGGTACGCCGGCGCATAAACTCTTGAACAGGTTTATACAAAATATAACTTAAGGCGGCAGCCAGAATGATCCCGTTTATTAATTGAATGACAATACCGCTGAGGGTCTGAAAATCCAAAGCAAAAACACGCCCTTCCGGCACCGTCTGAGCTGCCAGCAGCATAATTCGACTAGGCAATAGAAACGCCTCCTTCCCCTCTCTTGCGTCAAAAACAACCCCGGTTTAGCCCAGGTAAGTGAGTAAAATATCTATCAGTGGATTAGCAAATAACATAATAATTGCAATCAAAAGCCCATAGATACCGGACGTTTCCCCCATGGCCAAACCGATAAACATGGCACTCCTAATAGAGTCAGCAGCTTCAGGCTGCCTGGCCATTGATTCAATCGCCTGCGCGCAAATTTTGGCCTGCCCAAAGGTGGTAGTAATTCCGTTTAAAAGCGCAATGGCAGCCGCAATATGCGCTACACTAATCACAATTGCCAATTCTAGCATAATAACTCCTCCAATCATCATTGTGTCTGTTAGCTATTTGTAGTTGTCAGCGCACTTAATAAGTTAATCAACCGCACCTCTAACATACATGAGACTGATAACAACAAAAATATATGTTTGCAGAGCCCCAAACAGCACGTCAAAAAAAGCGTGCAGCAGTGCTGGGACACCGATCTGCACAAACAACGGCGTCAGTGCATAATAGAGCGTGAGAATAATAGTGCCGGACAGCATATTACCGAAAAGCCGAAAACTCAACGAGACCGGCTTAGATAATTCCCCCAGTAAATTCAGAGGGAAAAATATTGGATGTGGCTCAATAAAGCTCTTCAAATAACTACCTTCGCGGTGTCTGATCCCCATAAAAAGCATAAGTATAAATGTCGCCAAAGCAAAAGCAAAGGTAGTCGCCCAGTCTGCTGTCGGTGCCCTCAAACCAAAAACACTAAACAAACTGCAGGAAAGGATAAAGATAAAGACCATAAAGAACCAGGGTGAAATATAGGTAAGTTTTTCGCCCAAACTATCAAGGGCAAAAGCGTCAAAAGTTTCCACAATCGCCTCGATGGCGTTTTGGAAACCTGTAGGAATGTCCTTAAAGCTGCGGAGTTTAATCCGGGCAATCATGGCGAGCACAATTAAAACCAGCATGATTATCCACGTATTAACAATTGTTTCTGTAATCCAAATTTCCCGACCTGCCACCTGCAGCACCCAATAGTTTTTAACTTCCAAGCCCACTGATTCATCACCACCTTTCTGCCGCTTAATTTTAATTAGCTTTTTGACGAATATTTACATAATAAAGAGATATTTGGAACGCCATAATACCCGCCGTTGCTCCCCATAAACTTATCTGTGGCACAACGGCACCTATCAGCAACGCCACACCGGTAAGCAGAAGCCGAAAAAGATGCTGGAGGCTAACATAGACCCCGGCACTTTTCTTTTCCATGCTGAGGGCTTTGTCTACAGCGCGTTCCAGGAGATAGACTTTGGCGATACTGACAGCTGAACCTAAGACTACGCCAAACATAAAGGGCAGGAATGCCAGGGAGCGGTAATAAAGGACGGAAAGGAAAATACAGACAGCTGCCGTAACTAGTATTGCCAAAACCATTCTCTTTGTTAAAGCAGAAATTTTCATCATGCCCCTCTTCCTTTGCTTTCCTGGTTATTGTTTGCCTGCGACCATGTCAAATAAAGACTTTATGGCGGCCCCTGCACCCAGCAGAGAAAAAATCAAGAGCAGCCAAGGCGACGTCCCCAGCAGGCTGTCCAAAAACCTGCCCAACAGGACACCAACGAAGATCGTTGCTGCCATAGTAATTCCTATCTGCGAGAAGTTGGCTAAAGCACGCAAAGTTTCATTGTTTTTAGATTGCTCATCTTTATTGTGCTGTTTACTCAAGCCAGCTTCCTCCTCACCGAAAAAAAAAGTACTCTAAACATAATTATATAGAGCACCTTACTCTCACTTGAATATAAATCGTTGAAATTATGCAAACAGAACCAAGCTTTCACCCTTAAACACTATATGCAAGCGCTTCTTCTTAAAAACAGCCATTTTTAGCTAGTATAGCCTGCATATTATGATTTAATGTAGTTTTTACCGACTTTTCGACATTTATATTGTAGCACATAACTTTTTTTATGACAAGCAGGAAAATGTCAACAAAGTCAAATTTATCAATTGTGAAAAAGCTAAACCATTCTTTTGGATAATTCTCTGAGGGCAGTCTGATAGGCCAGATACTGATGCTCGTCTTTTATCTCCTGATAGTCAAAAGCAGGATCTTTTCTCCTGCAGATAAGTCTCGCCAGGTAATGCAGAAAGTGGGGGTTTCTTACTAACAGGGGACCGATCACATAGGTGCCAAAAAAATTTTTTTCCCGCAGACCTTCCTGCTTACTGCTTTCATTTGCTCCGATACCGAATTCCACTTTAAACAAATAATTGTCAATCGCATACACCATGCTTGCTTTGTTAACGAAGCCAATTATCTTTTCTGTCAGAAAATCTGTGCTGTAAACAATGTCAGCTGCTGTCCTGGTTTTACTTCTTTCTGTATAAAAACTGAAGATCTTTAAAGCATCATGCTTTTGACCGTCAAGATCACGAATATACTGGCCGAATATTTCCAGAGAATTCCCCGTTGCCAGCATTACCAGGCCGTCATCAATGGCATTACTTAATTCATGTTTATAGCGCAGCAGATCCTTCAACGCTACCAGCTGGTTCTTTTCCGTGCCGGAACCAAGATAAATAAAGTCATAATCAGAAAAATTGATCTCATCACCAACAGTGCTGCGCTCAACAATGACTTCTATCTTCTGCTCCATTAAATGTTTTGCCAAGATCTTAATATTGCCAACCTCACCGTACAGGTTTAATAAATCGTGATATAAATGCAGTATCTTTAGTATCATATTTTCACCTTATCCGTATATTTTTTCTTGTCCGCAAAACAAGTCAAGACATATATTTTTCCTACAGAAGTATCGCGAATTACCTCCATCATCTTGTCCAAGTCCGGGGTAATGCTGATCTTATCTGCATCAATGCCGCTATGATCGAACCTGACAGCCAGATCATAGGCATACTTCCCTGCCAGAATTACTCTTTTGACATGATCATTTTGCAGCAGCTCGAAATCTATATCCCAAAGCCATGATGTTTCACTGGTATAATATTTTCTGCTGACACTATCTACAATAATAACAGCGGTGCACTCTTCCTGTTGGTTGGCGATAAACATTAAAGACTGATTGTAGGAAATAGAGTTTTCATGTTTTGAGATAATCATCATGCCCTTTTTTTGGGCAAACTCAAATTCGATGACCCTGTCTTTTTTCAGCACATAATTATTCAGGGAGGCACATATTGCTTCTCCTTCTACCCCTAAAAGGCTGGCCACGGTAAAAGCTGTAAGGAGGTTATAAATATTATAAAAGCTCTTAAAATTAAGCTCGATTCTATATTGATGGTTGATGGTAAAGTTGCTCTCTGCAAAATCTATGGCTGTCACAGAAAAATCAGGCCGCTGCCTTTGATGCCCGCAGCTATAACATTTGTATGAGCCGATATGATTATAGTGGTAATAATCATAGGTCATTTTTTCTTTACAGTGAGGACAATATGCTCCGTCATTATAAACGCTGGAGCTTGTTTCCTGACTGAGAGAATTTTTTTCTATCCCGAAATAAGTAACATTTTCTCTGTTCATACCCATCATGGAGGATAAAGGATCATCTGTGTTGAGTACCAGATGCATATTATCCGTTACTCCTTGTGCAATAATAGAGTAAACTTCCTCAGGATGACCGTTCCTTGTCAGCTGATCCCTATAGAGGTTGGTGACAACATAATATTTGGGCGTAATATATTTTAAAACATGCCTGGTATACCTCTCATCAACTTCTAAAACCAAAGCATCCTTTTTAATCCTGCCGGTGAAGTCGGAAATTCTAAGCAGTAAAGTAGTAATACCCTCAATCTGATTTGAACCTTCAAAATTGTAACCGACAGCAAAACCATTCTCAACCAGCACATCATTAATCATGCCTGCCGTAGTAGTTTTCCCGTTACTGCCGGTGATGAAAACTATATTCTCAGGCAAAAGCAGCTGTGACAAAATGTCGGGATAAAGCTTAAGTGCAATCTGCCCCGGCAAACTGCTGCCCCGCCCCATAAGATATCCTATTAAATATAAAATTTTAGTTATCAGAATGACAAAAAATTTTTTCATTTCTTCACCTATATTCTTTATGGTTTCTGTATTATCTATTGCTTATCTTGATTACTTTCATACTAATTGTAGCATCTAATATTTACAGATACAATTAGAAGTTAGTAATAGGTTGAAAGAGTAATGGTGGAGGCATAGGAAACGAAATTAGCCACAAGCCTAAGGGTAAAGGCTTGTGGCTAACTCTTGTTTACACTACCTGCTGACTGCAGACACAGTCAGCATCTTGTTGATAATACTGCTGTATGTTCGTTAATTCTCTTTCTTTCTCCACAGCAATACACCGCTCAGCAGCATAACTGCACCCCAGACTGCTGCTGCCGACTGCCCAGCAGTGCGCGGCAGTTCCGGAGCAGCATTAACATCAACTGTACAGGTAGCTGTCAAGTTCCCATCCACTGTCCACACAGTTATGATTGCAGTTCCTGCCGCCAAGGGGGTAACCTTCCCAAAAGCATCCACTTTGGCAACACTTTCATCGCTTGATGTCCAGTTAAGATTTTTATTCGTAGCATTAGCGGGCTGTACGGTGGCTACTAAAGTAACTGGATTACCGCCCTCTGTCAGTGTGACCTGGGTCTTATTTAAGCTGATCCCACTTACAGGTACCACAGAAGCGTTGTAAGTGGCTGTTGCCGTATTATGAACATGAACAATGTTTACCTGAAGATCAGCAGGTTTCACGTAATTATCAATGGTTTTAAACTCTATTGTATAGCTGCCTACAGGAATACCTTCTTCAGTTGCCCCGCTGTCAAACCAGGTTGCTGTTCCTGTCCGTCTCCACTGGGCCCCGGCAGCAACAGCTTCAGACGGCTCAATTGTTACCGTTAAGGAGCCTGCTGTTAAGGGTATGACTTTCGTTGTCACACTATCGGAGTTGCTAATGGTCTCATCGTCTGCAGCCGTGGCTGTCACAGTTAATGTATCCACGGTGTCTACCTCTGCATCGTCCGGCACAGTTACTTCTACCTCCACTGTGGCAGACCCACCTGCTGCAATGGTCAGAGCGGTGTTGGCAAGCTGAACCTCCCAGCCGGCTGAAGAAACAGCATCCAGGTTGTAGGTAACTTCTTCACTCTGTTCATTGGCAACGGTAAACTCATACCGGACCTTTTGGCCTGGTTCACCTTCACCGTTGGATGGTGCCAGTACCTGTACATAACCAGCTTCTGTCCATTTCTCGTAGCTGACAATGTTCCAGCTTTCCCCGGGAGCCAGACTGTCACGGTTCCACTGAAGTGCGTAACCGGAATCTATGTAGCTGGAATGTACAGTATCAGGCAGTTGACCATTCTCCATATGGTCCTTTACATCACTATAGTAACCTTCAAAATAATGATCTGCCGGTGTAGAAGAAGCACCGTAGAACCCCATAATCCCGGTGATCCCCATGTTTTCATTAGTCAGATAAACCATTCTGAGACCTGGATCCCAGTGTCCTTCTGATCTATCATCGCCGGCAAAATAGGCATCACCGCCGTGAAGGAAACGCAGATTATTGAAGGTTTGCTCATCGCTGTTATTCTTTATTGTCCAGCTTTTCCGGTAATAAGAATTGCCGTTGGTATACGATATGGTTTGTGTAATCTGTACCCCTGAATCCCCTGCGTTATAAACTGTAACGATTGTCCAATCATTCGGCTTATCATGAGAAACAGGTTGAAATTTTTCATCTATGTCGTCAAAAAAATCGTCACTGTAGCTGCTGAAAATGCGTTTAGTCTCACTATCACCATCTAAAACTAAAACTGACCCCCACCAGTTTTCACCGTAATACTGATGCTGCCAGCGATCCCCTTCCCAACGATATGCACTAACTGTACCATCGTTCTCAGCACGCAGCATTAAGGGATCACCACTGATCTCAAGATTTGCGGCATACGCTGCCCCACAAAAAGACAACAGCAGCACACAAACCAGCAGCAATAACCACCTTTGCTTTCTATACAACCCGCTCAAAACAGCACCTCCAAATGATAAATTACAGGTTTCCCTGTGTTTACAATCATAAGGTTCGTGCTTTTATTAACATTTCCTGCTACAACCTACCATTTATTTTCACTTTTTGCCATGACTTGTAATATAACAAGATAATTAAAGGCTACTCTTCTGCTTCACCCTGGTCTCCTATAAACTCTGCCATTTGCTGTTGGCTTGTTTCTGACAGTACATCTTTTAACCGATTTGGTTTGCTGACCTGCTTTTCCCGATACACCTGCATAACTCTCACATTAGTGCTGTCTATTTCTTCTTTCAGCTCGGCGGCGGAGATTACGGTGCAACCGTCACCGCGGATAATCATCTGCTCCAGACTGTCTGAAGTAGCCACAGTTATCTCATATTTCTCCTGGTTCTCACGGGCGAACTTTTCAATATATTGATCTGCTGTTTGATTTTCTCTGGTAAAAATCACCCGGAGTTCATCATGATCGATGATTTCCTCAGTCTGCCTCGGCACACGGTAGGCATCGAAGACGACAAGAATTATATTTTTGCGGACGTTTTGATACTTACTTAAATAATCAAGCAGTTTTGCCCTGGCCGCATCCAGATTATCTGCGGCCAGCTCCCTTAATTCATCCCAGGCAAAGATAATATTATAGCCATCTACCAGAAGATATTCTGCTTTATCTGCTTTTTCTGCCCTCATGATCTCATTTGTTTTGCTGCCGTTTTCTGCAGCAGGCCTGCGTTTTTGTCCCTGGCTGCTTTTGCCTTGGTTAGCAAAATAAGTTTGCTGGAGGATCTTATCAACCTCCTCCGGCTCCAACCAATTCTGCCCTTGATACGCCGTTTTTGCGGCTGCCGTTAAAGATGGAACATTTGGCCGGGACTGCAGCACACTTTCCCCATGCATATAATCTTTTACTTTATCCCAAGGCACAACCAAACTACTGCCATGTTCATAAAAGACAGAACCCGTAGGATTAGCCGTGTCCTGCTCAGCATCGTAGCCTATCCTTTCTATAACCTCATCAGGATTATGACAGGCATCATAACCCTGCATACTGCAGTAGAGTCTGCCGCGGCCACCGGTATAAGCCTGCACCTCCTGCTGATAGTGCCTTAGTTCAACAACTGGCGCCGTCCCTGTAAGGACCGCTGTTTCTTCTGTCAGATGCGCAATGCGGCAGGTGCCGGACATTCTCTCAATATCAGTCAGCGCCCGTCCTGCCATCTGTTCAGGCAGCTCCAGCTGAAAAGCATAATACGGTTCCAGCAAAAGAGATTCGGCCTCCATGAGTCCCTGACGAACGGCACGATCCACAGCTTCTCTAAAATCACCGCCGTCTGAAAGTTTATTGTGCGCCCGTCCCGCTGTTAAGGTAATTTTCATGTCTGTAATGGCTGAACCGGTGAGTACACCTTTATGCACCTTTTCCTGCAGGTGCGTCAGTATTAACTGCCTCCATTTTTTATCCAGCAGGTCATCACTGCAGTTATCTGCAAACTGCAGGCCGCTTCCCCGCTCTCCCGGTTCCAGTAACAGCTGCACTTCTGCATAACGCCCTGCAGGCTCGAAATGTCCTACTCCTTCAACAACATTGGTTATTGTCTCTTTATACACAATCTTACCGGCGGCAAAGGTGACCTCAAGGCCAAAGCGGGCCAGGATCAGTTTTTGCAGTATTTCACACTGCATCTCACCCATCACCTGTACCCGGATTTCCTGAAGCTGCTCATCCCAGACGATCTGCAGGGCCGGCTCCTCTTCCTCCAACTGGCGCAGCTTGGGCAGCATGGCTCTGGGGTCACAGCCTGACGGTAGGACAATCTGATAAGTCAGTACAGGCTCCAGCAGCGGCAGCACTAAATTCTGTTCTGTGCCTAAACCTTCACCCGGCTTAGTTTGTGTCAGTCCTGTAACGGCGCAGACCATACCTGCTTCTACTTCCTGAGCAGTTTCATACCTCTCGCCGGAATAGATCCTGATCTGGTTAACCTTTTCCTCCCAAACACCATTACCCAAAACATCTTTTACTTTTAATTTGCCACCGGTTATTTTCAGGTGGGTCAGGCGGTTGCCCTGTTCATCCCTGCTGATTTTATAAACCTTGGCAGCAAACTCCGGGGGATAAGCTGGCACAACAGTATAGTCAGTCATCCCCTGCAGTAAAGTCTCGACACCTTTTAATTTCAACGCCGAACCAAAAAAACAGGGGAACAGCCGCCGCGCCCTGATTGCTTCCCTGAGATGGAGGTTATCGATCTGCCCTCTTTCCAGGTAATCTTCCAGCAAAGCTTCATCAGCCAAAGCCACCTGCTCATAAAAATCTTCCGCCTGCGGCTGGCCAAAGACGACACAGCTTTCACTTAACTGTGTCTTTACATCCTTAAGTAATTTATCCTGATCAGCTGTCTGCAGATCCATCTTATTAATAAATAAAAAAACGGGTATCTGGTACCTGTTAAGTAAACGCCATAAAGTTTTTGTCTGAGCCTGAACACCGTCTATACCACTGATGACTAAAATTGCATAATCCAGCACCTGCAGAGTTCTTTCCATCTCAGTGGAAAAATCTACATGCCCCGGGGTATCCAATAAAACAAACTGCTTTTCAGCTGCTTTCAGGATGGCCTGTTTAGAAAAAATAGTAATACCCCTTGCTCTTTCCAGTTCAAAGTTATCTAAAAAAGCATCTTTTTTATCAACTCTGCCCAGTTTACGGATACTGCCGCTTAGGTACAGCAAGCTTTCCGCCAATGTCGTCTTACCCGCATCTACATGGGCCAAGATGCCTATGACTATATTTTTCATAGCAGTTTTTTACCTCACTATTAATGTTTATATCATACCAGTAAGTCAGCAATTTAACAATTACCTTTCCCGCTTTAAAGCAGCAGCGTGAGATATCAAAGCAGGCATAACAAAACGAAGGTCTGCTCTCTTTTTCAAGAGCAGACCTTTCGTTTTCAACCGAAACAGCTTCAACAAACAGTAGCCTTAACTAAAATCGCTGCTGCTGCAGTCAGTACTGCTGCAGGCCTGACCGTGAGGACAGCCGATACATTTGGCTCCCTTACGTTTTTCAACGATAATTTTACCTGCAGCCGCCGCAACAATTACTACAATAATCAGGGTGACGATTAAATTTTCCATAGTTCTCTCCTATACAGTTAATACTAGTTTTTTCGCTGCCTTTTGATTGCCTTTACGTACAAGATAGGCCATTGTACCTATGATGGCCGCCACCACAATCAGACCAGGCAGGAAGCCGGTTCCCGGGGCGCCTGTTGTCAGGAAAGTTCCGGACTGATAAGTGATAAAGGCCATGACATATCCTGTACTTAATTGAAAGAGCAGGGCGCTTGCTAACCACTTTTTATTCTCCATCTCCGCATTCATGGCACCGATGGCGGCAAAGCAGGGGGGCGTAAACAAATTAAACATTAGATATGCCAAGGCGGCAGCAGAGGTTAAACCCATTACCTCAGCCACAGTTGTGGCTCCGCCAACCAAAGCAAACTCTTCCACATCAATAAAATTTGTGATGGAATAAACTACCGCCAAAGTGCCCACAACATTTTCTTTAGCAATAAAACCGGTAATTGCTGCGGCCGCCAACTGCCAGGTGCCGAAGCCTAAGGGTATCAGCAGGAGGGCAAACGGCGAGGCAATACCAGCCAAAATGCTGGTATGCTCTGCTCCCTCTGCAACAACTTGAAACTGCCAGTTAAATGTCTGCATTATTTGCACCACGGCATTGCAGAGCAGAATAATTGTACCGGCTTTGATAATAAAGGCTTTTGCCTTGGCAAACATAGAAACGGCAGCACGTTTAATACTGGGGAATTTATAATCGGGCAGTTCCAAAATGAATACTGATCTGACATTTTTTTCACCGGTAATTCTGACTACAATTAAAGCACCAATCACAATAATGGCAATACCCACGAAATACATCAATGTTCCCACCCAGGCGGCATGATTAAAAAATACACCGGAAAATAAAGCTATGACAGGCAGTTTTGCGCCGCAGGGCATAAAGGGCGTCAGCATGACAGTGGTGCGTCTTTGTCTTTCATTTTTTATCGTCCTGGCAGCCATGACACCCGGAATTGCACACCCTGTGCCAATAATCATCGGGATTATTGATTTGCCGGATAAGCCAATCCGCTTAAAAAATCTATCCATCACCACAGCCACACGTGTCATATAACCACAATCTTCAAGCAGTGCCAGCAGGAAGAATAATACCATGATCAGTGGTAAAAAACCGACAACGGCACCGACGCCACCGATTATGCCGTCCAACAGAATCGCCCTTAATACAGGGGAAACTCCTGCAGCCAGCAACCCTTCTGCCCAGACATAAAAGCTGTCAATCCAACCCACAAAAACATCAGCTAAAAAAGGACCTAAATGTGTCTGAGAAATAGAAAATACTGTCCACATCACCAGTGCAAAAATGGGAAGACCCAACCATGGATGAGCTAAAATCTTATCTACGGCATCCTGTTTTGTTTGGCCATTACTGCTGATTTTTTTCTCTTCAACTTCGTCAACTATTTTATCGACAAAGGCAAATCTTTTTTTATCAACTGCCCTTTCTGCTTCTTGATCTGTCAGCTGCATTCCGGCGCCATTAAAAGGAGCTGTCTGCTGCCTTCCCTTGGCCCCCACTACAGCAGCCATGAGTTCTTTGAGCCCACTATTGCTGCCGCCGGTTGCTATCGTTTTGACCACAGGACAACCTAACCTTTTCGCCAGCAGTTCTACATTAAGCACAATTCCTTTTTTCTTCAGCAAATCGCTTTTATTCAGCGCCACAACAACCGGTATCCCCAGCTCCAGCAGCTGCGTGGTAAAGAAAAGACTGCGGCGCAAGTTGGCAGCATCAACAATATTAATAATTACATCTGGCTTTTCATTTTTCACGAAATCACTGGTGATACTTTCCTCGGAAGTAAAGGGCGACATTGAATACGCCCCCGGCAGATCAACGACAATAATCTCGTTCTTTTCCTGATGCAGGCGCTGTTTGACCACACCTTCTTTTTTTTCGATCGTTACGCCTGGCCAGTTGCCGACACGTTCAACTCTCCCTGTAATGGCATTAAATAATGTAGTTTTCCCACTATTAGGATTACCTGTTAATGCTACTTTCATCGGCCTTCCTCCATACTCATCAGAATCTAATTCACTACGCTGATTAATTAATGTGTTTCAGCAGCTGCAAGACTTTGTTAGCCTCGGCTAACTTTATGGCAAAAAATCAGACTATTATCGCTTCCGCTAACTCCTTATCCACACAGTATCTGGCGTCCTTAACCGAGATAATATAATTGCCGCTAAGCACTGAGAGCAGTGTCACCTTTTCTCCTTCATAACAGCCTAAAGTAAATAAAAAGTTTTTTAGCTCTTCGTCATTAGTTCTAACCTCGTGAATAACGTATTCCCGGTTAAGCTGCACCTCAGCTAAACTGGCTGCTGCCTTCTCGTTTCTTTTCATCACTCGACTCGCTCCTATGTTTATTGTTACTAATCATGCTTTTACACACTAAACATTTTACAGCGGTAAATACCTGCACTCGAGATTATGCTCCTTTAAGTAGCGCTTAATAGCTGCTAACATTTCTTCACTGGCAAAATGCTCCATCCTACAGGCATTTTGACTGGCTTCCTCCGGTGAGAGCCGCAGCGAATGTTCTAAAAATAATGCTATCATTTGATGATTGGCGTAGATCTCTCTGGAAACATCTCTCCCCCTGTCTGTCAGTGTAATTGTCCCGTACTTTTCTTTTGTTACATACCCCTGGTCAGACAAGTAATTAGCAGCTTTCGTAACACTGGGTTTTGAGACCCCTAAACGCTCTGCAATATCGACTACATGGGCATGACCATGAATATTTTCCAAAACATATATCGTCTCTAAATACATTTCCATGGATTCGTTAATACTCACTGAATCACTCCAATAACTCTTAGTTTCTGCCATATGTTAACCACGGTTAACTTTTTTATACACCTAAACAGCCCTCGTTGTCAAGACAAAAATCGGCAGCTTAACATTTTATTTATGTTCAAAAGTTAAGTAAAAATCCTCCATGCCGTTAACGCATGGAGGATTTTTTGTACCTTTGTGTAAGTGTTAAGCATTAGGTTAAGCTGAATGCTCAGCCTGCTGTCGTACACTATCCGGATGAACAACAGTTGGTTCGTGAACGGCCTGATAATATACCCCTATTAACATAATTGCCACAAAAACAATGAGATAGTAGACAACAGCCAGACCGTGCGCCAGACAGGCAGCAACAACCATAAATATGCAGCCCAGTACAGATAGTATCGGCATCACATAACGTTTAAATGGGGGCAGCGTCTTCTCCTTCTTCATCAAGAGCAGAAAAATAGGAATATATGCCCCGTACAGAGTTACGATGGGTAACTCAGAAGTATCAAAGACAAAGGGACCAAACCAGGGCTTTGTTAAATTGGCACCATAAAAGTAGAGCAGCCAAAAGGCACACAGCAGCAGACCGAAAACTGAGGAATTTGTAGGCATATTGGTAACCTTGTCCACCTGCTTGAAAATCTCCGGCAGCGGTCCTTTGTTCCGTGCGGCGAGGGAATACAGCCCCCGGGTACAGCCAACCATCAGTCCATTTAGTGTGCCCAGGCAGGAAATTATCACAAACACAAAAATTAATGATCCGCCAACTGAGCCAAAGATATTTTGAAACGCCATCTTGGCCCCTGCTTCACCGCTTGCCATCAGTGCCTCTGTACTGACAGCTCCGGCAAGTCCGATATAATAGCAAATGTAAACAAAAACAACTATCAGTGAACCCCAGATGAGGGCTTTAGGTAAATTCCGTTTGGCATCAATAAGTTCTGAATTGATGGAGGTAGCAATAATCCACCCTTCATAAGCAAAGGCTACTGCTACCACAGAAGCAAATAAGCCACCACCGATACCGATGTCAGCATCAACCACGCGGGTAAAATTACTGATGGTCATACCATTTAACAAACCAATTACCGTTCCGGCCACCGCCATCAGCGTGAGGGGAATAAGTTTTATTATTGTAGTGGCCACCTGAAACTTGCCTGCCATGACAGGAGACAGGGCGTTGACAGCATAACTGCCGATCAGATAAAAACAGGCAATTGTCATACAGGAACCACCTGTAATATCCCAACCCAGCAGCACGCATGTATAACGGGCAGAAACCCAGGCCAGCACGGAAGTAATTGTAGGGTTGTAGATGACTGCCATAAACCAGCCCACATAATAACCGTACTTCTCTCCTACGGCTGCTTCAGCATAGTCTACAACACCATTAACACGCTCATATTTGGTGGCCATGATCGCAAAAGTATAAGAACAGACAATCATTATCAGTCCCACGATACTCCAGGCGGCAATACCTAACGGCATGTTGCCGCCGGTAGCCTTCAGCACAGCCTCTGCTTTAAAAAAGACCCCACTGCCAATAACAATCCCTACCACCATTGCAATGGCTGTAAATAAACCGTACTTCTTTGTTAATGCAGTCTCCATCACATTACTCCTTGTTTTTTGACTATATTCTACTATACCTCTTACAATAATAAAATAGAAACTCTTAAATTTTAGGATAATTCCTACTTATTGCTCTTTTATGCTTCCCGGAAAAAGGTACTAAAGCAAAACTATTATGATCAACAAAATAACCCCCTGTTAACCACAGAGGGCCAAAACTCTTACTAATCTCTGCTGCTGCCGATAAACACTGCCTAAGTTTATTATACCACAGAATTAAATTAATAACAGTCTTATAATTACCGGTTCTGCTGTGTATGATAAGGTGCAGCATCTCTCGGGCAAAAGCTCTTTATAACTTTGCTCATAAATGTAAGTAACCAAATAGGAGGTTTTTCCATTGGAAGACAAGCGGTTGGAACAGGAGTTTGAAAACAAGCGGCTGCAGCAGACTCTCTCCCTTGCACAGGCTCAGCTGCAGGCTGCTGAATTACGGAACAAGGAAAAACAAGCTGATGTCATCGCAGCAAAAAAAGAACTAAGAGAAAATTCATCTCACTCTATTTCCAACCTTTGGTCGTCAGACAATTTTCATGACCTGGTGGAATTAAGCCAATATGCACTGCCGGTATCGGATCAGGTCGCATTAATTGAACAGGAAGCTACCAGAATCTTGGCTTTAAAGAAAATGCTCGATTCACCATATTTCGCCAGGATTGACTTTAGATTTGACGGTGAAAACTACCCGGAAATGATTTACATTGGGCATTCATCGCTGATGGATGAACAGACCCATGAGATGTATGTTTATGACTGGCGGTCCCCCATAGCAAGCGTCTTTTACCGCTTTGGTACCGGGGATGCCTTTTATGACTCACCCGGAGGCAGGATTACCGGCGAAGTTACGCTAAAACGTCAATATGAAATAAAAAAAGGGAAACTGGAGTACTTCTTTGATGCAGACGTTGAGATAATCGACAACTTTTTAAGAAGAATTCTCTCCCAAAATACTTCCGCCAAAATGAAGGCCATCGTCGAAACAATCCAGAAAGACCAAGATCTGGTTATCCGTGATCTGGAAACAGATCTGCTGATGGTACAGGGAGCGGCGGGCAGCGGCAAAACATCGGTGGCACTGCATAGAGCAGCCTATCTCATGTATCAGGGCCTGTCAGCAAGATTATCTGCAAACGATATTGTCATTCTCTCCCCCAATACTATCTTTGAACAATATATCTCCAGTGTATTGCCCGAACTGGGAGAAAGCAATGTTAATTCCATCCTTTTTGAAGAACTGCTAAGCAGAGTTTTGCAAAAGAAGCCGCTGCAGACCAAGAATCAATACCTTGAATCTATACTTGCTGCTGATGATACTGCCGGCAGACGGTTAGAGAAAAAAAGCATGGAGTTTAAGGGTTCCAGCCAGTTTGCCGCCATACTAAGACGTTTCATTCAGGATATACCCCGTAAGTGGATTGATTTTAGCGATATTTATTATGACGGCAAGATCGTCGCCAGCCGGCAATTGCTAAAAGCCAAAGTACTCCAGGGAAATACAGCACCGCTGTTAAGCCTCCGTTTAAAAGAACTGGAAAGCTTTCTTTTGGAAAAAATACACCGACTGCGCAAAACCCGTCTGCAAAAATTAACCGATTTTGTCAAAGAACAGCCGGAGCATGTTTACGAAACAGAAGAAGTTGCCCGGATGTTATCCATCCAGGAAAGCACAACATTAATTAAAAGCATTCGCCGGTTTACTGAAATTGACTGCCTGGAGCTTTACAAAAAGCTGTTTAGTAATGAGCAATACTTTTATCGGCTGGCAAAGGGCTTACAATTACCGGACGACATCGCGGAAATTATCAAATTTACTCAGGCCTCTTTGGAAAAAGATGTATTATCATATGCTGACGCCCTGGCCTTAACTTTTTTACATTTACAAACACAAGAATTTAATCAGTACAGCAGGATTAAGCAGGTAGTAATAGATGAAGCACAGGATTATTATCCCCTGCACTTCGAAATCCTGCATGCTTTGTTCCCCAATGCCCGCTATACAGTTTTAGGAGATATCAACCAAACAATGGGCAAAGAGGAAGATATGACACTTTACGAACAAATCCGCAAGATTTTGGCTAAGAAAACAGCAGCCCTGGTGACGCTGGATAAAAGTTTTCGCAGCACCAATGAAATCTTAAAGTTTAGCGAACAATTTCTCTCCCCCGGCTGCAAACATAACAGTATTGGCAGAACAGGTGAGCCTCCGGCTGTGCACAGTGCCGGCAGCCAAACAGCCCTGCTTGACTTGATCATCAGTGAGATTAGGACCTGCAGAGAAAGTAATTATCAATCGATCGGTCTGCTCTGTAAAAATGCGCAGGACGCCCGCAATTTGTACCGTCAGCTAAAGGATCTGCTTGCCATCCAATTGATTACTGATGATGCTGACGTTGATCTACAAGGCGTTTTTGTTATACCGGTATATCTGTCAAAAGGGCTTGAATTTGACGCGGTACTTATCTGTGATGTCGATAAAGAGCATTATCACAGTCAGGAGGATAAAAACCTGCTCTACATTGCCTGCACCAGGGCACTGCATAGACTCAATCTTTTTTACAGCGGAGAGATAAGTCCATTATTGCTGCATTCTAGTGTAAGGGAGGAAAAGTCTTGCTCTCACAACAGGTAACAGATATTCTCGCCGAAATTTTGGGTATTGACAATGAAGATATCACACTACAAACAGCCTTAGCCGGCAGCAGCGGTATCAAGCCGGTTGACCTGGCCAAGCTTGTCATTGAATGTGAGCAAAACTTCCGCATTACGATCCATGACGAGGATGTGCATACCTTTAAAACTGTCAGCGACCTTGTGGATTATATCGAGAAGGCTAAAACTGACCGGTAATCTTCTGTACTGCAGTAATATTTTGGCTCTGTATGTGTAACGAAACAAACTGCCTAAAAAAACATTCCCCGGAAATATCAGGGGAATGTTTTTATGGCTGCTCTATTCTTCGACAAGCTCAAAATCTTCTTTACCTACACCACAAAGCGGACACAGCCAATCATCAGGAAGATCTGCAAACGACGTGCCGGGTTCCACACCGTTGTCAGGATCACCTAGTTCGGGATCGTAAATATACCCACAGGCGGTACATTCATACTTGTCCATTATTATCCTCCTTCCTTAACTTGTAGCTATGTTTTTACCAAAACCTACTGCTGCCTGCTCCGCACCTTCATCCGGGTTCCATTGACTGCGCAAGCCTTCAGAAATAATGGTAAAACCTGCTTTTTCCACAAGCTCAGTCATTTGCTTCACCGCTTCGCCGCTCCAACCATAGCATCCAAAAGCAGCAGCCTTTTTGCCTTTAAATCTCAGCTGCTTGAGCAGCTGAATAAAACCTGCCATTGAATGCAGCATACTGTTGTAGATGGTCGGAGAACCAAGAACGACAGTTTTTGACTTAAAAACCTCAGTAATTAAATCAGCCTCATCGCTCTTGGCAAGGTGGTAAACTTTGATTACTACCTCCTGGTCTGCCTCCCGTATCCCTGCCGCTATCTTTTCCGCAAGCTGCTTCGTACCGTTCCACATTGTATCGTAAATAATTGTGATCTGATTTTCCTGATAATTATCTGCCCATTGCGCATACTTCTCCACAATCTGCCGCGGATTATCCCGCCAGATGACACCATGACTGGTGGCAATCATCTCAATTGGCAAGTTCAAAGCAGCGATTTCCTCCAGCTTCTTTTTTAACATGGGACTGAAGGGATTGAGGATGTTGGCATAATATTTAATCGCTTCATTAAAAAGATCACATTGGTCCACCTGGTCATTAAACAGGTGATCCGTAGCCAAATGCTGCCCGAAAGCATCATTACTGAAAAGAATATTATCCTGCGTCAGGTAAGCCGCCATACTGTCCGGCCAATGCAGCATGGGCATTTCAACAAAAATAAGCTCCTTACCATTGCCCAGACTGACTCGGTCGCCGGTCTTTACCACTTGAAAATTCCAATCCTGATGATACTGGCCTCGCAGGGATTTTACGGCATTGGCTGAGCAGTAAATCGGTGTGTCCGGAATATGTTTCATTAAAAGAGGCAGTGCACCACTATGATCAACCTCTCCATGATTGATCACAATATAATCGATGCTGCTTAACCCAACTTCCTGATCTAGGTTTTCTACAAACTCTTCGGCAAAAGGAGACCAGACAGTATCAATCAGTACTTTTTTTTCTTCATCAATTATGTAAGCATTATAAGTAGACCCTTTATGGGTCGAATATTCAAAGCCGTGAAAATGCTGCAGCTCCCAATCAACTTTACCTACCCAGTATACATTATTTTTAATCCGTCTTTTCACTAAACTTCGGCCTCCTTTAATAAATAAATTTTTAGTTTCATCGGCCAAATTAAACTTTGATCGCCTCCTCCCATTCTGTTTCTTTAAACCCAACCAGAACAGTATCTTTGCCCACTAAAATAGGTCTTTTGACAAGCATGCCATCAGTGGCCAGCAGCTTGATCTGCTCCGCCTCCGACATGTTCTTCAGTTTATCCTTAAGGCCTAATTCTCGATACAGCCTGCCGCTGGTATTGAAAAACCTTTTACTGGGATAACTACTCTTCTGTAACCAGGCTGTCAATTCTGCCTCACTAGGCTCCTCTTCTTTAATATTTCTTTCCTGATATGCAACCTTGCTGCTGTCCAGCCACGCCTTGGCCTTTTTGCAGGTTGTACAGCCAGGATAGCATAAAAAGAGATATTTCATTATTTCCCCTCTCTCTTAAAACCTGCAGACAGTCTTATTCATCAACTGCTTAGCGGAAACCAAAAAGTGACCCACACTTATTAGTCTGGTTTTTGTCGGCTGATTGCTATTCATGCTGCTGCAAGCGTTTTTGAATAAAATTGATAAAGGCAGTGGCCTGTCTCTCCAAATAACGCTTACTTGAGGTCAGCGTTAACTTTCCGTGCTCGTCCACCTGCTGCAGGTGGCCTGGTATCGTCAGACGCGGTACATTCATAACATCCATATTTAATGAGCTAATTAAGGCAACTAAATGGTGTTGGGCTAAAAGCGTGCCGGACGTTCCTGTGCTGATACCGCTGACAGCAGCAGGCTTTCCGGCCAAAACCATCTTTCTTTCCTGCTTACTAATGGGCCGGGACAGCCAGTCAATAAGATTTTTCAGCACACCTGGGAAAAAGTGATTATATTCAGGTGTAAAAAACCAAACCCCGTCAGCAGAATTTACCTGTTCCCGCACACGACTGACTGCTGCTGGTGTTGGAAACTCAATGTCTTCATTAAATAACGGCAGATCTGCGTAGTCGAGCAGCTCAAAATCAGCCTTTTCCCCCAGCAGTTCCTGAGCTGCTAAAGCTAACTGGCGGTTCAAAGACTCTTGGCGCAGTGAACCAACCACAGCCACTATTTTGACTTTCTTCATTTCCAATAACTCCTTCCTACCGCAAAATATTTTAATTTTGCTTATTTAATAAATTTTCCTCTTCTTTATTACTGTTATACTCATTATTCCAAGTTCAGTCAATAAACAAAAAATAAATACCCCATTGCTTTAAGCAAACAGCAGCAAACTAAGGGCCATGACGGCCATGCCTGCTATCAGACCGGCTATGGCAGTATGATGTTCACCATATTTTTCCGCAGCCGGCAGCAGTTCATCCAGTGAAATGTAAACCATAATGCCGGCTACAATGGCAAAAATGATACCGAACATGGCTTCATTAATAACGGTTCTTAACAGTAAGTAGCCAAGCAAAGCTCCGGCAGGCTCGGACAAACCGGAGAGGAAAGAAAGCTGAAATGCTTTTCTTCTACTTCCGGTGGCATAATAAACAGGCACAGAGACGGCGATACCTTCCGGTATATTGTGAATGGCAATGGCGACAGCAATACTGATACCCATGGCAGGATCATGCAGTGCTCCGGTGAAAGTGGCCAGTCCCTCAGGAAAGTTGTGAATGGCAATGGCCAGGGCTGAAAAGATCCCCATTCTCAATAAAGCCTGATCTTTATTTTCAGCCTGCTGCATGTCATCAACATCATGCAGCTCATGCGGATTTTCCGCTTCCGGAACTAGTTTATCAATGAGACCGATCAGAGCAATCCCGATAAAAAAAGCAATTGTCGTCAGCAAATACCCTTTACTGACACCATAGACGGCCGCCAGCGACTCCCTTGCTTTAGCAAAAATTTCAATCATGGAGACATAAATCATTACACCGGCTGAAAAACCAAGGGCTGCCGAAAGAAACCTCTGGCTCGGTTGTTTGGTTAAAAAAGCCAAAGCACTGCCGATACCGGTTGACAGCCCGGCAAACAGAGTAAGTAAAAACGCAAAAAGAATGGTGCCTGTTGAAAACTCCATTTTTTTCTTCTGATCCTCCTTCGTTGTTTTCATCTATTTTGGCAGGACAGCCGGCAAAAAAAGAAAATCCATTCATATTTGTAACGATTACAATGATTATACTCAGTGCAAATCTAAAAGGCAACAGCAGGCGGGAAATAATATACCCTTGATCTGTTTTTCAGAACATATCAAGGGTACACTGCATGATACAAATATTTAGGCGGGTTTTACCTTTGACTTTTTAACTTCATAACCTAACTTACTGATTGCCTCTTCTATTTGCGCAAGGGAAATTTTATCATCATCAAAGTTGACTTTAACTTTACTGGAGTTAAAGGAAACATTTACTGTTTCCCGGTCAACACCGTCTAATCCTTTCAGTGCGCCTTCGATTTTTTGCATACAAGACGGACAGGTTAATGTTTCCAACTGAATTGTTGCTGCTTTCATCCCGCAGCCTCCTTTCAATTATTATTTGCTTACTTACAGCTTTCTGCATCAAACTATGCTCCCCAGCCAGTTTTCCCTGCTTCGCTCAACTTCTGAGACGATAACGCAGCAGCCGCATACCATTCAAGATCACAACCAGAATACTGCCTTCATGGACTAACATGCCGATGGACATATTCATCCATTCACTGAAGAAAACGCTGGCCAGCAAGAAGAGAACTACCCCTACGGCAATCACAATGTTCTGCAGCATATTGGCCGCTGTAGCCTTGGCTAAACCTAAAGCATGCGGCAGACGCCTAAAGTCTGAATTCATCAGCACTACATCTGAAGTCTCGATGGCCACGTCTGTTCCGCCCCCCATGGCAATACCGATATCAGCTAAAGCCAAGGAGGGGCTGTCATTAACACCATCGCCCACAAAAGCCACAATCCTGCCTGCTTCTCTAAGCCGCTTTACATATTCGGCTTTATCTTCGGGGAGCATATTGCCGTGTGCTTCGTTTAAACCTAGCTCTCGGCTGATGATGTCAACAGTGCCCTGATTGTCACCGGAGAGCATAATCAGGTTTTTTACCCCTAATTTTCTCAGCTTTTGCAGCTCTTCTTTAACACCTGGGCGAATTTGGTCACGGATCCCCATCATAATTTTCAGCCGGCCATCAACAGCAGTTAGAACCAGTGAGTTGCCGTCTCTTTCCAGGCGTGCTGCGTCAGCCTGCGCCTCTGCACTAAGTTCCACTTTTTCTTTTTCCATTAAGGCAATATTGCCAACGGCTACCCGCTGCCCATTCACAGCAGCAATAATGCCGCCGCCTTTGACAACTTCTGTGTTCTCCACAGGATGAAATTTTGTCTCCCCGATTTCCTGCAAAACTGCTTTGGCTAAGGGATGATCTGACTCCCGTTCGATACTGGCCAGATAGCTTAAAGCATCTTCAGTATCATCGACATAATAGATTGTTTCGGATACTGCCGGGTTACCAATGGTCAGCGTCCCTGTTTTATCAAAAATCATTGTATTGGTACGGCTGAAGTCATGAATCACTTCACTACCCTTTAATAATACCCCATTACGGGCACCATTGCCAATACCGGCAACATTTGAAACAGGTACACCAATAACTAAGGCTCCTGGGCAGCCGAGGACCAAAATGGTGACAGCCAGTTCAACATTACGTGAAAACAACCAGACGATAAAGGAGAGGACAAGTACAGCCGGCGTATAGTATTTCGCAAAGCGGTCAATAAAGCGTTCCGCGGCTGATTTTGAGTCCTGCGCTTCCTCAACAAGTTCAATAATTTTACCAAAGGTGGTGTCTTCGCCGACACGGTCCGCAATAATTTGCAGCGTACCGTTCTCCAGAATCGTGCCGGCATAAACTTTATCATCTTTGCCCTTTTCCACGGGAAAAGATTCCCCGGTAATGCTGGCTTCATTAATGCTGCCTTCACCTGTTAAAACTGTGCCGTCAACAGGAATTTTTGCCCCTGTTTTCACCAGGAGAATATCCCCGACGTCAACCTCATCTACTTCAACCTTGGCAAACTCCCCGTTTTCCATTTGTTTAAGGGCACTTTCCGGTGCCATTTCCGTTAATTCTTTAATGGCGGAGCGAGTTTGATTCAAAGTCCGCTGCTCCAAAAAGGCGCCAAAGAGGAACAGAAAGGTTACAATTGCTGATTCTTCATAATTCTGTATCACAAAGGCTCCCAAAACGGCGATGGTAACTAAAACATCTATACTTACTACTTTTACACGTAAAGCCTGATACGCCTGAATAGCGATAGGTGCTGCGCCTAACAGGGATGCAGTAATCAGCGCCCAGTGAAAAATATCAGCCCTGCCTGTGATCCACTTGCTGAGAAAGCCGCTCACAATGAGCAGACCGCAAATAAGTGTGAACAGGTTTTTCTGCCTGAGAATATACCGCTGCATGCCTTCCCTCCTTCATATAGTTTTAGGAATAGATTGCTGACACACAATTACTCCACATCAGAATGAAATACTTTATCAGCTTCAGCTAACATCTGATAAACCGCGGCATAAGTTTCGCAGACATCATCAGGTACCGAATAGTTATCTGTAATCTCCCGCAGCTTAATAAACTCTTGCTGCAAATCAGGCTTTTCTGCCCCCGCTTTTTTCGTTTTCTCAATTATCACATCAAACAAGCGGCGAACTTCATGAAATTCGGGATGATGAGGCCCATGAACCCGATCTACAATGGGTACATACTGTGCTAAAGTTTTAAATTGATTTTCCTTAATATGCGCAAAAGAGAATTGGCTTGACATTTTTATTCCTTCTTTCTGTTAATTTTAATTTCTGACCTGATTATATCAGGGGATTACAGAAAAGAAATTGACCCAGGTCAAGATTAATAGCTTTTTAACATCTTTTTTCATACAAATACTGCCGCTTATTATTCTGTCAACTACACAAATTAAAATGCGTACAGCCTGTACACCATATATTCTCCCAAAAAACAAGCCGACTTTAAACCTTATCTTAAAGTCGGCTTATTTTCATTATCTGGATTTGTGGTTATGCTTTTTTCTTTCTTTTTGCACCTTCCTGGCACCCTTCATACCGCCATATTGCCTAAATACTACATCGAGCTTTTCCTTTTCAATCTGCCGGCTGTTTAATCCATCATATTTTGCTTCTTTTTTAAGTTAATATAACTTTCCAACCTGTCTTGGGACAGCAAACCTGCGCTGATAGCCTCGTATGCGTACCGTCGCGAAACCAGGCACCACTTTCCTCATTTTATCTCCTTACTATGGGATGCCTAATTACAGTTTTCAGCTTCTCCGGCGCACTCTTGCGCGGGTCACTCAGATAGATTTCGTGGTGCTGCCGCAGACCTGACATCACTGTTTGGTATCCCTGTGCTGCGATGAACTCTTCCAGGACTGCAACAGTGGCAGCTTCATCGTCATAAGGCCCTATGTGTAGGATCTGCGCGCACAAGCCCTCCGTGAAATCTTCCAGTCGCGCTATGGAAAGATCAATTCCCGGTTTTTTCTTTGCCAGCTGCGCCTTGGCAGCTGCAAAAACTTCAGGGGTAACAAACTCCGGCTGGCGGATCATCATCACCCAGTTAAATTCGTCCTTCCTGCCGATAACAGTACCATCGAAATAGTTATCTTCAAACCACCACAATCCCTCTAAGGGTGGAACAACAAAATCGAAGTATCCAGGCGGCTGAACGCTGCTCTTCTTGCTCATCTTGATGGTATAAGATAAACCATACAATACTTCCACGGCCTCTTTGTATAATGCGGAAGTGTTGGGATCACCTTTGCCATTAACCATGATGAAACGCATTTGCGGCACTTCAACTATCATCGGTTTCTTTGTCGGCAAGTATAAATCTTTATACTCTTTTTTAAAATCAAATGCTGCCAACGTCATCAGCTCCTTTTTTATCTTTCCTCTCCCGGCAGCTAAGCACGCTTACTGTCAGGAAAATCTTTTCCCTTAACACTGTTCCTTTTTGCGTTTTCATAATACAATACTTATACCGGAGATTAAGGCAGGTGCACTACATGAACACATTGACTGAACTAAAACACAAAATTAAATACATACCTCAACTTCCCGGAATATATAAGATGCTGGATGCACAAGGAAATACTATTTATATCGGCCAAAGTAAGTGCCTGCAAAAAAGAGTCAGAACATATTTTACGCCAACACATAAAAGGAACAAAGTAGATAAATTAGTTTCTTTTATCGCCGATCTCGACTACCAAGTTACTGACACCCATCTGGAGGCAAAATTGCTGGAATGCAGGCTGATCAAAGAAATCAAGCCGCTCTTTAATTCACAGCTGAAAAATGACGGAAGATATGTATATCTAAAGATAGAAGAAACATACAAGCCGCGTCAGGCTTTAACGGTAACGTCTCAACGCAGTGAAAATTCGTATGGTCCCTTCCGGCAAAAGTATAGGCTTTATGAAATCATCGATGCACTGATGACTATCTTTCCCATCACCAAGAAAAATGATCAGTATCAGCTTACCTATCAGCCGCTTCCCCTATCCATGGATCAGACAAGCTTTAATGATAACAAAAATATTCTCAAAGAATTATTTTCCGATACCAGTTGTATGGACTCCTTTCTGGCAACCCTGGAAAACAAAATGCAGCAGTCTGCGGCATTATATAATTATGCAACTGCCGCCAAGTATAGAGATATCATGCGAGGATTAAACTATCTCCATTTTAGAATAAGTGATTATAACAACTTCTTGTCGCAAGACTATTTACTGAAGATACCAACAACTAAGGGAATTAAACTTTTTTTCGTCTCCAAGGGGCAGATTCTGGCGAAAAAAGCCATCAAAAACCCAACCGGTGTTGATCTTGATGCCTTCATCAGCGCCGGTTATACGCTAAAGGCGGCAGTATCAACTGCTGCAGATGAAAAAGCAGCTGTCGATTATCATGACATTATTTATTCCGAAATAAAGTCCTTACCACAAGAAGCGGTTAAGCAAATCTGATACAGACACAAAAATAACCAGCATAAGAATTCTCGCACTTCCCGGGGATTCCCTGCCATAACCAAAACTGACCACAAGTTTTTCGCCGAACCTTGACAGTATTATCTGCACTCATTATAATAAAAGTAACACTGCATGAAGCTGTGTTCCCCCATAGAAATGGTCATTTTGTCTTAGCTGAATTGCAAAAATACCGTTTGAAGCGGTAGATGTACGCCAGAAGGCGCAACAGTTTGTTGCGCTTTTTTATTTTGTCCGCAGCTTGTGCAATTACCTACATAATAGCAATATGCTTAGCTTGCGGCAGGAGCATGATGCAGCAATTCAATATGGTATGAAAGGAGAAGATGTAAGTGAAAAAAATTCTCGTACTGTTTCTGCTTCTCTTCATGGTCTTTTCTTTAACAGCCTGCGGCAACCAAAGTAATACTGCAGAAAAAAATCCCGGACAAACTGACTCACGTCTGATTACAGATGCATTGGGGCGGCAGGTAGAAGTGCCGGCAAAAGTTGAAAGAATCGCCGCATTGGGTAATGCTCAGAGACTGCTGGTCTATTTGGGGCTGTCCGATAAAATAGTCGGCGCAGCAAAGATTACAAAGGAAAATATCGCTGATATTACCCCCGTTACACCCTTCGCCTATGTTAATCAAAAACTGTGGGCAGAACTTCCTTGTATCGGTGACGGTAACGGTGATGATTTTTACCCGGAAGAGATACTCAAACTTCAACCCGATGTAATCGTTTGCTCAACCATTTCAGAAGAGGCAGTACTAAACCTGCAGGATCAAACAGGTATCCCTGTTGTTTTTGTGAAAACAGACACACTGTTCAGCAAGGAGTATTCCGAGGCGTTTCTGATACTAGGTGAAACGTGCGGCGTAAAGGATCGTGCAGAGGAGATAGTGAACTATATTAACGCTGCACTGGCCGATCTTCACACCAGAACAAAAGATATTGCCGCTGAAGATAAGCCCTCCGCCTTGTCTGCTGCAGCAACCTTCAGGGGTCCTCACGGCATCGAAGGCGTTCGCCTTAAAGACCCTCTCCTTGAAGCAATTAATGCCTTTAATGTTGCTGCGTCAAGCTTTACAGGTGCCGCTTCAGCAGAGGTAGATCGAGAACAAATCCTCCTTTGGGATCCCGACTATATTTTCTGTGATTACAGCGGTGTGCATCTCGTCCAGGCTGATGCAGCGACAGATACAGCCTTTTATGAACAGCTATCGGCCTATCGGGATGACCGCATGTACCAGCATCCCAACAATACCAGTTACTATTCTAATTTAGAGCTGCCTCTGGCAAATGCTTACTTCATGGGCACCGTACTGTACCCGGAACAGTTTAAAGATATTGACATAATACAAAAGATTAATGAAGTGATAGAGTTTTTCATTGGCGTGGAGGATTATTATTCCATCCTGGAAAAACATGACGCCGGCTATGGCGTGATTAATTTGGGAGCAGGCAGATAAGATGCAGGCACATATAAAAACTTATGAAAGTCGTGTCACGCAAAAAAGAATAACCCTGCTGATCTGCGGGCTTCTCCTTATCTCCGTCGCTGTTTATGCAATTATGGCCGGCTCTATCCCTTTATCGCTACCAGAACTAGTCGAGACACTACTGGGAAATGGTACCGAGACCAATAAAGTTGTAGTGTTTAAAATTCGCCTCCCTCGTATTTTTGCTGCCATCTTAATTGGCGCTATTCTTGCCGTGTGTGGCGCTGTAATGCAGTGCGTCCTGCACAATCAGCTGGCCTCTGCCTCTACTTTAGGAGTGTCCCAAGGAGCGGCATTTGGTGCAGCTGTAGGCATTCTTGTCTTTGGCGGCGGCACATTAAGCCGTGCAGCGGCAGTGCCTGTCCAAATCGATAACCCCTATATTACAACTGTCTGTGCCTTTGTGTTTGGATCAATAACGTCCTTCGTAATTTTAGCACTTTCCCAAATCAAGCGGACAATTGGTGCCGGAGGGCTCATTCTGGCTGGAGTGGCTATAAGTTCTCTCTTTTCTGCGGGGAGTACCCTACTGCAGTATTTTGCTGATGATACCGCCCTCAGTGCCGTCATCTTTTGGACTTTCGGCAATTTAGGTGGCGCAACCTGGACGGAAATTGCTATTTTGGCCGTTGTTTTTATCCTTGTGTTCGGCTTCTTTATGCTCAATCGCTGGAATTACAACGCAATGCGCAGCGGGGTAGATACAGCAAAAAGCCTGGGTGTTGACACAAAAACGCTAATGACTGTCAGCATGGTGATTTCGTCCCTGGCTGCTGCCGTTACCGTAGCCTTTGTTGGGGTTATCGGTTTTGTAGGCCTGATCGCACCACACATGATGAGAAAATTTGTGGATGATGATTACCGCTTTCTTGTACCTGCCTCTGCCCTTGCCGGTGCTTTAATTTTGATTACTGCCGATACCTTCGCGCGCACGATTATTTCTCCGGTTATTTTACCGGTCGGTACAGTTACCTCCTTTTTAGGGGCGCCGCTGTTCCTCGCACTGCTGATGAGAGGAGCTGGGCGGCATGATTGAGATTAGAAACTTGAGATTTTCCTACCATAAATCCGGCTCCGTCATCCTTGAGAACGTTTCCTTCTCCATCGAGCCCGGTACCTGCCTGGCGATTCTGGGTATAAACGGTGCGGGCAAGAGTACGCTGCTTAAATGTATTAACCGCATTCATACTGCCACAGCAGGCAGCATACTCCTTAACGGTAAAAATATTTACAAAATGTCGCGTCGTGAAATGGCAAGGCAGATTGCCTATGTGCCGCAGGTCAGTTCTACCTCCCATACAATGGTTTTTGATTATGTCTTACTGGGCAGGAAACCGCACATCCAATGGAATATAACTACAGAAGACAAAAAAATTGCCAGCGATATCCTGCAGCAGTTAGACCTGACAAAGTTTGCCTCCCGGTATATCAACGAACTTTCCGGTGGCGAACTGCAGAGGGTCGTGTTGGCTCGCGCCATGGCACAGCAGCCCAAGTATTTGCTGCTTGACGAGCCAACCGGCAATCTTGATCCCCGCAACCAGCATGAAATGATGAGTATTGTGCGGATCATAACTTCCGAGCAAAACATCGGCACAGCCATTGTGATACATGATCTTAATCTTGCCATCCGCTATTGTGACCGCTTTCTGCTGTTAAAGGATACACAGGTCCACAGCTTTGGCGGGCTTGAGATCATAACCTCGGAGCTCATCCGTGAAATTTACGGTATTGAGACAGATATCATTGAGCATAAAGGACGCAAGATCATTGTACCTCTTTAAGCAAAGGAGTTTTAGGCATGGATCTTAATACTCTGCGAGCCGTTTGGAAGAAGAGCAGTCATCATACCACGGAAGAAGTCAGCAGCCTTTGGAATAAGCGGGCTGAAAACCTCGCGCGAAAGGAACTACCCTCCTTTGAGGAAGATCCATTTCTGCACTTAATTGAGCAGCGGGTTGCTCTGACGCCGGAGCTGACTTCCTTAGATATAGGTTGCGGTACCGGTGTTTATTCCCTCGCCCTGGCACCCCGTGTCGGCAGGGCAGTAGGTTGCGATGTGGCAGAGCGGATGATCGAAAGCGCGGCAAATCGCGCCCAGGCAGAAGGTATAGATAATGTTGAATTTGTCTGTCTGGATTGGCAGACGGCAGATATTGATCAATTAGGCTATCGCCAAAACTTTGATATAGTTTTTGCCCGTATGACGCCTGCCGTGGCCGATTTCACCACTCTTGATAAGATGGTAGCATGTGCCAAAAAACATTGTTTTTTGAGAAAGCCTGCCCGCCGGACAGCCCGGGTGCTTGATCCGGCTCTGCAGCTGTTAGGGGTCAGCAGAGGCGACTCGACAGATTCTATGGAATATATTTTTAGTTACCTCTGGCAGATGGGTTTTGAGCCTCATTTTCACTACGAAAGAAGCAGCATGAAAAACGAGAAAAGCATTGATGAAGCCCTTGACTGGACTTTAGACTGGGCAAAATTGCAAAAAGAAGTTACACAGGCGGATGCAGACACTGTCCGCGACTATCTGGAGTCTATTGCTGTGGATGGTATCGTCTATGAATATATTGAGACTACCAACGTCATCATTGACTGGGCTGTTTAATACAGGAAAGGGAGATGAATATGGATAAGAAAGCACTGTGGGAAAAAGCTGTAGCATTTCATGGTCACGAATGTGGCGGTCTGACCATCGGTTATCAGGCAGCCTTGTATGCAATGGAGCTGCTGAATTTAACCTTCTCTGCTGATGAACAAACGGTCTGCATTGCGGAAAACGATGCCTGCGGCGTTGATGCGATCCAGGTGCTGCTAGGCTGCAGTATCGGTAGGGGTAATCTGCTGTTCCATATGACAGGAAAACAGGCGTTTTCCTTCTATAACCGCAAAACCGGAGAATCTGTCCGTCTGGTTTTAAAGAAAAAGCCTGATCGCCTGACCAGAGAGGAATCTTTCCACTATTATCAAAACTGTAAACCGGAAGAAATGTTTGACGTGAAAGAAACCAGTATTAAACTCCCGGAAACCGCACGCATCTTCAGCTCCTACACCTGTGAATCCTGTGGAGAAACGGCAGGAGCCAATTGGATTCGCCTGCAGGATAACAAAAAGCTGTGTATAGACTGCTATCAAACATATGACCGCTTTAATGTTTAACCTCAAGTCAGCGTAGGTGCCTGGCATATGTAATGTTTCTGTGCTTAAAGCTAACGGAGCCCAGTTATCGGCTCCGTTAGCTTTTAAGTCTATGAAAAGCTGTTATTTCATTAGCTACTTTTTAATGTTTTGTGTATCTATATCTTTACTGATATGTGGTTTAGGCAGTTTGAATTCAGCAATCTCTACTTAAAGGAGGCATCAAATGTTCATAACCACTTATTTCAACTCATCCCTAAACCAACTGAAGCAGTACTCCATGTTTTTCGGCAGTGTAATGTTAGGGGCGAGATCTGCTGCAAAGTAGCCCCTTATTCCTTTTTCCTTAGCCGCAAAATCAAAATGAGCCGCCGCTATGCCCATATCTATCCTTTGAATGTCATAGGGGAAGATGTCACTATAACCGGATGCCTTATACTCATAAAAATGACAGGCGTTTTCTACAACAAAAATTCGCCAAGGTTGTTTGTTTGAAGCTGAAGGCCCCAGGCGAACCATTTCTAAGGGGAAAGCCAGCTCTCCTGCCTCCTGCTTACTCAAAGGAGTATGAAAGTCCTTGATAAAGAAGAGCTCGTCCCAGCTTTTGCGCTGATCTGCCCTGCCGATTTTCCGCATGGCATACTCAAGGAGATGCTTTTTCTCAGCCGCATAGCCATAGGGTGATACAGCCGGCAGCAGCTCCTCCGCTTCTATCTTCAGCGCTTTGGCAAATCCTTTGCGGTTAAAGGTACCGCCCAGCCAGCATGTGCCCAGACCCAGATGTGCCAGATACAGAACTACCGCCTCAAATTCATACCCCAGAGCCTCCAGAGCCAACGGCTCTAATTTTATGCTGGCACCAAAATAATGCTTGGCGCCTTTAATGACCCCGTAAGTGCCCAACTTTGTTTTCTCGCCTGCAGCATCTTTGTTAAAACAATAGAATTTTACTTTCTTACCGAAAGGATTGTCCAAAGAGGTAATGAATGCCGCCAGGGCCTTTTTCTTTTCTTCTTCAATCTCCCGCGGTGCATAATTTCTCACACTATAGCGCTTTCTCACTGCTTCTTCTAGCGAGAAATCAAGATACATAACAACACCCTCCCCAGCAGACTGTTAACGGAACAAATCCCCTTTTTTTATAACAAACCTCCAACAACTTAAATACCGTAAAAACTTTTTGCCGCCTTTACAAAGCTGTCAGCAGCACCTGCGCAGGAGGGCAAATAGATATGCACGTAGCTTGCTACAACATTATTATACTGATAACCGTCAATAAATTCGTATCCATCACTGGTTTGTGCAGCGTAAAAGTCCGGTGTAAGGTCGGAGCTTTTTATTCGCGACTGGTGGAACTCCTGCCCACGCATTACTGTTCCCGCAGAACCGAGCAAGGAAGCGCGACGTGTCGTCAGCTCAATGTAGCGGATTTGTAAATATGCCGGATCCATCATAAAGTCAATGGGCAGGACACCACTCATAGAGTAGGTTTGACCGTCAAAGCCAGTCAGTGACCGCCCCAAATAAATCAACCCACCGCATTCACCCAAAATCGGCATTCCAAGCTCGGCAGCACGCCGCAGCTGCGCTGCCAATTCAACATTATGCGCAAGTTCGCCGGCGAAACTCTCCGGATAACCGCCGCCAAAATATACAGCAGCCGTATCAGGCGGCAGCGTGTCACCGGCAACCGGGGAAAACTCCACGATTTCAAATCCTGCTGCTTTCAAGGCCGCCAAATTTTCCTCGTAATCGAAGCAAAATGCAGCATCACGGGCAACAGCCAAGCGTGCGTGTGGAGGACGCTTTGACGGCTGCGCGGTTTGACCCGGCAGGTTCACTCTTGCTGTTAACGGAAAACCAAAAATTTTATCAACATCAATCTGCTCTGCGATAGGATTCAAGCCGCTCATATCGTTGCTCGCAGGGTTTTCGTGTGTAGTAATAAGTCCAAGATGACGTTCAGCAACTTCAAGGCCCGGGCTGCTGGCAACAACTGTGAGCACGGACTGCCAACGTTTCGCACCTACCGCATTCTTGATTAAATTTTTATGTACTTCACTCCCCGCATACCCACAGCGATTGAGAATGAATCCGGCAATTTCAACCTCGGGATCAAAGGAATTGATTCCGTCCATCAGCGCCGCAGTGGTGCGTGTCATTCCGTATACATCTAAAACCACCACAACAGGTACGCCGAGAATTTTAGCTATATGTGCGGCACTGCCTACTTCTGTCCCGTCTGCGCCATCAAACAGCGCTCCCATTGCCTCAATCACCGCAACGTCTGCCTTTTGGCTCCACCGCGAGAAAACTTCGCGCAATCCGGCTTCACCCATCATCCAGTAATCCAAGTTTACAGATGGCCTGCCAACTATGGCAGTATGATACATAGGATCGATGAAATCAGGTCCGATTTTAAAGGGCTGCACTGCCAGTCCCCTTGCCTTCAGGGCGGCCAGCAGCGCCCTCGTCACTGTAGTTTTACCCGCCCCACTGTGCGTAGCGGAAATGATTATCGCTGGTGCCTGACTGCTATCTGTCATTTTTCACTCCCCCACCATCTCTGTCAAATGCAATTTTATATACATAACCCTATCGGTCTCTGTACTGAATCACCAAGCGTGACAGGGGACGGTTCCTTGACACGCTATTCCTCTCATTATCCTCACTCAAGTAAACCCCTTCTTCCAGCTGTGTTGTTTCTCTGGGGATAGGTTTATTCATTGCCTTTTCAATTCTTTGCAGTATTTTTTCCTTCCGATCAAGGAAAAAGTTCTCGAAATCATCGGCATAGAGGAATTCAGGCGAAAGAACGTGAGATTTTAAGATATTTTGAAACTCCTCATCACTTACCCCAGCATGTTTTTGTACTCTCTTTAAATATTTGCTTGGAGCATCACCACTAACTATACGGTTGGTACGACTTGATAAGGGTGTTTTATTAATAATACAATTATAATCAGCTTTTCTAATGCCATGTTTCTCGCACCACGCAACAGGGAAAATATGGTGAATATCAATGGACTCAGAAAAATAGGTACTGAGATCCATTTTGGTAGCTGAAAGCCAATCTTTCGTCTCGGCATCCATCAACAAAGCATAAATACCCTTATAAGCGGCACTATTTCTGGTTCTAAGAGTGTGCAGCCGAGAAGGGGAGAAGTTTGCATCATATATAGTTTTAGGCACAGGGCCATCATTCAAAATCCAATCCACCACCTGAGGCAAATCCAGCGCATAACGGGTTTCGTTTGCCGATCCATAAAGTTCACCCAATACGCCGCACCAATACCACTGCATCAATTTCTTCTTATAACCCATATTATCAATTTTATCACCGATAACGGCTAAAATAGCCGACATTGGAATCAGCTGGGCAAGATAAGGCAAATCTCTGGCAGTAAATATGTGGTTTTCAAAGAGTATTTTCGCTGCTTTGATAAAACCCTGTACAATAGGATCCCGGTATTGCTTATAATCCACGAGTGATAAATCCAGCATATCCTTTCGTTTACAGCTAACAGCCGGCAGCTTTTCATCGGAGGCATCTTGCTTAGCCTGTTGTAATTTTTTATTGTAAGTAGCCAGCAGAGTTATTGCTTGTATAATGTCAGTGTTGCTGACTCGGGCAAGCAGTTTATACTCTTTAAATGCTTCTTTTATCTTCAGCCAATCTGTTTTTAAATCAAACTCATCAGCTGCAAAGGTTGCCGTTAACAGTTCAAAGACATTTAATGATACTCCGCCTGTGTTAACCTTTTCGAATACTTGGCAAACTGCTTCTTTAGGATTTTCTTTTTTCATGATAATAACCGGAAGCATATATTTAGTAAAGCTATTGATAATTCTATCCTCAAATTTATCCCAAAACATAGATTTTTCACGATCATGCTGCCAATATTCATTAAACCCCCGTCTCCAAACACTGTAATCATCAATCATGGAAACCGGGTACATGAGATTTCTGTATTCGTATTCTGGCTTAGATAAATCGAGAAGAATACGCCTTCCGAAATCTTCAGTAATTTGCTTCTTTTCATTTACTGAGATTATGGCTTCTTCAAGATCACTACTCTCATCCAAAGCCTTTTCCATATTAATATAATACCAGCGCTTTATCTCATAGTTTTTCTCGTTTCTGGTGGTAACGACCTCATTAGTTATAATTGCTTGGTAAAGCGATGTAATCCGCTGTTGACCGTCAAGTATAAGTAAATCTGGCTTTACATCGCCATCAAGTTTTACACCCTCAACAGGTTTTGTTTTGAATCTTACATTTTCGTTTCCGGTTTCAAGAAGCATAATAGCACCAATGGGAAAGGATTTAGCAACGCTGGCAATAATTTCTCTTATGCGGGTATCATCCCAAATCCACCCTCTTTGGAAATCAGGCAGTTGTATCTTACCTTCATGCACATCTTTCAGTATTTCAAACAAGCTCCTCTTAGTCGAATCAAAAGTTTCCATCACCATCACCCTTCTTTCATTCTCAGGCCAGTACCTAAAATATTCTATTTCGTCTGTGTAAACCCTTTATGAAAGAAGGAATTCCCATTTCAGGTGTATTCTTATTGCGGTCAGCTGTACAAGGATGGTGACAGGGGACGGTTCCTTGTCACACTATCGTTACTCTTCACTCTCCTTTAGTCTTATATAATTGCCGGGCAATGCTTCAAACCGCTCAGGGTAATTCCCACTCCTTGCCCTTATCTGTGTATAGTGCGCCTTACTGCCGTCTCTTGTCAAATACAGCCTGCGTCTATAAATCTCGTCGGCGAGTTCCGCTGCATGCATTGTTCTGTTCTCAGCCTCTGACAAGACTATTTTCATAGCCTCATGTATAGTTAGGCATTTTTTGCATAACGATTTCCGAATCAGTAAAATAGCCTTTGTCGTATTTTAAGACTATATAAACCGGCTTGTTATCTTTAAGCAAAACAACTTTTCCGTTTTTATCAACGACAGAGAATACATGCTCAAGATTGGTTTTAATAATTCAAAAGGAATCAAGCTATCAATTTTTATTTCCATGATTATTCACCTCGCCTTATCACCACCTCATATATTTTGTCTATATAAAATCATATATATTTTAATGCTGCCGGGTGTGAAGGATATACTTAGCATAATATCAGGTGATCAAAGCTAAATATATTCTTTCAAGCAAAACAAAAATCTCAAAGATTATGTTATCTTTGAGATTTAACTATACCTCACAGTTGTCGGCAAAAATAGAGGATATCTCCGTCTGTTAGATTCACGTTGCTAGCGCTGGCTGGCGTGTCAAGGAACCGTCCCCTGTCACGCACCCTGTCACGGGTATTGAATCAGCGAAAAAGAGCAAAATAATCACAAAGCAAAGGGGAGATGGTTTTGTGATGATACGAGATCGAATCGCGCTGGGAGTGGTGGCAGGTCTTTTGGCAACCATACCTTCCTTGATAGTAAACATAATATCTGTAAACCTGGGGTTTGCCAGATGGTATAGTCACCAGATAGGCGGCAGTATTTATCTTCACCCCGGCCTTACAGATTCGCCTCAAGGCGTTATTCTAGGGCTTTTAGTCTGGATAATACCGGCAATGATTCTTGGGGTAATAACATCCTATGTTATCAAGGTAACGGGTGAGGACTTTTGGTGGCTAAAAGGAATCGCCGTAACCTTGACATGTATGTATCTCATTATATATGGCTTTCTGTATAGTTTGGGAGGCGCAAGAATAGTTCCCTTTGATTTTGCTACAAATGTTTCTATCTACATAGAGAACGTTATCTATGGGTTAACGCTGGCTTATCTGATAAAGCGTTGGGGGAAAGTGACGACCTCCTGAACCTTTGAAATATATCAGATATTCCTTACTGCGGACAGATCACCAGGCCACAAAGCAGGCGGCAGCTGTGGCGATCTGTTCAGCAATTTCTCAATCGCTGCATTCTTTAATCTCAGGATATTGCGCGAGAAGTTTTTCGTTTGCTATTTCCAACTGCCTATAATACTCAGCATAAGATGGACTCAACTCTTTTAAAGCTGGAATAAATATGTCATTATATCCGCTTACCCTGGTAAACTCCTTCATCAAGGACATAATTTTATGTGCAGGTGTTTTCTTATACTCTGGCGATTGCTTATAGGCTAGATACTGTTCTAACAGCTCTTTATTATTTGCCAGGTATTCATCCGGGTTTTCTATAGATTTATTTACATTTTCAATCATCCCGGAGATGTATTCTGTCCCAAAATCTTTAGTATGCTCACTCAAATATTCCTGTAAATCTGCCGGCAAATCTATTGGCGGAACATTATCCAGGAATGCAACTACTTTCTCATAAGCTTTCTGCTGACTTTTTGTTGTAATAGGTTCATTTAAGAACCGGGCAAAATGTAAACAGATAAATCTGCCAAAATATCCCGGAAAGGCATCTAACAGCTTTTCAGTAATCGTCTTACTATTTTCTAACATCTGCAGTTCTCCACTTACTTCAGCATAACTTGCACCACCTGCTAATTTCTCCAGCAGAGATTTCTTCACTTGTTCTCTTTGTATATCCAGTTCTTTTTTGAGCGTAAAAGCATGCAAACTTTCTCTTGCTTCATCCTCTATTAGTTTTTTAATATCTTCCGTACTGATACCAAGCTTTCTTAGAACAGCAACCTTTTTCAACTGTTCTACCTGACGTTCAGTGAAATCCCGGTAGCCGTTTTCTAAAATAACTGGAGACACTAATCCCCGTTCTACATAGTACTCAATTGCTTTTTTTGTCAGGCCTGTAATCTTACTGACCTCATTAATAAACATAATCATCACCTCCCTTAAAGCATAAGCTCACCCCTAAGGTGCTAGTCAAGCTTTTTACTAAATCTTTTGCTTTGGCTTATAACTAAATATTTCTCTAAAGTTAAGCTGTGTCAGTAAACCCCTGCGGTTAGGAAAAGGTTGGTGTAATTTCCTGTCCGGCAAACAAAAACACCTGTTTTAGCAGGTGTTTACTTAAATTTTACCACTTTTCTTACACGACTTTATTTACATTAGACCGCCGATTCACGATAGCCGATTTTTCTGAGCAGAGAATCGTTTTGATAGACAAATTGTTCCGGTTTATTGGGCTCAAAGTAGACCTCAAACAGCTTATTACTTTCATCCTGCAGCAATACTGCTTTTGCGCCCATGGCTTTATTAACATCAGCAGCAACTATGCTTGCGTCTTTAAGCATATAGATCTTTGTTTCAGGAATTGTACCGGTAGTTGCTACTATTTCCTTTTTATCATCACTATCCAAATCAACTTCCCTTGTGTTTCCATCAATCTGCAAAACTGAATCTTCCGCTTTTCTTTCCACCAACCAATAAAATGCCTGCGCGTAATTCGCGCCCAAAACACCATAAAATTTTACTGCTGTCATCCCAAATACCTGGGTTTCCTCAATTCCCGGCAAATCTTCCCCTGCGTTCTCCATGGACACCTGGCCTATATCATAAGACTTCCCGTCTACATTAACTGCGCCCCTATATTCGCCGCTTTCCTCGTCCAGAAAGATAAAGGCACTTTTGTCTTTATCTACAATTACTTCTGTCATGACTTTTATATCGCTATCGTCCAATTGCTCTATTTTGATCGTGTCTGCTGCGGTAAATTCTAATGGAAAAGTATTATTGCTTTGATACCCCTTCAATCTAGTAATTATCCCCGCTCCCGCTGTAGTGACAAGCATTACCGAAAATACAATTAGCCAAAATTTTGCGCTCTTATGCTGCAACACGTTCCCTCCATTACTTCCCTTGTGACGAAAAATATATATCTTTTTATAAAGTAATGACATAATACTGGCTTATGCGTCCTTTTTGGTAATTGTCATTTTCACAGACCAGGACGCCACCATTCTTGATAATGGTTTTTGCTGAGGCAATATTATCCCTAAAACAGCCAAGAATGACTTTTGTCAGGCCTTTTTCTCTGCAGACATCTAAAGCATGTTTCAGCATAGCGGTGGCATATCCTTTATTTCTTTCCGATGGACGGACGCCATATCCTATGTCACCGATGGTCCATGAAAGTTCCGGGGGCAGCTCGTAGCGTATGCTCAGCAGTCCGATCAGGCGCTTGTTATCAAAGCAGAGCAATAAAAGTGATTTACCAAATCTTTCATCACCTTCAGCGGCATTACGGTTTATCTTTGCGACCCACTGTTTATATTCTGACGAGGTCAAACCATAACTGGCACTGATGCTCTTTTCCCCCTGTTCGTAATGTTCCTGAATATAATCATTAATAAGCTTTTCATCCTTAATTTGCGGAAGTCGATAAATCATTTAGATTCACTACTTTCCCTGTTTAGGTGCTTTTCAACAAATATATCCGCCTTCCAGCTTAATTGCTGTTAGAAGTCTAGGCAGGCAGAATAACCTTCCTTCTCAAACTTTTGTAAAAACCTAATCGCTGCTTCTTTATCAAGCGGCCTGCTGATAAGATATCCCTGTACTTTATCGCAGTCGTGTTTTTTTAAATACTGCAGCTGGACATCATGCTCAACTCCCTCGGCAATAGTGTAATGTCCCAGTTTATGTGAGATTGAAATAATATCACTGGTTATCGCCTTATGTGGGTTTGTGCCCAGCAGTCTGTCAACAAAATACTTGTCAATTTTCATGTAATCTGCCTCTAACTCTTTTTCCCGGGCCAGGGAAGAATAGCCGGTCCCAAAATCATCGATAGCGATGTGAAGCCCCGCCTCCCTCAATTTTCCAATCACAGCATTGAGGTTATCATAATCAGAAGCAAAAACAGATTCTGTGATCTCAATGCCGACAAGCTTCGGGTCAATCTCCATCTCATTTATTAACTGCAACAGTCTGCTGGGGAAATCAGGCTGCTGGAGCTGAATAATAGAAATATTGATTGAAACTTCAATCTCATCATAACCATGCTCTTTCAACTTGTTCAAAAAACGAAATGCTTTGATTATCACTTTTTCGCCAATGGGCAGAATAAGTTTGGTTTTTTCGGCGATGGGAATAAACTCTAAGGGCGACACCAGCCCCAGCTTTTCTGTCCTTAATCTGGCCAATGCTTCTAAACCGAAGATTGAACCGGTTTTTAAACTTAAGATCGGCTGATACTGCAAAAACAACTCATCGCTAGTCTTTTCATCAGCTGCGATAGCGCTGAGCGCTTCTACGATATCCCTTTCACGGTTTACTAAGGCTTCCAGCTCTTCGTCGTAAAAACAGATGTCAAAACCCTTTCCGGAAAAGCTGAGACACCTTTCCGAGGCAATCAGCAGTCTTCTCAACAGCATCTCAACATCTTGCTCCTGCTCAATTTCCAAAATCCCTATCCCGCCGCCTATTCTGTCTGTTACAAAGACGGTATTTAATGCTGCTATAATCAGATTGCTAAATGCAACAAGTTCCTCTCTGTCTTCGTAATCAAAGAGATAAAAGATAAAGCGATTTTCACGCGGGTAAAAAAGCAGACACCGTTCAGTGCAGTGCTGACTAAGGACATCAGCAGCTCTGTTGATAATATTTTGCGCATACTGGTAACCATAATCGACTGCAATCATATGAACCATGCTTAAATTAATACCAATGAGTGCTTTTTTTGCATATTTATTTAACTTAATATCTTTTTCCAGCAGTGAAACTAAATAATCGCGGTTGTATAAACCTGTCCACCTGTCGTGTTCATTATTATATTTTAGAGTGTTTTCCACTGCCTTACGCTCTGAAATATCAAGAATAAGTCCCTCCAGTGCTTCCACTGCACCGGCCTCATTATATATACCCTGCCCCATCTCCAGCACCCATTTCCTCTCGCCGGCAGCAGTGATAATCTCATATTCATATTTAAACGGCTCCCTTGCTGTCAGAATGCGCCGCCATTCATTCCACAAGGCTTCACGATATTCGGGAGCGATAAGATCATTATAAGTTATGTCTCTGTTGTAGAGCAGGCTCTCTGGAGGATAGCCAGTAAGGTTAAAGCAGCCTTGGGAAACATACTGCATTGTCCAGTTACGGTCGTAATTACACCTGTAGGCAAGACCCGGAAGGTGGGAAAGAAAAACAGATTTGCTGCGCTCACTCTCCTGCAGCGCTTTTTCCAGAATGAGTTTCTGTTCTGCCAGCTCCTGTTCGAACTGCAGCAGGGCGGCATGAACAGCAATTCTGGCTCGCAGTGAATCTTTATGAATTGGTTTGCGAATATAGTCCACAGCACCAAGCTTAAGTCCCTTACTTTCCAGCTCCCCTTCATCACAAGCAGTCAAGATGATAGTGCGCAGCTGCCGAAAACGTTCGTCCTCTTGTAAAGCTGCAAGCACCTGCAGCCCATTCATTGTGGGCTTGTCCAGACCGAGAATGAGCAGATTTATCCCCTCATGTTCAGCCAGCATTTGCAGAGCTTCCCTACCGTCGCGAGCAGTTATAAGGCAGTATTCGCTTAGCGTCTCCTTAATTATCGACCTATCAGCTGCGGAGTCGTCAACAACTAAAATCTTAATTAACATTGTGTTAATCCTCCTAAATAAGCCTGACACTCATTTCTGGCTTGAATAGATCATCCGTAAGAATATTGCAAACATTCAACGCATAAAACAGAGGACTGCCCAAACAAGCCGCTAATAAAATTATATATGTATTACCAAATCTAGTAAACAAAAATAACTGCCGTTCAGGAAAAACATCCTAAACGGCAGCCTTTTATCACTATTAACCCCGTCATCTACTTTAGTTTCTGAGAATCTTCTCCATAGCTTTGCCCCTGGCCAATTCATCAACCAGTTTGTCAAGCCATCTGATTTTCTGCATCAGTGGATCTTTAATTTCCTCAACCCGCACTCCACAAATCACACCTGTTATTTTGGCAGCATGGGGATTTATCTGTGGAGCTTCGTTAAAAAAGGTTTCATAGTCAACATTGTTGGCAATTTGTGTTTGCAGACCCTGCTCGTCATAGCCCGTCAACCAGTAAATAATTGTATCGACTTCTTCCTTGGTGCGTCCTTTACGCTCCACCTTTTGGACAAGTAGGGGGTAAACCTTCGAAAACGCCATCTTAAATACTCGTTCATTGCTCATAAGATGTCACTCCATTTCATCTGCAGCTAACCTCAGCACAGATGCAGTTATATAGATAGATGATATACTTTTGACATTCCATTGTCAAAACCGGGGGATGACATTTTACAGAGAAAAAACATACTGGCTTTGACCTTCTGCCTGCATAATTACTTTTTCACATTTAACCTGAAAGACCTGTTCTATTTCCCTGCTGTTATAAACAGCCTGGGGGGTATCATAAATAATTACTTCTCCCTTGTCGAGCAGGCAGATTTTATCACAATAAGTCAGCGCGCTGTTAAGGTCGTGCAGCACCATAATGACTGCCTTGCCCATATCTTTTAACTCTTTAATAATGGCCAGTATTTCCAGCTGATGATTTATATCTAAATAAGTTGTGGGTTCATCCAGAAAAATATAATCTGTATCCTGGGCTAAAACCATGGCCAGATAAACTTTTTGCCGTTCTCCTCCTGAAAGTTCCCTGACGTTTTTGTTCCTGTCTTTTTTTATCTCCAGCTTCGCCAAAGCATCTTCCACAATCGCTTTATCCTTGGCTTGAGGAATCCTCGGAAAACCTAAATAAGGGAATCTGCCGTGCATAACCAGATTATAAACAGAGATATTAGGGGTACTCCTGAGCTGCGGCAGAAAAGAGACTACTTTTGCTAATTCTTTCTCGGGTAGCTTAGTGATACTCTCTCCGTTTAAAAATATTTCGCCGGCCATCGGTTTTAGCAATTTAGCCGCTGTTTTTAGTATAGTAGTCTTGCCGCAGCCATTTTTGCCAATAATACCGGTGATACTTCCTTTGGCAAAAGAGATATTTATATTTTTAATTACCTCAATTCCTTGATAACCGGCAGTTATATTTTTTAATTCAAGCATCAATAAGCCTCCTTCTCTGTTTCAGCAGCAGATAAATAAAAAAGGGGCCTCCTAAAAAAGACATGATGATGCCCACTGGAACTTCATAGGGAGCAAACAAAGTCCGGGCCAGAAGATCGCAAAATAAAGCAAAAGAGCTGCCCAGCAAAGCAGTAACGGGAACCAGCAGCCTGTTGTCGGAGCCGATAATAAATCTGCCTGCATGGGGAACGATAAGTCCGATAAAGCTTAGCAGTCCGGCAAAGCTGATGGCGCTGCCTGCTAATAATGATGACAGGACAATAAAAAGAAAACGATATCTCGACACATTTAAACCTAAAGATTTAGCCGTTTCATCTCCTAAGGAAAGGACGTTCATGTCGTAACTAAAGATTAAGCCGATAAAGAAGGAAATAAAGATTATGATTCCGGGCAGCTTAATGCTATCCATCGTCACACCCGCTAAGCCACCTATTACAAAACTTGTCCGGATGAGGACTGTGTCCGGCCAGATAGTAAGGATTGTGTCGGTAAAGGCACCAATAAAACTGGACACGGCAGCACCGGACAAGACAATGGTAATCCTTGATGCTCCTGTTTTTTTGGCGATAAAAAACACTAACAGGGTAGCAATAAGGGCTCCGGCAAAGGCTGCCAGGGGCATTAAAGTAAGATAAGGAGGAAAAAGTGCAGTTACCAAAGCAGTAAATAAGCCGGCTCCGGAAGTCACACCGATAATGCTGGGTCCGGCCAGGGCATTGTTCAGTACTGTCTGCAGCATTAATCCCGCTAATGAAAGAGCACAGCCGGCCAACATTGCGGCCACAGTCCTTGGTATCCTGACATAATTGATAATTAGAAATTCCTTTGTCAGTTCGCCGCCGCTAAATAAAACGGAAATTGTTTTTGCTAATGCTATCTTAGACGACCCGATGCTGATACTTAATGCTGCAAAAAACAGCAGACATAAAGCCAGCAAAGCTATAACAAAAATGTTATAGCTTTTTGTCTGCTGCTTAATGAAAAACCTCCGGGTAGATGATTTCTGCGAGATACCTATAGCTCTCACCCCATTTGGCATTTGGTTTATAGTGGAACAATTCTTTTGGCAGGATTATATACCTGTCATTTTTGACAGCAGTCAAGCTGCGCCATGCCGGGTTTTTTTCTAGCCCGTTTTTTAAAGCCTCGAGAGCTTTTTCCGTACTGCCCATGGTGGTAACAAAAATGTAGTCCGGATCCTCTGAGATTATCTCTTCTATGCTCAATTCTTCCAACAAAGAAGGATACTTTTGAGCAATGTTGATCGTTTCTAAATCCGCTAAGATTTTACAAGCTAAATTGTCATCTTTTTTTGCTTTGGCGCCGCTGGAAAAAGCCCGTACAAACAAGACTGTTGGCTGATCATAAACTTTATTTTTGATCTTTGCTAAGGTACGCTCAATATCTGCCTGCACTTTCAGTCCATGCTCTTCATACAAATCCTTGTTTCCGGTAATGTCAGTACAGATATCCAGCATCTTTAAATAGTCCTCAAAATATTCTACTTTAAAAAAGGCATGGGGGATTTTGGCATCTTCCAAAATGGCCGAAATTTTGAAATGGCTATCAATATCAGGTGATAATAAAACGAAATCGGGTGAGAGGGATAAAACTTCCTCCACATTTGGCTCCTTTACAGTGCCGACCAGACTGATTGTATCTGACATCTCTAAGCGCTCTTCCTTAACTACATCATCTGTTACCCCTAGCACTTCTCCACCGGCCAATGTCCATGTTTCTGCAAAAGAGCCCAGCAGGGAGACAACCCTTTCCGGTCTCTCTTCTAAGACAACAGTCCTATCCAAGGCATCGGTAAAAGTGTAATATGCAGCCTGCTTGCTGTTATCTACAGGGTTACTTTCACCGCCCCTGCTGCACCCCGCTGCTGCCAGCAGCAATAATATCATTAACAGTAGAAACCTTCTTTTCAATCTCAGCACTCCCAATTGTGATTAAAACTGGCGCTTTGCTAATTTTTCCTATCATCATCGTATCACTTAATAAATTTATTTAAAAATACAAGAACACAATTATAATTATAGGTTTTACCTATAGAAATCGGAGTGAAAAGAGAGCATTCAAGCTTGATATAACTTCCTGTCCCCAAAAAAGCTCCCGGGCTTTACTTTACCAACTTGCTGGCAGCGTCAGTTTTAATCCGGGAGGTGATGTTTTTATAGTCCTTTACTACTTCGATTAAACTTTTCATTCCTTTCGTTAGAGCCTTATCTTTATGGTGTACAATGCTGAAATATCTGTCCCAGGCTCCGTCGGCACACTCGATAATATGAATGAGCGAATTTTTTACTTCTGCCTCTACTAAACATATAGAGATTACTGCCAAATAGTTATTATTTATTACTTCTTTTTTAATCGCTTCCGGGCTATTACCTTCAAATGCTATTTTGATCTCGATGCCGTTATCGTGCATATATTTTTCAAAAAGTTCCCTCGTTCCACTGCCCTTTTCCCTCATGGCAAAGTTTTCCCGGGCCAGCTCAGGCAGCTTAATAAACTTCCTTCGGGCAAAAGGATGATGTGCGCTGCAGATGAGAACTAAATAGTCTTCAACTTCCGGCATACTGATTAAATCAGGACTTTTGACTTCCCCCTCGACAATGCCGATATCTATTTCCGCGTTGACAAGTTTACTCTCTATCACCTGAGTATTATTCATATAGGAATAAACCTCGATCTGGGGTTCTTTTGCCGTAAATCTCTTGATAATATCACTTAAGATAGACTCACCCACTGTAATGGTCGAGCCTATTTTTATTTTCTCTTTTTTACCTAAACTGAACATTTTTTCTTCTAAAGCATCAAACTGTCTGACTACTGTTTGCGCAGAGGAAAACAATTTTTTTCCGGCTTCAGTGATATATAACCTTCTGTTTAAACGTTCAAATAACAAGATTCCGTAGTGTTCTTCCAGCTCCCTGATGGCTTGACTGACAGTTGGCTGCGAAATAAAAAGTTTAGCAGCTGCAGCACTCATGCTTCCGCTCATTACTACCTCAATAAATATTCTCAAGTGCCTGATTGTCACCATCTACCCTCCGATACGATTAAGTTTTCTGGCTCAATTCTGGTCATTATAGGTTTTACCTATAACCATGATTTGATTTTATCATTTTACCATTTTTCCGGCAATTGATATATTTTAACTAAGATAATTGTTATTTATCAGCAGGGAGCGTGTAATAATGCATGTATTAATCATCGGTGGTGTTGCTGCAGGGACGAAAGTAGCGGCAAAATTAAAAAGAGATAACTACCATGTGCAGGTAACAATCTTAACAAAAAGTAAAGATATTTCCTATGCCGGCTGCGGGCTGCCTTATTATGTGGGTAGTGTCATTGAGCAACCTAATGATTTAATCGTCAACACTCCGGAAAGCTTTGCCCAATTAACCGGTGTTAAGGTATTAACTGAAGTGGAAGTAACAAAAGTAGATCCGCAGAAAAAAGAAGTAGAAGCCCTCGATCTAAACACAAATGAAAGTCAGACCTACACATATGACAAACTGGTGATAGCAACCGGTGCCGATCCCATTAAGCCTCCCATTGCCGGAGTTGACTTAAAAGGAGTATATTTCATGAGGACGCCGGACGACGCCATAAAACTACGCTCCGCCGTGGACACCGGGGAAATAAAACGGGCAGTAGTGGTGGGCGGCGGGTTTATCGGTTTAGAAGTAGCGGAGAATTTGGCCGCTCAGGGGATTAAAGTTTTTATGCTGGAGATGGCTGAGCAAATACTGCCCGGTTTTGATCCGGAGATGGCAAATTATGTTGAAAACCAGCTGGCTGAACAGGGCATTATGGTTTTCACCGGCACTAAATTAGAGGCAATTCTGGGCGAAGTAAAGGTTGAAAAGATCAAAACCAGCAGACGTCCCATGAAGGCAGATGCCGTTATCCTGGCAGTAGGCATCAGACCTAATACTGCTTTCTTGGCTGACACAGGCATTCAACTAGCCGAGAATAAAGCTATTGTGGTCAATGAACAGCTGGAGACCAATCTTCCAGACATTTATGCCGCCGGCGACTGTGCTGTGGTCAGTAACATGCTAACAGGAAAAGAAGCTTATTCTCCCATGGGGTCTGCGGCCAATATTGCAGGAAGAATTTTAGCCCAGAATTTAAACGGGAAAAACATCAGCTATAAGGGTGTGCTTGGTACTACCGTCGTTAAACTTCCGCACTTAAATGCCGCAAAAACCGGCTTGACGGAAGCAGCTGCGAAAGCTGAGGGTTATGATGTGGTAACAGTTATCACGGTTGTTGACGATAAAGCCCATTATTACCCCGGGGCTGCAGAGTTCATTGTTAAGATGATAGCTGACAGAAAGACAAAAAGGCTCTTAGGTCTGCAGGTAGTGGGTAAAGGTGCTGTAGATAAGATGGTAGACATAGCGGTGACGGCCATTGCTTTGCATGCCACTTTAGATGATATTAAAGATTTAGATTTTTCCTATGCACCGCCCTTCTCAACGGCCATCCATCCTTTTTCCCATACAGTTAATGTCTTGCTGAACAAAATCAACGGCGAAATCCATTCCCTGACACCAGGAGAATATTTGGCAGGTAAGGCTGACGGTTACCAACTAATCGATGCCTCCTTGAGTCCAAGTATCGCAGGCGTGCCCTATATAGATTTAGCCAAAGTGCAGGGAGAGCTGCCTCAATTTAAGAAAGATGAAAAGCTTTTATTAGTCTGTAATAAGGGCAAAAGGGCCTATCTTTTGCAGAAGCGGCTGCAGAGCTTTGGCTATACAGATACATTAGTCCTTGAAGGCGGTACTACTTTCAATGAAGTACCATCGGCCAATTAAATGAGGAGGTACTGAAATGACAGCTTTAAAAGTTACACCGGAACAAGAAAAAGCAGTAAAAGCTCTAGGGTTTCTGAGAAACAGAGGGACAGACAATTTTAATGGCAGAATTATCACTGTTAACGGGAAAATAACGGCAGCTCAGCAAAAATGTATCGCAGAGGCTGCAGAGAAATTTGGTAACGGTACTGTTCTCTTTACCACCAGATTAACAGTAGAAATTCCCGGGATCCCCTACGACAAGATAGAAGAGTTTAGAGCCTATATCGCTCAGGCAGGCCTTGAAACGGGAGGCACCGGCTCAAAAGTACGACCAATTGTTGCCTGTAAGGCAACTACCTGCCAATATGGTTTAATTGACGGTTTTGCTCTTGCAGAAGAAATTCATGAGCGGTTTTATAACGGTTATGGCGCTGTTAAATTGCCTCACAAATTTAAAATCGGTGTGGGCGGCTGTCCCAACAATTGTATTAAACCTGATTTAAATGATCTGGGGATTATCGGCCAATTGGAGCCCATTTTTGATGAGGACTTATGCATGGGCTGCAAAAAATGTGCAGTAGTTGATGTATGTCCGGTAGATGCAGCCAAAGTGGTTGACGGTGTATTAAATCTTGATCAGGAACTTTGTAATAATTGTGGGCGCTGCATAGGAAAATGTCACTTTGATGCCATCGAAGAAGGAAAACCGGGATATAAAATTACCATTGGCGGCAGATGGGGTAAAAAAGTAAATCGAGGTATAGCCCTAAATAAGTTTTTTGCAGATAAGGAAGAAGTCTTCACTACAATAGAGAAAATGCTGCTCATCTATAGAGAACAGGGGCTTACAGGCGAGCGTTTAGCCGATACAATCGCAAGAATAGGTTTTGACGAGATCGAAGCACAGCTTTTCTCAGATGAAATTTTAGCCAGAAAGCAGGAAATTTTAGATGCGAAACTCCATTTAGCCGGAGGAGCAACATGTTAGCAGCAATGCTGCCTTGCAGCCGGCTTGTGAAAACGGGATGAAAACAAAAAGATACGCCTCAATTTGTTCCGTTTGCCGGCCGCATCGGAAATGTTTTTGTCCTGCTCGTTATGTATACTATAACTATGACCGGTTATACATTACCCTGAAATAATCATTTGCCAAAAGCAAAAGCCAACCACCGGAGGTAGTAAATATGTATACCGAGCAGGAGCTACGAAAAGTTTTAAGCGTGGTGTCTGGAAACACCACGCTTAAAGTTTGCACGTCTCGGCCGGGAATATTCATGTGCCCCAAAAGTATCGAAGCGTGATTCATGGGTACTGCACTTATTTCCCAGGAGTCAAGCAGCACGATTCAATCTTATTTGCAGACATATCTCACCAACTGCCGTGCGAAGACAGCTGCTTGTTTCTATTTCATATTCCATATCTCCAGTAAAATTGTACTGCACCGGCGGTAAGATATCACATTTCATATCGTTATGCGAAAGGGCGGTAAGAACATTACCACTGATGATATTCGCAATCTCTGAAATGGCAGAAGTGACGAAAACATCTACCGCTTCAAACTGCATACCGCTCATAATGTTTACCATGTTAAGAGACGTTGAGACTGGGAAGCGGTAAATTACCTCCCCTTTCAGGTCACCAACAATACCGATGGCGATATCTACCGTATCATCACTTTTTAGATCCTCTGCCGGATGGTCGGAAATCTCTGAAATGTTAAGCATCAATTCAAATACATGATGCGTTGCATCAACAAACGCTCTGTAAAGGTTATCTACCATTTCCGCTCATCCCCTTCTTGTTAGCATAATCGGCTATAAGCTGATCTTCTGCCGCTACATGATTAATCAGCCAGGCCAGTAATCTACCTCCAAACTGCTGCATTAAATGCTCATTATTATTGGTCTGTTCATATTGTTGAGAAACCTCCAGTACATAATTGACCATATCATCATGTATCTGCTTATGAGCCTTATATCCGGGATAATTGATACTTTGCTGGTAGTCTTCTTCATCACGGAAATGCTCTACAACATATCTTTTCATAAACTCCAGGGTTTCATTTAATGCCGGGATTTTCTCTTCCCAGGAATCTTTTGCCCTCAATACATGCAAAAACGATTCGACACGCTTAAATAATTCTTTATGCTGCGCATCTATCACTGCAACGCCAAGTTCATATTTGTCTTTCCACAGCATAATACTAACATCCCTTTCTTATATTACTTTTAATTGCTTTGACAGCTGAATCCCCGATAAATGTAAGTCTGTCATCCTACCATTCCCACAGCTATTGTCTCGTGAAGTCTCGTGAACATAGTAGACTTTTGCTTATATCTTCTATCGGCAAATAAGAACATTTGTTAAGTCGTGATTATTTTAACTTTAATAATTCTTACCGCTTGCTGCCGAATATTTCATTTTAATCAGTCTTTCTAAACACAAAATAATATTCGTTATCTACATATTCCATCCCACTGCTTGCATTCTTCATGCTTTTTAAAGGCTTACTATGCTCCGGCAGTGCTTTAGGCATTTTTTCAGCCGTGATATTTTCTATATGATATTTTTTGCCCTTCCTGCGTATCAGCGCTTCCAATCTGACAGATGAGTCCTCTAGAGCTTGCTGAACATCGTTTTGATGGTTGTTTGATACAATAATTCCGCCGGGCTTTATATATTTAACACAGGATTTTATTATACCTCCGGCATAAAGTGAGAGCAGCAAATCATAGTTATTTTCTCTCAGCGGAAGCTGCTTAGTATAATCGATATGAATAAATTGAATATAAGCTGACTGCTTATATTTTTTGTTGCTGTTTATAAAGCTCAGGACCTTTTGCTTTTCCTGAAAAAACTCCTTCGCTGTTTCACTCATATCGACATAAACAACATGCTGAAAATAAAAAGAAGGTGTTATGTGAATAGAGCACCCAGGATATAATACTGTGCCGCAGCCGTATACATCCTTTATTAATTCGAATAGACCCGCTCTGTCGAAATGCAAAACAGTATAAAGCCTATTGTATGAACCTGCAATTCCAACGTACTTCAGATTAATCACCTACACATAAATTAATTGCACTTTGTCGTAATAATGCCAAGGATCGAATATACCGATCCTTGGCAACAGAGACACGTCGAGCCCACCAATACGCTGCAGCGCATTTATCTGAACAAAAATATAGTTTTCTTTCTGCTTCCACTACTCCTGCACTATGGTATTAATACTTAATAAATTTTTTGCCGGGAATACCACATATACTGCATTTATCGGGAACAAACTTTTCTATATTTCCACATACCGGGCAGAGATAATAAAATACTTCTTCTGTCTGGTCAATGTTCTCTAATGCTTCCTGATAAAGCTTGGCATGAACTTCTTCCGCTTTCATGGCAAAAGTATAAGCCATAACTGCAGCTTTGTTTCCCGCAGCTTCAGCTTCCTTTACAAATGCGGGGTACATCTCTTTATACTCATAAGTTTCGCCTGTGATACCATCTTTCAGGTTATCTGCAGTTGAACCAATTTTTCCGGCAACCTCCAATAATTTGAAGGCATGTAATGTTTCAGCATCAGCTGCAGCCCGGAACAACTTGGCGGCATTGAGCTTCCCTTCTTTTTCAGCTTGTTTGGCATAGGCTAAATACTTTCTGTTTGCCTGGGATTCACCGGCAAACGCTTCCATCAGGTTATCAAGGATTTTGTTTTCCTTCATCTGCTTGTCCTCCTTTTGGTCATATAGTACTGTTAATAGTTTTTCCACTGTTTCTCTAGGAAAACCTTCCGGATTTTGCTCAAGCAGTGACTGCAAAAACTGCCTGGTATTGTGGCTTTGAGGAAGCATATAACCTGCTTCACGGATAATGTCTTCCGCCATGATACGATTGGATTTTTCAATGGCTTTCGCCAATTTCCCCGGCAAACCGGCAGCGATATTTTCCTGTTTTGCTTTGCTGCGTAAAAGTGTATTTAATGTACTAACAACTGATTCGGTTTTAGGCTGTTGAGGAGGATACTCAAACGGTACCAGTGAAATGGCGCCGGATGGACAAGCATCAGCACAATCACCGCAGCCTATACACTTCTCGACATCAATAATACTGTTCTCGGTATCCGCTGCGCCGGTAGGGCAGACATAGAGACACAAACAATCTTTA
>LSQX01181267.1_pt1 | contig 66057 bp, 72 predicted proteins | sample 654561 | NCBI WGS metagenome assembly LSQX01 (sample SAMN04489861, study PRJNA283612) | anaerobic digester metagenome | isolation source: 4 biogas reactors fed with cattle manure at either 37C or 55C with and... | place: Denmark: Kongens Lyngby | collected 2014
GGATTGCATGCTTTAGCCCATAATCTTAAAAAGATGAGTGCTTAAACAAAGAGAATAGCTCATCTTTTGTGCATTGCTTGAATGTAATCACTCTTTTATTCTAAATTATAGGGTATAAAAAAAAACCGTCCCCATTTTGTAAACGAGACGGCTTCCTTTTATTTTTAAATGAAATGATATTCGTTTAAGAATTTTTCACTAATCTTCTTGCTTCTCCTTTTTTGGTCAAATCATACATTATCTGAGAAGAAATATAAATCGATGAATAAGTACCTACGATTACCCCGATGATCATCGCAAACATAAATCCTTTGATTGTTTCACCACCGAAAATAAAAATAATCAATACCACCAACAACATACTCAGAGACGTATTCATCGTTCTCGAAAGCGTATTATTGGTTGATTTATTAATCAAATCGTAGAATGGCATTTTGGGATATAGTCCAAGGTTTTCACGGATTCGGTCAAAGATAATTACCGAGTCGTTGATTGAGTAACCGATAGCGGTCAAAATAGCTGCAATGAACGCTTGGTCAATTTCAAGGTTAAAAGGAAGGATTCCATGAAGTGCTGCAAACAATCCGAGAATCACAATCACGTCGTGAACAGCTCCTACGATAATGCCGACTCCAAATTGCCATCTAAATCGGAAAAGAATATAAATACCTACACCTAATAAAGCCAATATAACAGCGATAATCGAAGCTCTTGTCGTATCGTCCGCGATGGTAGGCCCTACTTTTACGATGGAAAGAATCCCGACTTCGGTGTCGTCTTTGGAGAAATCTTCATAACTCATACCAGGAAGGAAAGATTTAACTCCTTCGTAGATTTTTTGCTTGATTTCTTCGTCCACTTCTGTAGATTCCTGATTGGCTTTTAGTTTGGTCGTCACTTTTACCTGATTGGATGGCCCGAAAATCTTCACGGTTGGAGCCGTAGTCGTTCCGTCGTCATTTGTCAATGTTTTTTCAAGTTCCAATCTCAACTCATTGGTATTAACAGGTTGTTCAAAACGGATGGTATAAGTTCGCCCTCCTTCGAAATCAACTCCCATATCAAAACCACGAACGAAAATAATGACTATGAAAATAAGAGAAATTACAGTCGAGATGATGTAGAACAACTTTCTTTTTGACATGAAATCAATGTTCAAACCTTGGAACCAGTTTTTGGTAATACTCGTAAAGAATTGAACATTTTTGCCTTCTTCCAAACGTTTATCGATAAACATTTTGGTCAAGAAAATGGCTGTAAATAAGGAACAGAATAGACCGATGATCAGTGTAATGGCAAACCCTTGAACAGGTCCTTTTCCAAATAATAAAAGAATAGCAGCCGTCAATATCGATGTGATATGACCGTCAAAAATAGCCGAAATGGCTCCTTTCCACGAGTAAGCAATCGAGACCGCTTCTTTTAATGATTTCCCAGCAAATAATTCGTCTTTTACCCTTTCGTTGATAATGATGTTTGCGTCAATCGCCATACCCAAGGTAAGGATGATCCCCGCAATACCCGGTAAGGATAGAGTTGCTCCAAATAGTCCAACCAATAGTCCCATCAGGAACAAAATATTAATCGTCAAAGCAATATCTGCATAAATTCCAACTCGGCTGTAATAGAATACCATCCAAAGAAGAATCAACACAAATACAACCGCAAAGGAGATCAATGAGCTGTTAATAGCTTCCTGTCCCAAAGAAGGTCCTACTTCTTCCAATTGAACGATTTTAGAAGAGGCCGGTAAACTACCTGCTTGTAGGATATTTGCAAGGTCACGCGCTTCTTCCAAAGTGAAATTCCCTGAAATCTGCGAGCTACCCCCCGAAATCTTTTCGTTAATATTCGGAGCGGAATAAACCATATTGTCTAGTACGATGGCAATCGAGTTTCCAACGTTTTCTTCTGTAATTCGAGACCATCTCTGCGCTCCTTCTGCATTCATTCGCATCGTAACAATCGGTTCGTTTGAAATACTTCCGGTATTTCTTTCTCCGGTTGCTTCATCTACGACATCACCTGGAAGCAATGGCGCATTGTTTTGATCGCCACTCAATGCATAAAGCGAAAGGAATCTTGCATTTGTATTGGCATCACGTGTTTCAATAGGCTTGTGTCCCCAATAATATTTATAGTTTCGGATACTGGTTGGCATGCTCGCTCTTAAACCGGGAGCATTCAATATCTGATTAAATATGGCGGTGTCTTTTGTTGCTACCGAAAACAAAGAATTTCCTTCCATCGGAGGCATGATGATTTCATGCAAACTCTCTAATTCGGTTTTAATTCCTAAATTTTGAGGATTCAAAGTGCTGAAAAATGAATTCACTTGAGGGTTATTGGCTTCAACCTTCCAGAATTCAAGTTTAGCGGTACTTTGAAGTAAGTTTTTAATTCGGTCTTTATTTTTTTCACCCGGCATTTCCACAAGAATTCGTCCGTCAGCATCACCACCTAAACGCTGAATGACAGGTTCAACCACACCAAAGCGATTGATACGTGAAGAAATTACTTGATAAGCTGTACCGATTTTGGAATCAATATCTTTTCTGATTTTTGATTTTACGGACTCATCACTTTCATTGAAATCGATGAAGGTTGCATTTTGGCGATTTCCAAAAATATCAGCCGAAGCATAACGTAAATCAGTTTGACCTTTCTCGGCACGAATTCTTTCAAATTCATCAAAGAAAATGTCCACATAGGCACGGTTACCTTGTGTACGCTGACGGATGTCGGCGGCATCAAGTGCTTCTGTGAAAATTGGATTTTTACTGTTGGTCGAAAGGTTTTCCAAAAGGTCACGAACCTGAACCTGAAGAATCACACTGATTCCTCCACGAAGGTCAAGACCTAATTTAAGTTCCTTATTTTTAGCATCATGATAATTGTAACTAATGATGCCCAAATTGAGCGTGTCATTGGCCAAACTGTCCAAAATAACTTGCTCATGAGCTTCATCTGTCGCCAAAGCAAATGCCTCACTTTCGATTTTATTGGTGTACCAGGTATAACTTAATTGTCTGATGGAAAGAATTCCCAGAATGATCGCAATACCTGCAATAAGCCATTTTCCTTTCATAATCGGTGTCTTATTAAGAATTTTTTAACGCGCAAATATAGAAGTATATGATAACTTTACCAAAATTATACAGATTGTTCACAAGTTTTTTTCAACAATAAATGGTGCAAACTTACAATAATTCGTTTGCCAGATTGGCTAACTCACTTCGCTCTCCTTTAATTAATTGAATATGAGCAAATAATTTCTGACCCTGAACCTTATCAACCAAATACGATAAACCATTGGATTGCTCATCCAGATACGGCGTGTCAATTTGCTTAATGTCACCAGTGAAAATAAATTTTGTGTTTTCACCCGCTCTTGTGATAATCGTTTTGATTTCATGAGGTGTCAGGTTTTGTGCTTCATCCACAATGAAAATCACATCGGACAAGCTTCTTCCGCGGATATAAGCCAATGGTGTAATCAGTAATTTTTCCTGTTCCACCATCAGATTGATTTGCTTATATTCCTTGTCCTGTTCGTCAAATTGATATTGAATAAATTTCAAATTATCCCAAAGTGGCTGCATATAAGGATCGATTTTCGATTTGATATCGCCGGGAAGATACCCGATGTCTTTATTGCTTAACGGAACAATGGGGCGTGCCAAGTAAATCTGCTTGTAGTCTTTTTTCTGGGCAATCGCGGCCGCAAGTGCTATCAAGGTTTTTCCTGTTCCTGCCACGCCATGAAGGGCTACCAATTTGATTTCTTTCTTTAAAATCGAATGAATGGCAAAAGCCTGTTCGGCATTCTTGGGCTTTATATTAAAAACCGTTTGTTTGTTAACTCGTTCCAATTGCTGTTCAAAAGGATTATAATAGGCCAAAGCCGACGATTTATCACCTTGCAATATATAATAAGCATTGGCCGAAATCTCCATTTTTTCCTGAATCATTTCCAAAGGAATCGCATAATCTTTATAAAGCGAATCGATGACTTCTTGGTCAAAGTCGGTATAAGTTAGGATACCGGTGGGCAGATTGTCCACATTTTGAACCTTACCCGTTTCGTAATCCTCCGCTTTTATACCAAGTGCCTTAGCTTTCAGTCGGAGATTGACATCCTTTGTCACAAGCGTGACCAATCGATTGGGTTCCTCATGGGCTACAATCAAACAGGAATTCAGTATTTTATTGTCCATGGTTTCCGAGCCGTAAATCTTCATTGCTGATTTCGGAATTCCATTGGTTTCCATAACAATTTTAAAAGAACCCTTTCCCTCACCCGGAAGGGGAATCCAATCTTGAATCAAATGATCTTTGGAGTTTTTGTCAAGGAAACGGATAAATTCACGGGCTTCAAAGTTCTTGGTATCATTTCCTTTTTTAAAAGTGTCTAGCTCTTCCAAAACCGTAATCGGGATTACGATATCATGCTCATCAAAGCTCATGATGGATTTGTGGTCAAAAATGATAACAGACGTATCAAGTACAAAAATTTTCTTTTTCATGCGATCTTTTCAAAATTAATTTTCTGACAGATGAAATCTTTGGATTGTATTTCATCAGTTTTCAATTTTATAAATTGACAAAAATTTTGAACGATTGATGTGAAATTAAATTAAAATCTATCAATAATTATCAACGAAGTATCAACAAATGAAAATTGAAGTTTATTCTACACTTTCTAAATTGACCTGAACTTCACGGTTGTAGAGGTAATTCGGCTGAAGTCCTTCGCGTTTTACGATGAGCTGACCTTGATTGGAACCGGCAAATCTTGAAAAACCACTCCCAATCCCAAATCCAGGTTCACGAACGATGAAATATACCCCTTTGAAAAAAGGGTAATTCATGGCTAAAATATTTGGAATCTCAGGTGTTTGTGCCACGCCTTTTTCATCGATAACAGAGATGATTTTTATGCCTTCCATCAATTCTTTTATTTCCGGATTATCTGCTTCGCTAATTTCATTTAAGCCTATTACACCAATGGATTGTGGCGATTTTTTCACGAAATCAATTAGTTTTCGAGCATTTTCCTCGGCCTGAATGCTTTTTCCAGTAGGAATCTCCAAGCCTAAAACCGTTTTTACAGTATTGAAATTCCCAGAATTTCCGGAATCAAAAATAATCTGATTATTCCCTTCGAAAATCCCATTTCGAATTTGATCAAATGTAATGGAATCCACAGGGTTGTCGACAGAAGTTATAAAAATGGCAGCATCATAAGCCAAAAGAGTAGAACGCGGAGTCACATCCGTTTTCTGAGCAATGTACCGCGTTTGCTGTTCAGACAATGGTTGATTGATAAATGCTGCGTAAGCCACCGTGTCCAATAAATCTTGCAATACCTGATTTTCTGATTTGTAAACAATGTCAAATTTTACTTCCGGATATTTCATGGTGTAAATCTGAGTCAAAGCTTCCAATAAACTTTTGGTGGAAGGATCGGCATAAATCCTCATTTCGCCCCGCTGATGAGATGCTTCTTGTTTTAAATCTCCACAAGAAAAAATCCCAATTGAGAAAATAACCAATAAAAGACTTCTAAGCATTCGATTCACGAATGGCTTTGATCGCCCGATAAATTCTGAACAAACCATAAATTATAAATAAAATTCCCAATGCTTTTGAAGCAACTGGATTTAAATCAGTGAAAAACCACTCTCTATAGATGACGAAGCCGCCGATAAATCCATAAAGGAGTCCCATGATGATGTTGATGTATTGCCTAACCATTCCTACAAATATAGATAAAATAAAAATTCCGAAACTCTTTTTTTTAAGCGACGCGAAATGACGTTGTCGATGAGTAAGTTTGAAAAGAAATCGATAACTGTTTAATTTAAAAATCATAAACGATGAGAAATTTTGAAAATATCCCACTGGATGCCGACACCGAAATTTTGTTGTCTTCACAAATGAAATTTGGAAATTTGGATTGTTTGTTCCAAGCATGGATTTTTGACTCCATTCAAGGCAACTCTTTGATTTTCTTTGCCGAAGATTTGAAAGGAAAATCCGATGAAGAAATAAAAACCATGGTTTTGACTGAATCTGAAATTGTGATCAATAAATCCCAAATTACTCTTTCCAAAAATGAGAAAAAACATCCATATGTATTCGTGAATTTCGATTTTAAATCATGGGAATAAAAACTCCGCCGAAGCGGAGCAGTAAAATATCCTAATTCTGAAACTGATATTTCAAAGGAATTGTAAAATTCATATTGACCGAAGTACCGTCACTTAATTGGGCAGGCCGAATAAGGGACCCTCTCTTAACTAAACGTTCCGAAATTCTTTTCAAAGCCTCCTGTGCCTCTTTACTGAATTCTTCATTTCCTCCACGTAATGCATGAACTCCTGTGATTTTACCGGATTTGTCCACGATGAAAATCAGTTTAGCATGGGCCGTTTGAATGTTGCGATTGGCAGCAACCCGACCAAAACCGTTCAATTGTACGATTAATTCTTCTTGAAGTTTAGCCGACATACAATCTTGAAGTGCCTTTTTGGTAGTTCCTGCCTTTTCACAACCCGGAAAAACGGCCATTGCAGAAATTTCTCTCGGACTGAATACTCGTTCAGGATCGGGAGCTGCTAAGGGAAAATCACCTTCGCTACTACCCTCTGTACTCCCTACAACCGCTGGGGTTTTCATGCCTGTATCTCCAGATGTATTTCCAACGTCAGGCATCGTAATTTTCCCCAAATCACGATGAATGGCAGGCGGAGTCTCTACATCCGGACTTTCTGTCGGATTGGGCGTTGTTTTATTTTCCATTTTTCCTTTTGTAACCGAAACTGGAATTGCCTTTGACATAGCAGGTTTTTCTGGAAGAGGAGGCTTTCTGTCTTTGATGTTTTCTAGTATATGTTCCGTCAAAGGTGGATTGTCCTTTTCGATTGCAATTTCATTGTTCTTATTTGCAAAAGAAAAGAATACCACCATAATTCCGACCAATAATAGCCCAATCAGAAGTGATTTTAATAAATTATCACTTTCTCCGGTTCTCAGTGCATAAGCTCCATACGCTTTGTTACGATTTTCAAACAGATAATCGTCCCAAGAAAATTGTTGATTTTTTTTCATTTCCATTTTTTTAAAGGTTGAACAAAATCAGTAGCTAGCATTTTTGATTTATATTTTTTTGTATATCATGATATTTGTCATAATTCAAACTCTATGCCTGAAAAGATTGAAACAGATACTTTAACAATCCCCTTCCATGTTCAAAACTTTATTTATATAATTAGGGCTCTAATTATGGACAAATTCATACCTTAGCAGACCCTATGGAAAATTTGGATGTAACTACAAAATATCAGGCTAAATCACAGAAAGTCATTAACTTAGATAGAGGGAAACTTCCTCCGCAAGCGATTGATTTGGAAGAGGCTGTGCTCGGAGCGATGATGATTGACAAGAAAGGAATCGATGAAGTAATCGATGTTCTTTTGCCTGAAATGTTTTATAAAATTCAGCATCAAACTATTTATGCTGTTATCCGAAAATTATTCAATGCCACGCAACCGATTGATTTACTGACCGTATCTAATGAACTTCGAAACGAAGGGAAACTTGATATGGTGGGCGGTGATTATTATCTGATTCAACTAACGCAAAAAGTATCTTCGGCAGCACACATTGAATTCCATTCGCGAATCATCATCGAAAAGTATATTTTGCGTCAATTGATTGAAATTTCCTCCAATATCATTGAGAAATCTTATGATGAAACCACTGACGTTTTCGATTTGCTTGATTTTTCTGAAAGTAAACTTTTTGAAATCACCGAAGGAGGAATCAAAAGAAGTTTCTCAGATTCCAATACATTGGTACGCGAAGCCATTGATAAAATCAAAGCCATGTCTGAGAAAGAAGGTATGAGTGGGATACCATCCGGATTTACACAAATCGATAAGATTACTTCCGGTTGGCAAGATTCAGACCTTGTCATTTTAGCGGCTCGTCCCGGTATGGGGAAAACCGCTTTTGTACTTTCCATGGCAAGAAATATGTCGGTAGATATGAAGATACCGACTGCTGTTTTTTCACTTGAAATGTCAAGCGTTCAGTTAATTACGCGTATGATTTCTAGCGAAACAGGTATATCCTCTGAGAAATTGAGAAAGGCCACTTTGGAAAATCACGAATGGAAACAATTGTACAATAAAGTAAAAAGTCTCGAAGACGCACCATTGTTCATTGACGATACGCCGGCTTTGTCCATTTTTGACTTGCGTGCAAAAGCGAGACGTTTGGTTTCGCAACACGGTGTACGGCTAATCATCATCGACTATTTACAATTGATGACGTTGGGTGGCGGAAAGACAACTGGAAACCGAGAGCAGGAAATCTCGACAATTTCTCGAAGCTTGAAAGCCATCGCCAAAGAATTGAACATTCCGGTGATTGCACTTTCCCAACTTTCTCGATCGGTCGAAACGCGAGGTGGAAACAAACGTCCATTGCTGTCTGACCTGCGGGAATCGGGCGCAATCGAACAAGACGCAGACATCGTATCCTTTATTTATAGACCTGAATATTATAAACTCGATGTTTGGGACGATGAAAACGCTACCCCCTGTGCAGGGCAAGCTGAATTTATCATTGCCAAACACCGAAACGGTGCCTTGGAAAATATTCGATTAAGATTTATAAATGAACAAGCAAAGTTTGCTGATTTGGAAGAGGATTTCGGTTTCAGCGGATTTGAATTCCAGAGTTCCATGAACAAAGAAGACTTGGGAAGCATGGAAATCGGAAGCTCCATTAATTTACCAGTCGGAAACCCAGAAGATTCTTTTGGGGCAATGGATGATTTTAGTTCTGATTTTGATGATGAGGACGATGACAATATGCCTTTTTAATCTCCTGATTCTAATATTTTTAAATCAAAAGACTGCATTCCTTAGTTAAATTACTAATTAAGGAAAGTTTTTATTGCTAAATTTGACGAACCAAAACAATACGTAAATGCCGCTATTTGACGACGCCCAAACAGCTTTTGAATCCAAGTCCGACAAAGATTTGAAAAAAGCGCATATGCTTTTTAAGCTGATAGCAAATCCTACTTTGACCAAAATGGGAACCTGGATGTTCAAGATTCCCTTTGCAACCAATATTCCTTTGGTAAAACCCGTTATCAGAAATACAATTTATAAACAGTTTGTAGGTGGCGAAACGACGGCGGAATGCTTGAAAGTTGCTAAAGAACTTTATAAATACGGCGTGAGCTCCATTATGGATTATTCGGTAGAAGGTCAGGAGTCCGAAGCGGAATTTGACAGTGTGAAAGAAGAGATTTTACGTCTAATTAAAATTGCAAAAGACAACCCAAATGAACTTCCTTTTGTGGTTTTTAAGCCAACCGGATTTGGTCGAAAAGATATCTATGAAAAAGTCGGGAAAAACCTTCCAATGACCGATGAAGAAAAGCAAAAATGGCAAGCCATACGAAATCGTTTTGATGAAGTCTGCAAATCAGGATTTGAAAAGGATGTGACCATTATGATCGATGCCGAAGAAAGCTGGATGCAGGACGCGGCCGATGATCTTGCCGATGAGATGATGCAGAAATACAACAAAGAAAGATGCATCGTTTGCAATACGCTTCAGATGTACCGCCACGATCGTTTGGATTATCTGAAAAAAATGTTTGAAAAAGCCGAAAGAGAAAATTATCTTTTAGGATATAAAGTAGTTCGGGGCGCTTATATGGAAAAAGAGCGGGAGAGAGCTGAAGCTGAAAATTACCCTTCACCAATTCAACCCGACAAGGCTTCAACCGATCGGGATTACAATCTGGCACTGGAATTCATCGTGGAAAATAACTATAGAATTTCACTTTTTGCCGGTACTCATAACGAATACAGCAGTGAATTACTGACCGAACTGATGCGCAAATACAATATTCCGAGCAATATCCACAAAATCTGGTTTGGACAATTGTACGGAATGAGCGACAACATCAGTTTCAAACTGGGAAATATGGGCTACAATATCGCCAAATACCTACCGTACGGACCGATCAAAGAAGTAATGCCGTATCTCATTCGTCGTGCGCAGGAAAATACTTCCGTTGCCGGACAAACCGGACGAGAGCTTTCATTGATTGAAAAGGAAATCAAAAGAAGAAAACAAGCTTAAACTTCATTTAGACGGTTGAAGAACGACTTTGTACAATTCCACAATTGTACTAACTTGCCCTTTCAATTATGGCAGACCAATTCTTTGCAGAAATCATTCTTCCACTGGCTTTGCCGGGAACTTTCACTTATGAAATTTCGCCCGCCGATTTGCCTTACCTGAAAATCGGGCAAAGAGTATCCGTTCCTTTTGGAACCAATAAACTCTACACCGGAATTGTGTGTTCCATTCATCAAAACAAACCCGAATTATTCAAAACCAAAGAAATCGACACGATTCTCGACAGCGAACCTTTGGTGACCCAAATTCAGATTAAATTTTGGGAATGGATGGCGGATTATTACATGAGCTCGTTGGGTGAAGTCTATCGGAATGCTTTTCCCACGGCACTAAAATGGGAAAGTGAAACTTTTGTAAAATTTATCGGAACCATTAACAAGATCGAAGAGAAACTTTCCGAAGAGGAATGGATGGTGGTGAATGCACTCGACAAAAAGGGAATTCTTGCCGTGAGCGAAGTCGCCAAAATTGTCGAAAGAAAATTTGCCATAAAAGTCATCAAATCCCTTTGGGAAAAAGGAATTCTTCAGCTCGATGAAGTTCTGAAAGAAAAATACACACCCAAAGTCGAACTTTTTGTAAAAGTAATTCCGGAATTGAAAACGAATGAGAAATTATTCAATCAATCCATTGATAAACTAAAAAACGCACCCAAACAGCGCGAAACTTTATTGCAATTAATTGTTGAAGAAGCTCAAAACCCCAAACCGATTAAAATATCGGCTTACCTAAAAAAATACGGCGGAAATCATTCCCTGTTTCGTTCGCTGGAAGAAAAAGGATTGGTGGAAATCTACAACCTTGAAATTTCAAGAATTCAGAAAGTAGAGCAGGATATTGTAGATTCCGAACAATTAAATTTGGAACAAAATCAAGCGCTGAGATCCATCGAAGAATTCTTCCAAAACGATAAAACCGTTTTACTTCACGGCGTGACTTCAAGTGGGAAAACCGAAATTTATATTAAACTCATCGAACAATTTATAGAAGAAGATAAAACCACTTTGTTTCTATTGCCGGAAATTTCGCTTAGCTCACAGATGGTGCAAAGAATTCGCAAACATTTTGGCGACAAAGTCGGGATTTATCATTCCAAATTCAATCAAAATGAACGCGTAGAATTATGGGAGAAAACTTTAAACGATGACTATAAAATCGTTTTGGGGCCACGTTCTGCTTTGTTTTTGCCGTTTCAGAATTTAGGATTGGTAATTGTAGATGAAGAACATGAAACCGTTTATAAACAAACTGATTTCAAACCTTTTTTCCATGCACGCGACATGGCTTTGGTCTTGGCCAACTTTTTCAAAGCAAAGGTAATTCTCGGTTCGGCAACGCCGTCTTTGGAGTCCTATCACAATGCCCAAACCGGAAAATACGGATACGTGGAACTGACTAAACGTTTTACCGAGGTGAAAATGCCGAAAATCGAATTGGTGGATTTACGCACGGCGATGCGCACCAAAGAAATTACGGGCGATATTTCCCATAGTTTGCGTGATGCGATGGAAGAAACCATTCGAGAAAAAAAACAAGTATTGATTTTCCAGAACCGACGTGGTTTTGCGCCTGTGATGGAATGTCTTTCCTGCGGTCATTCGCCGTTCTGTCCGAACTGCGATGTGCCACTGACTTTTCATAAATTCTCCAATTCACTCAGGTGCCATTATTGCGGTCATTCACAAGCAAGACCTTATAAATGTTCCAATTGTCAAAGTCAGGAACTGACCACAAAAGGAATTGGAACCGAGCAAATTGAAGCTCAATTGCAATCGCTTTTCCCGAAACTCAAAATCGCCAGAATGGACATTGATGCGATGCGGAGAAAAAATGCCTACGAAAAAACTTTGGAAGCTTTTGAAGAACAGGAGATTGACATCTTGGTGGGGACGCAGATGATTGCCAAAGGTTTGGATTTTTCAAATGTGGGATTGGTGGGTGTGATTCGTGCTGACTCTATGTTGAATTTCCCGGATTTTCGGGCGCACGAAAAGGCTTTTCAATTATTGACGCAAGTCGCAGGACGAGCCGGCAGACGAAATGAACAGGGAAAAGTGTTGATTCAGACATTTAATCCCGACCATGAAGTGCTTCAAAATGTGACGCGTTATGATTATGAAAAAACGGCCAGAGATATTTTGTACGAACGAAAATCCTTTTTGTATCCGCCGTATTTGCGTTTGATCCGGATCACATTCCGACATGCAAAAAAAGACAGACTCGATAAAGTTTCGGATGAATTTGTCAAATTGCTCAAGCCACAATTCGATGAGAAATACTTATTGGGTCCGGAAGAACCTTCGATTGGTCGAATTCGAAATTTATTCATTAAAAATGTATTGATTAAAATTCCTGAAAATGCTTCGCCACAAAAAGTTAAAAATTTGATTTCAAAAGCGATCGAATCTTTGCATACGGTGAAGGCATTTCGTTCAGTTCGAATTGAAATTGACGTTGATCCACAATAAAATTGTAGTCCTTTTTTGAATGATTCGAAGAAAATCAAATCTTACTGTAACTTTTGAATTGAATTCTCTACCAATAATAAAGTTATTTTGCATGAATAAAGAATTCAAATTGGAATTCAAATAACACCAAAATCGAACAATGATAAAAATCCGAGGTTTAAACAAATCATATAAAATGGGTGCGACTTCGCTTCATGTTTTGAAGGGAATAGATTTGGATGTCGAAGAAGGCGAATTTGTTGCAATTATGGGTGCTTCAGGCTCAGGGAAATCCACTTTGCTGAACATCATCGGGATGTTGGATACGCACGATACGGGTTTGTATGAACTCGACGGATTTAAAATTGAAAAATTAACCGAAACAAAAGCTGCGAATTATCGGAATAAATTTCTTGGATTTATTTTCCAATCTTATAACCTGATTAATTTCAAAAATGTATTGGAAAACGTTGCTTTGCCACTATATTATCAGAAAGTAAGTCGAAGCAAACGCGCCGAAATGGCTATGAATTATCTGGAAAGAGTGGGCTTGAAGCCTTGGGCGCATCATTTGCCGAACGAACTTTCGGGCGGACAAAAACAAAGAGTTGCCATTGCGCGGGCTTTGGCTGCAAAACCAAAATTGTTGTTGGCAGACGAGCCAACAGGAGCTCTCGATTCCAAAACTTCGCAGGAAGTAATGCGTTTGATCCAGGAAATCAATGACGAAGGAAAAACCATTTTGATGGTAACGCACGAAGATGAAATTGCGCAAATGTGCAAACGAATTGTGCGTTTGAAAGACGGTGTAATCATCAGCGATGACCGCATTGAGCAAGTGCGTGCGAAAGAAATAGATAATAATGTAAATAATCCGAATTTGGAAGATGTTTGATCTGGACCGCTGGCGCGAAATATGGGCTTCGATTGCAAGCAATAAACTGCGGGCAATCCTTTCAGGGTTTACCATTTCGCTGGCATTGTTTGTGTTTATTGTTTTGTTTGGAATGGGAAATGGCCTTCAAAATGGATTTCAGAAAGAATTTTTTCAGGCAGGAGCGATGAATATGTATGTCTTCGGAACGAGGACATCTGAGTCCTATGCTGGTTATCAAAAGGGGAGAAGCATCGTTTTGGAAAATGAAGACCTCGATTATATTCTTGAAAATTATTCAAATCAAATTAAATACATAAGTGGTGAATACGATCAGCAAATGATGGTAAAAGTAGGCGGTGAGTCCGGAACTTATTCTGTAAAAGGAGTAAATGCGAGCTACATCGAAATGGTCAATAATCAGCTTGACAAAGGAAGATTTCTCAGCGATGAAGATTTGAAACAACAAACCAAGTCGGTGGTTCTGGGACGAATGGTCATTGAGGATTTGATGAAAGGTCAAGATCCAATCGGAAAATACATCAACATAGGAACGGGTATGTATGAAATCGTAGGAATTTTTTCCAGTAAAACAAATGATGACCGGGAAGAACGAATGATTTATGTACCTCTTACCACATTGCAAACCATTTACGGTACGTGGGATTTACCAACGATTACCATAGCACCGAAAGACGGGATTTCCACCAAAGATTTGGGGAAGTTTTCAGATGATTTGAGAAGTGATTTGAAATCGAGACACAAAGTCAGCCCGACGGATCCTTCGGGAATACGAATTTGGGATTCTTCGCAACAGATGAGTGACACCAATGCATTTTTCTTTGTACTGACCATCATCGTTTTTGTCATCGGCGGTGGAAGCTTGGTGGCTGGTGTCGTAAGTATCGGAAATATCATGGTGTTTAGTGTGAAAGAACGAACCAAAGAAATCGGAATTCGAAAAGCTTTGGGAGCGACGCCTTATAAAATCATCACCTTGATTATGCAGGAAGCGGTGGTAATTACCTTATTATTTGGTGTCATCGGGATTTTGCTTGCGACCCTTTTGGTAGAAAATATCAACGAAGGTTTGGCGGATTATTTTATTTATGATCCAGGTGTAAGTACTGTTTCGCTGGTGATGGCTTGTGTGATTTTATTTGTAGCCGGATTTTTGGCAGGATTTCTTCCCGCAAGGTATGCAGCGAAAATCAAACCGATCGATGCTTTGAGAGATGATAAGTAGGGGGGAGAATAGAAAATAGAGAAAAGGGGATAGAGAATAAAACTAATCAATTATATAAATACAGTATAGAAATTAAAAAATGAAACCCATACTATTTGACAGAGACGCCTGGTCTGAAGTTTATTCGGCGATTCGCAAAAACAAAATGCGAACGATGTTGACGATGATCGGTGTGGCTTGGGGGATGTTTCTTTTTGTGGCGCTTCTGGGTTCTTCAAGGGGTATTCAAAACGGTTTTGATAAAATTTTTGCCAATGCGGCGACCAATAGTCTTTTTGTTTGGATGCAGCAAACGGCGATTCCATTTGAGGGCTATCAGCGAGGCCGAATGTTGGAATTGAAAATGGAAGATATAGAAGCCATTAAGGCAAATTTCCCTCAAATTCAAAAAATTGCACCCAGAGGTCAGGAAGGAGGTGCGACGGTCAAATACGGGACCAAATACAGCACTTACAGTGTTTCGGGGGATTATCCCGAGCAAAACGAAATGTTTAAAAAACCAATTGTTCAAGGAAGATTTATAAATCCGGATGATATCACATACGGCAAAAAAGTATGTGTCATCGGGATGGATATTCGCGATGAACTTTTTCCCGAAGATACAAATCCAGTTGGCAAAATGATTCAAATCGGATCGGGAATGTACACGGTGGTCGGAGTTTATCAGCAAGGTTCCATGGGGTTTGGTCGGAACAACGAAATTCATATTCCATTTACTACTTTTCAACGGGTTTACAATCGGCAGGATGTGGTGAATTATGTGATTATCAATGCAAAAGACAATGTGGATATCGTGGCCTTTGAAAAACAAATCAAAGATTTTCTCAAAGAACGAAAAACCGTTCACCCTGACGATACGCAGGCGATTGGTGGTTTTAATCTGGGCGAAAATCTGAATAAAATGTTTTCCTTCATGAGTGGACTTCAACTTTTAGCGATTGTCGTGGGTGCGCTGACTTTATTTTCAGGTGTGATTGCGATTGCCAGTATTTTGTTGATTACGGTATCGGAACGAACCAAGGAATTCGGCATTCGCCGGGCTTTGGGAGCAGTCCCGGGACAAATTCGTTCGCAAATTTTATTGGAAGCCATTGTTTTGACCCTGATTGCTGGGCTTTCGGGAATTGTCGGCGCTAGTTTTTTGCTTTTCCTGATTAATTCTTCGGTAAACAGCGATATATTTCCATTTATAAATGCTTCGGTAGATGTAACAACTCTTGGAGTTGCGCTACTTATCATGATAGTGATGGCGATGCTCGCCGGATTGATCCCCGCACAGAGGGCGATTTCCATCAAGCCGATTGATGCTTTGAGAGACGAGTGATTGGAGTGGGAGGGTGTTTGAGTTGAAAAGAGAAATTAGATTATAGAATTAAAATAAATACGAATTTCGTCAAACGAAAATAAGAATGAAAAAAGGTTTAAAAATTTTATTGATTGTATTGTTTATTGGCGTTGTTTTGGCGGCTTTCTATTATATGTATGCCACGAGCACAAAGGACAATGTGAATTATGAAACAACTGAAGTTGCGATTCGAGATATTTCAACCAAAGCGGTCGCTACCGGTGCGGTGAAGCCACGTGAAGTCATTGAAATCAAACCCAATATTTCGGGAGTGATTTCAGAAATTCATGTAGTGGAAGGAGAAACAGTGGAAGAAGGCGCATTGATTGCCACACTTCGTGTTATTCCAAACGTTCAAAGTCTGAATGCGGCGCAGCAACAAATAAATTCAGCACAAATTACCTTGAACAATGAGAAGATTCAGTACAATCGTACCAAATCTTTGTACGATCAAGGCGTTGTACCTAAGCAAGAATACGACAATGCATTGGCGACTTATCAGATGGCGCAACAAAATCTGAAAGCGGCACAAAGTGATTATAAAATTGCCCAAACTGGAATTGCGCCGGGATTGGAGCAATATGCGACGATTCAGATTCGAGCGACGATTTCGGGGATGATTTTATCGATCCCGGTTGAAATTGGAAATACAGTTCAGGAAATCAATAATTTCTCGGTGGGAACCACGATTGCTACGATGGCCGATGTGAACCAAATGATTTTTGAAGGAAATGTGGACGAAGCCGATGTCGGGAAATTAAAGGAAGGAATGCGGCTTTCGGTTATGATTGGAGCTTTGCCGGATGAGCGTTTCGAAGGAGTTTTGAATTTTATTTCACCTTCGGGTGTGGAAACCAATGGCATTGTTCAGTTTGAAATCAAAGCCGATGTAAATTTGAAAGAAGATATTTTTCTTCGTGCCAATTACAGTGCGAATGCGGAAGTGATTTTGTCCGAAGCAAAAAATGTAGTGACTTTGGAGACGGCGCATATACAGTACGATGATAAAGGGCAGGCGTATGTGGAAGTTCTGAAACCAGGAACTGAAAAATACGATCAGCCTGTATTTCAGAAGAAATTATTGGAAACTGGAATTTCTGATGGAGTTCATACCGAAATAAAATCGGGATTGAAACAAGGCGAACAAGTGAAAATATTCAATACTGATTTAGAAAGTATGGGACATGGAGGTCCGAGAAGAGGTTAAAAAAATCTAAATGAATTAGAAAGAAATCCGGCAAAGAATTGTCGGATTTTTTTTGGTATATGTTAAATTTAAATTTAATAAAAAAAAATAGTTACTTTTGAAGTTAAGTAAAAATTAACCAACGTAATCTTTGAGGGAAGATTTTAATTTTTACAACTAATAAATTAACACAAAAGGAGATGAAATTATGTAAATTCATATTGCCAATTGCTTTGGTAATATCTTCAATAGGATTAAGTCAGGAAACCCAATCTTCAAATGCTAAAGACAATTACATCGAGATTGACCTGTCCCAATCACATCCAAATAATAGAACCATAGATCGTTTATACTATTTAAGTAACCATAGTGATTCTGTTGAACTACCTGCAGATGTTTTGCGGTTTTTAGATTCAGTTGATGATGGAAATGATCCCAATGTTCACGAAAAATACACGTTTCAAAGATCAGAGATTTTAAAAGTTTTATATAATGAGCGAATAAGTCCAGAGGACAAAAAGTTTATTTGCAATCATTATTTACAAATTACCGATTCGCAGGGTATAACTCCTATCCATTCAATCCTTCAGAAATATATCGATGAAGGTAAACTTTAATACTAATTTGGTAGAAGGTCAATAATCACACAAAACTTTACTCAATGCGAAGAATTAAATTTTATATACTATTTTTCCTGATAGCTCAATTCAGTTACGGACAAAGCATCACGGTGTTTGACATCGTTCGGACAGGTAATTTTAATTGTGGAACTGCTCCAAATATCACTGCGGAAATTATTCAAGGAGAAGGAAGTGCCGTAATTGATGGAGAATTGGTGGTCACGGATCCTTGTGGTTTTACTACACTGAGAGTAACCATGAATAATCTAAGGTACGATCAACCGGGCGCTAACTGGGCACATGGTTTCTTTTTTCCGACCGGAGAGAATATTACAATTGCCAACGTAAGCTTACCCGCAGGATGGATTTATCAAGATTCTTGTACGGGTGCTTATTGTTCCGCAGGAGATACCGGAGGGGTAGGATTTTATTATGACGGTACCAGTGGACAATCTTGTTGTCCGGGAAATAGTAACAATGATGGAGTTCCTGGTAATAATTATGGACAATCATCGATGAGCTGTAGCACTCCCTTTACGATTGCTTTTGATATGACGTTTTGTAATAGTAAGATTGAAACTGAAGTAACCTCTTTCGTTTTGGAGGGTTCTTCAGATGGGAATACGGGTTGTTGGTCAACTCCCGATGTAAATACAAATAGAGTGAGCTACTCCATCAGTACAGTAGCTTCAGAAATTCCTTTGTATGAAGTTCCACCCATCAATCCAGAAGTCATTACCGAATGTTTCGATGGGGGAGATAGTTTTAACTATATAGCTGTATTGGAGTCTGTATGTGGGACGGGCGATGATGTTACTTGGTGGGATGCTCCGGAAGGAGGAAATCAAATCGGTACGGGATCTCCTTTCTTGTATGATACACCGGGAAGTACTTGTCCCGAGGGAATGATCGTGTATGCATCTTGTTGCCCCGACGGTGAAGGATGTGAACGAAGCCCTGTGATTATAGGCGAATGCCTTCCTCCAAGTGAAGTACCTATTTTTATTCCAATTCTACCTCAGTGTGCAGGAGGAGAAAATCCATTGCCTTCTACTTCCAATGATGGTTCAACGGGAACTTGGTCACCGGAATACGATCCCTTCAATACAACTACTTATACTTTTACACCCGATCCAGGACAATGCGCAACCGTTCCTGTGGAGGTAACTGTTGAAATCATACCTATTGTTACGCCAACTTTTGATGAAATAGAACCTATTTGTCAGTTTGCAACCGCACCTGAATTGCCTATTCCAAACGAACCGGGTATTACCGGTACTTGGTCGCCGGCAGTAATCGATACGACTCAACCCGGAACTTTTGAATTTACATTTCAGGGCAACGAAGATTGTGTGGAAGAAGTTACCATCCAAGTAGAAATTTTACCGGAACTTCCCGTGGAGGTAGATATGCCGTTGAGCTATTGTCAGTTTTCGGAAGCGGTAGAATTACCCACTGAACTGGATAACGGCATCACAGGACATTGGTTGCCAGCTGAAATCGATACAAGTATTCTGGGAATGCAGGATTATACATTCTATCCAGACGAAGAACATTGCGCAGCGGAAACCACATTTACCATAGAAATCATTCCGCAACCGATTTTGAATCCTTTGGATGTACAACTTCTTTGTGATGATAATTTTGACGGAATTTATGAATTTGATTTAACGGATTTGAATCCTTTATTGGGTGCCGGAATGACCTATTTCTATTATGCAAGTATCGAGGATGTTACAAATAATAATCCCATTCCCGCAAACCAAACAACGAATTATACCTTTACTTCTTTGCCGACTACGATTTATGTAATTGGCGAGACACCGGAAGGCTGTCGCTCCATTGAACTGCCAATTGAATTCGAAGAAAATCAAGCAGTGGATCATGTTCCAGGACCTTTTGGGCCCATTGAATATTGTCCAGAAGATACCGTTGACTTGACGCAGTACGAAGGAGATATCACCAATACAGGCGCAACTTTCTCATATCACCCTACGATGAACGATGCTCAAACGGGTTCAAATGAAATTCAAAATATAACTGAATATACGCCGGGGGAAAACCAGACCTCTGTTTTTGTACGAGTGGAATTGGCGGATTTCTGTCCTGTGATAGTTGAGATTCAGTTGTTGAAACATCCGACTCCAAGTTTGGAACTTTCTTTGACAGAATACAGCTTGTGTCCGGGCGATAGTTTCGAGGTTACTGCCGAAAGCGATGATCCTGCGGCAACTTTTGAATGGACGCTTCAGGACGGAACCCTACTGACCGGAGCAACTCAAGAGATTTCACAAACAGGAACGCATACCGTCGTGGCGTATAGTGCAGAGGGGTGTATCAGTGAAACTCGAACGATAACAGTGACATTGCCTTCGGAACCTGTGATTACCAATATAGAAATGGGGAGAGATTACATCATTGTGGGAGCAACCAACAATGGAGAAGGGCCGATGGAGTACTCACTTGACGGAACACTATGGCAAAACAGTAATCATTTCACAAATTTAATTCCGGGTGAAACTTATACTGTTTGGGTAAGGTCATGGGGCTGTATGATTGATCGATATACCTTCACGATTTTGAGCCTTCCTAATTTCTTCTCGCCAAATAATGACGGAAAGAATGATATATGGGAAATCAAAGGAATTGAAACAACACCGGATGCGACGATCAAAATTTTTGACCGCTACGGAAAAATATTTGTGGATACGAATTTCCAAGGAAATTATTTCTGGAGTGGAAAGTACTTAGGAAATCCTGTGCCTTCCGGAGATTATTGGTACATCATACATGTGCCGGCAGATGGAATTCTTGTGGAGAGAAAATTTGTAGGACACATCACCGTGAGAAATTATTGATGAGTTTAATTCATTGAAAATCAAAATAAAATAAGGACTGTCCAAAAGTGATAGTCCTTCATTTTTAAGAAAATAAATAAGGGGATTTTTCGAGTAAATTGAAAAAGAACTGAGAATATGAGAATAATTAAATAACTAACAAAATTTACGCTAAGAAATAATGTTCAAATAATTTGAAAATGAAATTTATAGCTACAAGGAATTCAAAACTCAGAAAGAATGGAGTGTTAAAAAATTTGACCGATATGAAAAATTCTTGTAGATTCGGAACTCCAAAATATTCCGGGAATGATAATGAAAACAAATAACTGAATAAGAGAGACAATTACAGGTATTGGATTCATTAGAATTTAACAGAATTCATTGGTTTGAAATAAATTGGGCAAATTAGCGTTAGGAACAGAGACTAAATACATGAGAAAAATATTTTTTGCGACAATCTTTGCATTCGTATCATTTCAGACTCTTGCACAGGAGGGATTGCCTTTCTACAAACATTATCTTGTAAGTGACAGGTATTTAATTAACCCTTCTTATGCGGGTGCAAACCCCGAAGTCTTGAGCGTTTCGGGTACCTATCGAAACCAATGGGCGGATTTGCCGGAAAGCCCCAACACCCAAACCTTGAGTTTGCATTCCACCGTTGTGGATCGTCTCGCTTTTGGACTCTATGTTTTTAATGACGAAAACGGCCTTTCCAGTTTAAGAGGAGTTAATTTGGCAGCCGCTTATCATATTCCGATTAATTCCGATAGAGATTATCGTTTCAATGAAGAAGAAGATCTATTCTCTTTTGGAGTTTCGTATAGTCATATGCAGCAGAGACTTGATTTGGATCGCGTGATCGTGAATGATCCGACGGATCCTTTGCTAAACGATCCTAATTTTAATTTGAATTATTTCAACGTAGGAGTTTCTTTTAAATACGCAGGTGCATTTGGTGGCGTTTCCGTATTAGATGTTCCGCTGCAGGAAAATGAAGCCATCTCAAACGGCATCGAACCATTGCCAACTTGGTATTATTTCCTTTTGGGGTACCAAATCTATTTCGGAGAATCTTTCCGCTTGGAACCTTCCGTCGTAATGAATTTAAATTCCAATTCCGAGCGTCAATTTGACTTGAATCTTATGTCGCATATCTCGTTTGGAGATCGACAACAAGGTTTGGATTTAGGCGTTTCTTACCGTTCCGATACCGATAAAAACGGTTCGCAAGGATTGAGTATTTCACCCATTATGAAAATGAAAATTGGAGCGCTTAAAATCGGAATGGCCTATGACATTGGTTTGTCAGACATCGCAAAAGAAGCTGGAAACGGAGTTTTATTTAGTCTTGGATACGACTTTGGAAATCCGTTTAGTCCGGATTTTAGATAAATTTATAATTAATTACAGAATAGAAAATCACCTCAATTGGGGTGATTTTTTTATTTCCATAAATTAAAATAAAAATAATCACATAAAATTATATATCATAACTACCTGATTTATAAGGGTTAAACCAGATTTAAGAAGAATTTAAATTAAATTTATAGTACTTTGTTTTGCATAATACTATCTTTTATTTATATATTTGCAATACAAATTAAGATAGACCATAATGGATATAGAAAAAACAAAAACGCAAATGAGAAAGGGCATACTTGAGTATTGCATTCTCAGCATCATCAAAAGGGGAGGTGATGCCTATGCGTCGGATATCATTGACGAACTGAAAAAATCGGAAATGATTGTCGTAGAAGGAACCCTTTATCCACTTTTGACCAGGTTGAAAAATGAGAATCTACTCAATTATCGTTGGGAAGAATCGACTTCAGGACCTCCGAGAAAGTACTATACCTTAACGGAAGAAGGGGTTTCCTTTTTGGGTGAATTGGCCGAAACTTGGAAACAATTACAAGAAGCAGTAAATAAAGTAACTCTAGATACAAATCAACATGGATAAGACAATTTCAATCAGTTTAGGCGGTTTCTCGTTTATAGTAGATGACCGTGCTTACATAAAGTTAAAGAACTATCTGGACGATATCAGAAAGTCTCTTCATGGAATGGAAGGAACAGATGATATCATATCGGATGTAGAAATACGCATCGCTGAAATTTTCAGGGAAAAATTGGGTGCACGCGAAGTTGTAGGTGAACAAGACGTAGAGCATATCATAGAGGTGATGGGGCGTCCCGAACAATATGTGGACGAAGATGCCGAAACCAATGATAATTATTCTTATAAGTCCATTTCCAGTGAGAAAATTAAAAAGAAATTATACCGTGACCCAAATGATACGGTGATTGCAGGTGTGCTTTCCGGACTTGCACATTATTTAGGTATTGAAGCATGGATTACAAGAATTTTATGGATTGTGATTTTCTTTTCAGATGTTTTCATATCAGGCGCTTCGCTTACCATTATAAGTTACATTGTACTTTGGATAATTTTGCCGAAAGCAGAAACAGCCACACAAAAATATGAGATGTACGGACAAGCCGGTGATTTTGAAACCATAAAAAAAAATGCCAGTCAAGCGGCATCTGAAATGAAAGGCGTGGCTCGCGATGCTTCCTCTACAATGGGAAACTTGTTCAGTGTATTGGGAAAAATCATTCTGATTTTCATAGGAATTATGTTGATTTGTACCGGAATCGGATTGATTATCGGAGCCATCGCTCTTTTGATTACTTCTGCAAGTGAAATCCCAAGTGAATTCTTTGGCTACTTTGTAGATTATCCTTGGCAAGATTGGTCAGCCAAAATCATGGGCTTGGTTTTATTGACCATTCCGGCCATTTTATTCATTCTTTTTGGAGCTAGATTGATTTCAAGAAGAGTGAAAATCAGTAAATATTTCGTCATCGGTTCCTCGTTTGTTTGGTTTTTGGCAATTGTCGGGTCAGTAGTACTTGTCGGAACTTTGTTTAAGAATTTTACACGAAATATTGAATTCTCTGAACGAAAAACTTATACAGTTGAAGCCGATACGCTCCGTATTGCATTTGCCGAATACAAAAACTTCGGTGAACGAAAGATCAAATGGTCAATTGATGATGATATGGGAGGGTTTGTTCAGTTCGAAGGAAAATTACACCGAACAATCTATGATGACATCCAAATACGAAATGCCGAAAACGATCAGATCTCGGTTGAGGTTTTGTATTATTCAAAAGGAAGAAGCATGGACGATGCACGGAAAAATGCAGAAATGATCCAGTATAATTATAAAGTAAGTCCAAACGGAGAACTGACATTTGACAATTTTCTAACCTTACCCGAAAACTCCAAATTTCGAGATCAAATGACCAAATTAATAATTTATGTGCCCAAAGGAAAAACCATTTATGGAGTGAATGTAGATGATTTTATTTTTAGCAATGAGGCCGGGAATTATAAAAACTATGAAGATGGAACCAATAAATATTATAAATTTGTAAACAATCATTTCGAATGTCTGAATTGTGGTTGGAATTCATCAGATGAAAATTTGAAGGTGGAGTTTGACTCAGACAGCGCAGGGATTAATATTTCCGGAGACGGAATTGAAATCCGAGACGGTGAGGATCAAGTAATAATTAAGAACAATAAAATCAAGATTTCAGATGGTACAGATTCTGTTAACGTTAACATCTCTGGTGATTGAATTTCTGATTTCATTCCTCAGTTGAAAATTTAGATCTCACTTTTTAGTGCAAAATAAGCCGGATGTTGTATTCCGGTTTTTTTATTGATTTGATAGACTTGATTTATATTTGATAAATGAAAAAGTTTCTTGGTAAATCTATTTTGAAATTAATTGGTTGGAAACTCGACATTTCCATTCCCATCGAAAAAATCCCAAAATCTATTTTGGTTGCGGCTCCGCATACATCTAATTGGGATTTTTTCTATACCATTATTTCGTTTTGGGCATTGGAGGTTCCTATGAAATTTTTCATCAAAGACGATTGGACAAAACCTTGGTATGGATTTATCATCAAATCAATGGGCGGAATTGGGATTGATCGTTCCCAACGCGCCAACCGAGTGGATTATGCCACTGAACTTATGAAAAACTCCAAAGCTTTGTATTTGCTAAACACACCCGAAGGTTCCCGCTCCCGAGCCGAAAAATGGAAAACCGGATTTTATTATATGGCAAAAAAAGCCGAAGTTCCCATTTTACTTGCTTATTGTGATTATGAAAAGAAAATAGCCGGAATCGGAAAAATCATCCATTTGGAAAAGAAATCGAAAGAAGAAATACTTACGGAAATTCAGGAATATTATATCCATGTAAAAGGAAAATATCCCGAAAATTATAACCCAAAAATATTTTGATGGAAAAGCAAATTCAACTCGACAAGCTCAATCAAATGAACAGCAATACGCTGATGGAAACACTGGAAATTAAATTCACAGATCTTGGCGAAGGATTTATGGAAGCCCAAATGCCCGTGAGCTCAAAGGTGCATCAACCCTATGGGATTTTGCATGGCGGCGCAAGCATCGCCTTGGCCGAAACGGTAGGAAGTGTTTTGTCAGTTGTTTCCATTGATAATCAAAAGTTTAAATCGGTAGGGATGCAGATGATCGCCAATCATTTAAAACCGAAAAGAGAAGGATTCCTGAGAGCAAGAGCGGAATTTGTGCGTAAAGGAAGAACCGTTCATTTGATTAAAATTGAAATTTTTGATGAAACAAATGAACTGATTTCTTATTGTCACCTCACCACTTCCATCGTGCCCAATGATTATGTTTAATTAGTAAATATTGAGATTACTTTGTCAAATTTTTCTTCAGTCAGAATGTGCTTCGGCCAAGTTTTAAGCGTAGAAGAAGAAATGGGTGTACTTAATCAACTTGTTAATCTAAAAAAAGTCTTGATTCATATTACTTAAATCTTGATACTCAAAAATGAAATCAGAATTTTCAAATAAATTAAAATCAGCTGTTCAAAATCAAATACCTTTTGTATTGTTTAGAAAACCAGACGAAAAGAAAGTTTGGATGTATGTGGAAGACGCATCGGACTCCCATCGTTTTTTGATGCATTCTTTTGATTCCAAAGTAGAAAAGTCAATTTCGGATGCGAATCCAATTTTTTTGGATCTGGATGAATTTGATTTTGAGGATGAATTAAATCTAAACTCAGCGCCCGATACTCAACCTAAAACTCAATCCGAATACGAAACATTGATTCGTGAAACCATTCAGGAAATTAAAAAATCAGAAATCCGAAAAATTGTCATCAGCCGGAGAAAAGAAATCAAAAACACGGGGTTTAATTTATTGAGATCCTATAAAAATTTGTTGAATCTTCATCCACAGGCTTGGGTCTATCTTTGGCATCATCCGGGGCAAGAAACTTGGATGGCAGCAACGCCTGAACTTTTACTGAGCCAAAATGGCGAAGAAGTCAAAACCGTTTCTCTTGCAGGAACAAGGCGCCCCGAAGTAGAGTGGACGGAGAAAGAATACGACGAGCAAAAAATCGTGACCGACTTTATTCTCGAGAATTTTACCGGGATTCAAAACCTCGAAGTCCATGGGCCGGAAACGGTCCAAGCCGGAAAATTCCTCCACCTGAAAACTTTCATTGCCGCCCAAAAAGCAAAAGATTTTGACTTAAAACAGGTCTTGGAAAACCTTCATCCTACACCGGCGGTTTGTGGTCTTCCCAAAATGGAAGCTTTTGAGTTTATATTGAATAAGGAAGGCTATGACCGAGCGTTTTATGCAGGCTATTTGGGAATTGAAAAAGATGAACAAAAAGAGTATTTTGTAAACCTTCGCTGTGCCCAAATTTTCAAAGATAAAATCTGGATCTACGTAGGAGGTGGAATTACAGCTGATAGCGATCCCGAAAAAGAATGGCTGGAAACCGAACTGAAATCGGGTACAATTTTGAATGGGTTGGCGTAATTCGCTAATCAGTATCTACACCGCCACCCTGCATATTCATAAGTCGATCCATATACAAACGGTGTTCTTCTTGGTATTCTTTTAGACTTAGTTTCTTTCCTTTTTTGGGAGGAATTATTTTTTTATGACCTCAATTTTGCTAGCCAGATAATGGGTGCCTTCTTTATTGCCATTCTCATATTCTATCACTGTTTTTAGTTCTAAAATAACACCAGGTAATCCCCAAAACTTTTCGGGTCCCGTTTTGTAACTAAGTTTAGGAGCGTACCAAGCTTCGATTTTTGTTTGATTTTCATCTTCCAGAACGGCGATGGCTTTTAGGGTTGAAATTCCTGCAATTTCTTTTGTTTCTTTCTTAATTTCCCAATTGATAATGGGTAAATCATCTTGAACTAAAAACGCCTTTCCGCTCAATTTTATACCTTCTACGTATTTTTTTGTTTGGAAGTTTTTATAAACTGGATTTTCATCTGCAGACATCATAGCCATAGAAAATCCACTTATTTCGGATTGGGAATTATTTATAGTGGGGACAACTGTGTAAATCGACTCGCTTTCAGTTGAGATTAATTCAAATATACTTGTGACTGAATTTACTGAATTATCAACTCGATTAATGGACTCAAAATAGGGCTCTACTTCGTACTCAATTCTTAATTTTTCTTGTGCCTTTGATAGACTTAGGTAGAATAAAAAGTTGAATAAAAAAATGTACTTCATTTTGCTGATTTATTTTTGTTCCCATTCATAAATTTTCTCAGGTCCCGATCTATTTAAAGTAATAAAAAAATTACCAGGTTCCCCAATAGCTTTTGAAACTCTCGTAGCTTCTTTAATTGCTTCGTCGCGATTAAATATTATCCCATTTCTTTATAAAAGTCTCTAAGGAAGTAGAAAATTGGTCTGTATATGTTAAATTTATAGAGGTTTTTTTTGTATGGATAAATAATTTTGGTTGCTTTCGAGTAATAATTATGGTTATCGTCCAATGTTATTTCAAGAATCAAACCAGGCAATCCGCTGAATTTCCATGGACCAAAACTCATGGGAATTTCTTTTGTAAAGTAAGCAGTAAAACTTGATCCTCTAAAACTAAGTTTTGCTTGTCCACACTCGTAACCATTTATAACTTTGGTTTTACTTGAATCAATTTCCCAATGCAAGGCAGGAATCGTATCTGCGATAAAATATTTAGTATCATCTATGTAATCTTCAAAAAAAACAACACCTTGATTGAACTTTGTGTAATAAGATCTTGGTTTTATACTTTCATTATCTATTGTATTAATTGTATTAGAGGTCTCATCTGTAAAGGCAAGTTTGGATTTTTCCTTTACTTTGCGTTCTAAAATGTCATATTTAGCCATTTCTTTATTGGCAATTAAGACTTCTGTATTTGAGTAATTTTTAAAGAATTCCCCATGTTCATATTCTACATAAACATGATTTTGTGCAATTGAAATTTGAATAAAAAAAACGGACAAAAAGAGTGCTATGTGTTGTTTCATAGTTTTTCATATAAATAGTTGGAAATCTTAAGAAAACTAAGATTTCCAGCTTATTACTAATTTATAACCCTGCTGTTGATATTTAATTTATAGTTAAGCGTTAAACTATATCTTAAAATTGTTTTACAAAATTGCTTTGTATTTGCATAAATACCCGCCCGATAATCGGGAACTCCGACCTGTTTTCGTGTCAAATCAGTTAAAGATAGAAAAATATTTAAATTTATAACCTAAACACTTTACCAAAATGAACGCTAACATAGGGAACAAAATTAGACAAATCAGAAAAATAAGAGGATTCACACAAGAAATCATGGCTGATAGGTTGAATATTTCTCGTTCAGCTTATTCAAGAACAGAGTTAGGGGAGACTTCAGTTTGGGTTTATCATATAAAAAATATTTGTAAGGAATTGGATGTTACATTTGAAGAACTTCTTTTCAGCCCTGAAAGTTTGGAACAACAAGGTGGTCTCCCTACTTTAACAGTTCGAAGCTACAAAAATAAAGACAACCTTTTTGCTCTCAACCAAATATCAGAGAAGCTAATAAATCAATATGAGAAGCGCATAGAGGAATTGACAAGAAAAATTAAGGAATTAGAAGGTAGAAAAAAAGTATGGTTTCCCTTCCTTTGGAGGGGCTAGGGGAGGCTTACTTCACTTTCTCATACAACGAGCGGATCATCCCGTCAGAAATCCCAATTTTCGGAACATGAATTTTCTTGGCGCGAGACCATTTCATTACTTTGGTGTAGATTTCAAGAGCATATTCCACCACATCGGCGCGGTCGGGTTTCATATTGAGTTCTTGCAATCGCTCTTCATACGACATTTCCCGAACTTTTTTATAGCGCGAACGCAAATAAGAACCCGCAAGCGGTTTGCCTAATTTTACACCTGAATATTTATAAACGTGGTTGATGTTTCCACCCGAACCAATCAAATCCACATCGTGTTTACGGATGTTCTCTTCGATCCATTTTTTCATCTCAGGGTAAACGTTCTGTTCTACTTTTCCTTCCAAAAGACGAACGGTTCCCACTTGAAAAGATTTGGAAAACTGTACCTCACCATCCGAAATCAATGTGAGTTCCGTACTTCCACCGCCCACGTCCACATAGAGATAATTATTCCCATCCAAAATGAAATTCTGAAGTTCAGTAGCAAAAATAAGTTCGGCTTCAGTGGTGCCATCGATAATTTCAATCGAAATTCCGGACTGCTTTTTTATTTTCCGAACGACTTCTTTTCCGTTTTCGGACTCACGCATGGCCGAAGTCGCATACGCCAAATAATGCTCCACACCGTAAATATCCATCATCAACTTATAAGCTTTCATCGCATCGATGAGTCGTGCGGTATTTTTCTCCGAAATCTCTTTGTGGGTAAATACATCTTCTCCCAGTCGGATGGGCATTCGGACGATGCTCGTTTTATTGAAAACCGGTTTGGAACCAGGAACTTCATATACATAATTTATCAAAAGACGCATGGCATTTGAACCAATGTCTATCGCGGCTAATTTTCTGACTTTCATTTAATTATCTTTTATTTCTTCTTCCAATTCATGCAAGAGTTCATCGGTTACATTGGCTTCGTACAAATAATCATAAGTAGCAAACTGCGAGCGGATGGAGGGAAGGTTATTTCGGCGGTAGGTCATACTTTGATGTGCATCGTGGTAGCGCGCTTTTACATTGTCATGAAAGCTAATTTCAAAAGTATCCTGTACCATTTTCTTTAATTTTTCGTCGTAAATTGGGCAGGCAACTTCCACACGGAAATCAAGATTTCGTTCCATAATATCGGCAGATGAAATAAAAACACGATCGTTTCCTCCATTTACAAACCAATAAATTCGTGGATGCTCGAGGAATTTATCCACGATACTGATCGACTCGATGTTCTCCGAAAGTCCTTCTATCCCAGGAATTAAACAATGAAGCCCTCGCACGACAAGTCGCACTTTTACTCCGGCATTGGATGCTTCGTACAGCATATCGATGATTTCTTTGTCGCTCAAACTATTGAGCTTTAAGTTGATGCCCGAAGGAAGACCTTTCTTGTGGTTTTTAATTTCTTTTTTGATGAATTTGAGTAATTTTTTACGTGTTTGTTGGGGAGAAACCAACAAATGCCGATAGGATTGCACCAAATAATTGGCTTCAAAAAATTTAAACAGTTGAGAGATTTCCTCACTGATTTCTTCATTTGAAGTCAAAAGTGTATAATCCGTATAAAGTTTAGCCGTCCCTGCGTGAAAATTCCCTGTGCTGACAAAGGCATAGCGTGAAGCATAACCTTCTTCTTCCTTTCTTTCGATGTATCCGATTTTGGAATGAACCTTTAATCCGGGGACACCAAAAATTACTTTTACGCCTGCGTCTTGAAGTCGTTTGGACCATTTTACATTATTGGCTTCGTCAAATCGGGCTCTTAATTCCAAGACTGCCGTAACTTCTTTTCCGTTTCGGGCGGCATTGATCAGCGCGCTCATCACTTGGGATTCTGCTGCTACACGGTATATCGTAATTTTAATTTTGGAAACTTTTGGGTCAATGGCTGCTTCCCTCAAAAACCTTAGAAATACCGAATAATCATGATAAGGAACAAACAAAAGGTGATCTTCATGGGTAATCGCCTCAAAATGATTTCGGTATTTTTGAAAGCTATACGGGATGATGGCTTTAATTTTTTCATAAATCAAATCTTTTCGACCTAAATTGGGAAACTTCATCAAATCACGTTTATTGTGGTATTTACCGCCAGGATTGATGCTGTCATAATCATCGATGCTAAGTTTTTTAATTAAAAACTCCAATGTATCCGGAGCAACTGCGCGATCGTAAACAATCCGAACGGGTTCGCCTTTTCTCCTCCCTTCTAAACTCTTTGAAACTTTCTCCAACAGGCTGTGTTCTAAATCATTGTCGAAGTCTAATTCGGAGTCTCGTGTGATTTTAATGGAGTGAGCTTCGATTTGTTCATAACGGAAAACTTTGAAAATTTCATCCAAATGGTAGCGAATGATGTCTTCCAAATACATCACATATTGTTTATCATCAGTTTTGGGCAATAAAACAAATCGTGGAAAAATATGAGTGGGTAAATCGATGAGCGCATAGTTCAGATTTTCCTTGCCCCAAAATTTAACAGCAAGATAAAAAGCGCCATCGCGAATGGCGGGCGATTTTAAATTGTCTTGTAAAATATAAATCGCAATAGAGTGACTCAGTTCCGAATTGAAATAATTGGAAACAAAATCAATATGCTCTTCCGGAATATTTGTATCGTCAATGAAAAAAATACCTTGCTCCTCCAATTCCATCAGAATACTATCGTACAATGCATCGTATTCTTCTCGTTGAATGGCGACAAGATCGTTAATCTGTTCGATCAATTCTTCATCGGTTTGATCCTCCAATATATTTCGGTAAACTTTATTTTTCAATTGGATGGAGCGCAATACTGCCGAATAGCGTACGGAATAAAACTCATCGAGATTGTTGGAATAAATTCCAAGAAATCGAAGTCTTTCCAATAAAGGAACTTGCGGGTCTTTTACTTCTTGCAAAACTCTTCCGTTGAAGTGTAACCAGCTGATTTCTCTGTTGATATATCTTGTCATGCTAATGATTTCGGTTTTATGATGTGCAAAGTTTTCCCTTTTTCGATGGATTTCCAATCTTTTGTATCAAACTCAAAAATGGCCACGCCCGATGTAGGTAGGTTTTCGATGTATTGATTGCCCATACGATTAACGAATTCAGTATAAGCTTCATTGTGTCCAAAGAAAATGGCTGTTTCTATGGAGTTGTCAAGATTTTTGATGAATTTCAATAAATCAAAGAAAGAAAAAGTATAAAGCTGTTCATCGGTTTTGATTTCGGGATTTGAGAAAAAATCTGCAGTGAGATCGGCTGTTCTTTTGGCGCGAACCGCTGGGCTTGAATACCAAGCATCAATCTCAAAATCAAGGTATTCTGACAAAGAACGAGCTGATTTTTTTGTGCGTTCAATCCCGGTTTCCAGCAAATCACGTTTCATATCTGTGACGTTCATGTCCCAGCGACTTTTGCCATGCCTGAAAAGTATTAATTTTTTCATTTCTCTATTTGATTTGTTTGATTGATGATGATTTTCACAATTTTCTCTCCGATTTCTCTGATTTCCTCTTCCGTCCATTTGAGTGATAATGGTATGGTAATGGTTTTTTTGATGATTTCATCGGACTGTGTAAAGTCTTGACTTTCATAATCCGGTAAAAGATCTCTTTGCTCTTTGAACAAAGTGGTATCAGATTTCAAAGCTTTGAAGTGATCCCACTTTCTTACATAATGCCAGTTGTTGTCGTACCAATAAGCCGATGGAATTCCAGACGATTTTAATTCTCTAATGACTCTTCTAGCCAAATTTTCACTTTCCAAAAAGAGGGAAAGAAAAGAAGCATTGTCACCTTCTTTATCTGGAATCCTTCGGAATTTTACATCCGTATTTTCTTTGAGGATATTTTTGATTGAGTTTTTAATTGACTTCTGTTTATTGAGAATCTGATCCAATTTCGTCCATTGCGCGAGCCCGATGGCCGATTGCAGTTCGGAAATTCGGAAATTTAAACCAATGATGGGATGGTTTTCAGCGCCACGGTCATTTCCCAAATGATCATGTCCATGATCTGTAAACCGATGACAATAGTCGTATTTCGATAAATCATTGGTCAGAATTACACCTCCTTCGCCACAAGTGATGGTTTTAACGAAGTCAAAGGAGAGGCACCCGATGTGCCCAATAGTTCCCAAATATTTCCCTTTGTATTTTCCACCAATGGCTTGGCAGGCATCTTCGATGACCCAAAGATTATTTTCTTGAGCGATTTTCATCAATTCATCCATATCGGCCATGGCACCACACATATGAATGGGCATAATGGCTTTGGTGCGAGGTGTAATGGCTTTTCGAACCGAATCAGGCGAGAGTGTGAGGGTATCGTCAATGTCGGCAAAAACGGGAATAGCTCCGGTAAATAAAATAGCTTCAAAACTTGCAACAAACGTAAATGGAGGCATGATGATTTCGTCTCCGGCTCCAATTCCGAGTGCTTTGATAGATGTGATCAAGGCAGTCGTGCCGCTACTGCTTAGATGGGCATAAGCGACTTTTAGTTTTTCCTGAATGGCTGTTTCAAACTCTTTTGCTTTCCAATGTGCATTTCGCAATGGTTCGAAGTTGTAGCGCATCAGAACTCCGGAGTTCATCACGTCTTCGATGTGTTTTCTTTCTTCTTCTCCAAAGATTTCAAATCCCGGCATATCATCTGTTTTTGGTTCAAACAAAGATAGGAATTCAACTGAACCCTAAAACAATTAAAAAAGAAAAGAGACCGAATTTTTTCGGTCTCTTTCACAGGTAGTTGTACTCCTTACTGTTTTGAGTTTAACCTCAGAACACCTCTTGTTATAAGGTTAGCAAAAGGCAATCACTAGGGTTAGTAGTGATCTGAAAGGTTTTGGTTGAGTTTTTAAAGTAGATTGAGGTTGTGAATTGAGTACAAATAATCTGATCGTTTAAAATAAAACCACTTGGCAGTAAGTTTTTAGTTTTCATGACACTTGAAGAGAGGCGTCCCAAAGGCATTAGATACGCCGAAATGGGGGTAAACACTTTTTTTACATTCTCTAACATTGGAGATCGCATCAGCAAAATAAATGACTTTTTTCCATTGTGAACTGTGTTCGTTTTACAAGCGTCTGACTTGATTAAAAATGAACCCAATGCAGGCTGAAAATTATATTTATGAGAGAGATTAGTCATATCATTTTCACTAACAAAACAAATGTATCTATAAAACCCAAAAAGGCGCAAAAAATAGAGTTACAAAAACGTTACATTTTTACATGTGATTGATTTTCAGTATTCTGTGTGTGTTTTATTGATTTAATAATTGTTCTTGTTCAAATTTTTTCAAGAATTCGTCAGGAGTAATTTTCTTTTCTACCTCTAATTTTTTGCGCATTCGGTGCCAAGTTACCCTCACACTTGAATCTGAAACGCCCAAAGCAGCGGCGATTTCATTTTGTCTTAAATTGAGTTTTACCAAACAGAGGTAACGGATTTCCGCTGGAGTAAGATGGGGATAAGTTTCACGCAAAGTATAGTAGTAATTGGGGTAAACTTTGTTGAACTGCGTCCGGAAGTTAACCCAGTCCTCTTTGGTTAGAATGGTTGTGGATTGAAGTTCAGATAAATTGGAATTTCCGTTTTGATGATCATTTTTTAAGTTTTCAATAACTGCATTGTTTTGAATTATTTTCTTTCTAAACTCTTCGAGCAATGCATTTGATTTTTTGATAATTTCCTGACTTTGAAGATAGTTTTTTTCGGCTTGTACTTTTTTCTGGTTCAACTTTAATAATTCAATTTGCTTTTGTTTGCGGTAACGGTAATATAGCGAAATCAAAATGGTCAATAATAGAGCGCAGATGATTAGAATTAAATTTCGGGTAGAAGCTTGTTGGCTGATTCGATTTTCAGCTTCTGCAATGGTTTTTTCCATTTTTTCGTGCTGTAAACGATTGGTAACCGACAAAAGTTTACTTTGATTAATTGCTCGGTTGGCTTCCCGTTCATAAAAATACTTTTTCTCACTATAGAAATAGGCGCTGTCATATCTTCCGCTTTGTTTGAAATGAAATTCGAGTGCTTTTGTCGCTTGAATAGCTTCCCGTAGCGTGTTTGTTTTCAATGAATTCCTCAAAGCATTTTGGCTCAAAAGGTATGCTTCCTGATTTTTACCTAGTTTTGTATAGGCTTCAGCTAAGAGGTTTTGAGCTTTTGCTACATCATTGTACTCGTGGTGGATGGAGCTCTGCTGTATATTGTACTTCAAATAAGGAATAGCTTCTTCGTAATTTTCTTTGGCAATCATAACTCTTGCTAAACCACCTTTAGAAATTCCAAGCCATGTATTAAAATAAGGGGAATTGTATTTATCAAAACCTTCCTTGTAATTTTGATAATTTTGATTGTATTCAATTAATTCATTGTAAATCTGATTGTAACAGTAAAAGCTACTATCGATTTTATGAAGTTTGAAATAAGAAGTTCCCATCAAATCCATATTTAAAACATAAATACCTAAATATTCTTTAGGCGAACCCAAGTTTTCCAGACTTCTTTGCGAGTACCTAATGCTTTCATTGTAAAGCGATAAATTGTAATAACTGAGTCCTGCAAAAAACAAACGCATATAAAATTTTGGAAAATATTCCGTGCCCATTTCTTCTTGGATTTCAATGGATTTAATGATGTAAAATAAATTATTCTCAAATGAAGAAGAGCTGTTTTCGGCATAAAGCGCATAGAGTTCAGAAAGGATTTGATTGTCTTTGAGGGAGGCCGCTATTTGAAATAAATCGCTTATTTTTTTTTCGTTCTCAGGAGATAATTTTGTTTGAGTAATGCGCAAATCCTTTAAGACTTCGTACATTTCCAAACGTACTTGGATGCGTGGATTGTAATTTTTTTGTTGAATTTTTCGTATTTGACTGATGATTTTCTCATAAACTACGGGATTGTAATTTAGGTTTAAATCGTCATAAGTCTTCTCGGCTTCGATGGTTTGATTGATTTCCTGGGTTTTCCATTTCTCAATCAATTCCTGAGAAGTCATGTTCTGAGCGTTGAGAAGCCCCGAGCTCAAAATCAATAATGAGATGTATAGATAGTTCAACAAATGACTAAGTTTTAGTTCACTTTGTCATAGGGAGGGTTGGTGTTATTTGTATAGTTTTAAATGGGTTAGGATTTCAAATATACATAATATGCTTGTATGTTTTTAACAAAATTTTAAAATGATGGAGTTAAATTCATATTTAAAATCACTATGAAAAACTAAATTCGGAAAGAACTCCCATTAAATTATTCGTATTCAATTGAAAATAAATAATCCATAATTTGTGTACTTAATAAAAAATTGTACTTTTGCAGTCCCAAAAAATGGGGTTAAACATATTTTTATAGTATGCCAACAATACAACAATTAGTAAGAAAAGGAAGAACAAAACTAGCCAAGAAGAGTAAATCGGCTGCTTTGGAATCTTGTCCTCAACGTCGCGGTGTATGTACACGTGTGTACACGACTACGCCTAAGAAACCTAACTCAGCGATGCGTAAAGTAGCGCGTGTTAGACTTTCAAACGGTAAAGAAGTCAACGCTTACATCGGTGGAGAAGGGCACAATTTGCAAGAGCACTCGATAGTATTGGTTAGAGGAGGAAGGGTAAAAGATTTACCTGGTGTACGTTACCACATCGTTCGTGGAGCGCTGGATACCGCTGGAGTTAGCAAAAGAACTCAGCGAAGAAGTAAATATGGTGCAAAACGTCCAAAAGACGCTAAATAATTAAAACTTTGAGAAATGAGAAAGACAAAAGCTAAAAAAAGACCGTTACTTCCAGATCCAAAGTTCAACGATCAATTGGTAACTCGATTTGTAAACAATATGATGTACGATGGTAAGAAAAGTGTTGCATTCAACATTTTTTACCAAGCTATGGACATCGTAGAGAGTAGAAAAGAAAATACAGAAAAATCTGCACTTGAGATATGGAAAGATGCCTTGACAAATGTGATGCCTCACGTAGAGGTTCGTTCACGTCGTGTCGGAGGTGCTACTTTTCAGATCCCTATGGAGATTCGTCCGGATAGAAAAATTGCAACTGCAATGAAATGGTTGATCCTTTACGCAAGAAGACGTAACGAGAAATCGATGGCTCAGAAATTGGCCGGTGAAATCATCGCCGCTGCAAAAGAAGAAGGAGCAGCCGTTAAAAAGCGTCAGGATACCCATAAAATGGCAGAAGCCAATAAAGCATTCTCACACTTTAGAGTATAATTAAGATGGCAAGAGATTTAAAATACACAAGAAATATTGGTATTGCTGCGCACATCGATGCCGGTAAAACCACTACAACAGAGCGTATATTGTTCTATACAGGACGTAACCACAAAATGGGAGAAACCCACGAAGGTTCTTCCACAATGGACTGGATGGAGCAAGAAGCAGAAAGAGGAATTACCATCCAATCAGCTGCTACAACTTGTAAATGGCAATTCCCAACCGATCAGGGAAAACCAGTACCAGGTTCTCACGAATATCATTTCAATATCATTGACACTCCTGGGCACGTGGACTTTACCGTTGAGGTAAACCGCTCTTTACGTGTTTTGGACGGATTGGTGTTTCTGTTCTCAGCGGTAGATGGAGTAGAGCCTCAGTCAGAAACTAACTGGCGTTTGGCAGATAACTACAAAGTTCCGCGTATGGGGTTTGTAAACAAAATGGACCGTCAAGGATCTGACTTCTTAAAGGTTTGTCAGCAAATTAAAGACATGTTAGGTTCCAACGCTGTTCCAGTTGTTTTGCCAATCGGAGAAGAAGCAGATTTCAAAGGAGTAGTGGACTTAATTAAAAACCGCGCAATTGTATGGCACGATGAGAATTACGGCTCTACCTTTGACGTAGTGGAAATTCCTGATTCAATGAAAGATGACGTGAAGAAATTCCGTAGTCAATTGATTGAAGAAGTTGCAGCTTACGACGAAAATTTATTGGAAAAATACATGGAAGATGAAGACTCCATTACCGAAGATGAAATCCACACGGCTTTGCGTGCGGCTACTTTGGATATGAGTATCATCCCAATGTTCTGTGGTTCCTCATTTAAAAACAAAGGAGTTCAATTTATGATTGACGGAGTATGTCGATACTTGCCTTCTCCATTGGATAAAGAAGCTATCGATGGTACAGATCCAGATACAGAAGAACCAATTTCAAGAAAACCATCAGTTGATGAACCTTTCTCAGCATTGGCATTTAAAATTGCTACCGACCCTTTCGTAGGGCGTTTGGCTTTCTTTAGAACTTACTCAGGTCACTTAGACGCAGGTTCATATGTCTTAAACACTCGTTCAGGAAACAAAGAGCGTATTTCACGTATCTTCCAAATGCACTCCAACAAACAGGAACCAGTTGAATACATCGAAGCAGGGGACATCGGAGCAGCTGTTGGGTTTAAAGATATCAAAACTGGAGATACACTTTGCTCAGAAAAGGCACCTATCGTTTTGGAATCCATGAAATTCCCAGACCCGGTAATTGGTATCGCTGTAGAGCCAAAAACGAAAGCCGATATGGATAAAATGGGTATCGCTTTGGCGAAATTGTCTGAAGAAGACCCGACTTTCCAAGTTAGAACTGACGAAGCTTCAGGACAAACAATTATTTCTGGAATGGGTGAGCTTCACTTAGATATTATCGTGGATCGTATGCGTCGCGAATTCAAAGTAGAAGTAAACCAAGGTCAGCCTCAAGTTGAGTACAAAGAAGCATTTACCGTTAATGCAAACCACCGAGAAGTCTATAAGAAACAAACCGGAGGTCGTGGTAAATTTGCCGACATCGTATTTGAAATCGGACCTGCAGAAGAAGGTAAAATTGGATTGGAATTTGTTTCAGAAATCAAAGGAGGAAACGTTCCGAAAGAATACATCCCTTCGATTGAAAAAGGATTCAAAGCCGCTATGAAAAACGGACCTTTGGCCGGATACGAAATGGATGCTATGAAAGTTGTTTTGAAAGACGGTTCATTCCACCCGGTGGACTCTGACCAGTTGTCGTTCGAATTGGCTGCAAAATTAGGATACAAAGAAGCGGCTCGTGCTGCAAAAGCTGTAATCCTTGAACCAATCATGAAGCTGGAAGTATTGACTCCGGAAGAAAACATGGGTGACGTTGTAGGTGACTTGAACAGAAGAAGAGGTACGGTAACCGGAATGGATGACCGTGCAGGATCTAAAGTTGTAAAAGCTTTTGTTCCACTTTCTGAAATGTTTGGATACGTAACTGCGTTGCGTACGCTAACTTCGGGAAGAGCAACTTCTACCATGGAGTTTGACCACTACGAACCAGCTCCGAATAACATCGCAGAGGAAGTAATCGCAAAAGCAAAAGGTACAACTGTTTAATCTTTAAGAAATGAGTCAAAAAATCAGAATAAAATTAAAATCATACGATCATAATTTGGTGGATAAATCTGCCGAGAAAATCGTAAAAACTGTAAAATCTACAGGAGCGGTTGTAAACGGTCCCATTCCATTGCCAACCAACAAAAGAATCTTTACAGTATTGAGATCTCCGCACGTAAACAAAAAAGCGCGCGAACAGTTTCAATTGAGTGCTCACAAAAGATTGTTGGACATCTACAGTTCATCATCCAAAACAGTTGATGCCTTGATGAAATTGGAACTTCCAAGTGGAGTAGAAGTAGAAATCAAAGTCTAATCTAGCCCACGATTTCAATCGTGGGGTTGAAAAGATTTCAATCGTGGAAATTTAGATTTCAACAAACATTTGAAATTATAGTTTCAAAATATAGAATCCGCCTCAAAAGGGCGGATTTTTTTGTTTTGAAAATTTTTAACCAAGTAAGATCTCCAAGGTTTTCAAAACCTTGGAGGTCTTTTCTTAATCGATGGATTGATATATTCAGGAATTATTAATTTTGGATTTAAAACCGATAGAAAATGAGGTTACACGGGATGTTTAAACCACACGATGCAATCGTGCGGGAGCGGGGGGAGTGCCGGAGCGGGGGGGGTATTTCTAATAAATTCAAAAATGCTCTATATTTGAAAGATTAATTACCTAATTATGAAAAGAATTTTGTTGAGTTTAATTTTTTTAATACATATCCAATGCGTTGAAGATAAGACTAATCATAAAATAGCAGAATTGGAGCAAAAAATTGAACAACAATCGCTTTTGTTAGAACTTCAGAATAAAAAAATTGATGAAATAGCAAAAATTGAAGAAACACAAGAGGTGGAAAATAATTTGAGCAGTTTATTTCATAAATATTGCAATGATAGATTTTCGTTTTGCATAGAATATCCATCACAATTCACTCCAAATGGGGAGTCCGAAAATAGAGATGGACAAAATTTCACTTCTGTAGATGGTCTTACATCAATATCGGCTTGGGGAAATTTAGTGATAGTAGACATAAATGATTTAGATGCGAATTTTAATTATGAATTAAATAATCCTAATCTAAATGTGACTTATAAAATTAAGAAGGAAAATTATTTCGTTATATCTGGTACCTACGATCAAAATGTTTTTTATAGAAAAACAATTTTAAAAAAGATTAATTATTTAAATCAAGGTTCTACAGATGTATTAATAACGTGGCAAATTACATATCCAATAAATCAAAAGAAAACTTTTGATTCTTATTGTGAGAAGATAAATAATCAATTAAGATAGATATGTTTAACGAAAATGAATGGTTTAAATCTTTTTTTCAATTAGAAAATAAGGACTTCGATTTAAGTAAGATCGAGAGTGCAAAAAATTTTGTTTTATTTTGGAGTTTATTTGAAAGATATTTTTGTGACAAAGAGGCGAGTTTAAGAGTTATTGATGATAATTTTACTAAGCTATCAGATTCATATTCTATGCCTTCCGAAATTACAGAACATTATTACGAACTTTTTAGAAATCGATATACTTCTAACGGTGTAGTAAATTCATTAATTGAGTCGTTAAATTTTAGAAAAAAATACTCGGATCCAAATTATAAGAGTAAACTAATCGAAATTTTAGAAAATGATAGTGCCTCAGAAAAAGATAAAGTTTTTGCCTGTTTTATTATTATTTATAGATATAGGAATAACCTCTTTCATGGCTCAAAGAGAATAGCGAATATAGAAACTCAATTAGAAATTTTTGAAAATTCAAATAATGTTATAGCAATTTTTTTAGATTTTTTAAAAAGCAGTAGCAAACTAAAATAATTCTACTTATTAAATTAATTGATAATGAGCGCAATGCTTAGTGCTGTTAGTTCTTCCTCAAAAACTTCAACATCTTCTCTAAAAAATACTTAGATAAAATTTGTGTTGTGTAAATAAATTCCTACATTTGCACACTCTTTTTTAGGGGTGGATTGTGCCTATTTCACAGATAGTTATCAGCAAACCCTTATAAAGACAAGGAAATATAAAAATCAAATTAGTAAAAAATGTCAGGAATCATTGGAAAGAAAATTGCCATGACGAGCTTGTTCGATGAGAACGGGAAAAACATCCCGTGTACCATCATCCAGGCCGGTCCCTGCGTCGTAACACAGGTCAGAACCGAGGAGAAAGACGGATATAAATCCGTTCAGCTTGGTTTCGATGACGCAAAAGAGAAGAACACACCTGCTGCTTTGAAAGGTCATTTCAAAAAAGCGGGAACTACGCCAAAAAGAAAATTGGTGGAATTTTACGGAGCATTTGTTGACGAATTGGAATTGGGGAAAGAAATTACCGTAGACATCTTCAAAGAAGGTGAATATGTGGACATCACAGGAGTTTCAAAAGGAAAAGGTTTCCAGGGTGTTGTAAAACGCCACGGATTTAGTGGAGTAGGACAAGCTACCCACGGGCAACACAACCGTTTGAGAGCGCCGGGATCTATTGGTGCTGGATCAGACCCATCAAGAGTATTCAAAGGAATGCGTATGGCGGGAAGAATGGGCGGTAAAAACGTTACTGTTCAGAATTTGAATGTAGTTAAGATAGACAAAGAAGAAAACCTTTTGATTGTAAAAGGTGCAGTTCCGGGTCCTAAAAATTCATACGTAATTATCAGAAAATGGAATTAACAGTACTAAATATACAAGGTAAAGAAACCGGAAAGAAAGTTTCTTTAGACGATTCGATTTTTGGAATCGAACCAAGTGAGCATACTGTTTATTTGGAAGTGAAACAATATTTAGCAGCTCAGCGTCAAGGAACGCACAAAGCAAAAGAACGCGCTGAAATTGCTAAATCTACTCGTAAAATTAAAAGACAAAAAGGTACAGGTACTGCTCGTGCAGGATCTGCTAAATCACCTTTGTTCAGAGGAGGTGGTACGATCTTTGGCCCAAGACCAAGAAGCTATGATTTCAAATTGAACAAAGCTCAGAAAAGATTGGCCAAAAAATCTGTATTGAGTCAGAAGTTGAAAGACAATGAAATCAAAGTATTGGAAGATTTCAATTTCGAAGCCCCAAAAACCAAAGATTTCATCGAAGTATTGAAAGCTTTAGGATTGGATACGAAAAAGTCTTTGTTTGTATTAGGTGAAGCAAATGAGAACGTTTATTTGTCTTCCCGTAATTTGCAGAAAACCAAAGTGGTTAGCAACGCAGAATTGAACGTTTATGATTTGATCAACGCTTCAGAAGTTGTTTTCCTTGAAGGTTCACTCGCAAAAGTTCAAGAAAATTTAAATAAATAAAACGAAAAGATATGTCAGTTTTAATCAGACCCGTAATCTCAGAAAAGGCCACGAATTCAAGTGAATTGCTTGGGCAGTATTCGTTTTATGTAAATCCGAAAGCCAATAAATTGCAGATCAAAGAAGCAATTGAAAAAGCTTATGGAGTAACTGTAACCAAAGTGAGTACGCTTATTTCAGCTCCTCAGGTTAAAACCCGTTTCACAAAAACAGGTATGCAAACCGGGAAAACAAACAAAATGAAAAAGGCGATTATCCACGTTGCAGAAGGACAAGAAATAGATTTGTTTAGTTAAATAATTAATTCAAAATTAGAATTAAATGTCAGTTAGAAAATTAAAACCTATCACTCCCGCTCAGCGTTTCAGAATTGTAAACAATTTTGACAAAGTTGAGTCAGTGAAACCGGAGAAAACTCTTACGGTTGGAAAAAACAAGAGCGGTGGTCGTAACCATTCAGGTAAAATGACCATGCGTTACATAGGGGGTGGACACAAGCAAACCTATCGTATCATCGACTACAAAAGAGATCGTGATGGAATTGCCACTGTTGAGTCAATTCAATATGACCCAAACAGAACAGCTTTCATCGCATTGATTTCTTATGAAGATGGTGAAAAACGATATGTGATTGCTCAGAATGGATTGAAAAAAGGTCAGACTATTGAAGCGGGTGACTCAGTTGCTCCTGAAGTAGGAAACACAATGAAATTGAAAAACATCCCATTGGGTACTGTTATTTCATGCATCGAGTTACGACCTGGTCAGGGAGCTTTGATGGCGAGAAGTGCCGGATCTTATGCACAATTGGTGGCAAGAGAAGGCAAGTACGTTACCATCAAACTTCCAAGTGGAGAAAGCCGTATGATTTTGACGGAATGTAAAGCGACAATCGGTGTGGTTTCCAACTCAGATCATCAGTTGGAAGTATCCGGTAAAGCTGGTAGAAGCAGATGGAAAGGACGCCGTCCACGCACAAGAGCAATGGTTATGAACCCGGTAGATCACCCGATGGGTGGTGGGGAAGGCCGTGCGACCGGAGGTATTCCTCGTTCTAGAAATGGTATGCCTGCAAAAGGTTACAAAACCAGATCTAAGAAAAAGGCATCTAACAAATATATTGTTGAAAGAAGAAAGAAATAATCTATGGCACGTTCATTAAAGAAAGGACCTTTTATCCATTATAAATTAGACAGAAAAGTTCAGGCAAACGTTGAATCAGGAAAGAAAAACGTGATCAAAACTTGGTCAAGAGCTTCCATGATATCGCCGGACTTCGTAGGACAGACAATTGCGGTTCATAACGGGAAACAATTCATTCCTGTATATGTAACTGAGAACATGGTAGGACATAAATTGGGCGAATTTGCTCCAACTCGTACATTTAGAGGGCACGCAGGTGCAAAAAACAAAGGTAAAAGATAGTAGGCAATGGGATCTAGAAAAAGAATCAGCAACGAAAAAATTCAGGAAGCTAACAAAAGTATAGCTTTCGCGAAATTGAACAATGTTCCTACTTCACCTCGTAAAATGAGATTGGTAGCAGACATCATCCGTGGAGAAGATGCTCAGAAAGCACTTGCGATTTTGAAATACTCAAAACAGCACGCAGCTGACCGTCTGGAGAAACTATTATTGAGTGCAATCGCTAACTGGCAAGTCAAAAATGAAGACGCAGATGTTGAAGAAGCTGGTCTTTATGTGAAAAGCATCACAGTTGATAGCGCACGTCAATTGAAAAGAATCCGTACAGCTCCACAAGGTAGAGCGCACAGAATCAGAAAACGTTCCAATCACGTAACCATCGTTTTGGGAACAAAAGAAGATAAAGTTAAAGCAGAAGATAATAAATAATATGGGACAGAAGACTAATCCAATCGGAAATCGTTTAGGGATCATCAGAGGATGGGACTCAAACTGGTACGGTGGAAATGACTACGGCGATAAAATTGCAGAGGACGCAAAAATCCGTGAATACTTGAAAGCTCGACTTTCAAAAGCAGGAGTTTCTCGCGTTTATATCGAACGTACATTGAAACTGATTACCGTAACCGTTACGACAGCTCGTCCCGGAATTATTATCGGAAAAGGCGGACAGGAAGTAGATAAACTAAAAGAAGAATTGAAAAAAATCACCGGAAAGGAGGTTCAAATCAATATCTTTGAAATCAAACGACCTGAATTGGACGCAGTACTAGTTGGTGATAGCATCGCACGTCAAATTGAAAATCGTATCTCTTATAGAAGAGCGATTAAAATGGCGATTGCTGCAGCAATGAGAATGAATGCAGAAGGAATTAAAATTCAGATTTCAGGACGTTTGAACGGTGCGGAAATGGCACGTTCAGAGTCGTACAAAGAAGGAAGAATTCCTTTGTCAACTTTCAGAGCAGACATTGATTATCATATCAGTGAAGCACATACGACTTACGGACGTATGGGAATCAAAGTTTGGATTATGAAAGGAGAAGTCTATGGAAAACGCGAATTGTCTCCACTGGTTGGACTGCAAAAAAAGCAGGGAAAGAAAAAATCAGAAGGCCGTGGTGACAGAAAAAGACAACCGCGTTAATTAAGTTTAACTTATTAAAGATTTAAAAAATGTTATCACCGAGAAGAGTAAAATATAGAAAAACCCAGAAAGGCAAAATGAAAGGCAACACCAAGCGTGGAGCTGAGCTTGCCTACGGGACATTCGGTATCAAATCTTTAGACGAAGCATTCATCACTGCGCGTCAGATTGAAGCAGCACGTATTGCAGCTACCCGTTTTATGAAACGTGAAGGGCAATTATGGATTAAGATATTTCCGGACAAACCAATGACCAAAAAGCCTGCAGAGGTACGTATGGGTAAAGGTAAAGGAGCACCAGAATATTGGGTAGCACCCGTACAACCCGGAAGAATTCTTTTTGAAGTAGGAGGGGTACCTCAGGATGTAGCAACTGAAGCATTGCGTTTAGCAGCTCAGAAACTACCGGTAAAAACAAAGTTTATTGTAGCTAGAGATTACTCAGCTTAATTAAAAAAGATTTGTTATGAAAGTATCAGATATCAAAGAAATGAGCATAGAAGACATCAAAGCACAAATCGCTGAGCAAAAGGAAAACTATGCTAAACTGAAAGTAAGCCACAAAGTTTCTCAGTTAGAAAATCCTTTGTCGATCCGTGCGTCTCGCAAAACTATCGCGAGATTGTCAACCGTGTTGAACCAAAAATTAGCTCAACAGTAAAAACGTCTCAAGATGGAAAGAAATTTAAGAAAAGAAAGAATTGGAGTAGTTTCCAGCAACAAAATGGAAAAAACCATTGTAGTTTCGGAAACCTACAAACAAAAGCACCCGTTCTACGGGAAATTCGTTAAGAAAACGAAGAAATACACTGCACACGATGAAAATAACGAGTGCAATGAAGGTGACACAGTTCGTATCTCTGAGACGCGACCGTTGAGTAAAAACAAGCGTTGGAGATTAGTAGAAATCATAGAAAGAGCTAAGTAATATGTTACAGCAAGAATCAAGATTAAAGGTGGCAGATAACACAGGGGCTCGTGAAGCGCTGGTTATCCGTGTTTTAGGTGGTACTAAAAGACGTTATGCTTCTGTAGGAGACAAAATCGTTGTTTCCATCAAAGAAGCAACCCCTGCTGGAAATGCGAAAAAAGGAACCGTTTCCAAAGCAGTTGTAGTCCGTACCAAAAAAGAAGTTAGAAGAAAAGACGGATCTTACATCCGTTTTGATGACAATGCGTGTGTATTGCTTAATGCTCAAGGTGAGATGAGAGGAACACGTGTGTTTGGACCTGTTGCGAGAGAACTTCGTGACAAGGAATATATGAAAATCGTATCACTGGCTCCTGAGGTGCTTTAAAATTTAATTACAATGACAAAATTGAAAATTAAAAAAGGAGACAAAGTAGTTGTTTTGTCAGGATCTTCAAAAGGAACCAAAGGTTCTGTTTTGAAAGTTTTCCCAGACAAAGGAAAAGCTATTGTCGAAGGTGTGAATAAAATTAAAAAACATACCAAACCGAACGCAGAAAACCCTCAGGGAGGAATCGTAGAAACTGAAGCTCCTATTTATGTAAGCAAATTGGCTTTGGTCGATTCCAACGGAAATCCAACTCGAGTGGGTTACGAAGTGAAAGATGGTAAGAAAGTAAGAGTTGCTAAGAAAACCGGTAAAGAAATTTAATCATGAGTACAAGTACATACAAACCGCGTCCGCAAGTAAAATACCAAGAGGAAATCGTTCCGGCAATGAAAGAAGAATTTTCATATTCTTCAGTTATGCAGGTGCCTAAATTAGAGAAAATCGTATTATCTCAAGGTTTAGGAGCCGCAACTGCTGATAAGAAAATCGTTGACTATGCCGTAGAAGAAATGACTCTGATTGCAGGACAAAAAGCAGTAGGAACTATCTCCAAAAAAGACGAGGCCGCCTTTAAATTACGTAAAGGAATGCCTGTTGGAGCAAAAGTAACCCTAAGAGGAACTCAGATGTATGAATTCTTAGACCGTTTGGTTTCAGCATCTTTGCCACGTATCCGTGACTTCAACGGAATCAGTGCAAAAGGTTTCGACGGAAGAGGAAACTATAATCTGGGAATTACAGAACAAATCATCTTCCCTGAAATCAACATTGATAAAGTGAAGAAAATCCAGGGAATGGACATCACTTTCGTGACTTCTGCCAAGACAGATAAGGAAGCAAAAGCTTTGTTAGAAAAATTCGGTTTACCATTTAAAAAAGATAAAAAATAATGGCTAAAGAATCAATGAAAGCGCGTGAGCGCAAAAGAGAAGCTATGGTCGCTAAGTATGCGGAAAAGCGTAAAGCATTGAAAGAAGCAGGTGATTATGAAGGACTTCAAAAATTACCAAAAAACGCTTCACCAGTGCGTTTGCACAACCGTTGCAAATTGACCGGACGCCCAAAAGGATATATGAGAACTTTCGGACTTTCACGAGTTACATTCCGTGAAATGGCCAACCAAGGACTTATCCCGGGTGTGAAAAAAGCAAGCTGGTAAGATTTTTTTCGATGGCTGAGCCCATACTGAGTTAATCGAAGTACGAAGCCAGAGGTTTAAAATCTAGATATAAATTAATCCAATCTCGAAAGAGGTTGGATTTTTTTGTTTTATATAGTGCTATAATCGGATAGTCAACTATTTCTTGTTGATAAAATAACTAAACTCCAAAACCTTCAAATTCCACAAAGTAAGGATTTGCTTTGCACTGATTTTTTCTTCCTTAATCTCAAATGAAAATTTATTTCGAAAAGAACGAACGTATTGAGAATGCAAAATTCCTTTTGAGTCGTTTAATACGAAATAAAACCCCGGGTCACCGAACGTTTTCCCTGATGCATTTAGGATAAATTGCCCTTTCTTATCTATTTCAGGTTTCAGAATAACGGTAGCATTTCCATTGGGTAACGGAAAGGAGGCTTTGATACAAGTTTTTCCTGAAGGTATAATACAGGTGGAATATACCCCTGAAAACATAGTTGTTTCACTAGCAAGAATTGTCCTGTACCAGATTGTATATTTAATTTGAGCTGTCTTTGTATCTGAAAGTGTAATTATTTCACTTTTTAATGCTTGGGGATTTTTGATGTTTTTAGTGGGGATGTTCAATTGACCAATTCTGGTACTGAACCATTTGTTTATTAGTTTCCCTGAAATCTTAAATAAAGGGTTCCATTGAATGGCCAAATGCAATTCATAAAGTTCAGTCCTTTCGTAAAAGTCACTAATTGCTTTGGAAAGCTTACCTTGATCAGTCAGATTTAAATCATTAAATGATGGAATTAAACCCTCAGTTTCTTTCGTTTTATCAATGAATAAATTTTCATCTTTTATAATTTGACCTATAAATTCTTGCCCTGACATCCCAGGTTTTCCAAAGGGATCTAAAAGCCATTTATGTAATTCTGCGTCTATTTTTCTTCCCCAAAGAATTGCCCACTGTTGAGTTAACCAATCCTGAAATTTTTGTTTTGGAGGAGCGAATTTCATTTCAAAGAAATAATATTTGTTTTGTCATTCCAGGATCCATATTCGGCAAGGGGCTTAAATCTAAGCGTAGTGAATTGGTAATGAAAATCTTTTCTGTTTCGCTCTTTCATTGCAACTGCATGACGTTTGGGTTGTGGTACAATTCTTCCATGCACCATATCTATCATTTCTTTTTGAGATTTCCAAATAGAAAATGTGGATACTGTACGAGGAAAACGGATGCTTGCGTGTGCTATTAAAGTCCCCGGATGATCTCGAACCAATTTTTCAGTTGGTCGTCCCCAACGGATAAAACGAGGAAGTTGGGATAAACGCATGCGGGCAATTGTAACTGCTACTACGGGCTTATTTGAGTCGTAATCAAATTCTGCCTTTGGAATGTCAAATCCATCAATTTCCCCCCATTGTCTTAAATATTCAAGTCGTACATGCCAACCTTTTGAAAGTTTTTTACCAAATGAATTTTTTTCTAAAAAAAAATCTAAGGCTTTTTCATTTTCCCATTGGGCAAATACAACAACCTTTCGAAATAAAATGCGAGAAGGTGAGAACACAGGCGAACCCAATGTCATCATTGACATCAATTCCAAACGTATCAGTCCCGGAATTCGTTGTGGTTTAGGAGGGTTTAAATGCAAACCTAAAACTGAATTTAAAGGTAACTTGATAAGATGATAGGAAAAAACACTCATTTTGTTAACTGAAGGAATGTAAGTTATTTGAAAATTTTAATATTCAAATATAGTTAATTGTGAATTAGAATATAAACTTAAGATTAAACCAAAAAAAGAATTCACTATTAATTTGTCAAATAAAAAAAACTTCCTACATTTGCACGCCTAAATGTATGCCAACGTACTGGTTTCATTTAGGGAAGTTTAAGTTTAAAAGTAGATCGGTCTGTTCCGCTCTATACTGTAAAATAAACAAAATTTATGTTAACAGATCCAATTTCAGATTATCTGACGCGCATAAGAAATGCGATGTCAGCAGGCCACAAAGTAGTGGAGATCCCTGCGTCTAACCTTAAAAAAGAGATTACTAAAATCCTTTTTGAACAAGGTTATATTTTGAACTACAAGTTCGAGGACAATTCTCACCAAGGTTCTATCAAAATCGCTTTGAAGTATGACAGAGTGACCAAAGAGCCGGTGATCAGAAAACTACAGAGAGTATCCCGTCCGGGATTACGTCAGTACAAAGGCACAACTGAGTTGCCAAGAGTATTGAACGGATTAGGTGTTGCTATCGTTTCTACTTCCAAAGGTGTTATGACGGACAAACAAGCTCGTCAGGAAAAAGTGGGAGGTGAGGTATTGTGTTATGTGTATTAATGATTAAAAGAGAAAGAAAATGTCTAGAATAGGAAACGCAATCATCAATATCCCAGCAGGAACCACTGTAGATATCAAAGACGGAGTGGTTACCGTAAAAGGTAAAAACGGAGAATTGACTCAATCCATCAAAGAAGGATTTGAACTAAAAATCGAAGACGGGGAACTGACAGTGAGTAGACCCACAGAATCGAAAGAAGATAAAGCTCTTCATGGACTTTATAGATCGCTTATCAATAATATGGTAATCGGTGTTTCAGAAGGTTTCAAGAAGCAGTTGGAATTAGTAGGGGTAGGATACCGTGCTTCGAGTCAAGGCCAAAAACTTGACTTGTCGTTAGGATTTTCACACAACATCGTTATGGAGCTTCCTAAAGAAGTGAAAGTAGAGGCAGTTGCAGAGAAAGGTAAAAACCCAATCATTACATTGAGCTCTCACGACAATCAGTTGCTAGGGATGATCGCTGCAAAAATCCGCTCATTCCGTAAGCCAGAACCTTACAAAGGAAAAGGTATCAAATTCGTAGGAGAAGAAATCAGAAGAAAAGCAGGTAAATCTGCCTAATAATTTATAATCGAACAATGGCACTATCAAAAACAGAAAAAAGACAAAAGATAAAAAGACGTGTTCGTCGTAATATCTTTGGAACTGCAGAGAGACCACGTCTTTCCGTTTACCGTTCCAACAAAGAAATTTACGCTCAACTGGTAGATGACGATGCAGGCGTTACTCTGGCTTCCGCTTCTTCAAGAGAAGCCAAAGCTAGCGGAACAAAATCAGAACAATCTGCAGCAGTTGGAAAGTTAATTGCTGAAAAAGCAAAATCAAAAGGAATAGAAACAGTTGTATTTGACCGAAACGGATTCGTTTACCATGGCAGAATCAAAGCGATGGCTGACGGAGCAAGAGAAGGAGGTTTAAAATTCTAAGAAAGAAAAGACATGTTAGGATACAAAAACATAGAAAAAGTAAAACCAGCCGGTATTGAATTAACAGACCGTTTGGTAGGAGTACAACGTGTGACTAAAGTAACGAAAGGAGGTCGTGCATTTGGTTTCTCTGCAATTGTAGTTGTAGGAGACGGAAATGGCGTTGTAGGATATGGATTAGGAAAATCCAAAGAAGTTGCTTCAGCTATTGCTAAAGCAGTAGAAGATGCAAAAAAGAACTTGGTGAGAATTCCATTGGACGGTCACACCATCCCACACGAGATCGAAGCTCGCTATGGAGGTGGACAGGTTTTCCTTAGACCTGCATCAAACGGTACCGGGCTTATCGCCGGGGGTGCTGTACGTGCGGTATTGGAATCCGTAGGAATTCATGATGTATTGTCAAAATCCAAAGGTTCTTCTAACCCACACAACGTGGTAAAAGCAACTTTCAAAGCATTATTGAATTTGAGAAGTGCCAACGTTGTAGCGCGTCAGAGAGGAATTTCAGTTGGTAAAGTGTTTAATGGATAATCTACCAGAGATGAGCAAAATTAGAGTGAAACAAATTCGTAGCGGAATCAACCGCGAAAAATCTCAGAAAGCTACTTTGATAGCATTGGGATTGAGAAAAATGAACCAGGTAGTAGAACATGAATCTACTCCTCAGATCGAAGGTATGATCAAGAAAGTACAACATTTAGTTGAAGTAGAAAAAGCTTAAGATTAAACAAGATGAAATTAAATACACTAAAACCTGCTGCAGGTTCAGTAAAAAATAAATTCCGTAAAGGTAGAGGAGAAGCCAGCGGAAACGGCGGGACAGCCGGCCGTGGACACAAGGGAGCGAAATCCCGCTCAGGATACTCCAAGAAAATCGGATTTGAAGGAGGTCAGATGCCTTTGCANNTTTTGAAGGAGGTCAAATGCCTTTACAAAGACGTGTACCTAAATTTGGTTTCAAAAATATCAACCGAGTTGAATACAATGGAATCAATTTAGATGTTATCCAAAACTTAGTTGACGAGAAGAAAATTACCGATACACTTTCAAAAGAAATTCTGGTAAAACATGGTTTGGCTCACAAAAACGATCTGATTAAAATTTTGGGTCGTGGTGAATTAAAAGCAACTGTAAACATCACTGCTGACAAATACACCAAAACAGCCCAGGAAGCAATTGAAAAGGCCGGAGGCAAAGCTGAACTAACAGCAAAATAAATTGAAATAACCGGATAATGAACCTTAGGTTTGTTATCCGGTAAATTAATTAATAGCACATGTAATCAGATTCCATGTGAAAAAGCAAAATATAAAGTAACACATGAAAGGGTTTATACAAACGATTAAAAATATTTGGAGTATAAAAGAACTGAAAGAGAAACTAATCATCACGTTCTTTTTCCTTATTGTATACAGGTTTGGTTCTTATATTCCGTTGCCAGGTATCGATGTGAATGAAGTGAACCGGCTTCTAGCAGAGCAAGCCGATTCTCAACAAGGTCTTTTGGGACTATTGAACTCTTTCACAGGAGGTTCCTTTAACCGAGCTTCCATTTTAGCATTAGGGATTATGCCTTATATCTCCGCTTCGATTGTAGTTCAGTTGATGGGACTAGCTGTTCCGTATCTACAAAAATTACAGAAAGACGGAGACAGTGGTAGAAAGAAAATCACTCAGATTACCAGATGGTTGACCATCGCAATCTGTTTGGTTCAAGCACCTGCATATTTGACCTTATTACAAACCCGATTATTGCCTTACAGTGGAGGATTCCATTCAGCCTATTTGCTTGATCCTGGATCATTCTGGTTTATTTTTCCTTCTGTTATCATTTTGGTAACCGGGACTGTATTTACCATGTGGATGGGTGAGAAAATAACGGATCGAGGAATTGGAAACGGTATATCCATTCTGATTATGATTGGTATTTTGGCCGATATGCCAAGAGCACTTATCAATGCTTTTGAATTGGATACTACCGGAGGAATTTTCTTCTTGCTTGAAATCATCGGTTTGCTAGTTGTTATTTTCCTTTGTGTTCTACTTGTACAAGCTGTACGAAAAGTTCCAGTACAATACGTAAGAAGAGCTCAAGCAGGAAGCAGTAGCTACATCCGTTCCATGACCGATTCCGTTCGCTCGTACATACCATTGAAAGTAAACGCATCGGGTGTGATGCCAATTATCTTTGCTCAGGCGATTATGTTTTTGCCCGCGACATTGGTAGGTTTGGTTTCAGATGCAGATTCGCCGATGATGATGTTTCTAGCAAAAGTTTCAGATCCTTTCTCGTGGCAACACAGTATCATATTTGCCGTATTGATCATTGTATTTACATTTTTCTATACCGCAATTACGATTCCTGTTAACCAAATGGCAGATGATTTAAAACGAAATGGTGGAATCATTCCGGGAATTAAACCAGGGAAAGACACAGCAGAGTATTTGGATGATATCCTTTCCAAAATCACATTGCCTGGATCTGTATTTTTGGTGTTCATTGCTGTAATGCCTGCTATCGTTCACCTTTTTGGAGTGGATCAAGGATTGGCAATGTTCTATGGAGGTACATCACTATTGATTATGGTTGCGGTTATCTTGGATACCATCCAACAAATCAATACCTATCTGTTGAATCACCACTATGATGGATTGATGTCAACGGGTCGAACTAAAAACGTTGCTTAAGTCATTAATAATTTGTACATTTGCAAACTTTCTGACAAGGGAAAGATAAATTTATGGCAAAACAAAAACATATAGAACAAGACGGGACCATTATCGAAGCATTGTCCAATGCAATGTTTCGTGTAGAATTGGAAAATGGTCATATTGTGACATCTCATATTTCCGGGAAAATGCGTATGCATTACATCAAATTATTGCCCGGTGATAAAGTCAAAATTGAAATGTCACCTTATGATTTAACCAAGGGTAGAATTACGTACAGATACTAAGAATTAAAAATGATGAATTTTAAATTTTCGTCATTTTTAATTTTTAATTCAAATTGAACAATAACGACTGGAGGCATAATGCCGGATCAAATTTAATACGAACTAAAAATGAAAATTAGAGCATCAATTAAAAAGAGAAGTGCTGACTGTAAGATAGTACGCAGAAATGGCGTGCTTTACGTGATTAACAAGAAGAATCCTAAATTTAAACAAAGACAAGGTTAAGATATGGCACGTATTTCAGGAGTAGACTTACCAAAAAACAAAAGAGGAGAAATAGGATTGACCTATATCTACGGAATTGGTAAAAGCACAGCACAAAAGATATTAGCTGACGCTAATGTTGACAAAGACAAAAAAGTTCACGAATGGAACGATGATGAAATCAACGCAATCCGTTTGGCAATTACTGAGAACTACAAAGTGGAAGGTGAACTTCGTTCCGAAGTCCAGTTAAACATCAAACGTATGATGGACATTGGATGTACACGCGGAATCCGTCACCGACTTGGATTACCTCTAAGAGGACAGCGAACTAAAAACAACTCTCGTACGAGAAAAGGAAGAAAGAAAACAGTTGCTAACAAGAAAAAAGCCACTAAATAATAAGTAGTAATCATGGCAAAGAATCAAAAAACAGTAAAGAAAAGAAAGGTCATAGTTGAAGCTACAGGACAAGCACATATCCAGGCTTCTTTTAACAACGTGATCATCACTCTGACAAATAAAAATGGGGAAGTAATCTCCTGGTCATCTGCCGGGAAAATGGGCTTCCGAGGATCTAAAAAGAATACACCTTATGCTGCTCAAGTAGCTGCTCAAGACGCAACAGCTCAAGCATTAGAAGCAGGACTGAGAAGAGTAAAGGTATATGTGAAAGGACCCGGACAAGGTCGTGAATCTGCAATCCGTACTATTCACAACGGAGGTATCGAAGTAAGCGAAATCATCGACGTTACACCATTGCCACACAACGGTTGTCGTCCACCAAAACGCAGAAGAGTGTAATTATGAGAAATAAGAACAAAGAAAATAGAAAAATGATTCTATGCTCTATGTTCTATTATCTATATTCTAAATAAAAATAAAATGGCAAGATATACAGGACCAAAAACAAAAATCGCTAGAAAATTCGGACAGCCTATCTTTGGTGACGATAAAAGCTTCGAAAAGAAAAAATATCCTCCGGGAATGCATGGCCCGAACAAAAGAAGAGGGAAAAAATCAGAATATGCAATTCAGCTGGAAGAAAAGCAAAAAGCAAAACACACCTATGGAATTCTTGAACGTCAGTTTGCAAATATGTACAAAAAAGCAAACGCAAAACCCGGAATTACAGGTGAAATTTTGCTTCAGCTTTGTGAGTCTAGACTTGACAACGTAGTTTACCGTTTCGGTATCGCTCCTACTAGAAGCGCTGCCAGACAGTTGGTAGGCCACAAACACATCACTGTAAACGGAGAAGTGGTAAACATACCATCTTATCAGTTAAAAGAAGGTGACGTAGTAGCTGTACGTGAAAAGTCTAAAACACTAAGCACTGTAACTGATTCATTGAAATCAAGATCTACTTATGACTGGTTGATCTGGAACGACGAGCAAATGTCTGGAACATTTAACTCTGTTCCTGAAAGAATCCAGATTCCGGAAGACATCAAAGAACAATTGATTGTCGAATTGTACTCTAAGTAATTTTAGATTAGAAGAGATTTGATATTAAGAGTAGAAACCTCAAGTTTCTGTTAAACCAAAAATTCTTATACAAAAAGATGACAATTTTAAACTTTATAAAACCGGACAAAGTAGTTTTAATCGAATCAGACAATCAGTTTGGTCAATTTGAATTCCGTCCGTTGGAACCAGGATATGGACTTACAATCGGGAACGCTCTTCGTAGAGTATTGCTATCTTCCTTGGAAGGCTACGCAATTACTTCCATCAAAATCGAAGGCGTGGACCATGAGTTCTCAACCATTTCCGGCGTAGTAGAAGATATGACCGAAATTATTTTGAATCTGAAAAAAGTGAGATTCAAAAGACAAATTACTGAGTCAGACTCTGAAACTGTGACTGTGTCTATCTCAGGACAAGAGCAGTTAACAGCCGGTGATTTAGGGAAATTTATCTCCGGATTCCAAATCCTTAATCCAGACTTTGTAATCGCAAATATGGACAAAAAAGTGAAATTAGACTTCACTTTTACAATCGAAAAAGGAAGAGGATATGTTCCCGCTGATGACAATAAAAAATCAAACGCTCCCATAGGAACTATTGCAATCGACGCTATTTACACACCCATCATCAACGTAAAATACAGCGTAGAAAACTATCGTGTAGAACAGAAAACTGACTATGAAAAGTTAATTCTGGATATTACGACAGACGGCTCAATCACTCCTCAGGATGCTTTGACAGAAACAGCCAAAATTCTAATCCATCATTTCATGTTGTTCTCTGACGAGCGCATCACACTCGAAACAGAAGAAGTTGCTTACGGGGAAACATATGATGAAGAAGCATTGCATATGAGACAGTTGTTGAAAACCAAATTGATAGATCTAGACCTATCAGTGAGAGCACTCAACTGTTTGAAAGCTGCTGAAGTAGAAACATTAGGTGAACTAGTGTCCTACAATAAATCAGACTTGATGAAATTCAGAAACTTCGGAAAAAAATCACTTTCCGAATTGGAAGAATTAGTGGGCAACAAAGGATTAAGTTTCGGAATGGACATTTCCAAGTATAAGTTAGACGTAGAATAATTTTAGAAAAATGAGACACGGTAAAAAAATAAATCACTTAGGAAGAACCGCCTCGCACAGAAACGCGATGTTGTCCAATATGGCTTCCTCACTGATTACACATAAAAGAATCAATACCACAGTTGCAAAAGCAAAATCATTGCAACGGTACATAGAACCTTTGATTACAAAATCAAAAACCGACGATACAAACAACCGTCGTATAGTATTTAGATACCTTCAAGACAAAGAAGCTGTTGCGGAACTTTTCCGCGAAGTAGCTCCGAAAATTGCAGATCGTCCGGGTGGATACACACGTATCATCAAAACCGGATTCCGTCAAGGAGATGGTGCAGATATGGCGATGATCGAACTAGTGGACTTCAATGAATTGTACACTACGGCTAAACGCGAGAAGAAAACAAGACGAAGCAGAAGAGGAACTTCTAAAAAAGAAGAAACTCCTGTTGCGGAAGTTGAAACCAAAGAGGAAGTAGTAGAAGAAGTAAAAGCAGAGGAAACTCCAACAGAAGAATCTGTTGATGAACCAAAAGCCGAAACTCCTGAAACGCCAGAAGCTTCTGCCGATGAAGGCACAGAAGAAAAGAAAGATTAATTAGAACTTTCAAAATACGAAAGCAGCCCATACGGCTGCTTTTTTTTTGACTTAATTTAAACCAAACGAATCACAGAATTTGTAAATTTCTTTTCTAAATTTATAATCTAATTCAGAATTATGATTCACCAAGATGAAATTGAAAATATAGAAATATCCTTTCTTTCCATAAGCGATTATGAAGAATTAAAGGACGCCATGATTTCCTCCTACCAATCCATGCCTGATGCCTATTGGAAAAAACAACAAATCAATAATTTGCTAAATAAATTTCCCGAGGGACAAGTAGTCATCAAAGTCGACGGGAAAATCGCAGGTTGCGCCTTGTCCATCATCGTAAATTCAGAAGAAGTCCTGAAAAGTCATACGTATCGCGACATAACAGCCGATTATACTTTTGCTTCTCATACCTCAAAAGGCGATGTTTTGTACGGGATCGATGTTTTTATCAAACCTCAATTCCGTGGACTTCGATTGGGAAGAAGACTCTACGATTACCGAAAAGAACTTTGCGAAAAACTGAATTTAAAAAGCATTGTTTTTGGAGGAAGAATTCCATTTTATCATAAATATTCAAACGATCTCACACCTAAACAATACATAGAAAAAGTCAAAATTAAAGAAATTGATGACCCCGTTCTGAATTTCCAATTATCCAATGATTTTCATCCCATTCGTATTCTGAAAGGCTATCTCGAAGGTGACAAAGCCTCAAGTGAATATGCAGTTTTATTGGAATGGGACAATATTTTCTATGAGAAACCATCCAACCAAACGATTGCTACCAAAAGGGTAGTACGCCTCGGATTGGTTCAATGGCAAATGCGACCCTATAAAGATGTGACCGAACTCATGCAACAAGTTGAATATTTCGTGGACACCCTTTCCGGTTATCGTTCCGACTTTGCTCTTTTTCCTGAATTCTTCAATGCACCACTGATGGCCAAATACAATCATCTGTCTGAACCGGATGCCATTCGAAAATTAGCTGAATTCACCGATGAAATTGTCAAAAAATTCTCGGGATTTGCCATTTCATACAATATCAATATCATCACCGGAAGCATGCCTGAACTCGTAGATGGAAGACTCTATAATGTCGGGTATCTTTGCCGCCGCGACGGTTCCATTGAAAGATACGAGAAAATTCATGTAACGCCCGACGAAGCAAAAGTCTGGGGAATGCAAGTAGGAAATGAGCTGAAAATTTTTGATACCGATTGTGGCAAAATAGGAATTCTGATTTGTTATGACGTGGAATTTCCCGAATTAGCTCGTTTATTGGCCGATGATGGAATGAATATATTATTCGTCCCCTTTCTTACAGATACCCAAAATGGTTTTTCACGTGTGAAAAATTGCGCAAAAGCAAGAGCCATTGAAAACGAATGTTACGTAGCCATTGCCGGAAGCGTAGGAAATCTACCCAACGTTCACAATATGGATATTCAATATGCACAATCCATGGTTTTTACGCCATGTGATTTTGCTTTTCCGATGGACGGAGTGAAAGCAGAAGCCACACCCAATACCGAAATGATCCTGATTTCAGATGTCGATTTGGATTTGCTCACCGAACTCCATGAATTCGGAAGTGTCAAAAACCTGAAAGATCGAAGGAAAGATGTTTATGAAGTAAAAAGAGTGTTAAATACCTAATTGAAACCTGTCATTCAGAGCGTAGTGCAACGAAGTGAAGAATCCCAATCAATTGATTTACAATGTTATTTCTCCATCATCCGAATGGTGGTTTGGAATCATCATAAAAAGAAATATAAGTTAATAAAAAAGGAGCGATTAAGCTCCTTTCTTGTTTTATTTTGGCTTAACCTTCCACATAATATTTAAAGAAATACGGAATCGTTTCAATTCCTTTGTAGAAATTAAACAATCCGAAATTCTCATTGGGCGAATGGATCACATCGGAATTCAGACCGAAGCCCATTAAAACCGATTTAGAACCCAATTCCTTTTCAAACAAAGCTACAATCGGAATACTTCCACCACCTCTTGTTGGCAAAGCTTCTTTTCCAAATGTATGGGTCATCGCTTTTTTGGCCGCTTGAAAACCTTTGTCGGAAGTCGGTAAAACATATCCGTGTCCGCCGTGGTGCGGTTTTACGGTAACTTCAACGGAAGAAGGAGCAAGCGTCGGAAAATAATCCACAAATAATTGCGTGATTTTTTCCGGATCTTGATGTGGAACCAATCGCATTGAAATTTTGGCGTAGGCATGCGAAGCAATTACTGTTTTTGCACCTTTTCCGGTATAGCCACCCCAGATTCCGTTTACATCAAGTGTCGGACGAATGGATGCGCGTTCGATGGTCGAATATCCTTTTTCTCCCTGAATATCCGCAATCCCGATTGATTTTTTGTAATTCTCAAGATCAAATGGAATTTTGGCCATTTCAGCACGATCGGTTTCAGAAAGTTCTTCCACATCATCATAAAATCCAGGAATGGTAATTTTGCCGTCATCGTCATGCAATTTGGCAATCATTCTCGACAAAACGTTGATTGGATTTGGAACAGCACCTCCGTAAACCCCGGAATGCATATCCAAATCGGCACCTTTTACTTCAACTTCCACATAACTTAAACCTCTCAAACCAACCGAAATGGATGGTTGATCGTTGGAAATAATTTCCGTATCGGAAATCAAAATGATATCATTTTTTAGTTTTTCTTTGTTGTTTTGGACAAATTCACCCAGGCTCGAAGAACCTACTTCTTCTTCGCCTTCGATCATAAATTTGATATTGCATGGAAGTTCTCCCGATTTATTCATCGCTTCAAAAGCTTTTACGTGCATAAAGAATTGACCTTTGTCATCGGCAGAACCACGTGCGAAAATCGCTCCTTCGGGATGAATTTCCGTTTTTTTGATGACCGGCTCAAAAGGGCCGGACTCCCAAAGTTCCAGTGGGTCAGCCGGTTGAACATCATAATGGCCATAAACCAAAACGGTTGGAAGAGAAGGATCAATGATTTTTTCGCCATATACAACCGGGTAACCATTAGTCTCACAGACTTCTACGTTGTCGGCGCCAGCAGAATTTAAAAATTCGGCTACTTTTTCCGCTGTGTTCAGTACATCCTGATTGTAAGCTGGATCTGCGCTGACAGACGGAATTTTAAGTAATTCGATTAATTCATCTAAAAATCTTTGTTTATTTTCGGTTATAAACCTTTGTGTTTCGTCCATTATAAATTGAAATTTGAATAAAAAGCTAATGTAAGAATTTTGAGTTGAGTAGTCAGAGTTTAGAAATATGATTTTTTTGATTTAAAGCATTAAACAAAATATTTTTCAAATTAAACCCTATCTTCGCTTAAGAATTTTGAGATTATGTTAATTTACAGTGTAACAATCAGCATAGATGAAACGATAGAAATCGAGTGGGTGCAATGGATGAAAAAAATTCATATTCCTGATGTAATGAACACCGGTAAATTTATTTCTTGTAGGTTTTCTAAATTGACTTCTCACAAAGAGGAGGGAAGTGCCAATTATTCGGCACAATACACTTGTCATTCCCGTCATGATTTGGAAGATTATCAGAAAAATTTCGCACAACAGCTTCAGCAAAAATCCTTGGAGAAATTTGCCGATAAAATGCATTCTTTCCGTACCGAACTAGAAGTCATTGAAGATTTTTATTCGGTTTTGAGCTGAACAATCAATTGAAAGATCAAACCGTCACCGCTACTTTTGCTTGGGTGCCTCCGGATTTTCTTTTTGTAATTTCAAAATTACCGCCAATTGATTTTAAACGCTGGGAAATACTGTATAGACCTTGATTTCCGGCTTCTTCAGAGTCTTCATAACCAATGCCATCATCTGTTATTTCAATCTGTAAACCATTTGAATTATTACTAAACTTGATTTCTGCATTTGCTGCTTCAGAATGTTTGATGATATTGTTTACCAATTCTTGAATCACCCTAAATATCATCAGTTGTAATTGTTGCGAAAGTTTGTGTGTATTTTCATGGTTATCCGTTACCGATATTTTGATAAGTTTGGTTTCGTTTATTTCTGATACAAAGTGTTCGGTTGCCTTTACTAAACCATCTTGTTCCAATACGGTTGGGAGCAGGTTGTGTGCGATATGTCGAGTGTCGGCATGTGATCTTTCTAATATTCGTTGGACTTTTGCCAGTTGTTCCATTCTTTTGTCCTGCGGAAGATGTGGTATTGACTCCAGACTCATTTTGGCGGCACCAATCATAGCGGCAACACTGTCGTGCAGTTCGTGAGAAATCCTTTTTCTTTCTCGTTCTTCGCCTAAAATAAAAGAGTTGAGAATCGCATTTTCTTTTTCTTGTTGCAATTGTTTGAGTTTTGCCTGTTGTTTTCTATTGTTATAGAAAATTGCTCCGCCCAAAATTGAAATCAACAAAGCTCCACCCAAAATCGCCAAAAGTAGATTGGAATGTTGCTTTTGAATTTTTAATTCCTGCTCGGCTATTTGCTTTTCCTTTTTTTCGGTTTCGTATTTTACCGATAACTCAGTAATTATTCTATCTTTTTCTGCGGAAGTGATGGAGTCTTTTAAATTCACATATTTATGGTAAAAATCTGCTGCTTTTTCTTTTCGTCCTGAATTAAAATTAATATTCCCCGCAACAAGAGAAGCCCCCAACAAATTCATCTTATCTCCTATTTCTTCTGCAATGGTTACAGATTTTTCAGCGTAAGGCAATGCTTTTTCAGGTTGCCCCGAGTCGTTTAAAATTTCCGCATATAGATTATAAGCACTTGATATAATAGATTTGTCCTTAAGTATTTCTGCGTTTTTTACGGCTTGCTCCGCATAACCAAGGGCTTCGTTATTGTCCTTTGTAACCATACTTAATGACAGATAAGCAAAAGCTTTTGAACGTATATTGTTTGAATTTTCAGAAAGACTCAATGTTTTATTTGCCCACTTTATGGCGCTTATTGTGTCTTTATTTCGGTGATGAGACTGCGCCAATCCACTGGCAACAAGAGGCAGGTAATTTTCATCGTTATTTTCTTCCAACAACTTAAATGCCTTTTGTTTGTACTCCACTTCTTTCTCATAATCATAAAGTTGACCATATAGAGCTCCTAAATTATTGTATAAATAACCTAGTTGTAAGGGGTTTCCGCCATTTTCTAATACAGTTGCATTTTTAAGATAATATTTCATTGCGGCTTCCTTATTACCTTTAAAATAATAGGCGTTGGCCATCAGGTTATGGGTTTCAATATCACTTCTGTGTTTTTCTTCCGGATTGAAATTTTCAATGGCCAATTGACCATAGTAAAGGGTTGAATCTAATTCATTGCGAAAATAGAAATAACGTGCTTTCTTAAAATATAAAAAATCCAAAAACGGAACCCTTTTACTCTTTCCTTTTTCGATGAGTTCATCGACCGCCTTCAGGCATTCTTGGTTTCTATCCTCAATACATTGATCTATTTCAGCGACAAGGCTCTTGAACTCCTCACTGACATTAGAACCTAACCGATTCTGCGAATTGGCAAAAAAGGAAGAAAAGAAGAATAAAAAAAGTAATAAGATTCTCATAATAAAGTTGTTGTTTTAGACCGAAACCAACCCTTTCATAATTGCCTTTTTAACCATTCCGGCAATATTTTTAACTTCGAGTTTTAGCATAATGTTCGCTCTGTGTGTTTCAATGGTTTTTTCTGAAAGGCATAATTGTTCAGCGATTTCTTTGGTTGTTTTTTCCTGAACAATCAACTGCAAAATTTCTTTTTCCCTTTCGGTGAGTTCTATTTTTTTTCTTGAAGCGTTCATTTCAAAAAATGCTTGTTGGGTTTTGGGACTGAAATATTGCCCGTCATTTGTCACAACTTTGAGTGCTTTTTCTATTTCTTCCCGACTGTCAATCTTTAATAAATAACCGTCAAAACCTGCGTTAATGGAAGATTTGATCGTTACGGAATCCGCATGACTGGTTAAGGCAATGATTTTCATTTCGGGTGCTATCTGCTTAATTTCTCCGATTATTTTTCTTCCATCGTGTTTACCGAAATGAATATCAAGCAACAAAATATCAAAACTTTCTTCTTTTAGAATTTCTTTTAATTCTATGTAATTCAATACACTTTCAGTTTTATCTACAAATTCAAATGTGGACAACAAAACCTCCAATCCGTCCAAGACCAAAAAGTGGTCATCTGCCAACAAAATTTTCATCTTAAACTATTTTTTTTAAAGTTTATAGATGATAAAAATAGCGTTTTTGTTTGTTATGGGATATTAATTTCGCTTCTTATATACGACATACATCCTTTTATCTGCCCCAGGACGCATTTGAACCCCAACGGTCATTTTGTCATCTTCAATGCTATGAATGAGCCAATTTATACTTCGATCTCCTTTGGTTAGGGTCAGAAGGTTGTCTTCTAACTTCCAATCGAATGTTGTTTCGTTGGCTTCGCAATTTTTGTTGTGTTTTACTTCTTTTGCGGTACGGTCTGTGGTAAACACGCTGTGGTCTGCCTCGCAATCGGGATTGTCTTGTCGATGTGGTAGTAACGCACCTTCGCCGTCATCGCCCAACAATACTCCTTGGATTTCCCAAGTACCGATAAGTGCTTTTTCGCTTTGTGCATTTCCGTTGCAGGAAAATAACATTAATGTCGTTAGTGCAAGGGTTATTTGCTTTAAAATATTCATTTTGTTTTCGTTTTTTTCCTTCCGATAATTTTTAAAACCCTTTGAATAAAGAGAGAACGGAAGATGAGTTTAAGATTAAAAGTTGTCTAATCAATTTGATTAGGAGCTATGACTACAATTGTGGCGGTAAAATTGATTTTTTACCTTATTTCTGTTTTTTTGTGAATTAAAATAAACGACAAGCAAACAACTAATTTAAAATGCCTGCCTGCCGTTTGTTAAAAATTAAGGAGTGCAGAATTCTGCTCCTACGTTATCGTATGTAACATTGGTTACGGTAAGGTTTTCAAAATAATCATCATATAATGCATAAAACGTACAATTTTGCAAGTCCTTAAACGTAGTATTTGAAACGGTCAATTTAGGGCTTGCGTGCAAATAAATAGCTCCCGTATTTTGATGATTACCTACTGGAAAATCTCCTTTGGCATTTTCGATAATGGCGTGGTTGATTACATTATTTTCCTGTGTAAATCCAAACATTATTCCTCCCCAATTCGCACCGTTATATGCTTTCAGATGAACAGGGTTATCGGCTGTTCCTTGTATTTTCAGGCTTAATTCATTACCGGCATCGGTTGAACCATCATAAGGTTGAATGTATCCTTCGGGTTTAAATTGTATTTCTGCACCTGCCTCTATGGTCAAATGTCCATTGTGTTTAATATGTACTCTATCATCAACCAAATAAGGCACATCCAATTTTTGCCAAGTTACGGTTTGGTCTTCAATTTCATAATATGATGGTGTGATGTTGAAAAAATCACTTGCATTTCCGCTGTATGAAGATGTATTGTTAAAAATATGAGCCATCTCGGCAGAAACCTTAACCGGAACACCATCGTTGCCTGTAATGATTACGTTAGAAACCGATACGGTTGCATTTTTCTCAAGTCTATGATAGTCCAACCCGATACTTCCACCATTTTTGATTTCTACGTGGTTGAGATGTAGAGCCTGCGGATTGGTGCCTGAAACGCCTCTTATAGCTAAACTCCCTTCATAAATAGGCGAAGACGAGGTATGATTTTGTGATCCAGCATATTCAATAACAGTATGTTCAATTAGATTGTTCGGGTTGTGGGCCTCAGCTAAGTAAATCCCTCTCCAATGTCCTTTTTGTTTAGAGGTTCCTGTGAGAATTACAGGGTTTGTTACTGTTCCTTTGATTTCAAAAACCTTGCTATTGAGATTTACTCGTAATCCTGCGTGGTTTTCAAATTCAATAACCACTCCTGGCTCTATTTTCAGGCTTCCCTGCACGTTTGCATAGCAAGTAATAACATAATCCACAGGACGTTGTGGGTCGTCTGTCAAAATTCTGTCTTCACTGAAATAATCACAATCCAAAACAATAGGTGGCAACTCTACAATTGGGTCGTCATCAATTGGATTTGTGTCGTCATCGCTGCTACACGAAAATAGCATTAGTCCTGCAATCGCAAGGGTTGCTAATCTCTGTGTTTGTTTAAAATTTTTCATCGTATTCATTTTTTATATTATACATCTTTAATTTGAGGTTGAGTTCTTAATAATAGATTCAACCGCGGGTTTTAACTGATATCATAAATTAAATTTCACTCCGGCTCCTGCCACCAATTGTCCGCCGTCTATAATGACGTATTTGAGTTCGGCAAAAGGTGTAATTCCTCCGAGATTGAAGTTAACTCCACCACCGAGGTTTAGCCCGAAGCGCCCGTCTGATGAAGAATAACTACCCAGCCACGCGTCATCAAAAGAAACTTTCACGCTACTGTAGTTCAACCCTCCAAGTGCGTAAACACTCATATTATCTTGACTTACGAAATAATAATTGGCATTGGCGTTGACCTCGAACCAATTCATTTTCATTCCGTATTCTTCTTTTGGGAGATAATAAATAAACGAGGGCGAAATGGTCAGATTTTCCATTATCGGAAATTCGGCATTCGCACCAATTCCAATGTTTTCGATTTCTGTTCCGTAGGCGAGCATTGCTCCGAGACGGGTATCTTCCTGTGCATTTACCGAAAGGAAAGAAAATGTAACCATACATAAGGTTACCATAAATGTTTTCATAATCTTGGGTGTTTAATATTTATAGGACAAAGTTAGGTGGGGAAGTAAAAGCTTGTTTCGGGGGATTTACGGAAATTTTTTTTAAGGGTATTCCCTGAAGTCCATTGTAGAATCAACACTTCTACATAAATGATATGTACTGAGAAAAAAAAAGAAGCCGTCTCGTTTACAAAATCG
>LSQX01380764.1_pt3 | contig 66013 bp, 68 predicted proteins | sample 654561 | NCBI WGS metagenome assembly LSQX01 (sample SAMN04489861, study PRJNA283612) | anaerobic digester metagenome | isolation source: 4 biogas reactors fed with cattle manure at either 37C or 55C with and... | place: Denmark: Kongens Lyngby | collected 2014
GATCTTTCCCACCGCAAGGTGCGCCAGTTTGTGTACCTACAGAAAATCTGGAGCCTATACAACTCCCTGGGCGTATGCACCTTTGTCGCCGCCCCGGTTTACACTTTGACCTTTGAGAAGCTGATCGAGGCTCTCGAGGCGGCCACTGGCTGGAAGACGAGCCTGTGGGAGCTCATGAAGGTGGCGGAAAGGGCAGATACTATGGCCCGCTGCTTCAATGTCCGGGAGGGCTTCACCAGGGACGATGACACCTTGCCCGATCGGATTTTTGGCCCCTTGGAGGGCGGCGCCTTAGAGGGCGTCGGCGTCGATCGGGACGTGTTCCAGGAGATGCTCAGCTGCTACTACGGCATGGTCGGCTGGGATCCGGAGACGGGAGTGCCGACCAAGGCACGCCTGGCCGAGCTGGAGCTGGATTGGATCGAACTCCCCGGGGTCGAAGTTAAAGCATGACGAGGGGGCCGTTGGCCCCTTCTTTATTTTCGTCGAAAAGGCAGTCGGGCAAAGGGGCTGGACAGCCTGCGCCAAGCCCTGCGGGCGGAGGCTACCTGCTCCTCCGGCAAGACCAGCTCCCCATAGGTCTCCGCGTTGAAGCTCTCCACAATCTGTTCGAAATCCCCTTTAAGCTGAGGATAGTACTCTCCCAGCCGCCCCCCATATTCCCGCGGCGTTTCCCCGGGCAGGGGAGGAAGACCTCGCCTTCGACCCCAGGCCAGCAGCCTGGCGTAAAGCCCGGCCGTTGGACTGAGATACTCGGGTCGGCGCCATATCTTCCGGCATCGTTCCCAAAGGGCAAGCCAAAGGCTTTTTAGGTATCTGCCGATGTCGATCGGCTGGCCGCCGCCCTCCGTTGATGATGCCAGCCACTGGATGAGCCGCCAGATGCCCCAGGCCAAAAGGATTAGGCCGGCTGCAGCGGTCGCGCCTAAGAGGCCCCAGCCCATGATGCGCTCGATGATTGCCATCCACCCGCTAGGCTCGGGTGGTGGGAGGATCTCTTCTGCAGTTGCTGGAGGAACGGCATCTCCCCCGGGGGTACTGGCCCCGAAGCGGAAGAAAAAGCGCAGGATCCTGATCAGGATGGGTAATAAGGGAGCGGCTGCCCCCCGCATGAGCCCGTAGGCTGCCGCGGCCGCCTTAGTCAAGTAGGGGAAGAGCAGAAAGATGAGGCCCGCGCCGAGCAAGAGCAGGAAGGCAATAAAAGTCAGGATGAGGCCTATCCCTTGGTAGCCGAGGAGATATTCCCGGCGTCCCCCGCCTTGGTCCCGGGCCAGGGCTAGGGCCAGGATGCTGAAGAAAAAGAAAGAAAACACCGAGAGATACCCTGCTAACTGGGGCTGCTCGATCCCGATGCCAAGCAGGAAAAACAGTACAAAAGCACCGATCCCCGCATCGAATCGGGAGCAAACGGCCCGATGGGAAAACCCTCGCCGGGCAAGGGCCCCTCCCCCCAGCCAAAACAGGGAGGACCACAAAACGACCAGCCCCAGGGCGAACTGCTCCCGCCCCCCGGTCGGCCGGAGGAGATCCAGGCGGCTGATGAGGCTAAGGACAATCAGGCTGAAGCCCCCTAGATGCAGGAGGAGTATATAGATCACCCGCCATCCCCGATCCTTAGCGAGCCTGGCGATCAAAAAGCCCAAAGTAAAGGTTAGGATTGCTCCTCCGATGGGGAAGGGCTGGGGCATGACGAGGCTGCAAAAGAAATCGGCGAGGGCATACAGCCAGGCAATTTCCATCCCGCCGGCCGCGATGGCCAGCACAGCTCCTCTGTTCATCGGCAGCCCCCTCCTCTGACCTCATCTAGATTGAACACCATGCTCGGGAGTGGGCCTTCCCCTGGTTCTTGGACGATGGCCGCAATGGGGGTCTTGGGCATCCCGTCTAGCCGGTGGGCAAAATAGATGATGGTGGTGCCCCAGGGCAACGGGCCGCACCTTGTCAAGCAATCCCATGAGGACCCAATTGGCTTGTTTTCCAGCCTAGCCAGCGCTTCTAAGATGGCCGGGGTGGAATCCCTGCCGATGGGAAGGATCCCGCGGCCATCGCCGGCTAAGGCGCCGTTGGTGACAAACCCTAAAGGAATGCCCTCCCCGTCGAGGCGGACCGCTATCGATGCGACTACCTCGAGCATCGCCTCNNAAGCCGTCTGGATCGAAGCCCTCCACATCTAGCAGCAGCATGACCTTCATCTGGACCGTAGGTTCGCAGATCTTTTCCTGGAGCCGGTTATGGCGGGCGCTTGCCTTCCAATGGATGTACCGGGCGGGGCGGGAGTGTTGGTAGTCCCTAGTCCCCATGAGGCTTGTCGGATCGGGGACGGGCCCTCTCGCACCCTTAGTGCCAAGGAGCTCCCGTAAGGGAGCAGGAAAATCGTCGATGGGGATCAGGCGGGGGTAGACTATTAGATGGCAACCTGGCAAACCTTCGCGCCACCGGTGGAAGAACCCAAGCAGGTCCCCTGCCCCCAGCAACAACGGGCCGATTTGATGGCAGCCCCGGCAGGGAGCGGTTAGGGTCCATTCCCAGGCGACCTTTTGGAACCAAAACAGGCCCCGGCTCTCCTCGAGGANNCCCCTGGCCAAAAGGCGAAGGGAGGGGGATCCTCACTTTGGTCCAGACGGGCAGGGCCTTGCGATTCTCCACTTGGGCCGTCAAGGTCAGTTTTTCTCCAGGGAACAACCTCCTCCGATCCATGGACAAGCTCCCTTGGATCGACCTTAGACTGTAGCGACACCAGATCTTGGCGCCAGTGACCATGATTAGGATGAGCATAAATAACAGGCTGAGCCTCGCCTGACCTTTCAGCAGGGCGATGAAGAGGAACAGGCCCACCAATAGCTGGGTGAAGCCATCGATGAAAATACTGGGCAGTCCGGAGCTTTCCATCGCTTCACTCGACTGGGGCCGGCACGGGCACTTGCTCGATGATGTCGTCCAAGACCTCATGGATAGTGATCCCCCGCAGCCGCTCTTCGGGCTGAAGCAGGAGTCGATGGGCTAGGACGGGTCCTGCCAGCTCCTTTACCACATCCGGCAGCACATAATCCCTGCCCCTTAAAGCCGCCATGGCCTGGGAGGCTCGCATCAGACTCAAGGATCCCCGGGGACTGGCTCCGAAGCGAAGGCAGGGATTATGCCGGGTGGCTTGGACTAGACTGACGATGTACTCCCTGACGGGAGGACTGACCCTGACTGCCCGTCGGGCCTGCTGCAGGTCGAGGGCCTCCTCAGGGGTGGTTACGGCCTCGAGCCTTGTCAAGGGATCATCGAACTGAAAACGCTCCAGGATGGCCCCTTCCTCATCGGGGCTCGGATAGCCAAGGTCGATCCGGAGGAGGAACCGGTCTAACTGGGCCTCGGGCAGGGGAAAAGTCCCTTCCAGCTCGATGGGGTTCTGGGTGGCGATCACGAAAAAGGGTCGGGGCAAAGGCAAGGTGGCACCGTCGACGGTCACCTGACCTTCTTCCATGCTCTCCAACAAACTGGCCTGGGTGCGGGGGATAGTGCGGTTAATCTCGTCCGCCAGCAGCACGTTAGTCATCACGGGTCCCGCTTGGAACTGAAACTGACCTGACTGCTGGTTGTAGATATTAAACCCGGTGATATCGGCGGGAAGCAAATCAGGGGTGAATTGGACCCGCTTGAAGGTTCCCCCGATGCTCTTGGCCAGGGCCTTGGCCATGAGGGTCTTGCCTACCCCGGGTACGTCTTCCAGGAGAACGTGGCCTTCCGCCAGGAAGGCCACCAGCATCAACTCGATGGCCCGCCGTTTGCCGACGACTACTTGGGATATGTTCGCGATGATTTCCTGGCACACCTTGTCGATCAATTCCATCACTCCCGCATGACTGGCTAGTCAGTCACGTGCATTATATCTTTCTCCGCAGGCCCTGTCAACCAAGGTGATAAAGCCCCACGGGCGGTCTTGCAACCCCCGTGGGGCTAGAGGGCCGAATTTGGTCACAGCTTCGGTTTGACCAGCACTTTGATCCCTTCGCCTCGTTCAGTGGTCTCGATGGCCTTGAGGGTATCGGCCAAGGGGAACTCATGGGTGATGATAGGCGCAAGATTCAGCTTGCTCAGCCAATTGATGGCCCGCGGGAAGGTGAACAGACGGATATGGGAGCCGATGATGGTCAGCTCTTTGTAGTAGATGTCGTAGGGCACAACCTCCGTCGGTTCTCCTGGAGGAGCGACGCCAACGACGACCACTTTGCCGCCGCGGCGGGCGTGTTTGGCCGCATCCTTGACGAGGGGAGGCTTGCCTACCGCCTCAAAGGCCAGGTCGATGCCGATGCCCTTGGTGAAGTCCTTGACTGCCTCGCCCAAGTCTTCCTTGGTGGGATCGACTACCACATCGGCCCCCATCTCCTTGGCCAGCTCCCGACGGGCGGCCAGTGGTTCGGAGACGATGACCCGGCTGACGCCGGAATGGAGCAAGACCTGCATAAGAATAAGGCCAATGGTGCCGGCCCCGTAAATCAACGCGTTGCTGCCCGTTTTGGGATTGGCCAGACCGGTCGCGTGGACGGCGCAGGAAATCGGTTCGGTCAAGGCCCCCAGGTCAAAGGGAAGATCCTCGGGGAGTTTGTAGACGACCCGCTCGGGGACCGTGGTGTACTCGGCGTAAGCGCCGCGGAAAACGGCCCGGTTGGGGCAAAGATGGATCTGTCCCTGCCGACAGTAGTAGCAGACCATGCAAGTGTAGCCCGAGGGGTCAACGGTTACCCGGTCCCCGACTTTGATCTCCCGCACGTTGCTGCCAACTTCCACCACGGTGCCGCTATACTCGTGGCCGATGATCGTCGGAGGTTGATAGAGAGGGAAAGCGCCGTGGATGATATGGACGTCGGTGCCACAAACACCACAGGCATTTACCTCGATGCGAACATCCTCCGGACCTAGGGGCGGCAGCTCACACTCTTCTAAGCGAATATCTCTCCCACCGTACCAAATTGCGCATTTCATATACAAAAAACCTCCTTCTAAGGCTCCGACGCTATACAAAATAAACCTTCGACATCGAAGGTTCGTTTCCTTTGTTCCCCTTCCGCCATAAATTGCAGCGGCGCAAGGATTTGCGTCCTGGGATGTGGAACTATTGCACGAATAGGTTCATGCCGGCAACAAGGGGGTTCTTAGAATGGACTGGGAAGAGAGGATCAAGTTTCCCGACATCTTTGATCTAAGTGGCAAGAAGGCTATTGTTACCGGCGGCAGTCGTGGACTGGGTGCAGCCATGGCCCTGGCTTTGGCCCGGGCGGGGGCTGACCTGATCGTTGTGGCTCGGGGCGAAGAAGAATTGGCGTCCCGGGCGGAAAGGTTGAGGGAACTGAGTGGTCGGGAAGTGACGCCAGTTACCGCGGATCTTACGCGCCTGGAGGACATCGAGCGGTTGGTGGCAACCGCCATGGCCCAGTGGGGCAAAATCGATATCCTCGTCAACAACGCTGGCTACAACCGACCCCAACCGGCCGTGGAGTTTACGGAGGAGAATTGGGATAAGACTCTGGACATCAACCTCAAGGGACTCTTTTTCACAGCCCAGGCCGTAGGCCGGGAAATGATCAAACGACGCTACGGGAAAATAATCAACATCAACTCCCAGATGGGCTTCGTCGCCCTTTACGATCGGGCGGCCTACTGTGCGAGCAAAGGCGGAGTGGCCCAGTTGACCCGCGCCTTGGCGGTGGAATGGGCTCCCTACAACGTCAACGTCAATGGCATCGCTCCCACCTTCTTCGAGACAGCAATGACCATCCCCCTGTTGGCCGACGAGAAATTCCGCCAGGAAGTCCTGTCGAGGATCCCCATGGGTCGTTTGGGTCGTCTGGACGAGCTGGCTGGTACGGTGATTTATCTTGCCTCCGATGCCTCCAGCATGGTTACGGGACATACGGTGATGGTGGACGGAGGTTGGACGATCTGGTAAGGGAGGAGGAAGAGAATGAAAGCAATTGTCCTCGTTGAACCTGGCAAGTTTATCATCGAAGAACGACCGGTGCCCGAGCCCGGCCCCAACGAAGCCTTAATTAGAGTCAAGGTGGCCGGCCTTTGCGGCTCCGATCTCCATGGATTCCGCGGCACCCAGCCTTTCATTACCTATCCCCGGGTGATGGGTCATGAGTTCGCCGGTGAGATCGCCGCCCTAGGGCCCGGCTACAGCGGTCCTTTCCAAGAGGGGGACCGGGTTGTGGTCGACCCGGTGGTCAACTGTGGTCGTTGTTATGCTTGCCGCACGGGCAACCACAACGTTTGTCGGGAGGTTCAAGTCCTGGGCGTGCACCGGGATGGCGCTTTCGCCGAATACTTGACTGTCCGGACGGACCGGATCCACAAAATACCGACGGGCCTTGATTTCAGCACCGCGGCTTTGATTGAGCCCTTGTCCATCGGCGCCGAGGCCAATCGCCGGGCGTCGGTCCGGGATGGGGATCAGGTGGTCATCATCGGCGCTGGGCCCATCGGTCTCGTCAGTCTCCTCATCGCCAAGACGAAAGATACCCAGGTTCTGATCACTGACCGGATCCAGTCCCGTTTGGACTTGGCGAAGCAATTGGGAGCGGACCGGGTTGTCAACGTCGCTCAGGAGGATCCCTACCAGGCGGTAGAGGAATTCACTAACGGCGAAGGGGCCGGCGCGGTCATCGAAGCCGTCGGCTTGGAAGCCACTATTCGCCAGAGCATGGAATTCGTAGCCCCATCAGGTCGGGTCGCCCTGTTGGGCCTTTCGGAAGGCGAGCTGAAGCTGCCGGTCATTTTGCTCATCAAGAAAGGCGTGGATTTCCACGGCTCCCGCTTGAATTGCAACCAGTTCCCGGGAGTGATTAGTCTCCTGGAAAGCGGCCGCATCGACCCCAGGCCTTTGATCAGTCGGGAGTATCCTTTCGACCAGGTCGAAGAAGCGATGCGTTCCTTTGATGAGTCGCCCGAGGAGGTAACTAAGGTACTGCTCAAATTTTAGGGGGGCAGGTCCATGAAAGCGGCGGTTTTCACCGGTGAACCGGGGGTCTGCGTCCAGGAGCGCCCCTGTCCGCAAGTTGGCCCAGAGGAAGCGTTGATCAGGGTAAAGTACGCCGGTATATGCGGCTCGGACCTTTACATTTGCTCTGGCCGCAATCCCCGCGTCAAGCCTCCCGTGATACCGGGGCACGAATTTGTCGGGGAGATCGTGGCCGCAGACTCCCCGGACCTAAAACCGGGGGACCGGGTGGCCGTGGAGCCCCTCCTTGCCTGCGGCCGATGCAGCGCCTGTCGCCGGGGAGCTTACCACGTCTGCCGGGAGCTCCGTCTCCTTGGCGTCCAGGTGGATGGGGGCTTTGCCGAATACGTCGCGGCTCCCGTGGATCGGATCGTCAAGCTCCCTGAGGGGTTGTCTTTGGAACATGCCGTGTTAACGGAACCATTGGCCGTGGCCATCCATGGCCTAAGGCAGGCGACCCTGGAACTGGGGGACCGGGTGGTGGTCCTGGGAGGAGGTCCTGTGGGACTGCTCTTGGCGCAAGCGGCTCGACTTGCCGGAGCGCGGGTGATGGTCAGCGAGATCAGCCCCTACCGACGCCAAGTGGCCGCCCAGATGGGCTTCACCGTCATCGATGCCGCAGGCGATCCGGTGGCTGAGGTCCTTTCCTTGACCGGGGGAGAGGGGGCCGATGTGGTCTATGAGGCGGCGGGGGCAGCGGCGACGGCGGCTCAAATGGCTCAAATGGCTAGGATCAAAGGGCAGATCGTGGTCGTTGGCGTCTACAAGGAGCTGGCGGCGGTGGACCTGTTGCAAATCAGTTTTCGTGAGCAGACTTTGCGGGGCTCCCGGGTTTACAACTACCAGGATTTTGGCCGCGCCATCGAGCTTCTAGCCCAGGGAGCCATCGATGTGGAGCGGACGGTTACCCATGTATTCCCCTTGGAGCAGGTCCAAGAGGCCATGGCGGCAGCTGCCGGAGAGGTAGACGGGGTCAAAGTCATCTTGGAAGTGTAGCTCCTTGGCTTGTACTTGGGGGAGGAGGTGGACCCGCGCCGTATTCGGCGCACTTGTCATGAACAAGCCCGTTGTTTATGTGACTGATTATGAACATCCTAGCTTTGAAGATGCGCGCAGGGTGCTCGAGCCCGCGGGGCTGGAGCTGAGACTGGTCCAGTGTCGCACGGAGGACGACCTGATCGCCAAGTGCCAAGATGCCTTCGGCCTATTGGTGACCTATGCCCCGATCACCCGCCGCGTCCTGGCCAACCTTCCCAAGTGCCGGGTTGTGGTGCGCTTCGGGATTGGTTATGATTGTTTGGATTTGGAAGGCGCAACGGAACTGGGCGTTTATGCTGCCAATGTACCTTCTTACTGTGAAGAAGAGGTCGCCGACCACGCTTTAGGTTTGCTGTTGGCCTGCGCCCGGAAGATAGTGTTGATGAACAACGCTGTCAAGGGCGGCGTCTGGGATTACAAAGTATCAATGCCCATCTATCCTTTGCGGGGCTCGGTCCTGGGCTTGGTTGCCTTTGGCAAGATCGCGCGCCACCTGGCGGAAAAGGTTAAGCCTTTGGGGATGGAGGTACTCGCCTACGATCCCCACATCGATCCCCAAGTGGCCCGGGAGTATGGTGTGGAGCTGGTCGAGGACCTGGAGGAAATGGCTGCTAGGGTCGACTTTCTCTCTGTCCACGCTCCCTTAAGCGAAGATACCCGTCACCTGGTGGGTGAGCAGGTCCTAGCCAAGATGAAGCCGACAGCCTTCATCATCAATACGGCCCGGGGTCCGGTCATCGATGAAGCCGCGTTAATTCGGGCCCTCCAAGAAAAGCGGATCGCCGGTGCCGGCCTTGACGTGGTGGAGCGGGAGCCGATCCCGCCGGACAATCCCCTGCTGAAGATGGACAATGTGGTGTTGACGCCTCATGCGGCCTGGTATTCCACCGCTTCCATCGGGCTGCTGCAAAGCCTTGCCGCGCAGGAAGTAGTAAGGGTTTTCCAGGGGGGAAGGCCAAAGTCCCTCCTCAATCCGGATGTAGTCCATAATTTGCGTGAACCATAGAGAAAGAGGCGTGACGGGAGATTGCGAAAAAGACTACCGGAATGGTTTAAGATCAAGATGCCTAATGCCCAGTTGATGGCTCCGACCAGGTCCAGTCTGGAACGCTGGCGTTTGCATACCGTCTGCCAAGAGGCAAAATGTCCCAACGCAGGTGAATGCTGGTCCAAAGGCACAGCCACCGTATTGATCATGGGTGATTACTGCACGCGGGGCTGTCGTTTTTGTGCGGTGAAAAAGGGACGGCCCGCTCCCTTAGATCCCGATGAGCCAAGCCGCGTAGCCGAGGCGGCCCGGGAGATGGGACTGCGCTATGTGGTGGTCACCTCGGTGACGAGGGATGACCTGCCCGATGGGGGGGCCGGCCATTTTGCCGCGACAATCCGGGCCATCAGGGAGCAGCTGCCGGAGAGCCGCATCGAAGTGCTGATACCTGATTTTCAAGGCAGCGCCGAAGCTCTGGCGGCCGTCGTCGAAGCCCGGCCGGACGTTTTGGGACATAACCTGGAGACGGTGCCTTCCCTTTACCGGCGGGTCAGGCCCCAGGCCGACTACCAGCGTTCTTTGGGCGTGCTGGCAAAGGCCAAAGAGCTCGATCCGGCGATCATCACCAAGAGCGGGATCATGCTGGGCCTTGGCGAAGGCGAGGAGGAAGTGCGCCAGGTGCTGGCGGACCTGATCGCAGTTGGCTGCGATATCTGCACCCTGGGGCAGTATCTGAGCCCAAGTGATGCCCATCTGCCGGTGGAAGAATTCATCCACCCTGATATGTTCCAGTATTTTGCCCGCGTGGGGGAAGAGATGGGCATGCCCCGCATGGTGGCCGGTCCGCTGGTCAGAAGCTCTTATCTGGCCGAGGAAGCCTTCTTGGGGCAGGTCTAGACTATGCGGGTCCTCAGCTTGGGGAAGGAGGATTACCTGACCGTCTGCCGGCTGCAACAGGCTTTGGTCGAGGCCCGGAGAGAGGGATTGATCCCCGATGTGCTGATCCTGGTGGAGCATCCGCCGGTCCTCACCGTCGGCCGCGCGGGCGGGACAGATAATATCTTGGTGGGAAAGGAGGCCTTGGCCCAAGAGGGCATCGAGGTCTTTATGGTGGAACGGGGCGGCGATGTGACTTACCATGGACCCGGCCAGCTGGTTGGCTATCCGATCATGGACTTAAGGGAGCAGGGGCGGGATCTGCATCTTTTGCTGCGGGGCTACGAAGAAGTGTTCATCCGCCTGCTGGCCGATTATGGGATCGCCGGCTCTCGCATCGAGGGACTTACTGGCGTGTGGGTTGGAGAGGAGAAAATCTTATCTATCGGCATTGCCGTGCGTCGGTGGGTTAGCTACCATGGGTTTGCCTTCAACATCAATCCCAATCTTGACCATTTTGGTCTGATCAATCCCTGCGGTTTGGATATCGGGATGACCTCCCTGGCCCGACTCCTAGGACGACCCGTCTCCCGGGGAGAGATCCAGCCTCGCGTTGAGGAATTGTTCGCGTCGGTCTTCCATGTGCAGCTCGAACCCTGGCCCGCCAACTCGCCGTGGCAGGAACTGATCGAGGAGGTCGATGGAAGTGGCCATGACTAGTCGCGAAAGGGTCAACAAAGCCTTGAACCACCAGGAGCCCGATCGGGTGCCCTTTGATTTGGGCGGCACCTTCGCCAGCACCATTGTCCTGGGCGCCTACCGGAAATTGGCCGAGTACCTTGGCGTCGATGATCCCGAGCCCCCCTTCATGCGGTTTACTTCCCAAACGGTCTTTGTCCATGAAAAAGTCCTCGAGAAACTAAACATCGATACCCGCTGCTTGTCCTTGGGGGCCCCCGATGGCAGACCGGAACGGGAAGATGCCACTGGAACCATGATCGATGAATGGGGCGTGGGTCGGCGAAAACCTGCTAGCAGCCTTTATTACGACCTGTCCTATTCGCCCTTGGCAGGCAGCATCACCCCCCAAGACCTGGAGAAATACCCCTGGCCTGATCCGGACGATCCGGGCCGCTACCGGGGCCTGAAGGAGCGGGCCCGATACCTCCATGAGGAAACAGACTACGCGGTCATTTTGAACCTGCCCTTGGGCATGGTCCATCAAGCCCAGTTTCTGCGGGGCTTTGAGGACTGGTTCGTTGACCTGTTGCTCAACCCGGGGCTGGCCGGGGACCTGATGGACAGGGCCAATGAGGTGAACAAACGGATCGTGGCCAACGCCCTCGATATTTGCGGCGAGTATGTAGATGTGGTCATGTACGCGGATGATGTTTCCACGCAAAACGGCCCCATGTTTGCCAACGAGACTTATCGGGAGCTGATCAAACCCCGGGAGAAGGAAGTCTTCGACCTGGTCAAGGAGAAAAGCAAGGCCAAGATCCTCTATCATTGCTGCGGCTCCGTCGTCCATTTGCTCGATGATTTCATCGAAATCGGGGTGGATGCCATCACCCCGGTGCAAGTGTCCGCTAAAGGCATGGACACCAAATGGCTCAAGGACAACTACGGCGGGCGACTCTCCTTCTGGGGCGGGGTAGATACCCATTGGGTGCTGCCGCGGGGAACTCCGGCCGACGTCAAAGCCGAGACTAAGCGCCGCTTGGCGGACTTGATGCCCGGCGGAGGCTACGTTCTCAATTCTGTTCATAACATCCAGCCCGATGTACCTCCGGAAAATATTGTGGCCATGTTTGAGGCGGGTTTGGAGTACGGTTATTACTAAGTCCTCTTTGAGTGGTTGTAAGGTGGAATCCGGAAGGGGGGCAAGCCCCCTCCTCTTTATGGCCTAAGGGCCGAAATTTACAAAAGAAGCGGGTGGAAAGATGAAAGCCCTTGTTTTCCATGGCCCACTGCAAATGAGGTGGGAAGACGTACCGGATCCGACGTTAAAAGATGGTGAAGTGCTGGTCAAAGTCAAAGCGGTCGGGATTTGCGGCTCCGACATTCACGGCTACCAGGGGAAGACGAAGCGGAGAATTCCGCCCATGGTCATGGGCCATGAAGCCGCAGGTGAAGTCGCCGCCCTAGGGCCGAAGGCCAATAAGTTTGCCGTCGGTCAAGGAGTCATCATTCAACCGCTGATGGGATGCGGTGACTGCCCGGCTTGCGACCAAGGGGCGATTAACCAGTGCAGCGGCCGCTCCTTGCTCGGGGTCAACGCCCCGGGGGCCATGGCCGAATACGTCGTCGTTCGGGAGCAGAACCTTTATCCCCTGCCCCAAGGCGTCTCCTACAGCGCCGCCACGATGGCCGAGCCCATGAGCGTCGTCGCCCACGCCCTGAGCCGCACTCCCTCCCTCCTCCACCAGAAGGTGGCCATCATCGGGGCCGGGGCCATTGGCCTGCTCGCCGTCATGATGGTCCGGGCGGGGGGAGCCCTCCAACTGTTGGCGGTGGACCTGTCCGATTATCGCCTAGGGTTGGCCAAAGAGCTGGGGGCCGATGTAGTCATCAATTCCGGCCGGGAAGATGCCGCAAAGGTCATCAGGGAAATGACCGGTGGGGGAGCGGACATCATCATTGAATGCGTCGGCGTTGCCCCCGCGGTCCAAACGGCTATCTACGCCGTTCGCAACGGCGGCCACATAACCCTGATCGGCAATTCGGCGGCGATGATGGAACTGCCGGAGCAGGAGCTGGTGGTGCGAGAACTGACCGCCGTGGGGACCTACGCTTTCAACCGGGAGTTTCCCGTCATGGTGGAAGCTTTAGGGAAAGGCTCCCTGCCCGTTGATAAGCTGATCAGCCTGGAAGCTCCCCTGGAGGAAGGGGCCGAGGTCTTCGCCAAGTTGGGTCAACAAGAGGATGAACGAGTGATTAAGGCAGTGCTTTGTGGTTGAAAGGAGTGTTCTGATTGACGAAACAAGAGGGTTTCATCGATGGTCTGGAGGCCGAATCCCAGGCTCTGCTGGATGTGGCCAAGAAGATGCTCATCGCCGCTCGGACGGCGCCGAAGGCTCGCGGCCTTGACAATTTGGTGTCGGCCATTATTACCCCCGGGCCCGTTTTCGATGAGCTGCGGGCCAAGATGGAAGAACTGGCGGCGGAGGGTGGAGCCCTGTTCCACCGGGACTCCCAGAACATTAAAGATGTAGAGGCTGTCGTCTTGATTGGGACGAAGAAGGAAGCGATGAATCTTAAACTTTGCGGCTTCTGCGGTTTTGACAGTTGTGCGGAGATGGAAGCCGCCGGCGCTACCTGCAGCTACAACCCGGGAGACTTGGGGATCGCGGTTGGCTCTGCAGTCAGCGTGGCCATGGAACACCGGGTCGACAACCGGGTGATGTATACCATCGGACTGGCCGCGGTGAAGCTTGGCCTCCTCGGTAAAGATGTGGAGATCGCCTATGGGATTCCCCTCGCAGTAAGGGGCAAAAACCCCTTCTTCGATCGAAAATAGTCGGCCACTTAGACGGCGGAAAGGCGGAACGATACATTGCCAACAGATGTGAATGGGCTGCGTCGCCCCCGGATGGGTGAGGCGCTGTTGCCCCTCGTGGCGACAGTGTGTCTCGTTGGTCTGTCTGTTGTTGCCTGGGACGTTTCCCTGCATGCACCTTTGATCTTGGGAACCGCGGTGACGGTCCTGTTTGCCCTGCGGCTCGGCTACAGGTGGCGGGATATCGAAGGGTTTATGCTGAAGGGCTTCATGGAGGCTGCAGGCATCTTCCCTGTTCTCCTTGCCATCGGCATGGTGGTGGGAGTGTGGATGATCAGCGGCACCATCCCGGCCATGGTCTATTATGGCCTCAGGATCCTGCGGCCCAGGATTTTCCTAGTTGCCGCCTTTCTCTTTAGCGCCTTGGTCAGTGTAGCCATGGGCACTACTTGGGGGACCGTCAGCAGTGTGGGCGTTGCCTTGACGGTCATCGGCCAGAGCATGGGCTTTCCTTTGCCCCTCACGGCCGGAGCGGTGGTCTCCGGCGCCTTCGCCGGAGCTACCGTCTCTCCCATCTCGCCCATGGCCCATCTGGCTGCGACGGTGAGCGAGGTGGATTTCACCGACCATGTCCGCAACATTTTCATCCATAGCTTGCCCGCCCTGGTGATTTGCATCCTTTGCTTCGTTTTTCTGGGCAGACCCTACGCCAGGCTGGGAGCCGATCCTGCAGGCAGCTTGCTGATCAGCCAGGTCCTCGAGTCAACTTACAACCTAAGTCCGGTCCTTTTTCTGCCGACCATCCTCGTCATCGGCCTCGGCTTTGCCGGCTGGAAAGTGGTGCCCAGTCTGATGGCGGGCACCATCACCGGCGGGCTGGTGGCGGTCATCTACCAGGGGGCAAAGGTGGCCGAAGTGCTCCAAGCGATGTACGGCGGCTATCTTCCGCCAAATTTCGCCCTGGACTTTTGGACCAACAAGGGCGGCATGGTCAGTATGTATGATGTCCTGGCCCTGATCATCATTGCTTTGTCCTTCGCCGGGACCCTCAGCGGCACCGGCATGCTCCAAGTCATCATGGAAGGAGCCTTGAACAAGTTCAAGGGACAGCGGGGACTGATGGGACTATCCGTCGTTGTCGGCTCCCTCATCGGATTGGTGGCCGGCACCCAGAGCCTGGTCATCCTTCTCACCGGCCATACCTTCATGGAAAGCTACCGGAATCTCCAGATTCCTCCCTTGAACTTATCGCGGGTCCTCAGTGATTGCGGTATTCTCGTTGCGCCCTTGGTTCCCTGGAACTCAAATGGGCTGTTTATTTCCGGCGTCCTGGGAGTTAGTACTTTCACTTATGCGCCCTACGCCATCTACTGTTGGCTGGTCCCCGTCCTGTCTTTCATCTATGCGCTGCGGGGCGGTCTGCGGATCGAGGCGCAAGGAGCGCCAAGGGGAGAGGCGCTGTGAACAAGGAAAGGACTACCTATCTCTTGATGGCGGCCACCGCCCTCCTTTGGGGCGCCGGCTTTGTGGCCAGCAAAGTAGTGGCCGAGAACTTGCCAGTCTTTACTAGCCTGGTCTTGCGTTTCACCTTCGGCCTGGCCATCCTCGGGCCCATGGCCTGGTTCACGGAACGGGGAGGATTCATTCCCCCGCGGGAAAGACTCCCCGCCCTGGCCTTTCTGGGCTTATCGGGCTTGGCAGCCAACAACGGCTTCTTGCTGTTGGGCTTGAAAACTGCCCCCGCCTCCGTCGGCTCCCTCATCGTCGGCGCTAACCCCATGGCCATCGCCTTGCTTGCCCACCTGTTCTTGAAGGAGCGGTTAGTCTTCCGGCAGTGGCTCGGCATCCCCATCTCCTTTACGGGCGTCCTCCTTGTCCTTTGGCATGGGGCAAGGGAACTGGGGGCGGTGGGCTGGCGCAATCTGTTCTTCCTGGCTTCCGTGCTGTCGTGGGCTGTTTATTCGGTGGCTGGGCGGCGGGTGATGAGGGATATCTCCCCGTTGATCGCAACGCTGTGGGCGACCTTTTTTGGCCTCCTTTGGTGCCTGCCCTTTGTGCCCCTGGAGGGAGGCCCGGGGCTGGCCCTCATCCCCCTGGAAGCTTGGCTGGGCGTCGCCTATCTCGGCCTTCTGTCATCGGGCCTTTGTTTTCTCATGTGGTACAACAGCATCAATCTCATCGGCGCTAGCCGAACGGGGATCTTCATCAACATCGTTCCCATCGCGGCGCTGTTTTCCAGCTGGCTCATCCTGGGGGAGCAGCTGACGCTTATGCATCTACTAGGTGCTGCTCTAGTGATCATCGGGGTGACGGTGACCAATTACCCCGAGGGGGGGATTCGGCGGGCGAGAAAAGGGGGCGGCCTTTGAGCCGCCCCCTGGCGATCTTAGTCGGCGACTACCGGGTTGGTCAGTCGACCGAGCTTTTCGATTTCGACGGTGACCGTGTCCCCATCCTTCAGGAAGACAGGCGGTTTGCGGGCAAAGCCCACCCCTGAGGGCGTGCCGGTGGCGACCACATCGCCCGGCTCGAGGGTGACCAGGCGGGAGAGGAAGGCTACCAGCTCGGGCACCGGGAAAATTAGTTGATCGGTGTTTGAGCTTTGCATCACCTGGCCGTTAAGCTCAAGCTTGATGGCGAGCTTCCCCGGGTCCCCCACTTCGTCCGCGGTCACCAGTGCGGGGCCCATGGGCGCGAAGGTATCCGGAGTCTTGCCTTTCATCCACTGGCCATCTCGGAACTGCAGGTCTCGGGCGCTAACATCATTGAGACAGGTATAACCCGCCACATGATCGAGGGCCTTGTCGACCGGGATGTTTTTCCCTCTAGTTCCGATGACAAAGGCTAGTTCAGCTTCATAGTCGACTTCTTTGGACATCTGCGGGAGCCTGATTGCCTGCCCTGGTCCGATGACGGCCGTTGCGTACTTGGAGAACAGGACCGGTTCGACGGGCAGCTCGGCGCCGCTTTCCTCCGCGTGGTCCTTGTAGTTCAATCCGATGCAGATGATCTTCGTCGGCCGGGGCACCGGGGCCAAAAGCTCCACATCCTCCTCTGGCCAAAGGAGCCTCTCACCCCTGGGACCGGTCGTCCCGTTGTAGGCGATGGCCTCTTTGGCAGCCTGGAGGGATTCCTCGCCGCCTTGCAAGAACAGCACCATGTCGTTCGGGATCAAGGCCTCAGCTTTGCGGTAAGCCCAGTCGTCCCCTCCCAAGGCTGCTGCATACGCTGCCTGGAGGGCAAGGATCCCACCTTCCACCAACGCCCCTATTCGTTGTCTGCCATCCTGACGAAAGCTTACTAGTTTCATAGGCGCCTCCCGAAATGTAAATTGTGGGTATATTATACCATACATTCCGGAGGAGGAATGTATTTCCGCAGGGAGAACACATCCTTGGGCGACAATGCTGAAGGGGGTGGTCTTGTGCGGATTAGTAAGCTCTCAACGGCGCTGTATAGGGTACCGCTGCTGCGGCCCGCGGAGGATGCGTTGCATGGCACCATGGACCAGGTGGAGCTGGTGGTCCTTCAGGTCGAGACGGATGAAGGGCCGACGGGCCTGGGGTATGCCTATACCATCGGTGTGGGCGGTACGGCCATTAAGAGCTTGATCGACGATTACCTCGCGGAGGAGGTGGTGGGGGAGGATCCCCTGCTCATCGAAAGCATTTGGGCGAAGATGTGGAAGCGGGTCCATTGGGTGGGCCGAGGAGGCCTGGCCTCCTTTGCTTTGGCAGCCATCGACATTGCCCTCTGGGACATCGCCGGAAAGGTAGCCGGCCTGCCCCTTTACAAACTACTGGGAGGTCATCGACGGGAGATTCCCGCCTACGGCAGCGGCGTCGACTTGAATCTACCCGATGAGGAGCTCGTTGCCCAAGTGGAGGGTTTCCTCGAGGAAGGGTTTTCCGCAGTCAAGATCAAAGTGGGCCGCGACGATCCTCGGGAAGACCTCCATCGGGTGGCCCTCGTTCGCCGAACGGTGGGCGATGGGGTTGAATTGATGGTCGATGCCAACATGAAATGGACCGCGGCCGAGGCCATCCGCATGGGCAAAGCCCTGGAAGAATTCGATGTGGTCTGGTTGGAGGAGCCTTTGATCCCCGATGACATCGATGGCCATCGCCAGGTGGCCCAGGCTCTGACCATGCGGGTTGCTGCCGGAGAGAACCTCCACACCAAGTACGAGTTTCAACGCTATCTGTCCGCCCAGGCCCTCGATGTAGTCCAGCTTGATGCCATTACCTTGGGCGGCATCACCGAGTGGTTGAAGGTGGCTGCCATGGCCGAGATGCACAATCTCCCCATTACCACTCATTATGCGGAGGAGCTCCAAGTTCATCTACTTGCTGTCTCGCCCGTCAGCTGGTTTGCCGAGCGCCATGCCTACCGCCTGGACCATGTCCTGGAGCGGCCATTGGTGCTCAAGGATGGCAAGATCGCTCCTCCGGAAGTGCCGGGACACGGCCTGGCTTTCGACATGGACAAGCTTAGTCAGTATCGGATTGGCTGATCATCAAGGGAGGGAGAATAATTGCCGGAAGTAGTTGCCCTGGGAGAGACGATGGTCCTGATGAACCCCGAGACCAGCGGCCCTTTACGCTATGTTCACCGCTTTAGCAAACAGATCGGCGGGGCTGAGTCCAACTTGTGCATCGGTATCGTTCGCCTTGGCCACACTGCAGGCTGGATCAGCAGGCTTGGGGATGATGAGCTGGGCAGATTCGTCCTCCACAGCATCAGGGGAGAGGGAGTGGATACCTCCCGGGTGTCATTTGATCCCGAGGCCCCAACGGCCATTATGTTCAAGGAGAGACGGGAGCTGGGGGAGACGAAGGTTTATTATTATCGGCGCTACTCGGCGGCCAGCTTGATGACCCCCGATGACCTAGACGAAGAATACATCGGGGGCGCTAAGTTCCTGCATCTGTCTGGGATCACCCCCGCGCTGAGCGTCAGTTGTCACGAGACAGTCCTGGCGGCTATGGAAATGGCTCGGAAGTTGGGGGTGACGATCTCCTTCGATCCTAATTTGCGCTTGCGGCTATGGAGCGCCGCTGAGGCCCGCCGGGTCTTAGTCGACCTGATGGGCAAAGCCGACATCGTCTTTCCGGGGATAGGCGAAGCCGAAGTCATCCTGGGCACCCGGGATCCGGTGGCCATTGCCGATAGGATCTTGAGTCTTGGGGCCTCCCTAGTGGCGGTGAAACTAGGAGCTGAAGGAGCTTACATCGCCGATAAGGATGGCAATCGCTTCCGATCGCCGGGCTTTCCGGTGAAACGGGTAGTTGACCCTGTCGGGGCTGGCGATGCCTTTGCCGCGGGCTTCCTCGTCGGCCTGCTGCGGAACTATCCTTTAGATGAATGCGCCCGCCTGGCCAATGCCGTCGGCGCCTTTGCGGTGACGGTGACGGGGGACATCGAGGGGCTTCCTTCCAACGAGGAATTGGCGGAGTTTCTAGGGGAAAGGGAAGCTATCGATCGTTGACCTGAGATGTCAAAAAGCCCCCGCTCGGCGGGGGCTTTTCCTTAGAGACCCATTACCACCCGGGGCAGCCACAAGACTAGACCGGGGATGTAGGTGATGAGGAACAGGACCACGATAAGCGGGATCAAGAAAGGCATCGTCGCCCGGGCCACATCCTCAAAAGGCACCTTCGATACGCTTACCAAGACATTGAGCACCATGCCTAGGGGCGGCGTGAGCAGTCCAATCATCAGATTCAAAATCATCACCAGACCAAAGTGTAATGGATCGACTCCGACGCTCGTTACCGTCGGCAGCAAGACTGGGATGAGGATGGTCAAAGCTGCCGTCGTCTCCATGAAGCATCCCACGATCAACAGGAAGATGTTGATGAGGAACAAAAGGGCGTATGGATTCCTCGTCACGCCCAACAAGCTTGCAGCCACCAGCTGAGGTATTTGCTCCCGCGCCAAGATCCAGCCGAAAATGGAGGCCGTGGCTACGATCAACATCACCGACGCGGTTGTTTCCACTGTATCCAGTAGAATCCGATGCAAGTCCTGCAGGGTTAGCTCCTTGTAGATGACGGTTCCGAGGATAGCGGCGTAGATGACCGCCACGACGGCTGCTTCCGTTGGCGTGAATACCCCGGTGAAAATGCCGCCGATAATGATGACCGGGGTCATCAAGGGCAGGAACGAGGACTTCAACGACTGCCAGAGCTCAGGCAAAGTAGCCCGTGGATGCTTGGGGTAATTTCGCTTCACGGCATAGTAATAGACCATAATTCCCAATGAGAGGGCCATCAGCAAACCGGGGATGACGCCGCCGATGAACAGGCCTCCCACCGATACCCCAGCCACAACTCCGTAGACAACCATGGGGATGCTGGGAGGAATGATTGGTCCTATGGTGGATGAAGCCGCGGTGATGGCGACGCTGAATTCGTCATCATACCCTTCGGCCCGCATCGCTTCGATCTCGATGACTCCCAGCCCGCCCGCATCGGCAATGGCGGCCCCGGACATGCCCGAGAAGATGATCGAGGCCAAAATGTTGACGTGGCCCAGACTACCCGTCCAGTGACCAACTAAGGTCCGGGCGAAGTCGAAAATGCGCTCGGTGATCCCCCCAGTATTCATCAGGCTTCCCGCCATGATGAAGAGGGGCACCGCCAGTAAGGGAAAAGAGTCTGGCCCCGCGGCCATTCGCTGGGTAACAACCCGTAGAGGCACTCCCCCGTAATGGGTCAGATAAGCAACTGATGAGATCAACAGGGCGAATGCGATCGGGGCCCTGGCCATGATTAGGATGACGAAAGTTCCCAATAACAACAGCACAGGTTGGACACTCCTCTCAAGTAGCGTAGCTAGGACAGCTCGTCGTTGCGCCTGGGTTTGAACAGGGCCCCCGTGAGTTCAGCGATCCATCCCAAAACGCGGATGCCTGTCAGGGTCAAACCAATGGGCACCGCCGCATAGACATAGCTCATCGGCATATTCATCGCGGAAGATCCGGTCCGGCCCATGAACTTGGTGAGGTGAATTGCTTCCGGCAGGATCTTGACGATGGTGGCGATAATCAAGATGCCCACGATAAGTTCCACGACTGTGCGCAAGGTCTTAGGCAGCAGGTTGACAAACAGTTCAATGGAGACATGTCCCCTCTTGCGGGCCGTGTAAGCTGAGCCGATGAAGGCCATCCAGATGAAGGCATAACGGGCCAGCTCTTCACTCCATACTAGGGGCGACTGAAGCACATAGCGGCAAAACACCTGCAGGGCCATGAGGAACGTAATCAACAGCAACAGCGAAAGACAAACGGCTTCTTCCAGCCGATCATATAACTTGGACAACAGTTTCATATTGGACCTCCTAATGCTGGACAAAGGGAAGCAGGTTCGAAGGCGAACCTGCTCCCGCCAATTTCATTAAGCTGCCCTACTATTGGGCCTGTTGGATCCTTTCGTAGAGGCCCTCGCCCCACTGGCTGCCGAACTCCTGGGGGATGACCTTGCAGGCGGCCATGAAAGCATCGATGTCCGGTTCGATGACCTTCATGCCAAACTCCTGGAACTTGACCAGCCATTCTTCCTCGTAGTCGGCAATCATGCCCCGGACGACATCAGTATGCTCAGCGATGCTGGCGACGACAACATCCTGGTATTCCTTCGGCAGGCTCTGGAAAACCATGTCATTGATGGCCACCGGGGTTGCCTGGACAACGTGTCCGGTCATGTTCAGATAGGACTGGACCTCGTAAAACCGGTTGGCCGCGATGGTCGCGATGGGGTTTTCCTGTCCGTCGACGGCTCCCTGCTGCAGGGCCAGGTAGACTTCGCTCAGCGCCATCGGGGTGGGGCTAGCGCCCATGGCTTTGGTGTTGGCGATGCTCATGGGCATGTCAGGTGCCCGCAGCTTCATGCCCTTCATGTCTTCGGGGGTGTAAACGGGCTTGTTTGAAGTTACGTGGCGGGTGCCGTAGTACCAGGTATCGAGCACGCGCATGCCCGTCTCCTTCAGGAGGCCGTCCCAAAGCTCCTGGCCGATCTCACCCCGCACGACTTTATACATATGATCCACGTCGCGGAAGAGGTAAGCTGCTTCCATCACCAAGATGGGCTTGTGCCACTTGCCAAGTTCGCCGGGGCCGGCGATGACCATATCCAAGGTGCCCATGGCCAAGCCTTCAACGATGTCCTTCTCGCTGCCCAGCTGGCCGGCAGGATAGACGTTGATCTTCACTTTCCCGTCTGTCTTCTCGGCCACATCCTGGGCGACCATTTCTGCCGCCACGTGGAAGGGGTGCTCCGGTTGATATACATGGGCCCACCGTAGGGTGTATTCCTGAGCTGCTACCGTTTGACCGACGAGGAGGGCTAAAACAAGGCCCAATAACATCCAAAAAGACTGTCGCTTCATGGGGTGTAAACACTCCTTCTAGAAAGTAGTAGTCTTTATGTAGTGCAACTACGCACGTCTCAGCTCACTTCCCACCTCCCTGATCGAGTGTGAATACTACTTCGCCACATACCCTCTTCTCCCTTTTTTCTGGACCTGGCAATTTAACCTTATTGACTAAGTTATAGTGCGTTGTTTCACAATAGCTGATCTTTCGCGGCGGGTCTATTCCTCAACCCGGACGTACTTATAGGTCGGATAGAAATCCTGGGCGAAGGAAACCACCGCGGAATGAATGGCATCCCGGCGGGCTGCGTAAACATCGGTCCGGTTTGGCCGCGGCAGCAAATAGAAGGGAGGCGGCTCCCATTGTGAACTAGGCCAGTTGGGAAGCCTTATGCTCTGAGATTTCTCACCCCACCCCTCGGTCCCCTTGGAGTAGATGATCATGCCGCTTTTGGCATCGACCAGCCGGGCGACCATCTTGGCGATGACTGTCGTCGTCTGGCGGGAGAGCCAGTAGCCGTCCTCTCCCTTTGGACCCGAACTATAGCGGCTGGGAGGTTCGAGGTCGACATCCTCAAGGTAATATGTAGCGGAGGCAATGATGAAGGCGTCGACGCCAAGCTCAGAGCCGAGCTGCCTGAATCTGTTGGGACCGGCAGTCTTCAAGGAACGGTAAGGATTCTGGAAGTGATGTCGTTCAACGATCGTGAATCCGCCGCGGTCGCGGAAGTAATTGATCAGGGCCAATTCCATTTCCCGGGCCAACCCCGGCTCGTCCGATTCGTTGGCAAATTCGAGGATGGCGATAGTCTTAATCCCCTCCGTCGGCACCTTAGGCGGCACCTCCACCCGGACTCGTTCACCGGTGCAGCCGGTCAACAGAAGCAAGAGAAGTATGATGGGGACTATTCGCAGGTTCCAGCAACGTTCCACCTCCATGAACTAACCACCTCTTTCCGTAACATTGGGCCACGTCGATAGTATTCTTAGCCTCGAAAGGGAATTCCTTCCGCAGGGCCGAATCATCGAATCGAGGCAGGAATAGGTGAGGAGGCCGACGGATGCCATTTTTCCTTTGGATGGCCGCCCGTTACATCCGCCATCGTCCTCGAGTCAGCCTGGTTGCCGCCGGGGGCGTGGCGGTGGCGGTCGCAGTAATGATCATGGTCATGGGCATCACCAATGGTCTGCACGATTATTTGATCGGGCGCCTGCTGGGCCTAGAGGCCCATCTTGAGCTATTGGCCGGGGTGGATCTGCCCTTGGCGGGATTTGAGTCGTTGCAGCTTGCTGTAGGCCAAGAGCCCTATGTCCAGTCCGTTGAGCCCTATGTTCAGGGTCAGGTCCTCCTGGGTCGGTCCGGAGTTCTTCCCCGGGGGGTGTACTTGCGGGGACTTCAGGATCCCCAAGTCCAACTGGCCCCCTACTTGACGGCTAGCGCCCCAGGTGAAGAGGGGATCTTCATGGGCGAGGACTTGGCCATGGCTCTGGGGCTCGAACCGGGGTCGGAAGGGATCCTCGTCGGAGGACGGGGGAACAGCCGGCCCTTTTCCGTGCTGGGCCTGTTTCGAACGGGCCTGGAAGGATACGATCGGGGAGTGGTCTACCTAACCTTGGATGCAGCCCAGGAAATCCTCGGTTACTCGCCCCACCAGGTTACGGGCTTGGCTGTCTATCTTCACGACCCCCTTCAGGCAGGCGATCGGGCTGAGTCCCTGCAGGCTTTGACCGGCCTTTGGGTTCGCTCTTGGCAGGCTAAACACAAGGATGTACTGGCTACGGCTAAGGTGGAACAGAGGGCCCTCCTAATCATCGTCCTAGCCACCTTTGTGGTGGCGGGAATAGGGGTGGGCAACCTCCTCTGGCTTAATGTTTGGGAGAAGAGGCGGGACATCGGGGTGCTTCAGGCTCTCGGGGCCAAAGGGGACCTGTTGGCTAGGGTTTTCTTCTTGCAAGGGGTCTTGTTGGGCGCCATGGGCATCGGCCTTGGGCTTGCCTTGGGACTGTCGCTATTGGGGTGGTTGAAGGGACGTCCCATCCATGTGCCCGAGCTTACCTTCGCCCAGCATCTGCCGGTCTTGATTAAGGGGAAAGACCTGGTCCTGGCGGCGGGAGTGGCCTTGTTGGTCACTGGGGGAGCAGGTTTGGCAGCTGCCCGGGAAGTCAGCCGGCAGAAGATTGTTGAGGTTCTGGCCAATGAATAGGTCTCCGGTTTTGGAACTTCGGCAAGTGCATAAGCTATATCAAGGAAGGACTCCGCTCCATGTGCTAAGGGGAGTTGATCTAGCCCTCTTTCCGGGAGAGCTGGTGGGCATTATAGGAGTATCCGGGAGCGGCAAGTCCACCTTGCTAAATATCATGGGTCTCCTCGATCCACCAACTCAAGGCCGCCTGTACATCCAGGGAAGGGACGTGACTGGACTTGCCGGCGCCGATGCCGCTGCCGTGCGGAGGGACCTATTTGGTTTTGTTTTCCAAAATTCCTGTCTGTTGGCTGAGTTTACCTTGGGGGAGAATCTGATCATCCCCATTCACCTGGCCGGGCGCAGGCCCACCAGCGATGAACTTGCTCGGGCCCGTCGGCTGCTGGGGGACTTGGGCTTGGGGGAGCTGGCAAATCGCAGGCCCGGTGAAGTTTCCGCCGGGGAGCGGCAGCGGGCGGCTCTCGCCCGGGCCTTAGTTGGCCGACCAAAGGCATTGCTGGCCGATGAACCGACGGGCAGCCTGGATGAAGGGAACTCCCACCAACTCTTTTCGCTGCTGCGAGGATGGGTCGAGGAGGAAAGCATAGCCGCGGCCGTGGTCACCCATGATGTTGAGCTGGCCCGGCACTACTGCCATCGACTGCTGAGTCTATCCGGGGGGAAACTAGCCTCTGGCTGATGAAGTGCAAAAGGAGCGGTGCGGTTGTCGGCGGATAAGAGGAAATATCGAGTGCCATTCCCAGAAGTTTCCCACAAGTGTGATCTGTCCCGCTGGGATTTTGAGACAACGGAACAGTTGCCGACCCTTGGGGGGCTGGTCGGCCAGGAAAGGGCGGCCCAGGCCCTTTATTTCGGGCTGCAAGTTGAGCACCAAGGCTACAACATTTTCCTCACCGGGCGGGGAGGCACGGGCAAGAGCACCTACGCCCGGGAGCTCATCGGCAAAGTGGCCAAAGATAGACCCCGGCCGATGGACTGGTGCTATGTCCACAATTTCGAACGACCCGATCAACCCTTGGCCCTGTGCCTGCCTCCAGGGCGAGGCGGGGAATTTGTTCGGGATATCGACGAACTGATCGAGGAGCTGCAAGTTGAGCTTCCCAAGGCCTTTGAAGGGGAGGACTATGAGAAGCGCCGGACAGAGAGGGTCAGCCGCTTCCAGGAGCAGAGCCAAGAACTGATCGAAGAACTGGAAGCCCAGGTGGAAGCCTTGGGGTTCAGCCTGCGGCGGACCGGCAGCGGCTTCATGACCGTTCCGGTCCGGGACGGCAAAGCTTTGGAGCAGGAAGAGTTCAATATGCTGCCCGTGGAGGAGAGGCGCAAGCTCGAAGAAGCCCACAAAGAAGTGCAGGCCAAACTCGGGGAGCTCCTACGCAAGCTCCGGTCTTTGGAGAAGCAGGCCAGGGAAGAGTTGCGCAATTTAGAACAAGAGGTGGCCTTGGCTGTCCTGGAACCTCCCGTGGCCGAACTGCAGGAAAAGTACGGGGCTTTCCCCCGGGTGGCAAGCTACCTTGCCCAAATGCGGCAGAATATCATTGAGAACCTAGACGACTTCAAAGACGAAGAGGAGGAGCAGGCCCTGCCTTGGCTGCGTCGCTCCGCCCGGCTGCGGGCCTTCACCAAGTATAAGGTCAACCTCTTCGTCGACAACTCCTTGACCGAGGGCGGGCCAGTAGTTTTTGAGACCAACCCGACTTTTCAAAACCTCTTTGGCAAGATCGAATACCGCCATGAGCTAGGGGCGGTCAGCACCGACTTCACCTTGCTCAGGCCTGGCGCCGTTCACCGGGCCAACGGTGGCTACCTCATCCTCCAGGCGGCGGACCTTTTGCGCAATTACTTGGCTTGGGAAGGATTGAAACGGGTGCTCAACACCGGGGAGATCAAGGTTGAGGATTATGCCAATCAGCTGGGTTTGTTTCCCTCGACTACCCTCAGCCCTGAGCCCATTCCGGTGGAGCTCAAGGTAATCCTCATCGGCAGTCCCGCCTTGTATCACTTGCTCTACAGCCTCGATGAAGATTTTCGAGACCACTTCAAGATAAAGGCTGACTTTGACACCGAGATGGATCGAAATGAAGACAACATGGGAGCTTACTTGCAGTTCATCGGGACCTACTGCCGCCGGGAGAAGCTGCCTCACCTAGAGAAAGATGCGGCGGCCCGGGTGGTCGATTACGGCTCCCGACTGGCTGGCGATCGGCGCAAGCTGTCCACCCGCTTCAGCGAAATCGGCAAGCTCCTCCTTGAATCCGCCGCTTGGGCCTCTGTGGAAGGCTCCCCGGCGGTCAAAGAGCAGCATGTCCTTCGGGCGCTGCGGGAGCAAACCTACCGCTCTAATCGCTGGGAAGAGAAGATCCAGGAACGCATCGGTCGGGGGGATTTGCTGGTGGACGTCCATGGGTCAAAGGTGGGGCAGGTTAACGGCATCTCCATCATCGATCTGGGCGATTACCAGTTCGGTCGACCCTCCCGGATCAGTGCCAGGACTTTCATCGGCCAGGAGGGCGTGATCAATATCGAACGGGAGGTGAAGATGGGCGGTCCCGTCCACAGCAAAGGGGTGCTCATCTTAAGCGGCTATCTGGCGGGGAAATATGCCCAGGATAAACCTTTGGCCTTGTCGGCCAGCCTTTGTTTTGAGCAGCTCTACGAAGGGATCGAAGGAGATAGCGCATCTAGTGCCGAGCTTTATGCCATCTTGTCGAGCCTGGCCGATCTACCGATCGATCAGGGCATCGCCGTTACGGGCTCGGTCAATCAACAGGGCGAAATCCAGCCCGTCGGCGGAATCACTCCCAAGGTGGAAGGATTCTTCGCCGCCTGCCTGGCCAAGGGGCTCACCGGTCAGCAAGGGGTCCTCATCCCCCGCCAAAACATCCCCAACTTGGTGCTGAAGGATGAAGTCCTCCGGGCCATCGAAGAAGGCCAGTTTCATATTTACGCCATTGACCACGTTGACGAAGGGATTGCGATCTTAACGGGCGTCCCCGCGGGAAGGCGACTTCCCGATGGCTCCTATGAGCCGAATACCGTTAATCATCTGGTCGATCGGCGCCTGGCCGAGATGGCCAGGCGGCTCAGGGATTTCATCGGGGGGAAGGACTAAAGGATGCCGGCCACTGCTTCGGCCAAGTTGTTGGCGTGGTCGGCTACCCGTTCTAGATTGCTTAAGATATCTAGATAGACAACGCCGGAAGGAGGCAGGCAGGTGCCTTCATTGAGCCGGGCGATATGGGTCGCCCGGTATTTGCGCTCCATCTCGTCGATGAGCTCATCTTCCCCAACCAATTGAATCGCTAGCTTCGCATCATCGGTGCGAATACAATTGATGGCCCGCTCATAGATGCCATCCACATGTCTATGCATTTCTTGGATCTCCGCCAGGGCCTGGTCGGAAAACACCAACCCGTCCTCCGTTTTCTGCCGGGCCAGCTCGACGATGTTCTCTGCGTGGTCGCCGATGCGTTCCATGTCGTTGATCACATGCATCAGACGGGTGAGGCGGCGGGACTGCTCCGCATTCAAGTTTCCCTCCCGGAAAGCCCTGGCCAAGAATGTGCTGATTTCCCGCTCCAACTCGTCGATGATATCTTCTTTTTGCACCACGATTTGCATTAACTCCATGTCTTCATTGACGAAGGCTTGGATGGCTTCCTGCACCATCTCCCTGGTTAACTCGCCCATGCGGACAACTTCCTTGGTTGCGGACAAGAGCGCAGCCGGGCTGCCCAGCATGCGCCAATCAAGGTGCTTAGGCTTGCGCTCCAGGATGATTTCTTCCCCGGGGACTATCTGGGCAAGCAGGGCGGCGAAGGGGGAGATGAAGGGAAGAAAGAGCAAGGTGTTGGTAACGTTGAATATGGTGTGGGCATTGGCGATCTGGCGGGCCGGGACGGAGGAGGTGACCCTCATCAAGCTGGTGAAGGGTCCAAGGAAGGGCAGAAAGACTAATACCCCGAGGACATTGAACAATACGTGGGCCGTGGCCGCCCGACGGGCGGTGACGTTCGCCCCGATGCTGGCCAACACCGCGGTGACGGAGGTGCCAATATTTGCTCCGAGCACTAGGCCAAGGCCTGCCTCTAACGAGATCATGCCCTGCCTGGTGAGGACAATGACGAGGCCAGTGGTGGCGCTTGAGCTTTGGATGATCATGGTGAACAAGGCGCCCACCAGGACTCCCAGCCAGGGACTCTTGCCCATGTTAATTAATGCTTGGACGAAGGGGTCATAACTTCGCAAGGGGACGAGGGTCTGGGACATGATGCTCATGCCCAGGAAGAGAAGGCCAAACCCGAGGAGACTTTGTCCCAAGTAGCGATAGAAGCGCCTGCGGGCAAGAAAGGAAATTAAGAAACCGATCCCGATGGCGGGCAAGGCCACATCTTGAAGATTGAAGGCGACCATTTGGGCGGTGACCGTCGTACCGATGTTGGCCCCCATGATGGTCCCAAGGGCCTGCTGGAGGGTCATCAGACCAGCATTGACAAAACCGACGATCATGACGGTGGTTGAGCTGCTGCTTTGCACAAAAATGGTGACCAGCATGCCGGTAAAGACCGCGATCACCGGGTGGGAGGTGAACAGCTCCAAAATATGGCGTAGTCGCTCTCCGGCTGCCTTCTGCAACCCCTCCGCCATTCGCTGCATCCCGTAGATGAAGAGCCCTAGACCGCCGAGGAGTCCGAACGCAATCTGCACAAACACAGTTTTTCCCCCTATGTTGATGTGGTTTCTTGTCCCAGGAGCGCATTTTCGGTGGAGGAACCTGCTCCCCGGTTGATGATACCACCTTGGGGGAAGCTAGGCAATAGTTGTCCAGGTTCCCTGGCGAATCTAAAGGAGAAAAAAAGAGGGGGGCCACGCCCCCCGAGAACTTACAGCTTGGGCAACAGGTCAGCCATTTCGATGGCCGCCAAGGCCGCATCCCAGCCCTTGTTGCCGGCCTTTGTGCCTGCCCGTTCGATGGCTTGCTCAATGGTATCGGCGGTGATGATGCCGAAAATGACGGGAAGGCTGGCATCCAGGCTGACTTTGGCTACGCCTTTTGCCGTCTCATTGGCCACATATTCAAAATGGGGGGTTGCTCCCCGGATCACGGCTCCGAGACAAATGACGGCATCATAGCGTTTGGAGGCAGCCATGCGCTGGGCAGCTAAGGGGATCTCGAAGGCCCCGGGGACCCAGACTACCTCAACGTTCTCCTCCGCGCCTCCGTGCCGCAGGAGGGCATCGAGGCATCCATCCAACAAACGAGTGGTGATGAATTCGTTAAACCGTCCGACGACAATCCCAAACCGTTTGCCAGCAGCATTTAGTTGACCTTCATAGGACTTGTACATACCGGTACTCCTTTCTTACACATCATGGAGGAGATGGCCCATCCTCTGTTTCTTCGTCGCCAGATAGCAGCGGTTGTTTTTGTTCGGCGGGATCTCAATGGGAACCCGTTCCACAACTTTAAGATCATAGCCATCCAGGCCGACCACTTTGCGGGGATTGTTGGTGAGCAGCCGGATCGTCTTCAGTCCCAGGTCCATCAAGATCTGGGCGCCGATGCCGTAGTCCCGCAGATCGGGGGGATAGCCCAGCTGTTCGTTGGCTTCCACCGTATCCGCACCTTCGTCTTGCAGCTCATAGGCCCGCAGCTTGTCTTTCAAGCCGATGCCGCGGCCCTCTTGGCGCATGTAGACCAGGACGCCGCACCCTTCCGCCTCGATCAATTCCAAAGCGCGGCTTAGCTGATCGCCGCAGTCGCAGCGTTCGGAACCGAACACATCACCCGTCAGGCACTGGGAGTGCATGCGCACCAAGACGTTTTCCTTGCCGGCCACATCACCTTTGACCAGGGCCAGGTGGCATTCCCCGTCCACAATGCTCTCATAGCCGATTAAGGTGAAATCTCCGTACCGAGTCGGCAGGTGAGGAGCAGCAACCCGCCTAACCAATCGTTCGCTCCGCAAACGGAACTTGATCAGGTCGGCCACCGAAATGATCTTCAGACCATGCTTCTTGGCGAACTCGAGCAGATCCGGCAACCGGGCCATGGTCCCGTCATCCTTCATTATCTCACAAATCACCCCTGCCGGGTAAAGGCCGGCCAGCCGGGCCAGGTCAACGGCCGCCTCCGTATGGCCCGCCCGCCTGAGGACCCCTCCCTCCTTGGCCCGGAGAGGGAAAATGTGGCCGGGCCGATTCAGGTCTTCAGGTGTAGTTGTCGGATCCACCAGAACCTTGATGGTCTGGGCCCGCTCATAGGCGCTAATGCCGGTAGTGACGCTCTTGGCATCAACAGAGACGGTAAAGGCGGTCTTGAATGTGTCTGCGTATTCCGGCACCATGGGGGCGAGCTCCAGTTCGTCGACCCGCTCTGCTGTCAAAGGCACGCAGATCAGGCCGCGACCGTAAGTGGCCATGAAATTGACCGCTTCCGGAGTGACCTTCTCCGCAGCCATCAGCAGGTCCCCTTCGTTTTCCCTGTCCTCATCATCAACGACGATGATCATTTGGCCATTGGCAATGGCTTCAATGGCATCAGTTACCTTGTCCAGCACGACAATTACTCCTTTCTTCAGGCAAAACCCTGTTCCCGCAGCCAATCTAGTGTCATATTGGATTGTTTGCGTCCCTGGAGGAAATTCTCCACATACTTGCCGATGAGATCGCCTTCCAAATTAACCCTATCCCCGACTCGCCGCCGACCGATGGTCGTACAGCGGGCTGTGTGGGGAATCACGCCGACCACAAAGGAGCTGTCGCGGACTGAAGCGATCGTCAGACTCACGCCGTCGACGGCGACGGAGCCTTTGGCCACCAGGTAGGGGGCCACCTCCGGCGGTGCTGTGATCTCATACAGCAGCGCATTGCCTTCCTCGGTAATCCTGGTGATGATGCCTGTCCCATCGATGTGGCCGGTGACCAAATGTCCGCCCAATCTGTCTCCCAAGGCTAGGGCCCGCTCCAAGTTGACGGGACTGCCAACCTGCAGCTCCCCGAGATTGCTCCGCCGCATGGACTCGGGCATCACATCGGCGGTAAAAGTGCTGTCGCTGAGGGCGGTGACTGTCAAACATAGGCCATTGACCGCGACGGAATCGTCAATTTTCAAGTCCTCCATCACTTTGGCAGCCCTGATGGTGAGCCGATTGGTGTTTGGTCCGTGCTGCCAGCGAACAACGTAGCCGATTTCTTCAACAAGTCCTGTGAACAACACCTTCCCTCCTTAGGTAGCCTTCCACGAGGATGTCTTCCTCCACCCGGCATACCTGAAGATCATACAAGGGCTGGGCATCCCGCAGCTGATCGACCCCGACGCCCCCGACCGGGGTGGGCGCGCCCTCCCCGCCGATGATCAAAGGGGCCAGGAAAAACATCACCTTATCCACAATGCCTGCCTGGATCGCGGCCGCATTCAGCCCGGCGCCTCCCTCTAGCAATACACTAGTTATCTCCCTATCGGCCAAAGCTTTGGCCAGCTCGATCAAGTCAACCTTCGGGCCGGGGAACAGGATCATCTCCACATGGGGGGGCAGGGGAGGATCGGCCTTCGTTGTGGCCAAGATGACCCGGCCTGGATCGAACACGCGGGCCGTTGGGGGGACTCGCCGCTGGGAGTCGATGATCACCCGGATAGGGTCTCGTCCTCCCTCGGGTAGGCGGGTAGTCAGCCGCGGGTTGTCCGCACAGACGGTGCCGCTGCCTACCATGATGGCATCGACTTCATCCCGGAGCTGATGGGTCAGTCGGCGGGAGGAGGCGCTTGAGATCCAGCGGGCATCCCCAGTCTTGGTGGCGATCTTGCCGTCCAAGCTCATGGCTGTCTTCATGATGACGAAGGGGAAGCCTGTGGCCATGTACTTGATGAAAACCTCATTCAGCTTGGCTGCCTGCTCAGCCCCAAGGCCCACCGACACCTCAACGCCAGCTTCCCGCAGCCGGGCAATCCCTCGCCCACAGACCAAGGGATTAGGATCGGTTATGCTGGCATAGACCTTCTTAATGCCCGCTTGGATGATGGCCTCCACACAGGGAGGAGTCCGGCCATAATGGGAGCAGGGCTCCAGGTTGACGTAAAGATCGGCGCCCTTGGCCAGTTCGCCAGCGCACCTGAGAGCCACCACTTCGGCGTGGGCCCTCCCCGCTCGCTCATGGAAGCCTTCCCCGACTATTTGCCCGTCCTTGACGACTACTGCACCGACCATTGGATTGGGACTAGTGCGTCCCCGGCCCCGGGCCGCCAGCTCCAAGGCCCGAGCCATGAAATCGCCCTGCTGCATCTGTTTCCCTCCAAATAATTAACGGGCCCAGAGAACCTCCGGGCCCGCGGAAGACAAGGCTATTGTCGACCTTCTCCCATCCAGACTGTTACTGTCGGCTTTGGATTTGCACCAAATCAACCCCGAAAGGGGCTTGCGGGCTGAGCCAAAAGGCATCACCGCCGGTCGGGAATTGCACCCTGCCCTGAAGGTTCCTCTGTTCACTATTGATTATATGTCACTGGGGCCGTCTCGACAACCCCCTGGCAAAAGTCTCCCGAAAGCTAGGCCTCCCCCTGGTCCAAAGGGATATGGGACTTGGTGTACCAAATGGCCTTGGCGATGATGGCCAGGATCGGGCCAATGAAGGCCCCCTTCAGGCCAAAGAAGACTACTCCTGTGTAGAGGGCCGCCAGCATAGCTAGGGGATGAATCCCAACAGCATCCCCAAAAAGTTTGGGCTGGAGTGATTGGCGCATCAGGAAGATAACGCCGTACAAGACTAAGACTCCTAGCCCCTTGGAATGGTGACCGAAGAGAAAGCTGAACGCGCTCCAGGGAAAAATGATCAACCCTGGACCGATGGCCGGCACCAGATCCACAATGCCGATGACTAGTGCCAGGGTCATCCAATACCTGACCTTGAGGAGGACCAAACCGATGGCAGCCACGATGGTGCTCAGCATCAGGAGGAAGACTTGGGCCCGGATGAAGCCGATCAAATCGACCAAGATCCGGTCCTTGGCCATGGTCATCCAGGATTGCCAGCGGGGCGGCGCCAGACTGGTGATGGTGTCCGTCAAGATGTCCTTGTCCTTCGATAGGAAATAGGTTGCCAGGAAGGTGATAATGACCATGAAGCCGATATTGGCCGAAAAAGTAATGGCGCCCAAGAAGCGATTGATGATGTTGCGGGCGAAATCCTCAGATGTCTTGAGGAAGTTGTGAAGCCCCTGCTGGATATTCTCGCTGATGGGCCCTGGCAAAGACTGGTGCAGTTCTTGCAATTTCACCAGGAGCTGCTGACTCATTTCGATCATGGTCAAGCGATACGCGGGCAGGAGCCTGCCAAGCTCCACCAGCTCAGCCACCATGCGGGTGATGATGGTGATCAGGGAGTAGCTGGTAAGAAGGGCTAGCACCACCAAGACGACGAACACAGCCATGCCCCGGGGCATCCTCGCCTTATCTTGGAGAAAAGCAACCGCCGGCTCGATGGAGCCTGCGAGAATGAACGCGATGAAAAAGGGGAGAATGCTGGTCAGGAGCGGTTGGCTATAGTATAGGGCGATGGCTAGCGGTATGATCGGGAGCAATCGTCGATAATTAAGGGCCAATTTTCCGAAAACCTCCGTCCCTAGAGGTGCAAGCTGACTCAATCTTCAACGCGCAGCCGGATGCCCGCCTCTTGCAAGCAGGCGGCAGTCACGCCCGGTCCGGACCTTAGCTTTCGCTGAAAGGTTCCATCGTAAATCAGATCCCGGCCGCAAGAGGGGCTCCGGCCTTTTAGGAGAGCTTCCGTGGCCCCGAATAGACGGGCTAAGTGCAATGTTTCCCGAGCTCCCCGGATATAGGCTGCGGTCACGTCTTCTCCCCGCTCGTTAATCACCCTAGCCTTGCCGGCCAAGACGTCGTGACCGTCGCCGCCCTGGATTTCCGCCGGAGGACGGGGAGTGGGGAGTCCCCCTAATTGCTCCGGGCAGACGGGCAAAGCAAGGCCGGCGCGAACAAGCCCTTCGATGCGGGGATCGGTCTTTGCATCCCCATCATAACGGCATCGGACTCCAGCAAGACATGCGCTGACGATGTATCTGCTGCCCATACCCTCCACCTACATCAAAAGCCCCGCCAAAGTCCGGGGCTTTTGCACTAAGAAGCTTTATCCTCCGCAGCCTTTGGTTCAGACTTGCGATTGTCGGTGCAGTAGAATCCCGGGCCTTTGAAAAGGATGTTGATGTTGCGGCTGATCAGCCTGCGTACTTTGCCGCCGCAAGTGGGACAACTATCCAAGGGATCGGCGGTTATCTTTTGGACAAGTTCAAAGTGACCGCAGTTGCTGCATTCGTACTCGTAGGTAGGCATGGACACACCTCCCGAACAGATATTTGGATGGTTAGGCCCTAAGAAAAATAATACACTGAAAGGGAAGGGGATGCAAGGATAAAGGCGAACAAACAAACGTTTGTCCGCCTGAGTGGGGGGGATAACCTGTATAATAGACTTGTGGGCACATTCACATCTCTTGCAATCTCAGCATACCACATCGTGCCGATTAGATCAAGGATTTTCTTGGGCTTTGTGAGAAAAAAGGGGATCGGCTTCAAGGAGCAGAATTCCAGACTTGGAGGTTTTGAGGAGGAGGGCTCTAATTGGCCAAAGTAAAGAAACAACCATTTACTGCGCTGTATCCTGCTCCCGCAGTGATGGTCAGCTGCTGTGAAGGAGCAGGCGGTAGACCGAACATCATCACCTTGGCTTGGGTGGGGACGCTCTGTTCCGAGCCGCCCATCATTGGGATCGGCATCAGGCCTCACCGCTATTCCCACGGCTTGATCAAAAGATCGGGGGAGTTCGTGATCAACATCCCTTCGGCCGATCAAGTGAAAGCCCTGGATTATTGCGGGATCTACTCCGGTAAAGACGTAGACAAGTTCCAGGCCACGGGACTGACGCCCCAGCGCTCCCAGATGGTGACCCCTCCCGGAATCAGCGAATGCCCGGTGAATATTGAATGCAAAGTCAAGGACATTATTTCCCTGGGCAGTCATGACCTTTTCCTTGGCGAGGTGGTCTTGGTCCAGGTAGAGCAAGAAGTGTTGACCCCGCGAGGCAGGATAGACTATAGTAAAGCCGGACCAATCGCCTACAACATTCCCGAGTACTGGGGGATGGGGGGGCTGTTGGGACTCCATGGACTGTCGCGTCGGAGTGGGGATCGGGTTTGAGGCTGGCTCGAAGCGCCCTGATCGCAGCCGTATACGTCATTTTAGTCTGGATCTTCGCGCCCATCAGCTTCGGCATGGTTCAATTTCGCATTGCGGAAGCCCTGACGGCTCTGCCGATTCTGATCCCAGAGGCGATTTGGGGGCTGTTCGTCGGGGTGATGCTGAGCAACATCCTAGGTGGGCTTGGTCCCTGGGACATTTTCGGCGGCAGCGGGGTGACTTTGTTGGCCGCGTGGCTCACCCGGCGTTTCCGTCACTCCTGGCTGGCCTATGCATGGCCCATCCTTTGCAATGCCTTCTTGGTCAGCGCGTATCTTCACCGGATTTTGGGTGTACCCTATTGGTTGACCGTCCTATCCGTTGGTTTTGGCGAGGCAGTGGTGGTCCTGGCCTTGGGGATTCCATTGGTCCGGCTGCTCTCCACTAGATTTAAAGGCTTGGTAGTAGATGATTAGCAATGGAGGTCGTCTTAATGGATGGAATTATGTCTATGCTCCATGAATTCCTCTTAGAGGCGCTCACCTTGTTAGCGATCGTACTGGAGCTGATGGGGGTCTTCATTATTTTCCGCGCGGCCCTCGCGGCCTTCAGCCGGTATCTCAGCTCCCACAATGAGGGTATCAGTTTGTCCTTGGCTAGTGGACTAGCCTTGGGTCTCACCTTTTTCTTGGGAGCGGAGATTTTGCTGACAGCCACCGCGCGGACCATACAGGAACTGGCTATGATTTGCGGCGTTTTCCTTCTCCGGGCGGTGATGAGCGTCCTCATCCATTGGGAAACGGGCCATCAGGCCGAAGGGAGCAGGGCCCATTGAAGGAAGTAACGGTTTACACCGATGGCGCGTGCGCGGGCAATCCAGGACCTGGCGGATGGGGCGCCGTCCTTTTGTATGACGGCCATATGAAAGAACTGTCCGGCTATGAAGAGTGGACGACTAACCAACGCATGGAGCTCACGGCCGCCATCGGCGCCCTCAAGGCCCTCAATCAAAGGTGCCGGGTGACCTTGTACTCGGACAGCGCCTATTTGATTAACGCCTTCCGGCAGAATTGGTTTCGCCAATGGTTGGCCAATGGTTGGCGCACCACCCGGGGTAACAAGCCGGTGGAAAACAGGGACCTTTGGGAGCAGCTCCTGGCTCTCGACAAGATGCATCAGATCAAGTGGATCAAAGTGAAAGGTCACAGCGATAATAAATGGAATAATCGCTGTGACCAGTTGGCCCGGGAAGCTATCCAGCAGCACGCCCCTTAGCCGTCATGGCGAGGGGCCAGCCGCAAGTGAACGGCCAAAGGCCGGTAGAGAGCGTTGACGATGGCCGTGTAGGTGGGGATGAGAATGGCCTGGGTCAAGATGCGCAAGGGCAGATTGACCAGAATAGGAATGCCAAAGGCGTGATAGAGAACCCAGGGCATGACGATGATGCTAAGGACGATCTGGGTTACCCCGATGGTGGTGAAGATTTCATAAAAGCTAGGCCTAGTGTTGTGGCGCAGGATTAGTCCCGGAATGACTCCCGTCAAAGTGGCGATAACCGTGATTTGGGGAACGAAGGCGCTGCCCATAGGATTAATCGCAAACCCCAACAGGTCCGACGCCAGCCCCACCATTCCGCCCCAGAATGGTCCCAGCAAGATGCCGGCTAGAATGACGGGCACAGGGCCGAAACCTAAGCGCAGGGCGCCTATTCCTCCCAAAGGAATCATGATGCTAAACAGACGAGTAGCGAGGATGTTCAAAGCGACGAGAAAAGAACCATAAACCATCTTTCTCGATTGGGACAAAAAAATCACCTCACTTTATTTGGCAGATGCTCCACATTTCGAAAGTGAGGTGTAAGCAACCCCGATTTTCTAGATGTGGCAGCGGACGCGGTGGCAAGCCGCAGGCCCGCGGGCCTTTCGTTTAGGGGCAACTTCCCATCCCCTAACACTTAACGCTTGACACCTACTCTGCCGTTAATCGAATTATAGAAGAAAACTGGCGGGCGAACAAGGTAATATCTTGCTATTTCCTAGGATAGATCAGGGAAACCGTTCCTTTCCTCCTCTTCTTAGGGAGGAGCTGGGGGCAATATGCGGAAGTAGCTAGGGTAGAACGCACAGAATTGGAGTGGAGTCCATGTACTTGAAAGCCATTGTCTGTGATGTCCTTTTCCGAGAGGTCTGCCAATATGCAGCCCTCAGCGATCATGTCGTCGAATTGACCTTTCTCCCCCAGGGACTCCATCGGGAGCCGGACTTGCTGCGCAAGACGGTCCAAGAGGAGATCGACAAGACCGAGGATCGCCACGGGCAGATCGAGGAGAGCAATCAAGTTCTCCGCAAGATCGAGTACGACGCCATCCTTTTGGGGTATTGCCTGTGCAGCAACGGCATCGTCGGACTCTCGAGCCGCAAGGTCCCGTTGATTGTACCCCGGGGTCACGATTGCATCACCTTGCTTCTTGGCTCACGGGAGAAATACCAGGAGTATTTCAACACCCACCGGGGGATTTATTGGTACAGCGCCGGCTGGATCGAAAGGACGGTCCCTCCTGGCAAGGGCCGTTATGAACAGATCTATCAAACCTACGTGGAGAGATACGGCCGGGAAAATGCTGATTACTTGATGGACATGGAGCAGAATTGGTTCAAGGAGTACTCATGGGCCACCTACATCGACTGGGGACTGCCCAAGAGCGACGAGTACCGGCGGTTCACCCAGGAGGCGGCCGCGTTCTTAGGCTGGAACTACGATGAGCTCAAAGGCGATCCCAGATTGATCCGGGATCTGTTAAACGGGGAGTGGGACGAGGAGGATTTCCTGAAAGTAGCCCCCGGCGAGGTTGTCAGCCCCTCCTACGATGATTACATCATCTGTTCCCAGTGCCATCGGGCAAGCTCAGGTCTGTAGGATGAGCCTTTTCAGCTCTCCCGGGGTGAATCGGTAGACACTGCTGCAAAACCGGCAGGTGACCTCCGTGTCTTGTTGGGCGGCGAGCATGTCTTCCAGTTCTTCCCGGCCCATGGCGATCAGGATTTGCTCGAGACGCTCCCGGGAACAGGTGCAATGGAAACGAACGGGCATCTGCTCCAAGACCCGCAAGTTTAGATCCCCTAGGGTCATATGGAGGATCTCTTCGGGCTTCATGCCGCTGTCGATCATTCGGGTGAAGGGGGGCATGTTGGCGAATCGCTCCGTCAACAGATCGGCTAGTTCTTCCCTTGCCCCCGGCATTAGTTGGATGATCATCCCTCCGGCCGCTCTGACGGAGCCGTCCCGTTCCACCAGAACGCCCAGGACCACTGCCGAGGGAACCTGTTCCGAGGCGAGGAAGTAGTAGGCGAAATCCTCCCCCAGCTCTCCGGAAACTAGGGGAACGGTGCCCCTGTAGGGCTCCTTCAGCCCCAGATCTTTGATCACAACCAATTGGCCCTTGCCCACGGCTCGGGCCACATCTATTTTCCCTTGGGCGTTCGGGGGCAGGTGGACCAGGGGGTTTTCAATGTAGCCCCGCACTCCGCCTCGGGCATCGGCATCGGCCATGATGCGGCCTGCAGGCCCATCGCCTAGGACCTGGATGAAGACCTTCTCCTCTCCTTTGAGCATGGCCCCCATCATCACCGCGGCAGTCATGGTTCGGCCCAAGGCGGCAGTGGCCGCAGGGAGGGTTCCGTGCCGTCGTTGAGCCTCGCTGACGGTCTGGGTTGCCAGGACGGCAAAACCCCGGATCTCGTCATCTCCGGCCATTACGCGGAGCAAATAGTCGCCAGTCTGCGAGTCGGTCATGACTCTTCCTCCTCAATGGTGGTGTTACCATTCTACCAAAGGGAAGCCCATTGATACAACTCAAGGAGTGCCATTAATTGTCAATGGCCTGGTCCGATCGGCCCCTGGCAAGATGGGCTGCCGCCTCTTTCGTGACCAGGACTGACAAGGCCCCAGGGAGGAGTCTTGCTTCCAAAGGCGTGGATGGAACCAGCTCCCCGTCGAGGATTTTCATGGTCGGCGTGGGGAGGGTGATCCTCACCCACTGGGTTTGATAGACCCTTACTGCGGGGTGGCCAAGGTGGCCGCCCCAGTATACTTTCGGCAGGTTGAGGAGGATCTCCGGCTTGGTCATGCGCTCAACCAAGACCACCTCGAAGAGGCCGTCGGCCAGGTGGGCAGTCGGGGCCAGGTGCATGCCGCCGGCGATGTAAGGAGAGTTCATCACGAACACTCCCACCACTTCCTCCTGTAAAGTGAGCCCGTCCATTTCAATCTTGACTGAGTAGGGTTGGTGTTCCAGGATCGTCTTCAAGGCGGCGATGAGGAAGGCGGGCGGGCCCTTGATAAAGCTATCTCTGTTTCGCTCAACGTTTTCGATGACTTGACAGGCGATGCCAACGGCCCCCGCTCCTCCCAGGAAGCGGCTTGCCTCCTGGAGCAAGTCCATCCTGGCCCTTTGACCTTCTTTGAGCAGGGCAACGGCTCCGGAAAGCTCCAAGGGAATGCCAAGCCCCCGGGCCAGATCGTTTCCCGTGCCCATGGGGATGATGGCCAGTGTCCCATCGGTCCCCGCAAGTCCGTTGAGGACTTCGGCCACCGTGCCATCGCCGCCGGCGGCGGCAATGATCGGTGTGCCCGCCTCCGCCGCCCTGCGGGCAAGGACCGTCGCTTCGTCAGGATAGCTGGTGCACTCGAGGCAGTAGGGAATATCCATCCGCTGCAGGAGCTCTTCCAGCAGGGCCAGCCTCCTCCCTGCACCGCCCCGGCCCGCGGTGGGGTTTACGATAAGGTGGACTTTCACTTTCTTATCCTCCTGGTCAATTCTCCTCGATTCTTCGGTATGGGCGGGCCGGGCTCCTGCTGTAGATCTTTGCTCGGCGTAGTGGTATAATTAACCCGACTTTGGTGGAAATTGAGCGTGCAGTCCTGGGACTCCACGCCGTTTTCCGCGACAATGGGAGGGAGACAAATGGGCAGGCTGGTACGAGTTCTGATCGTGTCCTTAGCCGTGGCTCTGCTCCTATCCGGAGTTGGTTGGGGAAAAGGAAGATTGGTGGTGGGAGTGCCGGCTGATGTGGACGGTCTCGATCCCCATCGCACCGTGGCGGCAGCTACCTTTCAAGTCGTCTGCAACATCTACGACACGTTGGTGGAGGTTACCCCTGACGGTCGACTAGTCCCGGGACTGGCGGCCAGTTGGGAGATCAGCTCTGATGGACTCCAGTATACATTCACCTTGCGTCCGGGAATCAAAGTGCACACAGGGCGGGACCTCCAAGCGGCCGATGTGGCCGGCAGCTTCCAGCGGATCTTGAATCCAGACACAAACCACCCCCGGGCGGCGGATTATCGGGTGATCGATTCCATTGCGACCCCCGATGTGGAGACGGTCATCTTTCATTTGAAGGAAAAAACCCCTGCGTTCTTGTCTAACCTAGCCATGGGCTGGGCGGCGGTGGTGCCTCCGGAGGCCGTCGCGCAGGCCAAATTCCGCCCCATCGGCACTGGCCCCTTCACTTTAGCCGATTGGGTGCCGGACAGTCACCTGGTCCTGCGGCGCTTCCCCGACTATTTCCGTCCGGGGGAGCCCCTATTGGACGAAGTTGTTTTTCGGGTGATTCCCGAACCTGCGGTGGGCATCATCAACCTCAAAACCGGGGCGGTGGATGTCCTCAGTTGGCTGGCCCCGCAGGATGTGGCGGGCGTCAAAGCCGATCCCAGGCTGAAAGTAGTGGAAAGCCCCATGAACGGGATTTACTTGCTGGCCCTAAACAATGCCCGGCCGCCCCTTGACGATCGGCGGGTGCGGCAGGCCATCAATTTGGCCATTGACAAAGGAGCCATCGTCGATGGCGTTCATTGGGGTCAAGGTCAGGTCATCGGCAGCCACATGCCGCCTGTTAGTCCCTTTTACGCGGATCTGACGGCCATGTATCCCTACGATCCGGACAAGGCGCGGCGGCTCCTGGCCGAGGCCGGTTATGAGCAGGGGCTTGAATTGACCATTACCCTGCCCCAGCCTTATGATTTTCACATCCGCAACGGCGAGATCATCGCCCAGCAGCTGGAACGGGTGGGCATTCGCGTTCGCCTGGAAGTGATGGAATGGGGCAACTGGTTGGACCGGGTGTATTTTGGCCGCGATTACCAGGCGGCCACCATCGGTCATACAGGCCGGCTCGATCCCGATCCGTTCTTGAATCGCTACGCATCCGACAGCCGGGAGAACTACATGAATTACCAAAACCCGGAGTATGATGAGTTGGTGAAGCTGGGGGCGTCCACCCTCGATATGGATGAGCGCTTAAGGATCTACCGTCGTCTTCAGGAGATGCTGGCGGAGGATGCGGTGGCCGTTTACTTGATGTCGCCTCATCTAGCCGTTGGGATGCAAGCTAACGTCTCGGGGTGGCAAATCTACCCCATTGATATCCTGAACCTTCGCCGGGTTTGCAAGGAAGAATAGAGACCAAAAGGAAGGTCGTGCACATGCGTGCCTATTTGCTCCGCAAGGCAGTGGGCATGGTGGTGACCGTCCTTTTGGTCTCCACCATTAGTTTTGTTTTCCTCCAGGTGATTCCCGGGGACCCGGCCCAGGTGATCCTGGGCACAGAGGCTTCTCCCGAAGCCCTCCAGGACCTGAGGAGGCAGCTGGGACTAGATCGGCCCCTTGGCCTTCGCTACTGGACATGGCTCAGGGGGCTTCTGCGGGGCGACCTAGGCGAGTCCCTTCGCTATCAGCGGCCTGTGGTCGAGCTTTTGTGGGAGCGGCTGCCGGTAACCTTAGTCTTGGCTGCCGCCGCAGTAACCTTGGCCCTGACGGTGGCGCTGCCTATGGCTTTGCTGGCTGCCCGCCACGCAGGCACTCCCGTGGACCTGCTGATAGTCTTGGCCAGTCAGCTGGGGCTTGCCTTGCCGCCTTTTTGGATTGGTCTGCTCCTCATCATTTTATTCTCCTTGCAGCTCCGTTGGCTTCCCCCCGGGGGCTACGTCTTGCCGGGCGGCGGGAACCCGCTGGGCTACCTTGTCTTGCCGACCGTTGCCCTCAGCCTGCCCTTAGGGGCTCACCTGATTTGGCTCTTGCGGCAAAGCATCCTCGAAGTAATCGAGCGGGACTTCATCCGCACCGCCCGGGCCAAAGGTCTGCCGGAAAACCTAGTTTATTATCGTCATGCTCTAAGAAACGCCCTCATCCCGGCCATGACCGTCCTTGGGATCCATATGGGTGCGCTCCTCGGCGGGAGCATCATCATCGAGCAGATCTTTTCTTTGCCGGGACTGGGGCGGCTCGTTCTGTTTGCCGTCTACAACCGGGATTGGCCCTTGCTGCAGGGCGGTGTAGTCTTCATCGCGACTGCGGTAGTCCTAATCAATTTCGTCACCGATTTGATCTACGGGTCCTTGGACCCGAGGATATCAGTCACCGACACCTAGGGAGGCTGGCAACACATGCGGGATCGCAACTATCCCCTCCTGATTGGCGGGAATATCGTCCTCCTGATTACCCTTGGCGCCCTGTTTGGGGGGTACTTGCTATCCCACCACCCTGCCCAGGGAGATCTGTCGGCGAGGCTCGAGGGTCCAAGTCCCGCCCATCCCCTGGGTACCGATCATTTCGGGCGGGACATCCTCAGCCGCACTTGGCAGGGCAGCCGAATAGCGCTGTCGGTGGCGGGAGGATCGGTCGTCTTAGGATTGCTTGGCGGCCTGGCCGTCGGTTCCATTGCCGGCCTTTGGAAAGGATGGGGCGGTGAACTGCTCATGCGTCTCATGGATGCCTTGCTGGCTTTTCCCGGGATCCTCCTCGCCATGGCCTTGGCGGCCGTCCTCGGTCCTGGCCAGTCGACGGTCATCCTTGCCCTGGGCTTGGGGAACATCCCGATTTTTGCCAGGCTGGCCAGGGCCGCGGTGTTGGTCGTGGAAAAGGAGCAATTTGTCCTTGCCGCCCGGGTATTGGGGGCAGGGACCCTCCACATCTGGTGGCGACACATCCTGCCCAACGGCCTTCCCTCCCTCCTGGCCCAGGCCAGCCTCAGCTTTGCCACCGCCATCATCGTTGAGGCCGGGCTTAGTTTCCTCGGACTTGGCACCCAGCCTCCCTTGGCTAGTTGGGGGAGGATGCTCAGCGAAGCGCGGGACTACATGGGGGTTTCGCCTTGGATGGCGCTCTTTCCTGGCCTCGCCTTGGCCATCACCGTCTTGGGGTTTAATCTGTTGGGCGAGGGAATCCGCCGAGCCCTCAATCCTCGCCGGAGGTGAACCCTTCAGGAGGCGGGGGAATAATCTAGAGGGATAGGGGAGGAATTCTCGAACTAAGTAGCGGCAGGAATTCCGAGGGCGGGGATCGGCCTTGAAGGTGGATTACAGAGAGCTCCTGCAAGAACTGTGGCACCTCGTTGGCTACAACGGGTTTGTGAGCACCTGCTTGGAGCTGAAGGAGGGCATGCTCTTTTACGAGCGGGATTTGCTCCTGGCAGCGTATGCCAGCGGGCTGGAGACCATCATCGTCTCGGCTTTGTATTGGGCCTGCCTGGATTCGGTGGATGCCTTGGAAGAGACAGCTTCCTGCGCCGAACGGCTTCTGGGGGATATGCCTGGGCGGCTGCTGCGCCGCGATAGTCCCATCGATGTGCAGGCTTTGGTGGAGAGTTTCCTGGCGACCAACGGCTGGGTGCTCGTTGAGCGTTTGCCCATCTACATCGGCACCTTCGTTCACTATGGCCGGGGTGATTACAATCTTGATGACAACCCCGACCACACCTTGAGACAAGTCCAATTGGCCCTCAATCGAGGGAAGGACGATCTGGCCCGCGAGCTTTTCGGGGCCCTTGGGGCGACGGTCTTGCGGGGGGAGCGGATTCGGCCCTGTTGGTGTAAAATGGCCCATCCAAGGCTGTCCATCTGGCTGAAGGGGCTGGATAACATGGTCAATGCCCTCAAAGCCACCACCCAGTTGTCCTTTCCTTTCGAGGACATTGACCAGGAACGCCGGCGTAAACATAACAACTCCATCGTCATCGATCTGGAAGCCTTCCGCAACTTGCGCCGTCCTGGAGGCTTCATGGTCATCGGTCAAGACAACCTCCCTCCCCAAGACGAAGTGGATAAAATCATGGCGGATTACTTTTTTGGGGAGAAATGCCGTCTCCCCTGGGGGGCCCTCAAAGGAATTCGCAAGCATAAACGCCAACTGACTCCTTTGCTTCTTGCCATCTTGGAAAATGAGCTGCTCCGGGAGCGGGAAATCCAGCAGCAAGCCTGCGGTCCCGTGCTCCTTGCCATCCACCTTTCGGGGAGGCTCCGGCTAAAGGCCGCCGTCGATCCTTTGATAACCATTTTGACTGAGTGCACCGCCCCAGGCGTCCATCTTGTCCAGACAATCTTTGCTTTGGAGCGGATGGTGGATCTGGCTTCAGGGAGGCTAGTCGACCTGGCCAGGGAGCGTTCTTCCCTTCTTCTTGACTTGGCCCTGGCGGACATCTTGGAGCATGCCAGCCCTTGCGAACGGGTCTATGAAGCCCTGGCGACTATTTGGAACCGAAATAACCCCTCGCAGCAACAAGGCTTTCTCATCGGCGCCCTGATCAATTACGGGGATCCCCGGGCCCTTTCCCTCCTCGAGGAAGCCCGGAAGGGCGGCGATCTTGAGCTTTGTCGGGAGCTCAACCGTGCCATCGCCAAGCTGCGGACTACTAACCCTTAGGGAAGGGGGAGGGATCGGTGGAAAGGAATTATCGCCTTCTATGGGAGCGGGGTGAGCTTGCCAGACGCCGGGAGCAAGCTTTCAGGCATCTTGAGCATTGTCGACTTTGTGGACAAGGGTGCGGCGTCAATCGTCTAGGGGGGGAAGTTGGGATCTGCCGCAGTGATGCCAGACTCCTCGTCTCCAGCTGCGGACCCCATTTTGGGGAAGAACCTCCCCTCGTGGGACGGAGGGGCTCGGGGACGGTCTTTTTTGCCCGGTGCAACTTGCGGTGCGTGTTCTGTCAGAACTGGGATATTAGCCACCAAGATAGGGGGTTCGAGACCACACCGGAGGAACTTGCAGGGATGACGCTGGCTCTGCAAGAACGGGGATGTCACAACATCAACCTGGTGAGTCCCAGCCACTACGTGCCCCAGATCCTCGCCGCCCTAGAGATAGCCTGTGGGGAGGGGCTGAAGGTGCCCCTTGTCTACAATTGTGGGGGTTATGAGTCCTTAACGGCCTTAGGACTATTAGACGGCATCATCGACATTTACATGCCCCAATGACCCAGAGATATCCTGGGAGCTCTCCCGCGCCCGGGACTACCCCCAGGTAGTCAAGGCCGCCCTGCGGGAGATGCATCGCCAAGTGGGCGACCTACAGATAGATGAGCGAGGGTTGGCCGTGAGAGGCCTCCTGGTCCGCCATCTGGTCCTCCCGGAGGATCTGGCGGGAACGAAAGAGCTGATGGAGTTAATCAGCCGGGAGATCTCTCCCCACACCTGCGTGAACATTATGGCCCAGTATCGCCCTGCTTACCAGGCCAGCCGCTACCCGAGGATCAACCGGCCCATCACCAGGGAAGAGTATCGGGCCGCTGTGGAAGCTGCCCGGCAGGCAGGTCTATATCGCTTTGCATGACTGATGCATTTAGCTACAATTGGACAAATACGTTTGTAAAAGACGGTCCCCTGGTGTATACTGATACCATCTGATTCCCACTGGAGGTGGACTTGGTGAAAGAGAAAGTCAAGGAGGTCCTCGATAGTCTGCGGCCTCACCTGCAAGCGGACGGCGGCGATGTGGAGCTGGTCGATGTCCAGGACGATGGTGTGGTCAAAGTGAGGCTCAAAGGAGCCTGCGCCGGCTGTCCCATGTCCCAGATGACCCTTAAGAATGGCATCGAGAGGATTTTGAAAGAGAAGGTTCCTGGGGTTAGCTCTGTCCAGTCTGTATAATCATAGCCACTATGGGGGAGGAAGGCCAAGATTAAGCGCTGCCTCCCTTTTCCATGCCCGCGGTGATCAATCGATCGACTTCCTCGAAAAGGGCGAGAAAATCCGAAGAATTCCGGTCCATTGCCAATAGTTGCTCGAATTTTCGTCTTGCCTCGTCGGGATCGTAATGGGGCTTTGACCGCTGGGAAAGCTCCACCGCCATGATTCCAACTCCTTGTCTGCAAGAGTGCTGTTACTATAAAATACCACGCCTTCCGATAAATTCCTTCGTGAAGGAGTTTTTTCTTTGGAATTTCGTGACGGAGGCCTTCATCCAGGATGAGTCGTAATTGGCGATGCCGGCGAGGAATCCTTGGATTTGCGTCGAAGTAGCTATGGATAATATTTGGCCGGAGGGCTCATGGTGGTAGAACGCAAAGAAAAGGAGATGATGGCACGTGCGGAAAGATAGTGTGGTAGTCATGGTGTTAATCTTAGGTCTACTTGCCAGTATCGGGACCGCGGCTCCTAAGCCTATTCGGATTGGACTGCAGGGCCCGATCACCGGTCCTTGGGCCTATGAAGGGGAAATGGCGGTCAACTCGGTTCAAATCGTGGCTGATCAAATCAACGAGGCGGGTGGAGTCTTAGGTAGACCAATTGAGATTGTCATCGGGGATGATCAGGGCAGTCCGCGGCAGGGAGCTTTGGTTGCCCAGCGGATGGTCAGCGAAGGAGTGGTCGCCGTCATCAGCAGCTACGGCTCGTCGGTGACGGAGCCTTCGGCGGCCATTTATGAGGAAGCAGAGCTGTTGAACATCGCCTACGGGGCCACCGCGGAGCGACTTACCGAACGGGGGTTGAAGTTCTTTTTCCGGACGTGTTTCCGGGATGATCGCCAAGGGCAATTCTTCGCTTCGCTGGTCGATCATGTCCTGAAGGTAAAACGAGTGGCCATCATCCATGATAATACGACGTTCGCCAAAGGATTAGCCGAAGCGGCCAAACGCTTCTTGGAGGAATCGCCGACAGCGGAATTGGTATTCTACGACGCCATTACACCGGGGGAGAAAGATTTCAGTCCGATTTTGACCAGGATGCGAACGACAGCTCCGGAAGTAATTTATTTTACCGGCTATTATCCTGAGGCAGGACTCATCCTTTACCAGGCGCGCAATCTCGGCATTGATGCCCTCTTCGTAGGAGGGAATGCGGCCATCAATGACGAATTCGTAAACATTGCCGGCCTGGATGTCGCTCAAGGCAGCATCGTCACCCAGGAGCCTTTGCCGACGGATTTGCCGTACCCGGAAGCGAGGGACTTCCTTACCGAATACATCGAGCGCCACGGGGAGGCGCCGAGCACCCCTTGGCCTGTTTATGCTGCTGATGCCCTGAAGGTGATCGCAGCAGCTATCCAGGCGACGGGTTCCACGGACTCAAGGGTTCTGGGCGATTATCTGCGGGAAGGTTTGCAGGACCTGCCTGGAATCACCGGTCCGATTTCCTTTGATCCCAGCGGGGACCGGGCCGGAGCAATTTACCGGGCCTACGTCGTCGACGACCTAGGTCAACTAGTACCCTACTAAGCAGCAGCGGAGGGAAGGGGGAATGAACCCCCTTCCCTGTTGGTGAGGAGTGGAGGTTTGTTGGAGTTATTCCTAGAACAGTTGGTGAACGGGCTTACTGTAGGCTCTGTGTATTCCCTGGTGGCTTTAGGCTACACCATGGTGTATGGGGTCATGCGGCTAATTAACTTTGCCCATGGCGAGCTCTTCATGCTCGGTTCGTACCTCGGGTTCACCCTGCTGGTATCGACTAGCATCGGGAAGTTGGGGGTGGTCTGGGGACTAGTCGTCGTTGTCCTCATGGCTGCAGGGGCGATGGCTGTGCTTGGCATCCTCATCGAACGGGCAGCTTATGCTCCCTTGCGAAGGTCGGGCAGGCTGGCGCCTGTTGTCTCCGCCCTTGGCGTTTCTATTTTCTTGCAGAACGCGGCGATGCTCATTTGGGGCTCTCGCTATCGGGCTTATCCCGTTTGGGCAGCGTTAGATCGCCGCTGGCAGATTGGCGGCGTGCATATCACCTTGATGCAAGGGATCATCTTAGGCGTTTCGATTATCTTGATGCTTCTCCTCTATTGCATGATCCAGCGGACAACCCTCGGGGCGGCCATCAGAGCTACGGCTATCGACCAAGAGACGGCCCGCCTGATGGGGATTGACGTCAATGCTATCATCCGCTTCATATTCATCATCGGTCCCGCGTTGGGAGCGGTGGCGGGAGTAATGGTCGGTCTTTACTATCGTCAGCTCCATTTCACCATGGGCTGGACCTACTCCCTGAAAGCATTCACCGCGGCTATTATGGGGGGGATCGGCAACATACCTGGGGCCATGGTTGGAGGGATGCTCCTGGGCATCCTGGAGATGCTGGGTGCAGGCTACATATCGGCTGCGTGGAAGGATGTTTTTGTCTTTATCATCCTGATTGCCCTGCTAATCCTCCGTCCTACCGGTTTGCTCGGGGAAAGGGTGGCTGAGAAGGTATGACGGCGGGAAAGGGGGGATTAGCGATGGAAATGGTATCTGAAGCCAAGGAACTGCCGCGGCGGAGATTGATCTATGGGGTCTTATACCTCCTGTTATTGATCTTTCCCTTCAAAGCAGGGCCCTACTGGACTGATGTTGCCACCTTTTTCGGCATTTACGTTCTCTTGGGGCTAAGCCTAAATATCATCGTCGGCGAGGTCGGCCTGTTCAACATGGGCCATGCGGCTTTCTACGCCTTGGGGGCCTATACTACCGGCATTCTCAATACTGTCTGGGGGATACCCACCATTTGGCTGCTGCCGGTAAGCGGTCTAGTCGCCGGCGGTTTCGGTTATATCCTCACCAGGCCCATCATTCACTTGCGGGGCGACTATCTGCTCATCGTCACCATTGGGCTGAATGAGATTCTACGCATTACCTTGATCAACGATCCCTGGGGCCTGACGGGGGGCCCGAATGGAGTGCTGGGCATTAAGCGGATGAGGCTGGGAAGCTTAGTCATCAACCGTCCCATCCACTTCTACTTCCTCGTCCTCATCGTCACCACCCTGGTGGTGGTCGTCCTGCTGCGCTTGCAGCGCTCCCGGATAGGTCGTGCTTGGAACTATATTCGGGAAGATGAAGTGGCTGCTGAGGCGATGGGAATAGATGTGCGCAGCATGAAGCTGCTGGCCTTCGTACTGGGGGCGGCACTGGCGGGAATTGCCGGTTCCATCTACGCCACCAAAATGATGATCATCTCCCCTGAGAGCTTCACCTTCTGGGAATCGATTGTATTGTTTACCATCGTGATTTTGGGGGGCATGGGGTCCATCCCCGGCGTCATTGTCGGCAGTGCCGTCATGATGGTTCTGCCGGAGCTGCTCCGGGACTTCATGCAGTACAGGATGCTTTTCTTCGGAGCCGCCATGGTCGTGATGATGGTCTTTCGACCCCAAGGGCTGTGGCCGAGCAAGCGCTGGCAGCTTGAGATGGGACGAGAAACGGAGGAGTAAAGGTCATTGGAACAACCCCTCTTGCAAGTAATTGGCGTTCGCAAGGCCTTTGGAGGGCTCCTTGCGGTAAATGATGTTGATTTTTGGGTGCCCGAGGGTCAAATAGCTAGTCTGATCGGCCCTAACGGTGCGGGCAAGACGACGGTCTTCAACCTCATCACCGGCATCGAATCGCCCGATGCGGGGAAGATCATGTTCGCCGGACGGGACATTACCGGCTGTCCGCCCCATGTGATCACCCGCGCGGGGATTGCCCGGACATTCCAAACCTTGAGGCTGTTTCCCAATTTGACTTGCCTGGAAAACGTCATGGCCGGTCAGCATGTCCGCACCAAAGCGGGATTGTTTAGTTCAGTCCTTCGCACTTCTCGGCAGCAGGAAGAGGAACGGCGAATTTACGAGGCAGCTCGCCGCTGCTTGGATAAGGTGGGCCTGTGGCATCTTAGGGCGGAACTGGCCAAGAATCTATCCTATGGGGATCAGCGCCTCTTGGAGATCGCTCGCGCTTTGGCCACCGAGCCTAGTCTCCTCATCCTAGATGAACCTGCCAGCGGGTTGAACAACGTGGAAACTGCCCGCCTCATGGATCTCATCCGCCAGATTCGGGACGAAGGGATTACCATTTTATTGATCGAACATGATATGGATGTTGTGATGGGCATTTCGGAATGGATCACGGTGCTGGACAACGGCCGGAAGATCGGCCAAGGCACCCCGGAAGATATCCAGGAGAACGAAGAAGTAATAGTCGCCTACCTAGGCAAGGAAGAGGAAGATTTCAGTTGGAACTCCTGCAATTAGAAGAAATATGTGTTTCCTACGGCCGGATTGAAGTGCTGCGGCAAGTCTCCCTCCAAGTCAATGAGGGTGAAATTGTAGCCCTGCTGGGAGCAAATGGTGCCGGGAAGACAACGACCCTGCGGGCCATTTCCGGCCTGGTCAAACCGCGACAAGGGGATATTCTATTTGACGGGTCGTCCATCCTTGCCCTGCCGGCCCACCGGATCGTCGGGCAGGGAATAGCCCAATGCCCCGAGGGGCGGAAGGTGTTTCCCACCCTGACGGTGGAAGAAAACCTCCGGCTAGGCGCCTATCTTCACCGTAACGACAAGGAGTGGGTTGAGGAAGGTCAGGAAAAGGTCTGGGAGCTGTTTCCCCGTTTGCATGAAAGACGTTTTCAGCTCGCAGGCACCCTGTCGGGAGGGGAGCAGCAGATGCTGGCCATCGGCAGAGCCCTCATGGCCAGACCCCGGCTTCTCCTCTTAGACGAACCTTCCTTGGGACTTGCGCCCCTCCTCGTCCAGGAGATATTCCGCACCATCAAGGCGATCAATGCCCAGGGCGTGGCTATTCTTCTCGTTGAACAAAATGCCCGTCTCGCCCTTAAAATTGCCCATCGGGCCTATGTCTTGGCTACAGGTCAGGTGGTCGTATCGGGGGAGGCAGCTGATCTGGCAAACGACGAGAAGCTCCGAAAAGCCTATCTGGGCGCCGCCCCTGCCCAATCTTAAGCCCATCAGTGCCGCGGGCCGACGGTCCGCGGTTTTTTTGTGTCGAACACCCGACGGGACGGGCGATACTTGGGGCCGATGACTACAAGTAGTATGGCGGCCGAATCTAACAATAGTATCTAGCCGATCGGTCGGGCTTAAGGAGAATGCCCGCCCGGGAGGTACTCGTGGTGCTGCTGGCCTGCATATTCTTCCCGGAGCTGGTCACCTACCTTCCTCGGACAGTGTTGGGACGATAGCTGGCGGCCTTGGAACAAGAATACATCAGGAGGGAATTGATGGTGACTGAACACGAGATGGGGGCCGTCGGCTTTGCTGCCGGCATGCACATCATGGAACCGGGCGGGATGAATCAAATGCACGTCCATGAGAAGCAGCAGGAGGCCATGTACTTCTATTCCGGCCGCGGCATCGCTCGGGTGGGCGATGAGGAATTCGAAATCGTGCCTGAGAGTTTCCTCCTTGCCCCGGCGGGGGTACCGCACCAAATCTGCAATATAGGCGATGAGCCCCTGAAGTTCGTTTGGATCTATTGTCCTCCGCTCCCGGAACACTACAGCCAAGAAACATACCATCAAGGTGCATCGGAGCAGGTGAAATAGTGGGGCGGCGATGGTCGATCGCGTTGGTCCACGGGATCCCCGCGGTCATCAGTACCATGGATGAACTAGCGCGGGAGATATGTCCTGGTGTAGAAGTCTTCAACATGCTCCACGAAGGACTGTTTCTTGAGCTCTCACGAGGACAAGTTAACCCGTCGCTAGTCAGGCGGTTCTGCAGCCTGATTGTCGAAGCAGAAGCTTCAGGGGCGTGCCTTGTCCTTGTTACCGGGTCTACCTTTTCCCCCTTCGTGGACGTTGCTCGCAAGCTGGTCTCCATTCCGGTCATCAAGATTGACGAGGCCATGGCTGAGGAAGCCGTCAAAGTGGGCAGCACCATCGGGCTAGTTGCAACGGAGGAGGCAACGGTGAGGCCGAGCTCTGACCTGATTCTCCGCAAGGCCGGCGAACAGCAGAAGCAGATCGAGATTATCGTGGCCACAATTCCTGAGGCGAGGCGATTCCTAAGGTTAGGTCAGGTGGCCAAGCACGATGAGCTGATCTTGCAACAAGTGCGTTCTTTAGCGACTCGGGTCGACAGCATCGTTCTTGCCCAGGCATCAATGGCTTCGGCCCTAGCTGAGGCGAAGAAGGCAGCTTCCGTCCCCGTCTGGGCCAGTCCGGAATTAGCCCTGCGACAGGTTCGGCAAACCTTAGTCGATGCCGGCTGGCAAGGCGATGCTTCTGAAGACTAAGAAAGGGGAGATGCCACGCATCTCCCCCCTCAATTAGGCCGGAGTTATCCCCCGAGATAGTTCTTCTTCACTTCCTCATTGTTCTGCAGCATGGTTGCCGTACCCGAGAGGGTGATCTCCCCGTTGACGAGGACATAGCCCTTTTGGGAGATCCGAAGGGCCATCCGGGCATTCTGCTCCGCGAGGAGGACGGTGATGCCCTCCTGCTTGTTGATCTGCTGGATGGCCTCGAAGACCCTTTCCACGAGCAATGGGGCAAGGCCTAAGGAAGGCTCGTCGAGCAGCAACAGCCGCGGCTTGGCCATGAGGGCTCGGGCGATGGCGAGCATCTGCTGTTGACCGCCGCTCAAGGTCCCGCCGGCCTGGTGCATTCTCTCCTTGAGGATGGGGAAAAGAGCAAACGCCTTTTCCAAGTTCTGGTCCATTTCGGCTTTAGTGTAGCCCTGGGGATAAGCACCCATCTCCAGGTTCTCCAGGACGGTCATCTCCGGAAATATCTTGCGCCCCTCAGGCACACAGGAGATTCCCTGTCTGACTATCTGCGCGGGGGACATATCGTTTAGGACTTGGCCCATGAATTCAATGGCGCCCCTCTGAACAGGCACGAGTTTCGTTATGGCCCGCATCATGGTCGTCTTCCCCGCACCGTTGGCACCGAGGAGACAAACAATTTCCTTTTCCTGGACTTCCAACGATACCCCTTTCAAGGCACGGATGTTACCGTAAGAGACATCGATATCCCGAACTACCAGCACGACGAAGACATCCCCTCTCTAGCAGGCATAGATATCACTCACCGGACTTGTCAAGCTCCGATGCTAGCTCTCTGCCTAGGTAAGCTTCGATGACCTCATGGTTATCCTTGATCTTTTCCGGTGGACCTTCAGCGATTTTCTCCCCGTAATTGAGGACGGTAATCTTTTCGGCGACGCTCATGACGAGCATCATCCGGTGTTCAACGAGGCAGATGGTGATCCCCAGTTCCTGGATGCGCCGGAGGAGCTTCTCCAGGCTGTTAATCTCATCGGCGCTCAGACCTGCCGCCGGCTCATCGAGAAAGACGATCTTGGGACTTGCCGCTAAGGCCCGAGCGATTTCCAATACCCGCCGCTGTCCATAGGGCAGGCTGACCGCAGGCATGGCCGCCCTATCCGCCAGGTCCACAAATCTTAAGATCTCCATCGCCCGTTCATACATCTTCGCCTCCTCCAAGCTGCCTTCCGTAGTTGGGAAGATGGCGCCGAACAGGCCGACCTTGGCGTGGATGTACTGGGCGGCGAGGATGTGGTCAATGACGGACATGGTGGGGAAAAGCCTTAAGTTTTGAAAGGTGCGGGCCATGCCTCTCCTTACCCGGTGATAAGAAGGGAGATTGGTAATATCTTCCCCGTCGAAGATGATTCGCCCCGCGCTCGCCGGATAAATGCCGGTGATGACGTTAATCAAAGTGGTTTTGCCGGAGCCGTTTGGTCCGATGATGGCCCGAATCTCGCCCTCCGCCACGGACAAGTCCAAGTTGGTCAAGGCTTGGACGCCGTTGAAGTTCTTGCTTACTCCGGATACCTCAAGGATGGTGCCCAAGTTATTTCTCCCTCCTCAAGATCCCCCAATTGTCAAACATTGACTTCCCTTGCTCCTTGCGCCGGCTCGGCCGCGGCTAGGCGTTTGGCTCGCAGACGGGTTAGGATCCCCATCAGACCATAGGGCTCATAAACGATGATCACGATGATCGCCGCCGCGTACATGACCAGGTACCACTGCTTCATGAAGCGCAAGAGCTCCATCAAGATAGTCAGGGCCGTGGCACCCAGCAGGGCGCCCGGGACAGTTCCGATGCCGCCAAAGACGAGCATGCTGACGAAACTGAAGGAATAGGCCTGGGTGTAGAGTTCCGGGCTGATGTACTGCTGAAAACTAGCATACAAAGTGCCCGCCACCGCTGAATAGGCCCCACACCAGATGAAAGCGAACACCTTGAGAAAGGTCGAATTCATGCCGATGGCCTCCGCGGCCAATTCATCATCTCGCACAGCCTTCAAGGCCCTGCCGAACCTGGACCGTTCGATGCGGATAGCAAGGAGGTACAGGAGTATCGACAGGATGAGGGCGAGATAATAGAAGACCCGATTGTCGGTGAACTGAAGGCCGAGAAGGGACGGGCGCGGGATGTTTTGGATCCCAAAAACCCCGCCGGTAAATGAACTCCAGTTCATCAGGACGCTCCTCGTTATCTCCCCGAAGCCAATGGTAATGATGGCTAGATAGTACCGTTTCAGGCGCAGGGTGGGAAAGCCCAGAAATAGACTGAAGATGCCAACGACGACGATGGACAGCAGCGCAGCGGCCCACCAGTTCCATCCGTACTTAGTTGCCGCCAGACTGAATGCATAGCTGCCGATCCCTAAGAAACCCGCGGTACCAAGGTGGAGCTGCCCGGCAAAGCCGAAGATGAAATTAAGGCCCATCACAGCAATTCCGTTTATCACCGCGAGGCACAGGACAAAAAAGGGATACTGGCTTCTGACGAAGATGGGGGCGATGATCAGCAGGAAGAAAATAAAGATTGATACCGTCCGTTCCAGCTCTCGTTTTCTTGCCTCGGTCATAAGCTCTCACCCGCCTTCTTGCCCAGGATGCCCTGGGGACGTACCAGTAAGAAGAAAATGAGGATCAAAAACACAATGGCATCCTTGTAGCGGGATGATAAAAAGCCGGCAACGAAGATTTCGATGGTCCCCAGCAAGATGCCGCCGACGGTGGCTCCGATGATGCTGCCAAACCCGCCGATGACGCAAGAAGCAAATCCTTTCTGACCTACCATCGACAAATCAACGGAGACCATGAACAACGGAGCAAGCAGTATTCCCGCGATCCCAGCCAGAATGGAGCTGTTGGCGAAGGTGATGGCAATGGTTCGGCCGGTGTCAATGCCCATCAGCGTGGCCGCTTCCCTGTCCTGAGCCACTGCTCGCATGGTCTTGCCCAGGGTGGTCCGGCGGAAAAAGAGCCATTGCAGGATGAGCAATACCCCTGTGATGACGATGACGAACAAGTTCTGTTTGAGAATGCTTACCTCCCCGAAATGGATGACGTCCTGACCAAATGGGCCCTGGGTGGTGACGGGATAGGGACCCCAGATGATGATATACATGTTCGATAAAAGGATGCCAAGGGCCAGGGTGCTGAGCATCACGGCTCGGGGGTGGGCGTCCTTCAGAGGACTGTAGACGACCCGTTCCGCTCCCATTCCAAAGACGCTCATGGCCGCGGCAACGCCCAACAGGGACAGGCCAAGACCGAAGCCCAACTTATTGGACAAAGTAGCCGCGTACAAGAAGGCCGCCATAGTGACGAAATCCCCTTGGGCAAGGTTGACGATTCCGACGGCATTCCAGATGAAGGTATACCCCAGGGCGACCAAGCTGTAGATGCAGCCCATGGCCAAGCCGTTGATTAGTTGTTGGACTAGAACGGCGACATTCATGTGTCGATGGCGCTAGGAGCCTCCGCCCCTAAGGGCAGGATGGCGCCGTCCCTCCTCTCCCAAAACGATGATTTGGCCAACTAGGGCCAGTGAAGAGTGGTGCCGGGCTGCCCACCCGGCACCACTCTCGGTCAATCAAACTCGACGTTTTCGTTGACGACTCTGTCGATGACCACCGGCTTGTTGTCCTGGATCTGGATGACGAACAGCTCATGCAGGGCTTGACCGTTCTTAGCCACATTGTAGGTCAGGCCGTGGCTGCCTTTGACGTTCCGCAATGTCCGCAGGGCATCCCGTACCGCGGTCTTCTCCACGGTACCCGCCTTTTCCGCGGCCATCTTGTAGAGATTGACTGCATCATAGGCAAGGGATACGAAGAAGTTCTGCGGAACGGAGCCAAAGCGCTCCTGGTAGTCGCTGACCAGTTTCTCCACCGCCGGATCCTTCAAGTTGGCGCTGAAGGTAACGACGCCGACTAGACCTTCCGCGGCTTCGCCCGCGATTTGCAGGAAGCTTTCCTGACCTGCAGTGCCGGAACCGAAGAGCTTGACGCCCGGCAGGAGCTGACGGGCCTGCCGGCACATCAAGGCCAGCTCAACGTCGAAAGCCCACCCGACCAGGGCTTCGGCCCCCGCGCTCTTAATATTGAGCATCTGGCCGGTGAAGTCCCGATCGCCTGTGTTGAAGGCCTCAATAGCTACAGGCTTCAGTCCCTTGGCGGCCAGCGCCTGGGTGATGGTTTCAGCGCCGCCGACGCCAAACTGGTCGGTGCTGTGGAGGATGGCCACTTTCGAGAGTCCCAGATTATCGACAATGTAGTTGACGACACAGATTGCCGCCAGCTCATCGTGCTCCCGAACCCTAACGAGCCAGGGATTGCCCAGCTGGGTGATCCTTTCGGCGCTTCCCAGGGGGAACATGATCACCTCTTCCTTGGCCACCAAGGGTTCGGCCGCCAGCACAGCGGTGCTTTGGGTATCACCGATGATGACATCTACCTTGTGCTGGTAGATGAGCTTCTGGGCGGCCGTTACCGCGGGAGTGGCTGCCCCTTGGGAGTCCTCCCAAACGAGCTCCAGCTTGTGACCGAGGATGCCGCCTTCTTTGTTGATCTGTTCGATGGCGAGCAAGGCTCCATTCGTGGTGGCATCGCCGTTGGGGGCGCTGCCGCCGGTAAAGGGAGCGAGGATGCCAAACTTGATCACTTTGTCGGCAGCTAGTCCCACCGCGCTAATGGCCAACACAATCAGCAAGCCAATGACCACAATACGATACCTACGCATGGGCACAGTCACCTCCTGGAATTATGTCCGTGCTCCGAGACAGAAAAAAGCGGCCAGCGATCACCTCCTCCAAGCGCGATAGATAGCCCAATGGTCCGGAGTTTGCAGGAGCGCAATCCCCGGGTCTAGCCTATGGGCTGACGGATGTCTACCAAGTGTGATGCAATTGCTTTAAATCAGTATTTCGGCTCCGAACGATGAAAACCCTCTATTTGTGTGAAAAATCACCTGATGGATGTTGTAGTGGGGAAAAGGGCGGCCCCAAGGGCCAGCCCCTATTCCATCGTTCCGATGATAAAAGCCGAGGAGGAGATGATATCGCCCAAACCTACAGTCAAGACTGGCTTGGGTACGATTTTGGTGGGAATGAACACTAGATCGTAGGGTCCGTAGGAGGCGATTCCCTCGGTCAGGAACCCTTGATCCGCTTCTAAGTGGGCGGCGAGGGCTTGCAGTCGGGAAAGGCCCCGGGGACTGAGGTCGACGCCGAGCCCTTCTTTGATGTCCGCCTTGTCATCGATTCTACCCGTCAGGGAGCGGGCGGCGGCCAAGGTGGCTGCCAGGAGCAGCCCGGCGCGAGTTTGCTTGGGAGGAACAAACCCCTTTTGCTGCAGGCACAGGTAATACCCCAGATCGTGGAGGTGGATCCTGTTGAGCTTAGTATGCTCCATTAAGGCCACAAGTCCCGCCAGAACTGCCTGGATAGTATCCTGGGCCTCGATATCTTCTGCCAGGGAAGCTCGTCCGATATTCCTCAGCAGCGCGCATAGCTCGACTTCGTTTAGCCCCAGGCTGTCCACATGGGGAAGGATGAGGTCCACGATTCCTTGTCTGATTTTGGGACTGGCGATGGAGGCAAACTCGTAGTGCTGCTTGAGATGGGGGGCAGCCTCCTTCAGCTGGCCCAGGTAATCGGCCACCGGCAGGAGGCATTCCCGGTAGGTCGAGCCGTCAGGATAGTTCTCCGACAGGATGTGAAAGCCGGAGATGACAAAATGGCTAAAATCAGCGGCCCGGTCCAGCAGCCCCCGCTTGAAGTCTTCCCTCACCTGGAGGCGGTTGTTGATGGGATTCCAGGCGGCGATGTAGCGATTGGCCCGGGGCGTCGTCAGCTCGAGGCCGGGGATCTTGACCTTCAGGTCCGTCGGGTACTCGAAGATCCAGTGGACCGCATAGACTCCCTCGCCCTCATAGGCCTTCCTCGGGGGCTTTAGGACGAACTTGCCGTCTTCTTCCACAAGCACGAACAAGTTCGGTTTGTCGATGAAGAGTTCTGCTTGTTCTTTGGTCAGGGGATTGGCATAGACTAAGATCTTGGCAAAACCTAATGGAGCCAAGTAGTTGGCCATATTGCCCGATGTGCCTCCGATGCGCAGCCGATCATAACCGAATTTATCCATGGTCCAGTTGAAGGTCTCTTCGGACCGGATCATGAGCTGGAGAGCCTTCCCCTTTTGCATCGAATCCAACAAGCCGATGACTAGATCCGCGGGGGAGTTGATCTCAAGGGGCACCTGGCCTAGACTTTCGAGGACCTCCTGGCGGAGGGCATCGTCCTCTGCTAGGATCCTGGCCAATTCGTCGGGCCGAACGGCTTTCAGTCCATCGATGGTGGCATGAAACCCGAGTACTACTCCGGGGACCTGGTCGATTTTTGCTAGATTTTCAGGGAGGGAACGCTCATATAACCCATTCCAACTGTCAACAAGCTCCAACATCAAAACCCCCTTGCACCTTCTTAGGTTACCCGGAAATATTCGTTTCCCGCGGAGGCCTTTCCTTCCAAATCGAGGAGTTATCGGCTTTGTGTCGAAACCAGTAGGAGATGCATAGGAGGGAACAGGGAATCGGCAAGATAAGCGAGAAACTGGGGCTTTGTCGATCCCTGGTACGAAGTTCCAGGCAGCCTCGGTCTCGGCTGCTAGGGACGCTCTTCGCCCCTATCCTAAGAAGGGGCGGGAGGGGGAAAGACGGATGATGGAGTGACGGACCTTGCAGGAATACAGGGTCATAGCTGAGAGGTGCCAAGCCAGCATCATCGTGCGCCGGTCGGAGTTCATTGCCCAGGCCGCCCCGGTCGAAGACGAGGAAGAAGCCTGGCAGTTCGTGGAGGAGATCCGGGAACGCCATCGGGAGGCGACCCATAACGTCTATGCCTGGCGAGTCGGTCTTGCCGATGAGCTGATCCGCAGCAGCGATGATGGGGAGCCGGCCGGAACTGCCGGACGGCCAGTCTTAGAGGTTATCCAGCGGGAAGCCCTGCATAATGTGGTGGTGGTCGTCACCCGCTATTTTGGCGGCATCTTGCTGGGAGCGGGGGGACTGGTGCGGGCCTACAGCAAGGCGGCAACAGAAGTGTTGCGGGTGGCCCCCAAAGCTCTTTGCCAGCCCCGGCAAAGGCTTCGGATTCGCCTAGACTATGGCGCATTGGGCAAACTGCAAAATGAGATCATCCAAATTGGAGGGGCCATCGAGGAGGCCGATTACGGAGCTGTAGTCGTTTTGGATGTCCTGCTCCCCCTTACCGCGGTGGATTTCATCAGTCAAACGGCCCTCGATCTGACCAGGGGCGAGGCCCGCATTGAGCAGTTGGGGATCGAATATGTAATGGTCACAGGGGTGGATGAAAAAAAGTGACAAATTTATTGATGGAAGGGACCTATCGTGGGTTCAAGCTGGATCCTTTTCAGCTGGAAGCCATTGAACACATCGAGGCCGGGCTTTCCGTCTTGGTCTCCGCCCCGACAGGCGTAGGCAAGACTCTAATTGCCGACTACTTAATTGAAAAAACATACCGAGAAGGCAAACAAGTGGTTTACACCGCACCCATCAAGGCCCTCAGCAACCAGAAATTCAAAGAGTTTAAGCGTCTCTTGGGGGAGGATCAGGTGGGCATTCTAACCGGTGATGTCGTCATCAACCAGGATGCTCCGGTGATGATCATGACGACGGAGATCTTTCGCAACCTCCTCCATCTGGATCCGGGCCGCCTTGCCCACGTGGCCTATGTGATTTTCGATGAGATCCATTACATCGACGATCCTGAGCGGGGCAGCGTTTGGGAGGAAAGCTTGATCTTCATGCCTTCCACCATGCGCTTTCTCGGCCTTAGCGCCACCATCCCCAATGTGGATGAACTGGCCGCCTGGATAGGCCAGATCCACCAACAGGAAATCAAGATCGTTCGCCACCATCAGCGGGCCGTACCCCTGGAGCACAGGCTGTTTGAAATAAACAGGGGTCTTTGCACCCGCAAGCAGCTCCTCGCCTACTACCGGCGGCAGAAGGCCAAAGGAGCTAAGTTCGAGTCGACCACCCATCTCGATCTATTAGATTACATCGGTCCCGGCTACCTGCCCTGCCTGTTCTTCATGTTCAGCAGACGCAAGTGTGAACAGGCGGCGAGGGAGTTGGGTCAGAGCCAAGACTTCCTCGACTACCGGGAGAAGATGGACATCCGCAAGGTGGTCGACGAGGTGACGATGCGCTATCCTCCTGGTGTTCGGGGTCGGGGGAAGGAGCTCCTCGACCTTTGGCAAAAGGGGATCGCCTTTCACCATGCGGGGCTCTTGCCGGTGGTCAAGGATGTGGTGGAAGAGCTTTTTGAACGGCGCCTGTTAAAGATCATCTACTGCACCGAAACCTTTGCCGTGGGCCTGAACTTCCCTTGCCGAACCGTTTGTTTCGAATCGCTGACAAAATGGGATGGGGAGGTCTTCCGGCCCTTGGCCAATCGGGAGTATTTCCAGATGGCGGGCCGCGCGGGGAGGCGGGGGATTGACGAGGAAGGCTTCGTCTTTTCCCTGATCGACCTCAAATACTTTCAACCCGAGGAGCTGCCCTCCCTCCGGGAGGAGGATGTGGAGCCCCTCCGCAGCCGTTTTGCCCTATCCTACAACAGTGTCCTCAACCTTGTCCGCAAGTACGATGAGGAAGAAATCAACCGCATTTTGCAGCAGAACTTCGCCAGCTTCCAAAACCAGCTCGAACGCCGTCGGGCCGAGGACCGGGTGGAGGCCATCAAGGTCAGGTGGGCCAAAGAAAGATACTGTGCGGCCCGGGGACGCCCGGAGTGTCCTGTGGGCGACCGTCAGCTGGCCAGGAAGCTGGAAGACCTGCAAAAGGCGATGGGAAGCTTGGGGAAGAAGAGGCGGGATCGCCGGCAGCGAGCCTTGCTCAGGCGGGACATCGCCCGACTGGAAAAGCGCCTCGCCGGGTCCCGCAAGAAATGTTCGCCGAAGCAAGTTGAGCATTGTCGCAAGTGGAACAAACAATGGCTCCGGGACCAAAGGGAGCTCGAGGTGCTGCTCGAGCAGCTTGACCAAATGGAGGCTCCAGAGCGCTATCGGTTGGAGTTTGCCGCCAAGAAGGCTCTCCTGCAGGAGCTCGACTACCTGAGGGGCGATGAGTTCACTGCCAGGGGCGAGTTTGCCTCCCGCATCCAGGTCCAGGAGCTCTTGGTAACTGAGCTTTTCTTCGCCGGCATCTTCCACGAATACACCATTGATGAGATTAACGGCCTGGTTGCCGGCATTGATTATGAGCCGCGGCGGGGAGAATTCCGGCGTCCCCAGCGGGCGGTGAACCTGGCTCCAGTCACGAAACTGGTGCGCTACCTTCAGGATTTGGAGACGAACTTCACGGGAGGCACCAGCGTCCGCTTCCACGACCATCCCGTCCTCTTGGCCTACAATTGGAGCAGAGGGGTCCCCTTCGGGGAGCTCCTTGAAGGGTCGGGCATCGATGAGGGCGATTTGGTCTATAGTCTGCGGCGGGGGATCGATGTCCTGCGACAAATAAGAAGTGCGGCCGCGGAAGATCGGATTTTGAGCGCTAAGCTCCAAGCTTGCATTGAGCGGATGGACAGGGATGAGGTAGCCATCGTCTTGTAGTAGGGGAGGAACATCCCCGAAAACAGCTAATACTTCCATTAACCCGGCGGACAGCCTATGCCCGATGAAGGTGGTGCATATGCGGCGTCCGCTCCTTTGGGTCTTAGCTTGTTACAGCCTCGGCTGCCTTTTCGGCTGGCTTCTCCCTTCCTTGGGCAGGCATCTTCTTTATCCCCTCATCCTGGTCACCCTTTATTACCTTTTCGCCGCCCACCGGCGGCCTTGGGCCCGGTGGCTGGCAGCCTTACTGCTAGTTGCCTTGGGACTCCTCCGGACAAGCGCAGCCCTGGAAGGGCCGCGCCAGTTGGCCGCCTTCCATTCCCGGGAGGAGACAACCTTGCGGGGCCGAGTGGCTACTTCCCCCATCTTCGCCGAGGATCGGGTGCGCTTTGCCTTCGCGGTTGAGGAGCTCCTCCAAAACGGGATTCGCTTTCGGGGCCGGGGCCTGGTCCAGGTGACGATGGAGGTTGCCACCGAGGGGAAGATACCTGCTTACGGCGATGAACTGTTGCTGTTGGCACCTTTGCGATCGCCTAGGACGGCTGGCAACCCGGGCGAGTTTTGCTACGCTTCGCATTTGCTCCGTCGAGGCATAGGCGGAGTGGCCTATGTCCAGGAAGGGGATTATGCGGTCCTAGCTGAGGGTGGAGGCAATGTCCTCGTTCGGCGGGCCATGGCCACCCGGGACCGCTTCATCTCCCTTTGGCGGGAAGTTATGCCCCCGACCCAGGCCGAAGTCCTGATCGCCATGGCGACGGGTCAGCGAGGGGACCTTCCGTCCGACATCGAGCTGGATTTCACCAGGACGGGCCTGGGCCATTTGCTGGCCGTCTCCGGGGTTCATGTGGGCCTGGTTGGAGCTTTTGTCCTGCTTCTTGGGCGTCTCTTTCGTCTGCCCCAGACCGTAGGGCAGGTGCTCACGGCAATTGCCATCTTCTTTTACGTCCTAGCCATCGGACCGCGGGCCTCGGCCTGGCGAGCGCTTCTAATGGCCGTCGGCGCCATCGGGGGCCTCCTCCTTCACCGGCGGGCCGATGGCTTGAATCTGTGGGCTTTGGCAGCCTTGGTCCTGTTGTTGATCAACCCCCTGCAGTGGGGTGAGGTCGGTTTTCAACTATCCTTCGCGGCAACTTGGGCCCTCATCTGCTTGACTTCACCAATCAGGGCTTTTCTGCCTGGGGTTTTGGCCGCCTCCGCGGCCGCCTGGCTTGGGACCTGGCCCTTGATGGCCTATCATTTTCAACAGCTGGCCTTGGCAGGGCTCCTGGCCAATCCCCTAGCCATACCTTTGGCCGGGGTGATTCTGGGCTTGGGGCTCTTGTTGGGCCTTGTGGGGCAAGTTTGGTCCCCCGCGGCCGCGCCCCTCAGCTGGTGTTTAGTCAAGCTGATGGACCTTTTTCTGTGGCTCGCCCGCATCTTCGCTAGGCTCCCCCTTTACTTTGAACCTGCCCAACCGCCTGCCGTGCTCGTCGCCGGTTATTATCTCCTCCTCCTTTGGCTGTGGCAGCAGGAACGCAGGCTGCTGCCCCACAACATCGGCAACGCCCCCATCCGCCGCCGACAGCTCGCCGCCGTCCTGTTGATCTTGACCCTCTTCGTTTGGGCGCGGGTGGTCGATCTTTATCGGCGAGATTTGGTGGTCACCTTCCTCGATGTGGGGCAGGGCGATGCAGCCTTGCTCGAGTTTCCCGGGCGAGTCAGGGTGCTCATCGATGGGGGAGGTCGCCCCGAGCATCTTGCGGGCGACTTCGATGTGGGCCGGGACGTGCTCCTACCCTATTTCCGGCGCAGGGGCATCAAGTCCTTGGATCTGGTGATTTGCACCCATCCCCATGAGGATCATTTCCAAGGACTGATCGCCGTGTTGGAGGCGATGCCTGTCAGCTTGGTGGTTGATAACGGGGAAGTTGGCCCGACTGCTGCGTATGAGCGGTATCACCTGCTGGCGCGGCGGGGAGACTACCTGACCGGCAGGGCGGGGGTGCACCTCAAGCCGGGGATCAGCATCCTCCATCCGCCGGCGGTTCATCTTGCGGGAACGACTTCCGATGTCAACAACAATTCCATCGTTTGTCGCGTCCAATTCGGACAGGTAAGCTTTTTGTTCACCGGCGATCTGGACTTTGAAGGGCAGGAGTACCTGCTGAAGGGGGGGAGCACATTAGCTGCCGATGTGTTGAAATATCCCCATCATGGAAGCCGGCTGGCCTTCAACCCTTCTTTCTTAGCGGCAGTCAGTCCCCAGGTATGCGTCATCTCCGTCGGACCAAACCCTTTTGGCCAGCCTGCACCTGCCGTCTTGTCCTTCTTGGCCGGGGCGGGTGTGGCAACCTACCGCACGGATTTGGATGGGGCGGTGCGGGTGATTGCCGATGGCAGGTCCCTCCGGGTCATTCCCACCCGCAGGAATCTACTCTTCAGGGGAGAAAGATTTTAGGGGAGGCGAATGGATTGGGCTATGAACAGGTGCAGCAGGATCTCGAGGCAGGGACCTTTCCCCCTGTGTGCCTGCTCGATGGACCAGAAGCTTATCTCCGACGAAAAGCCCTGAAGGCCATCGTTGAGGGCCTGCTCAGGCCTGAAGAGCGGGAGTGGGGCAGCATTCCCATTGAGGGGCGGGGGGCCTCAGCCCACTCGATCACCGCCGCTTTGGCGACGGTGCCCTTTGGAGCTCGTTATGGGGTCGTCATGGTGCTGGGGATCGAAGAAATGGACGATGGGGAGCAGGAAGCCCTGGCCCGTTCCTTGCCTGAACTGCCCCCTGGGTACTTGGTGCTCACCGCCGCCAAGCTCGATCGGGGGAGGAAACTCTACAAGGCGGTAGCCAAGTGGGGCAAGGTTTATCGATTCGATCATCTAACGGGACTTGGCCTCAAGCGCTGGGTGGAGACAAGGGCAACTCAGCTGGGCCTCAAACTCCCCCCAGGGGCGATCCGGGAGCTGATGGGGATCGAAGACCTTGGCTACCTAGATACCGAACTTGCCAAGATGGCCCTTTACCATCCGGGCGGCGCCCTCTCCCAGGAGGAATTCGATGAGCTCCTTTTTCCCAGGCAAGAGGAGGACGATAAGCGGATCTTTGCCTTTGTTGACGCGGTTGGCATGAAAAACACCGCCCAGGCCCTCAGCCATCTCGACGGGCTGTGGGGCCTGGGCTACGATTACGCCCGCATCTTCGGCATGTTGGCCCGTCAGATCCGGCTGCTGATCATGGCCGCCGGAGCCGGGGGTCGACCGGACGTGCTAGTTCGCCAGCACAAGCTAAACGCCTTTGTGGCCAAGAAGGTTTGCCAGCAGTCGGCGAACTTCTCGGCAATGGAACTGCGCCAAGCCATGGATCGGCTGCTTCGAACCGATCAGTTGTTGAAAACGGGCATGCCTCCCAGAGTGGCCCTGGAGGCTTTAGTGGTCAGTCTTACCAAATAAAAAAAACGCCCCGGATATCCGATGGCGTTTTTCTTTCTTTAGCCGGCGAGAGAGGCTAGGCGTTTGGACAGGCGCGACTTTCTCCGGGCAGCCTGATTCTTGTGGATGACGCCTTTGCTGGCAGCTCGATCGATTTGGCTGATTGCCTTGCGCAAAGACTGTTCGGCTTCTTCCCGGCTGCCGGCCTCAATAGCCTGAAGATACTTCCGGATAGCCGTCCGCATGGCCGACTTGACCTGCCGGTTTCTCAGGGTCCGTTTTTCGGTAACCCGAACCCGCTTAGCCGCGGAGCTGACTTTAGGCACTCGCTTCACCTCCCCGTTTAGGACGCCCCTATTTTACCATGCTCACGATCAAACTGCAACAGGGACCTTGCCGCTTGCTGTTGGTCTGTGATATTGTCAGGGTGTAACTGGTCTGTGAAAATATCAGTATGGAGAGCTTTATCATGACCCAAAAAGATGCTGAGAGACACCACATAGTCAAGAAGTGCCTGGAGGGTTCGCTAACCGTTAGTGAGGCGGCTGAGATG
>LSQX01102311.1_pt2 | contig 66010 bp, 58 predicted proteins | sample 654561 | NCBI WGS metagenome assembly LSQX01 (sample SAMN04489861, study PRJNA283612) | anaerobic digester metagenome | isolation source: 4 biogas reactors fed with cattle manure at either 37C or 55C with and... | place: Denmark: Kongens Lyngby | collected 2014
GACCGGATAATAGGCCCCAGGCGGGCAGACCGGATAATAGGCCCCAGGCGGGTAGGCCGGATAATAGGCCCCAGACGGGCAGGCCAGAGAGGACAGGTTTGCCTCAAGCTAAGGTGTCGGGTCAAGACAACCAGACAAGTAGAGTTAGAACTGCTGAAAACACAAAGAATAACCAGGCTGAAGTTCAAGACAAGGCAAACAGGGCTCGAAGCACCAAAGCCGCCGGCAAACAAAATCCGAAAAATCAACCGGTTGCTGCTTATAGAGGACAGCAGAGCAAGAAAGATTATAGCCGTCCACAGAAAAAGTCCAAACACAAACGAAAAAAGGTGGATATGGTTCTACCCAGTCCGGAACTGATATATGTGGATGATTTAATAACAGTTAGAGATTTAGCTGACAAACTCCATAAAAGTACAGCAGAAATTGTTAAAAAGTTGATGGAATTAGGAACTATGGCTTCTATTAATGAATCCATAGATTATGAGACGGCGGAGATAGTAGCCAGTCTATATGAGGTGCGCGTGGAACACAGTATCTCAGAAGAAGAAAAAATATTGGAAGAAATTGTTGATGAGGAAGAAAGTTTGCAGCTCAGGCCCCCGGTAGTAACCGTTATGGGCCATGTGGATCATGGTAAAACCTCTTTGTTGGATAGAATTCGTAAAGCAGATGTGGTTTCTGGTGAAGCGGGTGGAATTACCCAGCATATTGGAGCCTATCAGGTGAAAATTAACAACAATAGAATTACCTTTATCGATACCCCGGGACATGAAGCCTTTACCGCCATGAGAGCCAGGGGAGCTAACCTGACTGATATTGTAATACTAGTAGTTGCAGCCGATGATGGAGTTATGCCTCAAACAGTGGAAGCCATTAATCACATAAAAGCTGCTCAGGTGCCTTTTTTGGTGGCTATAAACAAAATGGACAAAGAGGATGCCAATCCGGAAAAAGTTATGCAACAGTTGACCGAATATCAGATTGTTCCCGAAGAGTGGGGCGGAGAGACCATATTCGTTCCAGTCTCAGCCAAAAGTGGGCAAGGAATAGATACTTTGCTGGAAATGATTCTGCTGGTTGCCGAAGTCAATGAAATTAAAGCCAATCAGGACCGGCTGGCGGAAGGTGTGGTTATAGAAGGGCAGTTGGATAAAGGCCGGGGGCCGGTAGGAACAGTTCTGGTCTTAAAGGGTACACTTAAGATAGGTGACACACTTATTTGTGGTAGTAATATCTGTCGGGTCAGGGCTATGACCGACCATAGGAGCCGGAGAGTTGAAGAAGCCTATCCCTCAATGCCGGTGGAGATAACTGGTTGGTCCGAAGTTCCCGAAGCTGGTGGGCGAGTGCAGGCCTGCGATGAAAAGGTAGCCAAGGAGATCATCAATCTGAGGCTGGGTGAGAAAAAGCTGGAGGAGCAAAAACAGAGCAGCCGGGTATCACTAGATGATTTCTTCAAGCAGATTCAGGAACATGAATTAAAAGAATTGAATCTCATTATTAAAGGCGATGTGCAAGGATCTATAGAAGCCTTGGCCCAATCATTACTGCGTTTGAGTACTGAAGAGGTGAAAGTGAATGTTATACATTCGGCAGTGGGCGCTATAAGCGAAACTGATGTTATGCTAGCATCCGCTTCCAATGCTATTATTATCGGGTTTAATGTAAGACCGGATAATAAGGCCAGGAAAAATGCAGAAGAAGAAAAGATCGATGTACTATTATATCGGGTAATATATGAAGCTATTGATGATGTTAAAAAAGCCATGGTCGGTCTCCTAGATCCTGAATATAAAGAGAAATATGTAGGCCGGGCAGAAGTTAGGGCCACCTTTAGGGTTCCCGGCGTAGGAGCTATTGCCGGAAGTTATGTCAGCGATGGAAAAATGCAGAGAAATGCTGAGATACGGGTCTTAAGAGATGGAGTAATAATTTACGAAGGTAAATTGTCTTCTCTCAAACGTTTTAAAGATGACGTGCGTGAGGTGCTGGAAAACTATGAATGCGGTATAGGGATTAAAGACTTCAATGATGTTAAAGAAGGAGATATTATTGAAGCTTATGTTTTGGAAGAGATACCCAGAGAATTGTAAAATGTAAGGCGTATTTAAACAATAATATTTGGGGGTGCTGGCTATGAGTAAACGGCGACAGGAAAAAATGTCAGAAGAGATTAAGCGGACAGTAGCACATATTTTCCAGGAAGGCATTAAGGATCCCCGCATAGATCAGGCTGCTATATCTTTGACCAGAGTCGATCTGAGTAACGACATGAGTCACGCTCGAATAAACATCAGCATGCTGGGTGATCAGGCTAAGCAGGAGGAAATGATGAATGCAGTAAAAACGGCTCGAGGGTATATTAGAACTGAACTAGCCCGGCGCTTAAAGGTGAAACATGCTCCTGAAATAGAATTCAGGTTGGACAAATCTATTGAGCATGGAATCAGGATATCTTCCATATTGGAAGAACTAAAAGATGAGCAAAAATCATAAAGGATAATCTTATGAATACACTGGAGAACATTGGCAAGAAGCTGCTATGCTTAGACGATTATGCAATAATAGGACATTCCATGCCAGATGGAGACAGTATAGGATCAATACTGGCGCTTTATCTGGCCCTTAGGAAAAAGGGTAAAAGAGTTACTATCATAATGCAAGATAGCTTATCATCTATCTATGACTATCTGCCAGCCATAGACGATTTTTACCGGCCGGAGGATATAGAAGAGATACCGGGTCATGTGATTTTTCTGGACTGTGCCAGCTTGGAGCGCATTGGAGAATCCTTGCTGCCCCGATTTCAGGTTAGAACAAATTTTATCAATATTGATCACCACCAGGACAATGATTTCTTTGGCCAGGATAATTATGTCGAACCTCTAGCTTCATCAACGGCAGAGATAGTATTCCGACTTCTGAAAAGTATGGAAATTGATATCGATGCTGACATAGCCAACTGTCTTTATGCTGGAATCATAATGGATACTGGCAGTTTTATGAACAGCAACACCAGTAGTACTACCATGAGGGCAGCAGCAGAATTGCTGGATCTGGGAGCTGATGTAAATCAGGCCAGGAATAATCTCTTGGAGTCTAAACCACTTAGTGAAGTTTTATTATTGAGCCTGGGGCTAAAAAACCTGGAATTTCATCAGGAAGGCCAAATAGCCTGTATGAAACTGCCTTACGAAGAGATTATAAATATTAATGCTCTGGATGTACATCCGGAGGGTACTATAAACTATCTGCGCTCAATTAAAGGAGTGAAGGTGGCTCTGCTTTTACGGGAGGTCAGCCCCGGCCTAATCAAAATAAGTTTCAGGTCCAAAGATAAGGTGGATGTGGCTGCCCTGGCCGCCAGCCTGGGCGGAGGCGGTCATAAAATGGCGGCCGGAGCTAAAAAAAACGGTAGCCTAGATGAAGTGAGCAGACTACTTTTTGATATGATCGAGGATGTGCTTTAATAAATTGGATGGCTTTTTAAATATCAACAAACCGGAAGAAATTAGCTCTTATGATGTTATCCGAAGTCTGAAGAGAGTAGTACCACGCAAAACCAAGCTGGGACATCTGGGTACCTTGGATCCATTGGCCACTGGAGTTTTACCAGTGGCTATAGGTCGGGCTACCAGGGTAATAGAGTATCTGGAAGATGAGAGAAAGGTCTATGTAGCTGAAATGGTGCTGGGAGCAGTCTCTGATACTGAAGACAGTAGCGGGAAGATCAGCTATACTGGTTGTTGTCAATATCAGCAGGACGGCTTACTGAATATACTGACTTCTCTGCAGGGACAGATAGAACAGATTCCTCCTATGTATTCGGCTCTTCATCATCAAGGAAAAAGGTTATACCAATTGGCCCGGCAGGGGGTTACAGTAGAAAGAGAGCCCCGTAGTGTAGAGATATATTCTCTGCAGCTCTTATCCCAAAACCTGGAAGAAAATCTCCCTCTCCTGACTATAGCAGTATCTTGTTCACGGGGAACTTATATCCGAAGTCTATGTCGGGATATTGGTGAGAAACTAGGCACCGGTGCTTATATGTCCAGATTAGTCCGCAAAGGCTCAGGTGTTTTTAAAATCGAGGATTCCACCACTTTGGAGAAAATAATGGATGAGCCGGATAGCATAGAGCGTATCTTGTATCCCCTGGACTATCCCCTACAGAATATACCAGCTCTTAAGCTCTACACAGCTGAACAGGATATGGATATAATTAATGGTAAATGCTTAGAGTGGGAAGAAGCCTTTAGTTCGGGAATGGCAAGAGTATACTCCAGTAAGGGCTTTTTACTGGCTTTAGCCCAGACCAAACAGCTTGGCGGAATGATCTTAATACAGCCCAAAAAGGTATTTATACCTGGCTAATTATACTTGGCAGATGCAAATATCGCTGACAAGGAGTATATTTGATGAAGATAATCAGAGAATTGGACAATTTTACGAAAACAGGTGCCCCAGTATACCTGGCCTTGGGCAACTTCGATGGAGTACACAAAGGTCATCAGCAATTGGTCAGTAAGCTGGTGGAAAAGGCCCGATCAAATGCCGGGACGGCAGCAGCATTTATATTTGAACCCCATCCCATCCAAGTCTTGAATCCAGTTCAAGCACCGGACCTGATCAATACAGCGGCTATTAAGGCTGAATTGTTGGAACAATTGGGGATTGATGTATTAATATATCATTCATTTAGCCCGGAGATTGCTCACTGTTCCCCCCGTCAGTTCGTCGAGGAATATTTGGTGAATAGATTAGGGGTAAAAGAGGTTTTCATAGGATTTAATTATTCTTTTGGTCATAAGGGCTTAGGAACACCAGAATTATTAGAAAGTTATGGGGCGGAATACGGCTTTTCAGTCAATATAATACCTCCAGTGCTAGTAGAGGGGATAACCGTATCCAGTACCTTCATAAGGAAAATGCTGAATGATGGAAATATACCAAAAGCCAAGACCCTGCTTGGTTATTATCCGATTGTAGAGGGAATTATAATCGAAGAAGAACACCGGGGAACTGCCATAGGATTTCCCACCGCTAATCTGCGAGTGGAAAAAGGCATTCAAAAGCCATCCAAGGGGGTATATGCAGCATTTGCTTCGATAAATGGAGATATTCATAAGGCGGTAGTAAATATTGGCACCAAGCCCACCTTTCATGAAGATTATCCAGTTTCAGTTGAGGCTCATTTGATAGATTTCAATCAAAAAATATACGGGCAAACCCTTAGGCTTTACTTTGTAGAAAAGATCCGCAATGAAATGAAATTCTCAGGAATTGATGAATTGGTGCAGCAGATTGCTCGGGACAAAGATGAAGCATACCAAATTTTGCTTAAGTCCAGGGATAGTTTTACAATTTGAACGTCGTATGCTAAAATTTACCTTGATTGTTGCAGGTAGCAGTCATTAAGCAGTTAGAGCGGCAGGATCATAATCCTGTAAAAAATATAGTTATTTATGAACCCTTGGCTAGGGTATACGATTTCACCGACGTATAGCTTGGTTAATGGCGATTATCAGAAGAGGAGGTGAGATTTTGGCACTGACAACGGAGAGAAAAGAAGAACTGATCAGAACCTATCAGGTTCATGAGAATGACACCGGATCCCCGGAGGTACAAATTGCGATATTGACTGAGAGAATCAATTATCTAAATGAGCATCTGAAGATTAATAAGAAGGATCATCATTCCCGTACCGGCTTGCTTAAAATGGTCGGTCAGAGACGGTCCCTATTAGATTATTTGAAGAAAAAAGATTTTGACAGATATCGTAATATAGTGACAAAACTTGGATTGCGCAGGTAAAGAGCGGATTTGCCGCTCTTTATATTTAAAAATGAAAGGAGGAAACCAAGATAGTTCATAAATATGAATTGGAAGTTGCTGGCAGACCTTTGATGATTGAAATAGGTCAAGTGGCCAAACAGGCCAACGGTGCTGCCATGGTTAGATATGGAGATACTGCAGTGCTGGTGACCGCCACTGCCTCCAAGAGTCCTCGGGAAGGCATTGATTTTTTCCCACTCACAGTTGACTACGAAGAGAAGCAATATGCAGCTGGGAAAATACCCGGTGGTTTTATTAAGCGGGAAGGAAGGGCTACTGAGTTAGCTACTCTTTCAGCCCGGCAGATAGATCGTCCCATCAGACCTTTGTTTCCAAAGGGCTTTAAAAATGATATCCATATTGTAGCCACAGTAATGTCAGTGGATAAAAACAATCCCCCTGATGTCACAGCGATTATCGGAGCTTCTGTAGCTTTAGGGGTTTCCAATATTCCCTTTGCCGGTCCGGTAGGAGCAGTGATTGTTGGTTTGGTGGATGGAGAACTGGTAATCAATCCTACGGTAGAACAATTGTCCAAATCTGATCTGCATTTAGCGGTAGCCGGTACGGCTGAGGCTATTATGATGGTTGAAGGCAGTGCCAATGAGATTCCTGAAGCAACCATGATTGACGCTATATTTTTCGCCCATGAAGCAATTAAGAAGATAGTAGCCTTTCAGGAGCCCATTATTAATGAGTTGGGATTATCTAAGTCTGAGGTCAAAACTGTAGAAATCAGTGAGGAAATTGACCAGGCAGTAAGAGAATATGCTCAGGCCTTGCTGGAAGAAGCCGTTCATAATCCGGATAAGATGTTGCGGGAAACCCAGATGGAAGAGGCCAGGGAAGAGATTCAAGAGCATTTTGCCGAGATATATCCAGACAATGGCAAGGATGTAGCCACTATAGTGGATAAGATGATGAAGGAAATCGTAAGACAGGCCATCCTGGAAAAAGGCGAAAGAGTGGATGGAAGAAACCTGGATGAAATTAGAGCTATTAGTTGTCAAGTTGGGTTTTTATCCCGTCCCCATGGATCAGGATTATTTACCCGAGGTCAAACTCAGGTTTTATCAGTAACTACGCTGGGTTCTGCCAGCGAAGAACAGCGCCTGGATGGACTGGGTATAGATTCAACCAAGAGGTATATCCACCATTATAATTTCCCGCCGTACAGTGTCGGCGAAACTCGCCCCATGAGGGGACCAGGTAGAAGAGAGATAGGTCATGGAGCCCTGGCCGAAAGGGCTTTGTTGGCAGTCCTGCCTCAGGAAGAAGATTTTCCTTACACCATTCGGGTGGTATCCGAAGTTCTGGAATCCAATGGATCCAGCTCTATGGGAAGTGTATGTGGAAGCACTCTGTCCCTGATGCATGCAGGTGTACCCATTAAAGCACCAGTTTCCGGTATTGCCATGGGATTGGTCAAAGGAGAAAACGGCTTTGCCATTTTAAGCGATATACAAGGTATTGAAGATGCCTTGGGGGATATGGACTTCAAACTGGCCGGAACCGAAAAAGGAGTAACCGCACTCCAGATGGATATTAAAATAACCGGAGTCAACAGAGAAATAGTATCAGCTGCCATGACTAAGGCCCGTGAAGGCAGAATGTTCATCATGAACAAAATGCTGGAGGTTATCGACCAGCCTAATGCAGAATTATCTCCTTATGCACCCCGCCTAACCAAAATGCAGATACATCCTGATCGTATTAGAGAAATAATTGGCCCGGGGGGCAAAACTATTCATAAGATAGTTGATGAAACCGGTTGTAAAATTGATATCGAAGATGATGGCAGCCTTTATATCATGTCCATGGATGAAGAAGGAGCCAAGAAGGCCAAGTTCTATATTGAATCCATAATTGCTGATGTAGAAGTTGGAAAGACCTATATGGGTACCGTTAAGAGAATAATGGACTTTGGCGCTTTTGTCGAGATTATTCCCGGAGTGCTGGGGACTGCGGGCAAAGAAGGATTGGTCCATATATCCCAGCTGGCCGAGGAGCGAGTAAACAAAGTCAGAGATGTGGTAGATATAGGTGATCAGATTCCGGTTAAAGTCACTGAAATCGACAAGCAAGGCCGGATCAACCTTTCTCGTAAAGCCGTTCTAGTGAATGCGGCAAAACAAAAATAATTTAAATAATATTATCCAAGTAAACCGAGCCGGCTCGGTTTATTTGTGTTTTCTGGGTTCTTTGCTCACCAAGCAAGAACAAAAGGAACCGTGTACAGCCATTGGGGGCGCCACCTGTGGTCGCCCGGCAATGACCAGCAAACAGTGGTTGTGAATTATTAGCCCAAAATTTAATAGCTGGCGGTCAAAGACCGCCCCTACCATCCCCCCCACGTTACTGCCGCACCCCGCGCTGGTGACCCATAATTTAATGCTGCGCAGCCTCTTCTTAACATTTAAAAATAAGCAGAATAGCCTGAAGAAAAAGGGAATATCTATAACAAGATGGGATGTTGAGGAGGTGGGTGAAGATAAAAAGATTTTTTCTTTTTCAAACTTGATAGTAGGACCATTATTCTATTGAGCTTATTTATCAGCCTGCCCCTGCTGGCCAGTGGACTGGATAAGCTGGATCGTTATTTATATGGGGTTAAGCCGGGAGTAAGCATCAATGGTGAAGAAGTGGGAGGACTGTTGCCAGAGGAGGTGGTGAGACTAGTAGAACAGCTGGCCATAAGGCACCAGAAAGTACCAAGTGAACCGGCACTGGATCAAAAGACTGGAGAAATAATACTGGAAATGAAGGGCTGCATTATTGATGTGGAGTACAACGTCCAGAAGATATTAGAGGCTACAGCCGGAGAAAAGCTGAAATTAAGGGTGATTCCAGTCTACCCTAAACATAGGGGGACTGAGATTGAAGAGATTAGGCATATTGTTGGATCCTATTCCACCTGGATCAGCGGCAGCGTTCAGCGGCAGAGCAATATCAATTTGGCAGTAAAAGCCATAAATAATACCCTTTTGTGGCCGGGAGAGGTTTTTTCTTTTAACGGAATTGTGGGGCCTAGAACTATGCTTCGGGGCTACCAAGCTGCGCCAATAATTATAATGGGCCATACCGCAATGGATTTCGGAGGAGGGGTATGCCAGGTGGCCAGTACTGTTTATAATGCTGCAACAGCAGCGGGTTTGGCAATTGTTGAAAGGCATCAGCACAGTAAACCTATTCATTATGTGCCGGAAGGAAAGGATGCCACGGTAAACTACGGTTACCTGGACTTAAAGTTTAGAAACAGCTTTAAAACACCTGTTATTGTTAAGGTTGGGGTAGCTGGAAATCAAGTATGGGTCAATATTCTGGGGAGGGTATAATGAGAATATATTGGGTAAATAGAAAAAGTCTCTGGATCATGTCCGGGTTAGTGTTGTTAACTGCTATTGTGGTTTTTGCTATAGGTTATTATAGGTTTAGCGGAGTAGAAGCCGCTAGCAATAAAGAAGCCATCTACCAGGGCAATACGGGGAAAAAAGTAGTGGCTATTTGTGTTAATGTGGATTGGGGAGAAGAGTACATTCCGGCTATGTTGGAGGAGTTTAAAAAAGGCCGGGCCCAGGCTACCTTTTTTGTAACTGGCAGCTGGGCTGAAAGGAATCCGGAACTACTTAAGCAAATGAGCGAGGCCGGACATAGCATTCAGAACCATGCCTATAAACACGTTCATTTCAGCAGCTTATCGGATGAAGAAGCCCAGGCTCAGATAAAAAAAGCCGAGGCAGTTATTAACAAAATAACCGGGAAAAAGACCAGGTTCTTTGCCCCGCCTTATGGGGAACAAAATGGGAGACTGGTAAAAGCAGTGGGGGCCATCGGTTATGAATTGATTTTATGGAGCGTTGATACCATTGATTGGCAAAGACCCAGTCCGGAAACCATAGTGAAAAGGGTTGGCAATAAGGTTCACAACGATGCCATTATCTTGATGCATCCTACCGATCCGACCCTTAAAGCACTGCCGGACTTGTTAAACAATTTGAACAGTGAAGGATATGGGATGATTACTATTGATTCCATATTGCTAAGAACGGATGGGGCATCCTGAAATGAGAGCTTCGGCTAAGTTACTAGCTATTATTGGCTGTCTTTTGTTCTTCCTGGGACATGGGGCATTAGCACAGGCCCGGCCCTACCATTCATCCTCTAATGTATGTCTGCTGGATGCTGATAGCGGTCAAATAATATATTCCCAGAAAGCTGGGGAAATCAGGCCGGTGGCCAGTACCACTAAAATCATGACTGCCATATTAAGCGTGGAATATGCGGAATTAGATGACAGGGTAGAAGTTAGCTCCCGGGCCGATCATACTCCTGAATATACCATCGGTTTAAAGGAAGGGCAAAAGCTCCCGGTATCAGAGTTGCTCAAAGCCGCCCTGGTGAAATCCTCCAATGATGCAGCGGTGGCGCTGGCTGAGCATGTGGCCGGCAATGAAAGGTTATTTTCCCATTTGATGTCCAAGAAAGCCTTTATCATTGGAGCCGTTAACACCCATTTTATCAATGCCTCCGGATTGCCGGCCGATGAGCATTGGAGTACCGCTTATGATCTGGCGGTAATGGGCCGTTACCTGCTACAAAAGAAATATATTAAGGATTTGGTAGCATCTAGGCAGGTAGAGTTTAAACACCCGGCTTATCAGCAGGAAATAACTCTTACTAATACCAACAGTCTTTTACAAAGCTATAATGGAGCTAACGGAATTAAAACAGGAACCACCAATGCTGCTGGCAAATGCTTGGTGGCATCAGCCAAAAGAGATAGTAGGCAGTTGATTGCTGTAGCTCTTAATTCCCATGATCGGAATGGTGATTGTAGCCGGCTATTGAATTATGGTTACGGGGAAGTAAGCCTGGAGAGAATAATAGATAAGAATATACCCTTTAAAGAGCTGAAAATAAGCCAGGGCCTTAGCGATTACGTGGAGATATATCCGGAAAAAGACCTGTTCATATGGTCCGGACGGGAAGAGAGACTGGTGCAGGTTGAAAAAATTGTAGAAATGGATTATTCTATTAGCGCCCCAGTAAAGGCTAATCAAGTCCTGGGGGTTTTGCATGTCTACGTTGATGATGAGTTATTTGCCAGTATAAAGCTGATTAGCAGGAAGGACATAGAAAAGAGCCAGCGATGGCTTATAAAACTAAAAGAAATGTTATACTAATTAAAGGCTTAAAAAGAATAATAAACTATGCTATTTTCGGGGGGATATAATGATTAGTTATTGGAGCCTGAGTAATGGAGCAAAACTGGTAGTAGAGGAGATACCCCATGTGCGTTCAGCCGCCATAGGTATATACATTGGAGTAGGGTCCCGGCATGAACCAGCTGGGATGAAAGGGGCCAGTCATTTTATAGAACACATGCTTTTTAAAGGAACCGAAGATTTGACCGCTCGGGACATTGCCGAGAGATTTGAGGGTATCGGAGGGCAGTTAAATGCTTTTACTTCAAAAGAGTACACCTGTGTTTACGCTCGCACTCTTGATGAGAATATTAACATGGCAGCTGAAATAATGTTTGATATGGTATTTAACTCCCGCTTTCACAGTCGCGATTTTGAGACTGAGAAAGGGGTAGTAGTAGAAGAAATCAATATGAATGAAGATGCACCGGATGATCTGATTCACGATCGTTTTGCCCGGCGCTTGTGGCTTGATCACCCCATGGGATCACCCATTTTGGGAACCCTGGAAACGGTCACCGGTTTTAACCGGGATGATGTTTATGGATTCTACCAGGCTAGCTATATTCCTTCGAATATGGTTATATCAGTAGCCGGCAATGTGCAAGCCTCAGCTATTAAGGATTTAATTGAAAAGCTGCTGAGTGAGCAAAGTGTTGCAGAGCTGGATTTTCCTTGCAGCAATCCCAATGAGTATACTGGTTTTTTGGATCTTATGGAAAAGGACACCGAACAGGTGCAAATCTGTGTTGGAGTACAAGGCTTATCCTATCATGATGATCAGCGTTATGCCATGAATGTTATGAACAGCATATTGGGTGGGGGAATGAGTTCAAGACTGTTTCAAAAACTTAGAGAAGAATTGGGATTGGCTTATTCCATTTATTCCTATCCTTCCAATTATTCTGATACCGGATCCTATTCCATATATATAGGGACTGGGCAGAATAAGATAGATCAGTGTTTTGAGGCCTTGCACCAGCAAATCCAAGCCCTGCTAAACCAAGGAATTAGCGAAGGGGAACTGGATAGAACCCGCAGTTTAATAAAATCCAGTATGTACTTGGGATTGGAAAGTGTCATGAATCGCATGAGTCGATTGGGTAAAGCCATTATTATGTATGATAAGATTATAAGTCCAGAAGAAGCTATTGAGCGGGTTATGCAGGTAGAGCCGGAACAAATCCAAGATCTGGCTATTAAACTGTTAGGAGATCAAGGAATTTCGGTAGCAGCCATCGGTCCGGCCGGAGTAATGCAAGAGGTGGAAAAGCAATACCAAATCCTTTGGGGATGATCAAGGAAAAGACCTGTTCTCCATGAACTTATCTTCTAATAATATAAGAGAGGAACTTTACATGAAAATAGCCATTAAGCGACTGCACTCATTTGACATGCCTCTGCCCCGTTATATGACTCCGGATTCTTCAGGGGTAGATCTTTATGCGGCCAACTCGGAAGATATAACTATCGCCAAGGGAGCTAGGGTTCTGGTAGCAACGGGTATTGCTATCTCTATTCCGGAAGGATATGAAGCCCAGATAAGACCACGCAGTGGTCTGGCCCTTAAACATGGTCTTACCCTGTTAAACACTCCTGGAACCATAGATGCTGATTATCGAGGAGAAATAAAGGTGATAGTTATAAATCTGGGGGACAAAGAGTATATTTTAGAAAGAGGAGAAAGAATAGCCCAGATGATATTCAGCCGGGTAGAACGAGCAGAACTGATAGAGGTTGAGAATCTTGATGACACTGCCCGAGGTGCAGGAGGATTTGGACATACCGGAGTGTAAAGGAGGATTGGGGTGCGGCTCAATGAACTGGTAGGCAAAGAAATGGTTAATATTTATGATGGCATGAGAATGGGGACGGTAGGGGATTCAGATATGGTTATTGATGAGGAATCAGGGCAGATAGTATCCATCATATTGCCTAACAAAGGAAATGCCTTTAATTTCTGGACTGATCGTCAAAAACTAGTAATTCCCTGGGAGGCGGTAAAGAAAATTGGACGGGAAGTTATCGTGGTAGACCTGGATAGTACTCATATGAGGCTAAAAAACAATTCCATATAAAGTCACCGGATAATAATAAGTCCATTGGACCTGCAGAGAGCCATCCTTTGGTAACATTATCAAAAGATTAACATACAGTACAATAGGAATTTCTTTATTAACAAAGGGTGGTATGTGATGGCGACAAGAATCAGCTGGACCACTGGTCCCATTGCCAGCAGTTCAGATATGAGTTCCATCAGAATCCTGGGACTTAACAATACTTCCTATACTCGTCAGGTATCGGTCAGGTTGTATGATCTCTCTTTTACTCCCAAAAGACAAATATTTAACAACACCTACTCCCTGCGTCCATTTGAAACCCTCACTGTTAATCTGGATGTAAGTAATCTGGAGGCATGGGAAGCACAGGCTAGTGCCTTCAGCAGCAGTGTTCGTTTTTATGTCACCGGCCGTAGCAGCGATGGAAGAAACCGGCCTGGTACCACGGTTATGAATTCCGAGTTAATCCGCTTCTAGCATGGTGGGGACAATGGCCCTCTGCTTACAATAGGCTAAAAATAGCCTATTTTTTTATTAAGTATTATTTGCCTGACTTACAGGAACAATAGTATTGCTAGGAGGCGATAATATATGAACGAAAAAGAGCAAGAAGTACAAGGCTCCTATCCCCCTTGGAGCAGAATACCATCAGTGGAGGAAATGGCAGCAGAGGTGGGTATAGACGGGGCAGAATTTTTACGTAGCCTGCAATCCGGTCTGGAGGCAGAGCAATTGGCAGAAAAATTTGGTGTGAGCCGGAAAACCATCCAATCCCTTTATGATCACTTTATGCACTACGGGGCGGGATCCGTTATGGGAGGAGACTAATAAAGAAAACAAATTTGATTCCCATGCGAAATATTACTTTTCGCATGGGAATCAAATTTGTAGTAGCAAAAAGTCTTCATAGCCGGTATAACTTGAAAATTAGGAAATAATGCGATAATATAAACTCAATTTACCAGGATAAAACAAGGAGGCCAAGAAGATATGACTGATAAATTTAGCAAAAAAGGTCTCACCTTTGACGATGTATTACTTCTACCGGGTAGATCAGAAGTCCCGCCTAATTTGGCTGATGTATCAACCCGTTTGACTCAAAAAATTAGATTGGAAATACCTTTGATGAGTGCAGGAATGGATACCGTAACTGAATCACGAATGGCTATAGCTGTTGCTCGTGAAGGTGGTATCGGCATAATTCATAAAAATATGTCAATAAAGGAACAGGCTGCCATGGTAGACCGGGTGAAACGCTCGGAACACGGTGTAATTACCGACCCTTTTTATCTCTCCCCGGATAATATAATCAAGGATGCCATGGATATTATGGAACATTATCACATTTCGGGGGTTCCCATTACCATGGGTAGCAAGCTAGTAGGTATTATAACCAACCGGGATTTGCGCTTTGAAACCGATTTCGAACAGCCCATTAGCAATGTAATGACCAGCCAAGGTTTGGTGACTGCTCCAGTAAACACCACCATGGATGCGGCCAAAGAACTGTTGCGAAGGCACAAGATTGAGAAGCTGCCCTTGGTGGATGATGACTTTAATCTGAAGGGACTTATTACCATAAAGGATATTGAAAAGACTTTTAAATATCCCCATGCGGCTAAGGATGGCCGGGGACGACTTTTGGCTGGGGCAGCAGTGGGAGTAACCAAGGATACCTTGGAGCGGGTAGAGGCCCTTAAAAATGCTGGAGCTGATGTAGTGGTAGTTGATACTGCTCATGGTCATTCGATATTTGTTATAAATATGGTCAAAGAAATTAGGGCCGCCTTTCCGGATCTGCAAATAATTGCTGGTAATGTTGCTACGGAAGGGGCCACCGAAGAACTGATTAAGGCCGGAGCAGATGCCATAAAAGTTGGAATCGGACCTGGATCAATATGTACTACCCGGATAATAGCAGGTATTGGAGTACCTCAAATCACTGCTATAGTGGATAGCGTTCGTGCTGCAGCTAGGTATGATATACCCATAATAGCAGATGGAGGCATCAAGTATTCCGGTGATATTGCTAAAGCCATAGCAGCTGGAGCAGATGTAGTTATGTTGGGTAATCTATTCGCCGGAACCGATGAAAGTCCAGGGGAGACCGTCATATTACAGGGAAGAAGTTATAAAATATACCGGGGTATGGGGTCCATGGGTGCCATGGTGCAGGGCAGCAGTGACCGCTACTTCCAGGAAGATGCTCAAAAACTAGTGCCTGAGGGTATTGAAGGTAGGGTGCCTTATAAAGGAGCCGCTTCGGAAACCATTTTTCAACTAATTGGTGGATTAAGGGCCGGTATGGGTTATTGCGGAGTGCGTAATCTGGAAGAAATGAAGAGCAAAACCCGTTTTATTCAGATAAGCAATGCGGCTTTGAAAGAGAGTCATCCTCATGATATCACGATAACTCAGGAAGCCCCTAATTACCAGGTCTTATGAGTATTGAGATAGTACTGGCGCGTATTGTCCTGGCCGGCGTAAGCGGTGCCTTAATCGGCTTATTTGGTTGCAGCAGGAAGAATGCAAGATTATTTAGTATGGTTTGCATGGGCGCGGCCTTGGTAACCTATATATCTGCTTATTATTATACTACCCTATCTATGAGCTGGTATGCTGATCCGGGCCGATTGTCGGCCCAGATTATTGTAGCCTTAGGATTTATAGGCAGCGGCCTGATATGGATCAGCCCCGAGAAAAAGGTGGAAGGGATTACTACTGCAGCAGCATTATGGTTGACTGCCATAGTGGGTATGGCTATTGGAGCTGGTTTAAGCACGATAAATGAAGCTCTTATAATATTTTTATCCATATCCTATCTGATTTACAAACTAATACCCAGAAGATGAGTCAAGTGCGAAATCCTGGATGCTATTTAGAATAAGAAATGAGTCAAAGGAATCCTTCCTTTGACTCACCTCCATTTAATGCGAGTATATTATGCTTTGGTGAGGGATTTTTCAGCCATTTGAATGGCTTTACTTACCATGTTTCCGCAGTCTCGGGATGTAACTGCACCCCATCCCTGCGAAGCCACGATCTGGTCAACGCCGAGTTCACGAGCAATTTCATACTTCAATTGTTCCGACATGATTCCTCGATTTTTGGCCAAGATATAACCTCCTTACCAAACTCGCATCAATATTATTTTGCTTAAATAAACGAATTTTATAGCAGGAAGATAATTGGACCTGCTTAAGTAAGTAGCAAATATGGTTTATAATATAAACAACAGGGGGTATTTATATGCGATACGAAGGAAATATTTTTAGACCACCTAGTGAAGCCAGAAGTTATATCTTGCAGTGCACAGTAGGTTGCAGCCATAATCGCTGTACTTTTTGCAGTATGTATAAGGATAAGAAGTATCGGGTAAGAGAATTAAAAGAAATATTAACCGATATTCGTATGGCCAAGAATTACTACCATGATTTAGAAAAGGTGTTTTTGGCCGATGGTGATGCTTTGGCCATGGAGAATGACGAGCTCTTGCAGATTCTGGATGCCCTATACCAGAATTTCCCTAGTTTGAAGCATGTAGGGATATATGCCAGCCCGGACAGCATTTTAAATAAAAGCTTAGAGGAACTGGGGCAATTAAAGGAGCGAGGATTAACCATAGCTTACCTGGGAGTGGAAACCGGAGATGAAGAATTACTTCAAGACATTAGAAAAGGGGTTAGCTACGATGAAATGGTAGCGGCCGGTAGAAGAATCCGAGAAGCGGGAATACTCCTATCGGTGACCGTATTATTAGGTTTGGCCGGAAGAACTCCTAAAGCGGTAGACCATGCTCTTAATACGGCTAAAATCTGCAATGAAATGAATCCGGATTATATTGCCGCTTTAACCTTGATGCTAACACCAAATAGTGTATTATACCGCCGTCAGCAAAAAGGAGAATTCGAACTGCCCGAACCATTCGAAATATTGGAGGAACTACGTATAATAATTGAGAATTTGGATGTAAAGGACAGCGAATTTCGCAGCAATCATGCTTCCAATTATTTACCCATCAAGGGGAAATTGCCAGATGATAAGAAAGCTATACTAGCCTTGATAGATGAGATAATAAGACGGAATGACAGAAACTATCTGCGACCGGATTATATGCGAGGTTTGTAAATAATATCCTTTGCTCAGGTATACATGGGGGATCTATATATATTAATGGCAATCGTGGTATAATATAGGGCATCATGATAACTATAACTGCAATTTGTTAGGGGGGATAACATTGCGGTTATTTGGAAAAAAGGACGAACAATTATTTTTGCTATTTAATGAGAGCGCCCGGGTAGTAGTGCGGGGTGGAGAAATACTACAAAATGTAGTGCATGACTACCGGGATTTGGATGTTAAAATGGCCAAACTAACTGCCATGGAACATGAGGGAGACCGAATTATCCAGGAGCTCATGCGGCGATTAAATACCAGTTTCATTTTGCCTTTTGACCGGGAAGATGCCTTTCAACTGGTGCAAAAGCTGGCCACTACACTGGATTACATTACTGGTATCATAGACCGCATGATACTGTATAAAGCAGGTAACCCGGATCACCAGGTCAAAAAAATGGTAGAAGTCTTATGCGAATCCATTAATCTGATGGAGCAGGCTTTTCATATGCTGGATAAAATTGAACGTAAAAACAAAGAAATAATTGAATGCTGTAAAAAGATAATCAAGCTGGAAAAAAAGCAGGATAATCTATATCGCAATGGAGTGGCCAGGTTGTTCGAAGAGCATGAGAATGAACCCATCCAATTAATTAAATGGCGGGAAGTATATGAGCATATTGAGATGGCTCAGGACTATATAGAAGATATGGCAGATTTGTTAATAAATATCTGTGTGAAATACTCATAAGGAATTAAGCCCTTGCTTTAGTCCACTCGGAAGATGGCAAGGGTTTTTTGTGCCATTTTCTCCTGCTTAAAGCCGAATTAAATAATACAATAATGGGTATTTTAGGAAATAGGAGGTAGTTTATGTTCAAGAAGCAGGTTTTAATATGGCTATTAATAGGCCTTCTGCTATGCAGTGGATGCGGTAATCAAATAGCCTCCATAGAAGTACCGGAAGCTTCTGTGGTGTTTGATATCAAGGGTCGGCCCATAAAAGGATTGGCCGAAGAGAATCGCATTAGCATAGGCTTTGAAGATATACCGGAGAGTTTCAAAGCCGCTATCATAGCAGTAGAAGACAAGAACTTTTATAATCATCATGGTATCGACTTTACTGGCATACTTCGAGCATTATTTCTCAATCTGAAGGCGGGCAAAATTACTGCCGGCGGCAGTACTATTACCCAGCAAACAGCCAAAACCCTTTTTTTGAGTAATGAGCGAACCCTAATCCGAAAAATAAAAGAATTATTCTATGCTCTGGAACTGGAGCGCAGCTATACTAAGGATGAAATTCTTACTAGGTATTGTAATAGTATATACTTTGGCCATGGAGCTTATGGATTGGAGGTGGCAGCCCGCACCTTTTTCAATAAAAATGCTCGGGATTTAAGCATTGAGGAGTCAGCCCTCTTAGCAGGTTTGCCCAATGCACCAAGTTTATATGATCCTTATGTCAACCCCGAGGCAGCCAAACAGAGACAAGGACTAGTTCTGCAGCGCATGGTGGAGGAAGGATATATCGGCCAAGCAGAGCGGGATGATATTGAGGCTAGAGAACTGCAATACCAAGCAGCAGATTATGTAGTGGGAGAGGCCCCTTATTTTATTGCTATGGTACGGGATTATTTATCTGAAAAATATGGGGAAAGGATGGTCTATCAAGGTGGATTGAAGATATACACCACCTTGGATCTAGATATGCAAAAGGCTGCTCAAAAGGCCTATCAGGAGGGTATGCGGGAAAGAGAAGCTAATGTACAGGCCGCCCTGGTTGCCCTGGACGTTAGTAATGGACATATCAGAGCTTTAATCGGAGGTCGGGACTTCGCTCTTTCCAACTATAACCGGGTATTTTCCAAACGGCAACCGGGGTCGACGTTTAAGCCCTTTCTTTATTCCCTGGCCATGGAATGGGGAATGACCGAAGCAGACCAAATCAAATGTGAAGAAGTGGAATTTAGACTACCTGACGGTGATACTTATACCCCGGAAGATTATGGGGAGGAAAAATACCACTGGAAGGAATTCACGCTCAAGGAAGCCCTGATGATTTCTGATAATGTGATAGCGGTAAGGCTTAATCAATCATTAGGCCCACAACAGGTTGCTGACCATGCTGAGAAATTTGGATTTAAAAATATTGAGCCCATACTTTCACTGCCTCTGGGTTCCAAGGAAGTAAGTCCTCTGAATATGGCCGCTGCCTATTGCGTTTTTGCCAATGAAGGAATTTATAGCCAGCCTAGGTATATTTTAAAAGTAGTAGATCAGCATGGACAGATATTGGAGGAATCCTATGCCCAGCAAACACAGGCAGTAAGTCCGGAGAATGCTTATATAATTAGCGATATGCTTAAGGGGGTAATGGAACCGGGTGGAACCGGGGCTCATTTGCAGGTATTGGTGGGCAGACCCGCCGCTGGGAAAACCGGTACTACTGACGATTATAACGATGCTTGGTTTGTTGGCTACACACCTCAGCTTTGCTGTGCAGTCTGGGTAGGGTATGATCAGGGACGCAATGTCAATCTGGTAGGAGGTGTAGCCGCTGGTCCCATCTGGGCAAATTTTATACGGGAGGCTTCGGCCAGTCTGGCTCCCAGAGATTTCAAAAAACCAGATGGCATACATTTGATGAATGTTTGCCTGGACTCTGGATTGGTGGCTACTGATTCCTGTGCCCGCAGTATACAGATGGCTTTTATTGAAGGAACTGAACCCCAAGAAATATGCTACTATCATACTTCCCACCTGGATTGGCTGCTGGAAGCAGTGGCTCCCTGAAATCCAACCAATTATGCAGCAGGAAAGTCTTAGCACAGAAGCTGCCTTCACTTTGGATCCTGTATTAAGCCAGCAAAAAATCAAAAGAAGCATGACATATTCTGACATTGGGATAGTACATAATGAGGAGATTAAATGCCGAACCTGCCTTTACTCTTCATCCTGTTTTAGTTTAGCGATAAATTGAAAAACATGACATAATTCGACACTATAATTATAAACAATACGTTATAATAATAAAAATATTCAGAATAATTAATATATAAATATGTCAATATATGCAATAATATGAATAATCCTATCCCCGGTGTTGAGCGAGCTGTGGGTAAATCCTTTAGACCGTTAGACAGGATTAAACAGATACAAAAACTAAGCTTGGTAGGGCAGGATTGACACTGAGCCGAGCCATTATCTGTGGAGGGGTGGTTTGGAAGCCTTAAGAATTAGCCAGTGAACTACTGTGCTAATTAATGAGACGCTTTAGAAGAAGCATGGGTTTCCAGGAATTAAACACCCTCCTCGGGCATGTTTTATGAACTGTATATTCCCTTGAGAAAGACACTGGCTGGCTTCAGTGTCTTTCTGCACTTGCGGGGGGATAAAAGAAGCGACTGGATCTCAAACAACAAAATTTAGGGGGAATAAGTGAGGCGGGAAGAGGATTACCTGAATATATTAAGATGCAAAACTGATATGTATTAAAAATAGAGGATATGTTTTACAGGGATATACATACAAGTGTAATAGCCAGTAATAAAAGGAAAGGAGGACTTTTATGCAGCATTCTCGGGTCAGAGTAAGCGGATTTGTGGCTGCAAATGAGTTAATCGCAACCAATCAACCTCCATAACCTACAGCAGGGTTTAGGTTGGATGTGAAAAGCTAGGACCAATTTGGTAATTTATATTTGAAAGGATTGATTTATATGTTAGGAAAAGTTAAATGGTATGACAAAGGTAGAGGAATTGGTGTAATTGAGGGCCAGGATGGAAATGCCGTGTCGTTTGACCGGTATACCCTGCAGGTTTATGCAGGCCATTTGAGTACAAGCAACGGCCAGGAAGTTGAATTCGAGGTAGTAAAAGGGTCTAATGGTCAAGAAGCCAAGAATCTGCACATATTGTCTTAAGACCAGATAGTATTATCAAGGCCGGGGAAAGCTGTTGTAAGCATTTCCCTGGCTTTGATTATTCAGCACTTAGCATTGTATGTTCTTACTAGCTGTCTATTTTATCTAGGTATAGCCTTGCCTGCCCACTATTCCGTACCTTCAGCCAGCAGAACCAGCCTACGTAATAATCCTGCCGTTGCTTATTGCTATAAGCAACGGGTTTCAATTTGTGTACTTTCATAATCATCTTTTATTTGTACTGTCCATATTGGCCACCATACTACACCCTCGGGAGACATACTCCAGAAGATACTTGTACCAAGCCTGGTAAAATCAAAACCCAATTTCGACTGTTTTTAGATAATATTTTGCCTGATGAGTTGATTAATTGCATTAAATGAGAATATAGAGAATGCTTAATTATAAAGGGAAAGTATGTTATAACTTAGAATAATATAGAAAGAACTTCTTGCTTAAAGACACCCTTGACCACATGGTAAGTAATATATATAACAGAGCAATTTATCAATAGATCTAGAATTAAAGGAGGTTGCAGATATTGAATACAGTTATTAAGGTGCTGGTGGAGAACACCACCCCTAGGTCGCCGCTACTGGGCGAATATGGATTCTCAGCCCAGGTGCTGGTGGACGGGCATAATATACTCTTCGATACCGGATCCCACGCGGCCCTGTTTAGTAACAGTAGGGCATTGGGAGTGGATCTATCTCAGGTCCAGGATCTATTCATAAGCCATGGCCATTATGATCATACCGGGGCGGTGCTTCCTTTTTTGCAACAGTATGGGGGCAGAAATATTTATGCTCATTCTGGAATCTTCGCTCACCGCCTGGTCAACTTGCCAGGGGGTAAACAGGTGGATATAGGATGCAGATTTACTAGAGATGAAGCGATAAAGATGGGAGCTCAGGTGATTCCAATTGATAGTTTTAGCGAAATTTACTCCGGTATCTATCTAACCGGTGAAATACCCCGCCTGACTGAATATGAAGACGTGGGAGGAAATTTTGTCTATGAGAAGGATGGTAAGTTATACCAGGATTCGCTGCCTGATGATATAGCCCTGGTTATCGATCATCCTGAGGGCTTGATCATCTTGAGCGGTTGTTCACATTCTGGTATGATTAACACTCTGGATTATTGTCTAAAACAGACAGGGCGCACCCGGGTTTTAGCTTATATGGGAGGTACCCATCTAATGACTGCTTCTCCATTAAGATTAGAAAAAACCATAGAGGCTTTAAAGATCTATGAGATACAAAAAATAATCGTGGGCCACTGTACTGGTTTTTACGCTGCTGCTGAGCTCTATAATCAATTGGGAGGACAGCGCGTATTTAAAATGGATGTAGGGTCCAGCTTCAGCTTTTGATGTTTAAATATTCATATAATGTGTATAGCATGAATAAGCTAAATCACATATTTATAAAGAAAGGCCAGTAATTAATAAGATAATGGAGGATGCCATCGGTGAATGCAAATAAATATCGCTTGAAACCAGGGGAATTACGGAAAAAATGCAATCCCCGCAGCTTTAAGTTTAACAGCACGGCTGAACTAAAACCGCTAACTGGGATAATCGGCCAGGAGAGGGCCATAGGTGCCATTTCCATTGGTTTGGACATAGATAGCGAGGGGTACAACATATACTTGGCTGGTCAAACTGGAACCGGCAAAACTACTCTGGCCCACAATATGTTGCAGCAAAAGGCCAATAGAAAACCAGTACCTCCTGACTGGTGCTATGTTTACAATTTTAAAAAACCCGATATTCCTTGTGCTTTAAAAATACCTGCTGGTAAAGGCAAACAACTACAGCAGGAGCTAAGCGCTTGCATAGATAAACTTATCGAAGCAGTAATAAACGTACTGGCTAGCGAAGACTATACTGCTCAGAAAAATGCCATATTTAATGAATTCCTGAGCGAAACCAATACTCTATATCTGGAATTGGATCAGGAAGCTCGGCTACATGGCTTTTCCATTGCCCAGGGTCAGCAAGGGGGGCTTAATACCATTCCCATTAATAAAAATGGGGAAGTAATGGGGCAGGAAGAATATGTAACATTAAGTGAAGAAGAGCGAGCTGAGTTGATGAGCAATAGTGCTATGGTTCAGGAAAAGATCAATGAGGCTACCACGAAATATCGGCAGATGGAAAAAGTGATGAAAGAGCGATTGAGAGATCTGGAGGAGGAGACCTCGAGACAGGTCAGCCAGCCTCTGTTCGACGAATTGTTCAGTAAATATAAGGATTACCTCCAGGTATTGGAATACCTGCAAGGAGTACAGCAGGATTTTCTAAGTCATCTGGATATACTGGTGCATCCTGAAGAGAATAACCCTTTAAGTATTTTGCGGCGTATTGATAAACGCTCATTCTTGAGGCGTTACCAGGTTAACCTCTTGGTAGACAATTCCGAAGGCCGGCATGCACCGGTTATATTTGAGAACAACCCTACTTTTGCCAATTTATTCGGTCAGATTGAGTATGAGGGCGAGTTTGGAATATTGGCTACTGACTTTTCCAAGATAAAGGCTGGCTCTATACATAGGGCTAATGGAGGTTATCTGGTAATAAGGGTTTATGACCTGCTAAAAAACGTTTATGTTTGGGATACCTTAAAAAGGGTAATCAAAAATAGAGAAATAGCGGTTGAAAACATATCCCGCATGATTGGAATTACCAATACCGAGACTTTACAGCCAGAGCCTATTCCTCTGGATATAAAAGTGGTATTGGTAGGAGAATCATCCTACTATTATCTCTTGCATCATTATGACCAGGAGTTTTCCAAACTGTTTAAGATAAGGGCTGATTTTGATGATGAAATGCAGCGAAGTCGCCGGCATGTCAATGATTATGCCCGCTTAATCAGTTCTGTATGTGAGGCTGAAGGTTTAAAGCATTTCGGTCCTGAGGCAGTTGCTACTATTGTTGAATATGGGAGTAGAATGACCGATGATCAAGATAAACTCAGCACCTCTTTTAATAAGCTGTTGGAACTGATATATGAAGCTCATTGTGCCGCCGAATACCACCGGTCTGAACTGGTAACTGCGGCCCATGTACAAAAGGCCATAGAGCAGCGAATATATCGCAACTCTCTCTCGGAAGAGAAGATACTTGAAGCAATTAAGCGGAATACGCTTATAATCAATGTAGAAGGGGATATGATTGGCGAGGTTAACGGTCTGGCCGTATATCAGGTTGGTGAATACAAATTTGGCATACCGGTAAGGATTACTGCCAAAACCTTTATGGGAGAAAAAGGACTGGTTAATATTGAACGTGAAATCGCTATGAGCGGTCATATTCATAGTAAAGGAGTTTTGACTCTTAATGGCTATCTGGGTCATCAATATGCCCAGGATAAACCCTTGACCCTTTCGGCCAGTCTTACCTTTGAACAGAGTTACGGGGGAGTGGATGGAGATAGTGCATCCAGTGCAGAATTATATGCCTTGATCTCTAGTTTGGCCCGGATACCCATTGATCAGAGAATAGCAGTTACCGGTTCAGTGAACCAAAATGGTGAAATACAGCCGGTAGGAGGGGTAAATGAAAAAATTGAAGGTTTTTACAAGGTTTGCAAGGAAAAGGGCTGTCTGGCCAATCATGGAATAATTATTCCCCGTAAGAATATGCCCAATCTAATGCTCGATGAAGAAGTAGTTGAAGCAGTAAGGAACAAGCTCTTTAATATCTGGGCCGTAAATCACATTGATGAAGGCCTGGAAGTACTTACCCATACTGAGGCTGGGAGTAAGGATGAGCATGGCCGATTCGCCCCGGGGACCATTCATTACTTGGCCAACCAGCAGCTGGAAGCCTGGAGTCTTAAAAGGAAGATAGGGACTAAGGAAAAATCCAGGTCCATTAGCCGCCCCAGAACCTCTTGGTCGGCCGGAAAAAGGAGGAAGAGAAAATGAGACTAAGAATCCTATGTTTCTTGCTTCTGTCCTTCTTACTCTTGAGTGGATGCAATTATAATATTTCTGAACTTTTGGGTGTTCCCGCCAAGAGCAGTCAAGGGGAACTAATCAAGGCGAAAATATATTTTACGGATAATCAAACTCTGGAAGCCTACATAAAAGATTTGGGCATTCAACAGGATGGTAAAGTATATGTAGGTGGTTCATCCCTGAATTATCTTTATGATGCCCGGGGCAATATAGTAGGTTCCTATAATTACCAGCGAGTACTCTATATTAAAATTGTTCCCGAAGCTACTAAAGAATCGCCCTAATGGGTAAAGTTTGATTTGAAGGTATTCAATACAGGGGCATCGTTAGGAAAGGAAATCTGGTAAAGATGATGGAAATAAAATACCTGACTATAGAAGGTCGGCCTTCCTACGATATAAAAATAAGGAACGATCATGCTACCATACAAAACCTTCTGGATCACTTAAACCAATTTATTGAAGAGGGACTTATACAGCGTTTATGGTCTCCAGGACGAAGCAATTGTTATGGATGTGACCTCTGTTGCCACGAATGGGTTCCCTTGACTTCAATTGATGTGAAGCAGCTTATGGATATAAAAGGGATCGGTCTGATTGAGGCCTATAAATATTTATGGGTAGAAGCCCAGGAGCAGGTGCTTGATATAACCTTACGACGAAAAGGGGACGGCAGTTGCATATTTCTGCAATCCAATGGCACCTGTGCTATATATAATAAACGGCCTTTTGTATGCCAGACTTATATTTGCTGCCCAACCACTGCTCGGGCAGAAGAACTAAGAAGTCAAGTGGTTAATAAGGGTATGGATGACTTGATAAGGATCAGCTTGAAAGCTTTTGCCTCCAGGGGCCAAAATCTGCCTATAAACCGCAGGCGGAGTGTTCGGATCAGGCCAGAGGACTGGGGGAAGAACGGATTCAGCGGAAAAGAGGATTATAGCCAAGTAATGATGAAAAAGGTATTATCTTCAGATTTATTTAAACAAATGGTACTATAAAGATGGGGACTTAGGTGGGGAGAGGAGGAAGGACATGAGCAAGATAGTTACAGCCCGGTGCCTTTTGTGCGGTAAAAGCTATGACGTAACAGAGGATCATAAGGACTATAAGAAATTGCTGGAGCAGGAGAAGGATGGGCCTACCTTTGTGTGTGATTTATGCAATTATCGGGTCAGACACGAATCAGAAGATAAAAATAAACCCCAGAAGCCCATGTAGTTAGTGTTGGTTTAAGAAAAGAGGGATGTTTGTGCAAACCCTGAAAATCATGAAAGAAAATCAGGAAAGAATAGCTGCCCTGATCTTCTTGCCGGACAGTTTTGACTACCTGCTTATAACCTGCCACGGATTCAGGGGAAGAAAAGAAAACAGCGATCGTATCTGTGCCTTTGCCCAAGAAATCAATGAGCTGGGAATGGGGCTGTTAGCCTTTGATTTTACCGGATCAGGTGAGAGTGATGGGGATTTCAGTGATATCACCCTGAGCCGTCAGGTGCAAGATTTAAAAACAGTTATTGACTATGCATGCCATAGCTATCAAAAGCCGATTATACTGTTAGGCAGAAGTTTCGGGGGTAGTACCGTGCTGGCTGGAGGAGCAGAAGAGAGCCGGGTAAAAGGATTCATTCTTTGGTCTACGCCGGTGGAACTGCAGCAAACTTTCACCCGGGTTATGGAAGAGGCTTATGAACAGCTTATCCAAGGACGAACAGTTACCATAATTGATGAATCGGGGGACTATCATATTAAACCAGGCTTCGTAGAAGATTTTTTCCAGCACAATATGGATGATTATTTAAAAGATGTACATACTCGTCCGGTTTTAATTGTACAGGGGCAGGATGATAGTGTGGTAGCAGTATATAATGCTCGTTATATGTATAATAGGCTTTGTAATGCTGAAATGGTTATAGTTGATGATGCTGATCATCGCTTTGAAAACAAAATCAGGGATAGAGAGGAAATAACCATTAAGTGGCTGAAAAAACACTTTGTAAATGAGTAGAGGAGTGCGGTAAGATAGAACTAAGCAATATTGACAGTATCAGCGCTTATATTGGCCAATTTGGGGTTTACGGCCCATTGGTTATTAGTCTTTTGTTTTTTGTTCAGGCCATAGCGCCTCTAGTACCCTTTGCTATTTTAGCTGGAGTAGCAGGCATTATTTACGGTAAATGCCTGGGTGTTTTTATAGCCTGGATGGGAGCCTTGACTGGCACCCTTGCCATTTATTTTTTGGCCCGGTATACCGGAGTCGGTTTTTTTCAGCCCTGGCAACGAAAGTATCGATTGAAATTAGACCATATGAATTCTAAAACCATCTTTCTGCTCTTGTTAAGCATTAGGATTTTTCCAGTGCTCCCTACTCCAATAATAAACATTGGCTCAGGTTTAAGCGGAGTTTCTCCGACTATCTTTATTACTTCTTCGGCTCTGGGTATGATGCCATGGGCTATAGCTTATGTAGCTCTGGGCGATTATTTTAACCGGAGCAGGAATCTGGGTTTGAGCCTAGCGGTCCTGGGCAGCCTGTTAATAGTATTATTAACCGGAGTTTATTATCTGCGCCAGCGGGTCAGATTAATAGAAGATACAGGTGACAAATAGTTTTATCACATAACCTCCTCTGTAAATGGCATAAACCTTCAGCCTGGTCTAATTCATAGCCTGGTGAATACAAATATACCAATACAGGCAATAGCCCCATTCATTATATGTATAAACTAATACTCATACTCTGCCTGCCGATAAACAAAAGGGTGGAGGTGAACCAAGTGGAATATGGAGATTTAGTCATTGTGAACCATCCCCGGCACCCCTTTTATAATTATGTTGGGAAGATCGTGGGAAGGCGTGGCAAGAGAGCCCCTGATGACGTCTTGATGTTGGTTTTAATCAACAACAAATCGTATATTATACCCGAGTCGATGTTGAGCATTTATAGTCCCGGTGCAGCCAATTAAGTACCGCTGGGATTGAAAGTCCTAAACTTGGCTGCTTAAGTCTTTATAGTTATGCCTTGGAGCCGGGGCCTGGAGGAGATTTCTGCAAGGATAAAATAAGCCACTGAGGACAGGAGGAAAGATGTGGTACATATACAGCAGTGGGAAGAATAATCATTATCCCCTGGAGGTGGGTTATCGAGCCATTGACAGCGGGGAGATCAGCTATAATTATGATTTGGTAAGGAGTTGGTGCCAGGAAGGATGTGAGAGTTACGGCTCAGGAGGCTGTGCTCCCTGGGCTCCTCCCTTTTCAGCCCTAGAGATTGATTATCCTTACGGGGTGGTATTTTTTGCCCGCTATTACACCAAATATCTTCCTGCCACCTATGCCAGTTCCAAGATGCCCTATATGCAATACCGCTTTCCAGATATTATAATATCCGCTCTTTTTACCAGGCTGGGTTACCGGGTCCTGGACTCCATAGCAGAAAATATCCTGTTTTTAAACAGCGGTCATTGTATGGGATGCGGTTTGGCTATCTGCAACTATATGCGGGGATACCGGTATTGTATCAACCCTCAGCGCCGGACCTATGCCATAGGAGCTACTGGTATAGAAGCGGCAAAACTTTTACAGCAGGTTTTTGGAATCAAGCTGCAATGGTATATTAGCGGAGAAGAAAAGGTAGAAAGTATAAGCAAAGTGATGGGATTATTTTGTCAGGAGCGCCAGGCTCAGAATCGAATCCTGGATAATATGCTAAACAACCTGAATGCTCTTAGCTGTACCCGCTTTACAATTCCAGGCTCCCGGTACCAGATGATGGTTAAATCCCTTGCATATGACTTAATTCACTAGCTTTGAACAGGCTGATTTAGTTGTGGCCAAAGGACAGGCCAATTATGAAACCCTTAGTGGAAGCGATTATAAGGAAATATATTTTATATTGAAAATTAAATGTCCGGTAATAGCCCAAGATTTAGGTTGTGAGCTCGGATCCCTAGTAGTAAAACGAAATAATTTCCCGAATAATTTGCTTTATGAGATAATATAGGCAATACAGGCAATAACTGTTCCATCTGATGTAAGCGCTGTAACGTTTATGGAAAGAGGTGAAAGCTTATATATGCTGTAATTATGGCTGGCGGCAGAGGAGAGCGTTTTTGGCCCCTATCTCGTCGCGAGAAACCCAAACAGTTTTTGCCCTTGCTGGGCAGGCGTACCATGCTGCAGCTGACCCTAGACAGACTCAAAGGGCTGCTGGCTCCAGAGGATATTTATGTGGTAACTGATATACTATATCAGGAATTAGTGCAAGAACAACTGCCTGAGCTTAACCTAAGCCACATCATATGCGAATACTGCGGGCGAGATACTGCAGCAGCCGCAGGATTGGCAGCAGTTTATATACAAGACCGGGATCCGCAAGGGATCATGCTGGTTCTACCAGCCGATCATTTTATTGCCGATACGGAAGCTTTCCAAAATACAATCAGGGCAGCGGCCAGCCTAGCTGAAGGTGGGGAGTGGGTGCTAACCATTGGCATCAAGCCATATAGGCCCGAAACCGGATTTGGCTATATTCAACAAGGAAAACTATGGCAGGAGATAGAGGGTAGGCAAATATATGAAACCCGGGCTTTTCATGAAAAACCTGATTTGGAAACGGCTCTAAGCTATTTGGCTCAGACTACTTACCTTTGGAATAGCGGTATCTTTGTCTGGCGCACCGACTTGCTGCTGGGATTGATAGCCCAACATCTTCCCCAATTGGACCGAGGATTGCATCTTATCGCTAATAGCCTAGGCAGTAAGCAGGAAAGAGATATTATAAGAGAAGTATACGAAGAATTGCCCAAAATTTCCATAGATTATGGTATCATGGAAAAGTGCAGCCAGGTGCTGATAATACCCGCTTCCTTTGCTTGGGACGATGTGGGCAGCTGGGCGGCTCTGGAACGCTACCATAAGCCTGACACCAGGGGCAACATACTGGAAAGCCAGGGGGTATTTGTGGATACCAGTGAATGTATGGTTTATTCTCCCCAGAGAGTAGTGGCCACCCTGGGGGTGGAAGGATTGATAATCGTGGATAACCAGGACAGTCTGTTGGTTTGCAGCAAAGACCGGGCTCCGGAATTGAAACAAGTGGTGGAAGCTTTAAAGGCTGCCGGGTATAAAGATGTTATATAGAATTATTCAGGCCAAAAATTTTTGCTTAAGGAGTGAAACGCTTGATAAATCCTAATATTTTTAGATTGTATGATATTCGCGGTATAGTCGACCAGGATTTAACCGAGGATGCGGTATATAAAATCGCGCGGGCTTTAGCGGCCCAGGCAGCCCAGCGTGGCTGGAATAAGATGCTGCTGGGCCGGGACAACAGATTGTCCTCGCCCCGCTTAAGGGAAATAACGGTTCAGGCCTTATTGGATTCAGGCTGTGAGGTATTAGACCTAGGAGTGGTTGTTACCCCTATTTTCTATTTTGCCGCCCGGCATCTTAATGTTAATGCTGGCCTGATGATTACGGCCAGCCACAATGCTGCGGAATTCAACGGCTTTAAAATGCTGCTGGGGGAAACAACCATATATGGGGATGAGATTCAAGAGATACGCCGACGGGCCCAGAATAGCGATTTTGTTTCCGGATCATCCGGCAGCTTAAGGGAAGTTGATGTAATAGACGACTATATGGAAATGATAAAGGGTAAAATTCAGTTGGGACCCAAGCTCTTAAAAGTAGTAGTTGACTGTGGCAGCGGTACCGCCTCCCTCTTTGCGCCGCGCCTGTTCCGGGAGCTGGGTTGTGAGGTAGTTGAACTTTATTGCGAATCAGATCCTTCCTTCCCTTATCACCACCCTGATCCGGTAGCGGTAGAGAACTGCCAGGATATGATTAAGCTGGTCAAGCAGGAAGAGGCTGATCTAGGCATAGGTCTGGATGGTGACGGAGATCGCTTGGGAGTGGTAGATCGTGAAGGCAACATTATCTGGGGCGATATGCTGATGATTCTTTTCTGGCGGGAAATTTTACCACAATATCCCGGAGCAGAATGCATTGTAGAGGTAAAATGCTCTCAGAGCTTAATAGATGAGATTAATCGTTTGGGTGGTAAGCCTTTATTGTATAAAACCGGGCACTCTTTAATCAAGGGCAAAATGAGAGAAACCGGAGCTGTTTTTACCGGGGAGATGTCAGGACATTTGTTTTTCGCGGATGAATATTATGGATATGATGATGCCTTATATGCTGCTGCCAGGCTCCTGCGAATACTATCCCATAGTGATCAAGATTTGACCGGGCTGTTGGCCGATATCAACAAGTATTATGCTACTCCGGAAATCCGAGTAAAAAGCAGTGATGAAGACAAATTCCAGGTAGTAGAACAGGTCTTGCAGCATTTCAGAAGAATTTATAAAGTACTGGATGTGGATGGAGCGCGAATTCTATTTCCAGGAGGATGGGGCTTGGTTCGGGCTTCCAATACCGGTCCTGAATTAATTGTACGCTGCGAAGGCAACACTCCTGAAGCACTTGACCAAATAAGCGCTGAACTATTTGCCTTTCTAACTAGCCTGGGCATAAATATCGTCTAGTTGTAGGTAATAGGCATTAAGTTTATAGGTAGGAGCCTTCATTAAACCTGAATATTCTTTATGGTATATCCCTAAAAGGTTCCCTTAGAGGTATCTATCATGGTTTAAGCAATCGTTGATATAAGCCCATAAAAAAGGCTTTAGAGCTCATGCTCGTGGGCCCATTGGGGCAGCCACTGCTGATTAACACGGGGCTGGACTAATTTAGGCTAAGATAGCATGGGGCGGGGAAATATGCTAATATTAAACCAACATACATAATAGGCGATAATACGTCAGAGCTCGCCATTACTGCACTGCTATCCACCCATAGCCCAAAGCACCAGACTCAGCTTATAAGCTACAAGCATATCTGATCCAATTACCAAGAAAATAGGAGGTGACTCCAAGATGAATGATTGTTTGATTGTGAGTACTTATCCTCCCCGTAAATGCGGAATTGCCAATTTCTCCAAAGACTTAAGGGACCATTTAATACCATATCAGCCCCGGATACTGATGGCTGCCATGGAGGACCCCTTTCAAACTTATGATTATCCAGTGGAGGTAGTGTGGACAATACAGCAGGAGAATAAAGCTGACTATACTGCCTTGGCCCACTGGGTCAATCAGGAGATAGCGGTGGATATGATTATAATACAGCATGAATATGGTATATTCGGGGGGCCGGATGGAGAATACATTGTAGCTTTGGCCGAGCAGCTTAAAAAGCCTTTCCTGCTAGTAACTCATACCGTATTGCCACATCCATCCCAGAGGCAGCAGCAGGTTTTGAGTCGTCTGGCAGATTTGGCTTCCGGAGTCATATGTATGACCGAGCGGGCTCGAAGCCTAATGTTAGATATTTATGCAATAAAGCCCCAGCAAACTTTTGTGGTCCCCCATGGAGTGCCGGATTTTAGACCCCAGGATAGGAAAGTTCTTAAAGAGCAGCGTGGTTGGCAAAACCGGACTATTATTACCACCTTCGGTCTGATCGGACCGGGAAAAGGTTTGGAAATCGGACTCAAGGCCTTGGCCGGGGTGGTGGAGAAACATCCCCGGGTATTATATGTCATTGCGGGAGCGACTCATCCGGTATTGCTGAGGAATGAAGGAGAGCGCTATCGGGAAAACATAATGCAGCAGGTTAGGGATTTAAAACTGGAAGAGCATGTGATCTTTGAAAATCGTTATCTCACCAATGAAGAATTGGGAGATTATCTATACCTGACTGATATTTACCTCAGTCCTTATCCCAACCTGGACCAGGCGGTATCTGGCACCCTGGCTTTCGCCACGGGCACCGGACGTGCCATTATATCTACCCCTTACGAATATGCTCGAGAATTGCTGGAGGGGGGAAGGGGCTTGCTTGCTGAAAGGCCTGATGCTGACGCTCTGGCCGGTTTATTGGACTGCCTTTTGAGCAATCCCAGCTTGCAAGAAGAGCTGGAACGAAAAACTGCTGAAATGGGGGGTTCCTTAAGCTGGGATAGTGTAGCAGCCCTTTATCATAAGATCAGTCTGGAAATACTGGAGCGATTGGGGGCGGGGCAGTTAGTACTCTCAAAAGAGCCATGAATATAGATACTAGTTTCTAAAGCATGGCAACTCAAAAAGAAGCCAGTTTGCTTCAAAGCTGGCGTTGCTTTAATTAATCAGGTTTTTAGCTTTCCCGGGATTTCCATTCTTGTGCTTGAGTCCTCCGTGCAAAGTTATATTACGCGGGTTTGGATGCATAAATATCCGCGCCTACCATTACAAAAGTTGAAAATCTATATGGCTAGGGGCCATTACCGGCGATATTCTTCCGGAATAAGCTCCGCCAGGGTAGCAGTAGCTACTCCTATATGGGTATCAGCAGCTCCGTAATATACCAGTATTTCATCATCATCCTCCAAAATTACTTTCTCGGAAGCCGGCACTGCTCCACAGGTAAATACAACATTGGGTACCCAGGAACCGGTGTCAGCCCCAATTTCATAGTCCATTTCCGGCTGCAGTATGCTGTTAGGGGAGCGGTAAATAAGCAACTCCGGGTTATTAAGATCTACCAGGATAACTCCCAGTCGGTAAACCAGCTGACGGTCAACCCCATGGTAAATCATAAGCCATCCGTAGCGAGTTTTAATAGGTTGAGTGCCGGCTCCTATTTTTAGTGAATCCCACATCCGCCCCGAACGGGGACCCATGATAATGGCATGCCTTTCCCGGGGAACCGGAAATTCCAATTTATCCAGATAAGATACCCATATACTGGGTTCAATCCGATGATAAATAACATATTTCCCTTGTATTTTCTCGGGAAACAGTATGGCGTCTTTATTCCAGACATCTTTAAAGGCCAATCCTTTTCTTTGCCAGCGGTCAAAATTACGAGCCAGAAAATCAGATACTTTTATGGAAGCTGCGGATATTTGGGCTATAACTCCATCATAAGCAGTATACATCATATAAATCTCATCATCGATGACAACTGTCCTGGGATCTTCACAACCTCGACTTTCTTTCTCAGTAGCTGGTGCAAATATGGGTTCTGGCATGCGTTCTATTATTTTGTATCCATCGCTTACCGCCAACCCGATTCGGGATACCTGGTCATCTCCATAAGCCCGGTATAGGATATAAACCAAGCCTTGAAGCCTTAGACAGGCAGCGTTGAGTACATATTTATTTTCCCAGTAATGCTCTTTAATAGGGCTGAGAATGGGATTGCCGGAATAGCGATGCAATTGCTGGGCTGGGGAATAGGCTATAGCTTCCTGGGCTACCACGCTTACATCTTTTGGCTTTATCCCCAAGAGGGTATCTAGAACATTTTCACTGGCTCTTCCTTCACCAATCAGCTGCTGAACGCCTGATTCAATGCCGCTAATATCATACCCCAGTTCTTTATAAATTTCTTCCAGCAAATCCTGGTTAAACCATTTTTCTTCCACATGACTGGATAGGGGAGTAGGCACTCCTTGCCCTCCTTTATAGTTGTAGCTGGCCCAACTCCAGGCTGAGAGGGGGAGAAAAGTACCGTCATCCAGTACCTGACTCAAACCGTAACTATCGCACATTATCCTTATAATTTCGGCTTCCTGCTTTAGACCTTGTTCCTGCAGCCTCTGGGCTAAGCCCCTAAAACTCTGGACCAGGGAGCGATGATGAAGGTTTTCAAAAATATTATGGGCTGAAAAAGCAGCGGTTTCATATCGTCCAATTAAGGAATTCCTTATCTTGTTTCCCAAATTTTTGCGTTCCCGAGCAAAGGTTCTCCACAGATGGGCATAGTTTTCTGCAATAGTAATATGACGGGCAATAAACAGACAAAAGCGTATACGTGGAAAATTTCCTCCCATGCCTTTGTTGAAAGGAGTAGCAACTATTCGGGTGGTAATTTTATTGAGATTGGATATATTTCCCAGACGAGCTATCTGACCGAATCTGGGGTCCAAGACAATATACTTGATATCCACTTCTTCCAGGCCTTCAGGGCGCAGGTTATCCAATATCCATAATAGTGCCCGATCCGAATATTTACGAGTCTCAATCAGGTTAGCCAGGCTTACTGTATCCCTGATATCCATTCCCTCCAATAAATCTCGTGTACTATGGTATCCGGCCGGAATCATAATATTAACCGGGGGGAATCTTACTACCATTTCTTTAAAGGTATCATCCCGGACTGAATACATTTTCTGATGAGGCAAGAGCTCAAAGAGGCGTTGCAAAACCTGGGCTACTCCTTCTTCGCTGTATAAATCACCGGGGAATAGAGTTTCCATAGTGTTTTCTAATTCTTGCATGTACTGGTGATAACGAATGCATATGGCAGAGGCTGGCGCATCGGCAGGTACTCCCAAAGATTGTTGAATTACATGTTCAAATCCTTCTTGATAGCGTTTCTGCAAACGGTTAAAAACTTCTTCGGTATATGCCGCTTTGCCACCCTTACCTATTACGGTATTAGGTAAAACAATGGGTATTCCCGGTACATATTCCAGGTAACGAGATGGAGTAAGGGGAGGTGTAACTTCCAACAGCTTGGTTTTCCATTTATCCAGGAAAACATCTCTGAGTTGTAGAAAAGATCTATGTTGTTGGGCTTTCACCATTTCAGCCTCCATGATCAGCAAATGACTGAGATCAAAATCCCTAAGACCTTCCAGCTTTTCCCCTAAAAGCTGAATTTGCATAACATAACCGGCTATTCTACCGTTAAAGGCGGTAGTAAGAGTGTTTAAAATGTCATCTCCCTGCAGTTCCCGGTTAAAGGAGTACTCAAATAGCAGGGAAAGAACCAGTTTAGCCCAGTTCTCCGATTTGAAGCTAAATTCCCGGCTGGGAGCCAGAACCGAGTTTTGCAGGTCTTTATACACATGTTCATCTACCGATGCTTCATATACTGGGGCATACTGATGAAAATTTCGCTTAAAGAACCATACCAGTCCCTCAGCACTGAACCTAACTTCCATAGGTTCTTCCTCATTTTTCATCCCATGTATATCCGGAGCCCGAAAAATAACGGGCTTTTTCAACCAGTGGTCTTCATCTCGTTTAATGCATTCAAACAGAGCCCAGGCTATTTGTTTAAAAACATAATTCACTTTTTCCAGGGAAAAAGGCTCCAGTTTGGCTCCCAGGTAGACTTCGCACAGGTCTTTCTTCCAACTCATAACCCGGGTAATTATCCAGGGATCAATGCCATAGCTTCTGGTGATTTCGGGCCAGAATTTCAATTCCATACACAAATCTTCTACTAAATTTTGCGAAAGAGCATACATTCCACTTAAAGATCCTTCGATACGAAAACCGTAAAAATTCTCCAGCAAGGGCTCTACAAAAAAGCTATTGATAGAGTTATCAAAATAGTGCTCATGGTAGGTGGCAAGCACAAAATCATATTTTAATCCCAGTGGTTCTATTATCCTGTTTATCCAATCTGCCTTTAGTCCTCGATCTTGATCTTGGATTAAATCCGCCGCCAGAATCAGCAGGTCGGAGCTAAGATCATTGGCTATTTCTAGCATTGCTCTAATGCTAGCCCCCCTGCCGTTGCCGCCAGGCGACATCAAGAATTCATAGTGGGGAAAGTGAAAATCCATACTTTTTATGGCGGCCAGAGCCTCAGCTCCTTCCGGGTCACCAACGCATAAAACCAAGGGCTTGTGGTAGTTTTCTATACCAAATAGTGCTTCCTCTATAGTTCTTAAAATAAGGGGTAAGGTATCTTTTTCATTATAGAAAGGAACCCCAATTATTAAATCAGCCTGGTAAGATACTAAATCCTGCCAAGCTTGATTCAAACTTTCATTAAACAGAACTTCACTTTTATCTTTAAGATCAAAATCCTTTGGGTTAAGTTGCATCATTACACCCCTCCCTGTAGATATAATTATACGGGGAAAACAGCTAATATTCCAGGTATTAATGTATACCGAATCGTATTGGAGGACCGCAGCCCTCAGCAAAAAGACCTGAACAGTTTAATGTTAATATTCTTGGCAGTAGGGGCCATCCTAAGCTCAAGTTTCTATGGTCTAGTACTTTCCATTGCTAAATCCATAGTTGACCAGCAGGGAGGAAGAATATATGCTCAGAGTAAGGAAAAAATGGATGCCATCAGGAATACTCCTGTTGCTTAAGCTTAAAATGATCAGTTAATTATTATTCAGTCATAAGTTTGATAACCAGGAATAAGCAAGGATTGGAAGGATGAGAGAAGGAGGTATACAGAAATTGAGTGAGATAGTTTTAAAACCAGTGGGTATAGTGTTGTCGGACTACCAAGATGCCCAGAATATGCCCATAGGAGGTACTCCCGCAGTGATTCAGGTATATCCGGAATATCAGGAAGCCCTGCAGGGAATTGAAGAAAATTCTCATGTATGGATTTTAGCCTGGTTCCATAAAGCTCCCCGGGATCTGCTGAAAACTTCTCCTAAAAAGGTTAACCCCAATCTGCCTGAATATGGGGTTTTTGCCCTGCGTGCTTATGGGCGTCCAAATCCAGTAGCTATGTGCCTGGCCCAACTGGATAAAGTGGAAAACGGCAGGCTTTATTTGCAGGGACTGGATGCCATAGGGGGTACACCAGTAATCGATATTAAACCCTATTATGAAAATGACATAGTGTTTTCCCCGGATACTCCGTATATCATGGGCAAAAATCGGGAAATTCGGCAAGACCTCATGTTCAGGCATGCCCGGGTGCATCATCGCGAAGAATGCCGGGACTTACATCTAGCTGTACGTATGGCTGCTATTGCAGAAGAATACTTGGGAAAAGTAATGTCGCCTGAACTGAGGGTTACTGTATTGGGATCCCTTTGTTTGGGAGATTGTATCCAAGGCATTACTCGAGCCAGATTATCTAATCCACCGCGCTTTTCTTTTAACCTGGAACCGAATATATACCAGACTATATGGGTTAGGGAAGAAAAAACACTAAATATTACCCTGAAACCAGCTTATGCAGAGAAGGAGATAAATACCCTTTCCGATCAGGAAGTATTCCATATAGAATTGCTCTAAATCTGGTTTAGTACCTGGAATGATGAGGTAAATTCTTTGGGGGTGCAAGTTGGCCTAACAAACATCGTAGTAGTTAGTAAAGATAGTTGGGAGGATACAATATGAAAAAAATTATTGCTCTAATGTTAACTGCCGTATTCTTGTTGATAGCCCCTATTGCTATCCAGGCCCAGGTTTCCAACCAGGTCTTTATTGATACTAAAGGACACTGGGCAGAAAGTGAAATTGACCTGGCCTATAATCAGGGTTTGATGCAAGGCATGGGGGTTGATCAGTATGGATCTAGATTATTTTCCCCTGAGGCCTATGCCAATAGATTCCAATTAGCGGTGGTAATGGATCGGGTCTTTGATTTGGACTACGGAAATATCCGCTTCATTAAAGAACCGTCCGTAACTGATTATTATTATGATGTGGAAGATGGGGAATGGTATTCGCAAGCACTGCTATTAGGGGCGGTGAATCACATCTTATTACCGGTTGATGCCTTTAAGGGAAGTCAGAGCGTAAGCCGAATTGAGCTGGCCACTACTGTATATCGGGCTTTTAACGCCAAGGGAATTAGCGTACCCATGATAATGCTGATGCCCATATATGATGACACCGGGGATCTGAGCCAGGAAGAAAGTAATGCTATGGTCTTTGTCAGCAATACTGGGCTTATGAAAGGAAATGAAAAGCTCTTTCGTCCTTATGATCCCATTAAGCGGGGAGAGTTGGCTAAAGTACTCAACGGCTGTGTTGATCTGATGAAGTATAATCCGGCCCAGACTTCTCCGGATATGGACATAAGAGTGGAAGCAAAGACGATAGAGAAAAGCTTGGAGCTTATTGATATTGATATGCATATACCGGTCTTCTCCGGTTTACCAAATGAAGAAGTCCAAAAGCAGCTTAACCAGTTTTTCGAACAAGAAGCTCTGGATCGTCAAGAAGTCATGATGGCTGAAGCCCAATCCATGTCCGAGTATATACTCACTGAGCCTTATCACACTTATGCTTTGGTCAGTCGTTACTACAAATATGGGGTATACCAGGATATTCTCAGTTTCTATGTTGACTATTACTCATATACTGGAGGAGCTCATGGACTAACCGAAAGAAAGGCTTATAATTTTAATATTAATACTGGAGAAGAAATATCTTTAAGCGAGTTCTTTTTAGAAGACTATGACTATAAAGATATGATAAATAAAACCATACAGGAAGTAATTGACCAGAATCCGGACCAATATTTTCCGGCAGAATATGGATTCCAGGGCATCAGTGAAGACCAGGGTTTTTATTTGGAGAACAATTCCCTGGTTATATTCTTCCAGCAATATGAGGTTGCACCTTACGCAGCCGGCATAAGAGGATTTGCAGTTCCTTATAGGAAGTAACTGCTAAAAATGATTACCCATACCACTGCGTAATCTCGGGGAGTTTGCCAGGCAATGATCTGACAGTTGCATATTTAAGGCCTGCTAAAAGCAGGTCTTTCCATTTCTTTTTTGCTGCCTCCCGCGCTGGCGCTAGATCCGGAAAGGGTTGGGCGCTGCTGCATTGTACGCACGATATCTGTATTGATGCCGCAATATGAGTAAAAAGTCCTATATCGATGTTTGCCAAATAATGCCTGAAAATTGGACTATTAAGCCGGGTCCAGGCTTAAGCTACTCTTAATGGAAGAAGATGATTTTGGGGATTGCTATTTATTTTACAAACTAATAATATATACAATATAGCTCCGTTTTTATATAATCAGGTGGTGGAGGTGATTATTAGAAGAGACAGTGGGCAGAATAGGTTTTATTCTGGAATTACCATCTTGATAATTAATTTATTTAAAATACTTGTGATTATAAAGCATTTCTGGCTGGGATGTATTACCGGAAAAGAAAATGCTATGAAGATCTAATCAATTGCAGCTGAGTCTTAACAATTTATTTTCTCTGGCATTATTCGGGTAAGTTACTCCCAGTTCTTGTGTTCTATAGTCATTTTTTATCCAATTCCGGGCTTTCCGTCGCTGTCTGTTACAATATAACCTCAAATACATTAAAACAGTTGTCTGGACTTCAATATTTACTAGAATTATAGCAGCTGATTATACTGTGAGACTTGATTTATGAGGGGGAACATAAGTCATTATGGAGTATAATGCTTAAATTCTGTATTGGATGTTCATGTCGGTTAATGGGAGTAATGAGAGGAGAGAAAAAATGTTTGGATTGAGTCTGAAGCAGGCTATTGGAGGTATTGCAGGGATAATTATTGGAATAATTGTCTCCCTGATCAACCCCCCGGCCTCCTTGGATACCAATGCAATGATAGCATTAGGTATATTCGTTTGTGCAGTAACCTGGTGGATTGTGGAGGTTTTGCCCGATTACGTTACCGCTATTCTAATGTGTTCTGCCTGGGTAGTACTTGAGGTAGTTCCTTTTACCACTGCCTTTGCCGCTTTTTCCGGCACTACTTTTTGGTTATTACTAGGTGCTTTAGGTATGGGAGTGGGAGTGGCTCAGAGTGGGCTTTTAGCTCGAACCGCTCTGATGGTTATGAGCAAATTTCCTGCTACCTATAAGGGCATGACCACGGCCATTTTTGCTGTGGGTGTCATCCTCAACCCTTTGATCCCCAGCGCAACAGCCAAGGTATCCATTGTAGCCCCCTTCTCTAAAGCCATTGGAGAACAATTAGGGTATGAAAACCAGAGTGAAGGTATGGGAGGGCTTTTTGCCGCCATGTTTATGTCCCTGGGCGTGCTCTACCCTATGTTTTTAAGCGCATCTTTCTTTAATTACACCTTAGTAGGGCTCTTGCCTCCGGATATTGGTTCTACTATTACCTGGATGTCCTGGTTCTCATCCAGCTGGGTGTGGGGACTGGTAGTAACGGTAGGCGCATATTTTGCTATACAATTATTGTACAAGCCCAAAGAAAACCTAGAAATGGACCATGGCTATATCAAGGAACAACAAGCCGCTATGGGACCCATGAGCAAGCACGAAAAAGTAGTCTTGATAATATTAGCCATTTCTCTAATAATGTGGATGACCGAGAGAATGCATGGGGTTTCGTCCACCATAGTAGCACTGACTGCCTTATGTCTTATGTTGGCTTTTAAAGTATTTGAGCGCACTGACTTTCGCTCCAAGATTGCCTGGGATTCAATTATATTTATAGGTGCCATCATTAACCTGGCCGCCGTATTCCCCGCCCTGGGCATCGACAAATGGATGGCCCAGATGGTAGGCCCGTATATATTCCCTCTTATGTCCAATATGTATGTATTCGTAGTGGCCTTAGCTGTCTTACTGTTCTTCCTGCGTTTTGTTCTGGTATCACAAACTGCCACCTTAACTATTTTTGTGGTATTATTAACCCCACTGGCCATAGAAGCAGGCATTAATCCCCTGGTAACATCATTTGCAGTCTTGTGTTCAGTTAACTTATGGAATGTTATCTATCAAAATACCACCTTCCTGGCAGCCAACTATGCAGCTCATGGGATGATCAAGCATTCCCAAACCATTAAAATGTCAATAGCCTATGCGGTCCTGAATATAGTGGCCTTACTGGCTTCAGTACCTTTATGGCAGATAACCGGAATGATTCCATAGAATATATGACCCTACTCGGGTATAATAGACCCCAATATCTGACCAAGCTGGTCGCTTAAACGGTGGTAGAATCCTAGGACCGCTCTATTATTATAGGGCGGTCTTATTTTACGGATAAAACCATGGGCTATGTATGAGAAATGAAGAGCTTTAGCGGCTGGCCAGAATAAAACTTCTCCCCAAGCTATTCCAATGCGGGACCGCAAAATGAGCAAAGGGAGAGACTATTTGACGGAAGCAATTCCAGATTACGGCTTCGTGGTTTTTGTGATTAAGAAATGGCCGCACAATTATATTATACTAATGAAGGAAATTATTACATTTTCAAGAAATACTATGAAATAGATGATATTACTGAAAATGGTTAATCAGAAGAGGTTTGATATGAAATTAAGTGAAATCATGAGTACTGATCTAATGGTTTTAAAGCCTTCCCAGACCATAAAAGAAGCCAGCCAATTGTTTTTAGACCAGCAAATCGACGGGGCTCCGATAGTAAACGAAAAAGGAGAACTGTTGGGATTGCTAACCAAGAGCCATATATATCGGGTATTGGCTCAAGATCTTAATCCCCACACTCCAGCGGCAGCTTTAATGAAAAAGGATCTTGTTCTGGGGTTGCCTGAAGAGCAAGTAATAGATCTTCTGAATAGTAAGGTAGGACGCCTGCCGGTGATGGAGGGCAAGCTGGTTATTGGGATGATTACCAGAACCGACCTGGCCCGAGCCTATTTCAATTCCTTCACCGCCATGGCTAGCGAATTCGCCGCTATATTGGACTCTACCCATAATTTAATTGTATCTACAGATAGCAGTGGCAAAATTAGTGTATTGAATCGAGCTGCAGAGAAATTCCTGGGTTTAAAGAGCAGTGAGGTTCGAGGACAGGATATAAAGGAAGTTATCCCTAATAGCGGACTAAAGGAAATTCTGGATACCGGAGTTAGCAAACCGGTGCAGAAAATAGAGCTCAAGCATCGCAGCTTTATCTCCAATCGCACCCCGATTAAAAAAGGCGGCAGGATAATGGGAGCGGTAGCGGTTCTTCAGGATATATCGGAATTGGAGAGCATATCCAGGGAGTTAGAAAACGTAAAAGAATTGAATGCTGAGCTTGATGCCATAATAGAATCTTCCCATGATGGTATATATCTTACGGATGGGGCTGGAACTACTCTGCGCTTAAATGAAGCTTTTGAAAAACTGACCGGATTTCCCCGAAATGAACTCTTGGGCCGCAATGTTGAGGATTTGGTTAATGAAAAAGGAGTGGTTTCGGTTTCGGTAAGTGCGCTTGTATTGCAAGAGAAAAAACCCCAGACCATTATACAGAAGACTATAACCGGCGCCACCGCCTTAAGTACAGGGACTCCCGTATTTGATCGCAAAGGGAAAATATTTCGGGTAGTCTCTAATGTGAGAGAAATAACCGAGTTGATGCGTTTGCAACAGCAACTGGAGCAGGCGCAGGGGTTGAGTAAACACTATGAATCCGAGCTGCGCTCATTGCGGATGCAATATTCCGGCTCAGAAAAACTAATTATCTGCTCCCAGAAAATGAAAGAATTGCTGGAGACCGTAATCCGCCTGTCTCAGGTTGATTCCACCGTATTGATAAGTGGAGAATCGGGGACCGGAAAGGAGCTTATTGCTGAGACCATACATAAAAACAGTCCACGAAAAAATGGCCCCTTCATTAAAATCAATTGTGGGGCTATCTCCCACCATCTACTGGAAACCGAGTTGTTCGGATACGAAGATGGAGCTTTCACGGGAGCCAAAAAAGGTGGGAAGGCCGGGTATTTTGAACTGGCCAACGGAGGCACCCTGCTCCTGGATGAGATAAGTGAACTGCCCTTCAATTTACAGGCTAACTTGTTGCGGGTGGTGCAAAGCAAAGAACTTATACGGGTAGGAGGGGAAAGAACCATACCTATTGATTTACGCATTCTGGCGGCAACCAATCGGGATATACTGGAGATGGTAGAAAAGAACGAATTTCGGCAAGATCTATATTATCGATTAAATGTAGTTCCTATTGAGATTCCGCCCCTTAGGGCCAGAAAGGAAGAGATTCCCCTTTTGCTGGCCCATTTTATCAAGCTATTCAATAGAAAATATAAGATGAATAAGGTATGGTCCAACCATGTGATTGATATACTTATGGAATATGATTGGCCCGGAAACGTTAGGGAATTGGAGAATCTGGTGGAGAGACTGGTAGTAACCATAGCCGAGAATGTCCTGTGCCGAGAACACTTGCCCTTGCATTTAAGAAACACTATTCATCAACCAAGTCATCCTCAGATTTCTGTTTCAGGGATTATGCCTCTGCGGGAAGCGGTGGAAGTAGTGGAAAAGCAGATTTTGGAACTAGCCGTTGCCCGTTTCCAAATTACCCGGGAAATAGCTCAGGAACTAAAGATAGATCCTTCAACCGTTCTCAGGAAAGCAGCTAAATATGGAATAGCTCTGGGTGAGCACAAAATATGAAACTCAGTGCTGCAGGGCTTTGCCTACCAAGCTTGACACCCGCTTTAGCCGCTTTACAGCCTGCTCCAGGCAGTTATCATGTGCTGTGCAAGCAGGCTTTACTTTCACTTTTGCAGTGCGGTCTTATATAGTACTGCCGCTGCTGAAAAAGCCACGGCAAAATTGCCGTCCCCCAATGTCTGTCCAGTTGGCAAGACCATTTCAAAAGGGCCCTAAATATTGGCTGATGCCAAATACCGCCAGCGAAAGAGCGCAAGCTTGCAGTATCCTACTGCAAACTTGCGCTCTGGTATTTTTTTCTCACTGCTGAAATGCCTTGAATTGAAAAAGATAAATGACCTTAAGGCCTGATTTTGGGCCTTCTTAACCCTGGCATGGTTTTTGCGCTTATGTTTAGTGAACACCATTAAGTTAAGCAGCAAACAGCAATATCTATTCAGGGGATGGCAGCGAGGTAGTTGTAAGCGGGCTAATGCTTTTTTGAATTAAGGTCAGACTCAAATTAGAGCCTAGGGCTATTTTGGAGAGGAGGATTTAGTATGAGAAGAGTTGTGGTGCTGGGTGGGGGACATAGTAAATTTTGTTTTAACTCGCCCAAAACATCGGTAGAAATGTTATCAGAAGTAGCTATGGATGCCATTAGGGAATCAAGTTTAGAAGCCAGAGACATTCAGGCGATAAATGTGGGCAATGTGTTGGGAGACTTTGCTGAGGGGCAGGGAATGGTACAGTCATTTTTTGCTAACGATATTGGTTGTTTTAATGTGCCGGCTACCAGGTTTGAAGGGGCTTGTGCTTCAGGCAGCATAGCTTTGCGAGATGCCTTTATATGGGTAGCTTCCGGATATTATGATATTGTCTTGGTGGGTGGGGTGGAAAGGGCAACGGCCATGGGAACTGCCTTGGCTACCAGAACCTTTGCCATGTTTGGGGACAGTCGTTACGAGTTTCCAACCGGATTCACCTTTCCCGCTGCTTTTGGTCTGTTGGCCCACCTCTACGCCCACCGTTACAGAATACCGCTGGAGCGGCTGAAGGAACAGATGGCAGCGGTCTCTGTTCAATCTCATGAATATGCTATGAAAAACCCCCATGCCCAGATTCATAAGCAATTGAGCAAAGAGGAGGTTCTTAAGAGTTTCATGGTTACCACTCCTATACAACTGCATGATGCTTGCCCCTTCTCGGATGGAGCAGCTGCAGTTGTCCTGGCTTCAGAAGAGGTAGCTAAAAAACTCACCAACCAACCGGTTTATATTAGCGGAATTGGGCAGACTTCCTCCGGTAAGCTAAGTTCCCAATACCAGTATTTACCCCGGCTTAGAGCCAGAGAATTGGCTGCAGAGCAGGCTTACCGAATGGCTGGCCTTACTCCTCAGGACATTGATGTTTGTGAACTACATGACTGTTTCAGTATTGCCGCTATCATTGCCGCCGAGGGACTGGGTCTATTTGAATTCGGCACCGCCGGGGAAGCTTGGGAAAGAGGAGAAACCAGGCTGGGAGGCAAGATACCCATTAATATGTCGGGAGGCTTAAAGGCCAAAGGACATCCCATTGGGGCTACCGGAGTATCCCAGGCCTATGAATTGACCCGTCAGTTACGAGGACAGCTGGTCGAGCAAGGAAGACAGGTTGATGAAGCCAAACATGCACTTATGGATACTTTGGGTGGCGATGGAGTACTGGTCAGCATTATCTTTTCAGCCGCATAAAAGAGGGGGGTTTAATATGGAATACAAAGTGATTTTCAAAGATTATAATAAAGCACTAAAGCGCAATAAGCTATTAGGCTTGAAGTGCAATGATTGTGGGACAGTAACCTGTCCTCCCATGATGGTTTGCCAGGAATGTGCCGGAACCAATCAAGAGGTGGTGGAATTAAGTGGGAAAGGCCAAGTGCTTACCTTTACTACTTCCTATCTGAATTCCGAGGGTCGGGAAAACGAATTGCCTATTACCATAGTAATGGTCCAACTGGATGAGGGGCCTTGGATCATGGGCAATTTGGATGATGTTGATCCTAAGCGGGTAAATATGAAGCTGATTGGCAAAAGAGTCGGCTTAGGACATAGAGTATTCCCGGGCGATAGGTATTCCGCCGGTGAAGCTGCCCGGCCGGTATTCAGTTATATAGAACAGATAGAAAACGTTTGATGAATGGTGCAATTCATAAAGGGGGAGATATTTATGGCATGGAAAAAGGAATATGAAAAAAAGTTAATAACTTTAGAGCAAGCGGCACAATTGGTTCAATCCGGGGATGTAATTGGTACGGGTTTGGCTATTGGAGCCGGCTCAGCTGATCTATTCAACGCCATATTACATCGCTACCAGGAATTGCAGGGGGTAAGAATATTGGATACTATTGCCTTGTACCCTTATAAATTCTTGGATCCTGAATATATGATGCAATTAGACGGTCATATTAATTATATACCAGGTTTCAGTATTGCCACTGGCCGGAAAATGAATAATACCAAGCAGGCTGATTTTTATCCGGTTATGAGTTCAGACCTGGCTCAGAAAACCTGGCATAAATCAGATGTATTTATTGCCATGGTCACTCGACCTAATGACCAAGGCTATGTGAATTTAGGCCTGACCAATTTCTATACCATGGAAACCATTAGAAATGGAAGAGCAGCGGGAAAACAACGAATAACCATAGGAGAAGTCAATGATCAAATGCCAGTAATATACGGGGATAACTGGATGCATATCTCCGAATTCGATTATTTTGTAACAAACTCAACCGCCATACCTGTTTTTAGCCGGGGTACCCCCGGTGAAATTGATAAGAGCATAGCTGAGTATGTACTGGAGTTGATAAATGATGGGGATACCATTCAGATGGGAATAGGTGGCATACCTGAGGCCGTTGTATGCGGTTTAGAGGGCAAACAGGACCTGGGAGTACTAACCGAAATGTTTCCCATCGGTTTGCCGCAACTGATATCTAAAGGTATAGTTACCAATAAACGCAAGCCATTTCATAAAGGGGTTACGGTAGCTACCTTTTGTATGGGAGACCAAGAAATGTATGACTATGTCAGAGAAAATCCGGCCTGTGAGTTTTATCCATCTTCATATACCAATAACCCGGGTTTTATTGCTCGGCATCCCAACATGATAGCTATGAATATGGCCTTGATGATAGATTTGAGTGGCCAAATCAATTCCGAGGGAGTGGGTCATACTCAAATTAGCGGATCCGGGGGGCAGTTGGATTTCATGATTGGATCCTACTGGTCAGAAGGAGGCAAGGGCATCACCTTGCTCAGTTCCTCCCGAGTAATGCCAGACGGCTCACTGCGTTCTTCTATAGTTCCCGAGCTGCCTTTAGGGTCCCCGGTTACTGTACCCCGCACTTATGCTCAGTATGTAGTTAGCGAATATGGCATAGCCAATCTCAGGTATAAATCCCGCACTGAACGAGCCAAAGAACTGATTTCCATAGCCCATCCCCAACTGCGAGGAGAATTGCGGGCCAGTATGAAAAAGAATTTCTACCCCTTTGCCAGTATTAAATAGATATCATGGAGGAGGGTATCTTGATTTATCCTAGAGTGATTGGTTTTTAATAAAGTAAAAATCACATTACTGATTCCAACATTTACCACGACCGCCTTCCCATAAGGCGGTCGTGGTAAATGCTACCATATGTTCTTAGTTCTTGGTGTCATTGCGGGAATTCAATCACTATGGTCAATGATTAGCCTTGACCAGATATATGTCGAATTATGCAAATTTCTGATGATTAGATAGGAAATTTATCAAAGGATGTAGAAAGGTTAAATAGTCCCTTTGGTGTAAAACTAATCTGGGAGTGAATCAAATGAGAAAGCTATTATGGAAGCCCTCTGATGAATATGTAAAAAATACTAATATGTATGCTTTTATGGAGTACGTAAATGCCAAATTGGGACTGGCCATCGATGATTACCAGTCTCTTTATAAGTGGTCGGTTGATTACCCTATCGAATTTTGGGACACACTATGGCACTATCTGGATATAAAAAGTTCTCGGCCTTATTCAAATCTAGTCCATGATTTATCAGAATTTCCCGGAGCTGGCTGGTTCATAGACGCAAAATTAAACTATGCCGAGAATATGCTGCGCTTTTCTTCCAGCCTGGATCCGGCTATTATCTTTCGGGGTGAAAATCAAGTCCGATCAGAGATTAGCCATAAGGACTTATATAAACAGGTGGTAGGCCTTGCTGAAGCCCTGAGGCAAGAGGGAATAAAAGCAGGGGACATAATCGCGGCCTATATGCCCAATATGCCTCAAACAGTTATCGCCATGCTAGCTTGTTCAGCTGTAGGTGCGGTATGGTGTTCCTGCGCTACTGATATTGGACCCCAGGCAGCCATTGACCGGTTGGGCCAGGTGAAACCTGTGGTTTTGTTTACAAGTGATGGATATCTCTATAAAGGAAAGCCATTCGACGTTATAGAAAATGTAAAAGCAATTCTAGAAGGAATTCCTTCTATTAGAAGGGTGGTTATCTCTCCTTATAGGGGTGATAGTTCTATAATAAATGAAATTCCAGGTAGTGTTTCCTATGCAGACTTTCTGGTCAGGAATGCGGCGGAGGGTTTTGAGTTCGAGCAACTTCCTTCCCAACACCCTCTTTTTATAATGTTTTCATCAGGAACCACCGGCAAACCCAAATGCATGGTACAATCGGCAGCAGGTGTTTTAATTAATCAACTAAAAGAACTGGTTTTGCATAATGACATGAAGCCTTCTGACCGTATGCTTTATATCACCAGCTGCAGTTGGATGATGTGGAACTGGCAGGCTGCAGCTATAGGAACTGGTGCTTCAATAGTGCTCTATGACGGTAATCCATCCTATCCCGACACCAGCGCTATATGGAAGATACTGGAGGAAGAGCGGGTTACTATATTCGGGCTCAGCGCCAGCTATGTGCATACTATTATGAAAGAACAATTTTCACCTAAAGAAGCTGTTTCACTCCCGTATCTAAGAGCCATATCCCAGACTGGTTCGGTGCTCACCAACGAGGGATTTGAATACATTTATAAAGAGATTAAAGAAGACTTGCATTTTAATTCTATTGCTGGGGGAACTGAAATTAACGGCTGTTTGTCATCGGGCAATCCTATTAGTCCCGTTTATTCCGGGGAGCTTCAAGGCCCCGGGCTGGGCATGAAGATAAATGCGTATAATGAAAAGGGAGAGCAAGTAAGAGATGAACAGGGGGAATTGGTTTGTGAACTGCCTGCCCCCTCAATGCCGATAAAATTTTGGGATGATCCGGATGGCAGCCGCTATTTGGATGCTTATTTTAGAGTTTATCCTGGCATTTGGCATCATGGAGATTACGTAATGATACATTCCGATACCGGGGGAATAACGTATTTTGGTCGCTCTGATTCCATCTTAAAACCATCCGGGGTTAGAATCGGTACTGCAGAAATCTATAATCAGGTGGAAAAAATACCCCAAATTGCTGATAGCTTGGCCATTGGACAAAATTATAGGGGTGACCAGAGGATTATCCTTTTTGTTCAAACCCAAGAGGGGATTGAACTGGATGACGAACTTAAAGAAGAAATAGCAAAGGTTTTGCGAGTAAATGCTTCTCCCCGTCATGTTCCGGCCATTATTATGCAAGTGCCTGATATCCCCACCACCCTGAATGGTAAAAAGGTGGAAAGTGCAGTCAGCAATATTATAAACGGGCGCAAGGTCACTAATAGAGACGCCTTGGGTAATCCAGAAGCACTTGATTATTTTACCGGGATTTTACCTTTGTTGACTGAAGCGGATTAAAAAATTATTGCCATCATGCATCCTGCCCCTGGAAACGGATAAAGAAGCTCAACATTGATCTCTAGCTAGGCGCCACATAATCCCCTAAAGATTTAGATAAAATATTTAATCAAAGCGTATATTATTAATCCTGCACCCAGCAGGCTATACATTAGGATTCAGGGTGAAACCCGGTTGTACCAAGGTCTTTTTGGCTGATTCATTTCAATATCCTCCCTTGGGTAAAATAATATGGGCCAAGCTGCCAGACCAAGCTTTCTTGCGAAATTTCAGCCATATTAGAATAAGATTTTATTTAATATGGTTGCCAACGAAAGTCTTGGACCTGAATACGAATAGTATATCCAACTTATGCTTTGCCAGCAATATAATTATGCCATTATTCGAGAAAGAACAACAATTTGTAAGAATCTGCCCTTAGTGCTTCGATGCAGATGTATGGTGTATGGTGGGTTATAGGCTTTTACGAAAGGATATAAATATAATATATAAGTGTAGTATCATGAGAACCAGGGACAGAGGCAAGCTATTGATGTTTTTGAGGCAGAAGTTAAGAAATGGGGTGAGAAAATGAATTTTATAGGTAATCTTATCTGGCTGCTGATCGGTGGAATTATTGCCGCTGTTTTATGGGCTTTATCCGGTGTGGTTTTGTGTATAACCATCATAGGGATACCCTTTGGGCTGCAGTGTTTCAAGATCGCCGGTTTTGTTTTGTGGCCTTTTGGAAGAGAGATAGAACTGGGTCATTTTGGGGCGGGCGGATTGATCTTCAATATCATCTGGCTTATCGTTTTTGGCTGGGAGTTTGCCATTACTCATGTTATCATAGGTTTGATTTTCTGTGTAACCATCATTGGGATACCCTTCGGACTCCAGCATTTTAAATTTGCTATGCTGGGCCTTATACCTTTTGGAGCCAGAATAATCAGTGATAATTAGCTTTCCAAAGTATCAATATGGAGGCACAGTTTAGCTCAGACAAGCTCAGGTGCCCGCTCAGAAATAAGCAGTTCCCAAGATTTACTGAAATATTTTGGCTTCCACTTTATTCGCTTCATCATTTGCATGATGAAGCTTGTTTATGGCGGGGTTAACTCTGTGGAAGGGGAAACCTGGCCCAGTTTTCCTATTGCCTATTCGGCCAGCTCATGGAAAACAGGATCTCGCCCTGAGGGTTAGTGAGGGTGGCCTCCTTTATGCCATGGGCAGATAAATGCTTATACAGATTGTCAAAATGAAGTTGACGCAGGTCATTGTAATTAGAGTAATGATTGATTATGGCATCGGCTAGCCCTGGAATCTCCTGGCCGGATACCGGCATCCGGCAATATTCCCGCACGGAAGGAGCCCAATGAGCGCCATCCTGGGACTGTTCATAGTCGAGCAGCATATAATTGCCGTTTATATCCTTTTTATAGGTGATAGCTGCGGGGATAACTCCGCCCCCCACCTGATCCAGCACCTTATCGTAAAGCTTGTATCTGGCGCTATAGGTGGTGACAAAGACTCTCAGCAACTGGCCCTCTTCATAGCTGCCAAATATTTTGGGGGCAACTATAGTGAATCCTAGGTGAGGAATGGAGTTCTGTACTACTTCGGTAGCATAAACCAGTTTTTTGATGGGATCCTGTCCGTCATACTGAAAATCCGACAGGCTGGTCTCTTCTCTGATATCCAGGGCACGGTACCACTCCATGGGAGATAGAGAATTATTTGTTACGTTGTTGCGAATGCCAAGAAAATCCTTACACAACTGCATCATGATAAACCCGCGCAGACCCTCGGCATTGCCCTTTTCGAACTGGGCCAGCATATATTGCAGAGCTTCGTCTCCCCCAAATTTCTTTATATTTTCATATTCCTGCTCATGGGCCTGAATATAAGCATAGGGGCTGGAAGCTTCTTTAGGTGAAGACATTATTATGGATAGATTTTCTTCCACCAGCTTTTCTATCTTAGCTTCTTGGGAGGCTTTTTGGGCCAAGAAATCCTTAACCGCTGACTCCAGTTCTTGAGCTTCTCCCGTCCAGACTATCCCTGCCAGTTCCCTTAACTCTTTATTTTCAGATACCAGCAATAATGGACTGCCCATGCTGCAGGTTTCTTTCAGCCAACCATCTTCATCTATCTGCATACCACCGGCCAGAACTACTTTGCTCAAATCATCAGGAAGCAACCGGTATTCCAGGGCATAAACATGTATGGGGGTATCTGTCAGATCATCAAAACTCTTTATCAATTCCAGGCGGGTTATTTTATGGTCAATGATATTAACCTCCGGGTTTAATTCATAATTGGCAATATCCCGTTCCATTACTTTCCAGGCTAAACTGCGAATGGGATCTAATTCATCCTTTTCAGGATTCGTGGTGAAAACCAGTACTGATAGGCCAACTGCCAGGATAGCCACTATTATGACCCAAAACCTGGGTTGCTGGTAATTGATGACATTCTTAATCCGGGCCTTAACGTTGCTTTCCCCAAAAGCCAATGGATGGGCCAGCAAAGGAGCAGACCTACTAACTGATAGTGATAGCAGTGAACCTGAGTAAGCAGCTTTTACCCCTTTACCCAACCGGTTCAACACACACTCGTCACAGGACATTTCCATATCCCGGCTCATAAGGGAAAAAGACCACCAAACCAGAGGATTAAACCAATGCAAGATGAGTACCAAAAACGCCAAGGGTTTGATGAGATAATCCTTACGGCGGATATGGGTTTCCTCATGTTCCAAAATGTAAGGTAAATCGGCCTCCTCAACCCCTACCGGAACATAGATTCTGGGCTTGATAAAACCACAGACAAAAGCGGTGTCGATCTGATCTGATTCATAAATATTGCCCATCAGCAGGGTGGCGGGTAATAGTTTTTGTCTTACTTTTATATATGAGACTATACTGTAAGTGAGTAGTATCACAATTCCCAGTAGCCAGATAATACTTAAGACCTCCATTGCTGTAGGCATAGGGCTGAGGTTGGCTATACTTGCAGTCGACTGTGAAAAAGAATTTATGGTTTGCTCCGAGTTGTCCATACCCACTGGGAAGGAGGATGCTGGAGCAGGATTGAATATATTGGGCACATACGACAATGCACCGGCATTATTCAAAGGGTTAATATTAAGAAGACCTAGAAAACTAAGAGCAGAAGTGAAGGATAAGGGACATAGGAGCCTAAACAGAACCACCGCCCATAAGGCATAAGAGAAGACCTTGGGCGCTTTTCTTAAGAACATGCGCACCAAAACCACTCCCATAATAACCAAGGACGCGGTGATACTTATACCCAGTATGGTGGAAAACAGTTCAGGTAAGATGCTCATTCTACGGCCTCCTCAATAATCTTCTTCAATTCCTCGGCTTCCTGCTGGGATAGCTTGTGGTTGTCAAGGAAGGCGGTAAGGAATTGGGGCAGGGAGCCGTCAAATGATCTGGCCAAGACCGCTCTGCTTTCATATTTTTGTACATCTTCGCGTTTGACCAGCGCAGTAACTGTTGCCTCCCGGTTCTGAAGAATGTCGCGCTCACACAATTTCTTTAGCATGGTGTAGGTGGTAGATTTCTTCCAACCCAACTGCTCAGCACATAATCTCACTAGATCAGTAGAATTAATGGGCTCATTATCCCAAACCAGAACGGCTAATTTATACTCGGCATCAAACAATTTTAATTTTTCCATAAGGATTACCTCTGAAGGTTTATTGCGGTAGACCTAATTACAAGTCTACTGTAATAGCCCACACTTGTCAAGTATGGGGGTTCCAAAAGTTATTGTAAATTATGCAAGATTAATATGGGCATATTACTGTGCTGAAGCTGCCAGGAAACATTGGTTTCGAGTCGATGTACTATTATTTGTGAACAAGCCTATAATATAGACTTTTATCCTATGTGATTTTTAGGAATAGTTGTGTATCATAAAAATATCAAGTATTAGCATAATCTAGAATTGAAGGAGGTTTGTTAATGAGGAGATGTTCTGTTTATTTGATGGTTGCTCTCTTGATGACCTGCTGCATGGTCCTGGTCGGGTGTGGCAGCAGCGAAAAGGTCCCAGAGGCTTCATCACCGCCAGTAGCAGAAGAAGAAAAGGGCAGTTCTAACGAAAATGAATTGGAAAAAATCATGAACTCTGCCAAGGAAGTTACCGACCTGTCTTTTGAAGTTGAAAGCACTGTCACTGGAAGTGATCAAACCATGACCACGCACAGTAAGTATTGGATAAGCGGCAAGAAAATGAGGGTGGAAACAGAAACAGTTGGGATTACGTCAATTATGATTGCCAATGGGAATGGTGAAGCCTGGGTTTATAGTCCGACAGAGAAAATGGCAATGAAAATACCGGATATTGAAGTGCCCAACGATTTGCCCAATGAGTGGAGCGAAGAAGAGGATCTGGATAACTATAAAATTATTGGTCATGAAAAAATGAATGGATATGATTGTGTGGTAGTAAGCATAAGCGGAGATGAAGGTACCCTCAGTAAAATGTGGTTAACGAAAGACCAAGGAATGCCCATCAGAATGGAAACAGAATCAGCTGAAGGCAAGATTGTAGTTGAGTATAAAAACTACAATCTTGGAAAACAACCTGAGGATCTATTCCAGCTTCCTGCTGATGCCCAGGTAATGGATATGTCTCAATTGCCTAATATACCAGAATAAGGACAGGGAGGAACAAAAGACGAGTTAATCAAAGTCAAGCATAAGTTGTATAATCCTTTTACGCGGATAGCCAAGGCTATCCGCGTAAAAGGATTATACTTCCTTATCTATTTCTTCCAGCAAGTTTACATATAAAAGGAGCTCAGCGCGAGAAGTAATATTAAGTTTGGCATAAATGTGTTTGCTGTGGGTTTTGATGGTGTTTATACTTAGACATAATGTTTCTGCAATTTCTTTGGCAGTATATCCCTGGGCATAGAGGTCATATACTGAGAGCTCCGAAGGTGATAGTGTTTCTGTATTCCGGGCAAACTCATCCAGAAGCGTAAAGGATAAGTTTTTTTGTTTGGCTCCTTCATAAAGAGCTTCATTGCGGTTAGCCAGGAATTCTATTAGATTGTCTATTTCAGGTATTCTGGTTCGGGGAGCTTCCCTCAAGTCCTCTGATTTGATAAGCTCTAACCCTTTTGAGATGGGCTTTAAGAATCTTTTGCTTATTAATAGTGAAGCTATTATTCCTACTACAACCAAGAGCAACAGCAAAGATATTAACAGCACATTTAGGCGGGTTATAGATAGTACAATATCCTCTTCCGGAATCAGTATCGCTGCTATCCATTGTTTGTCAGCAAAAGCAGATCCTTCGGGATATAAGTGTATCGGAGTGTGGAGTCCCCAGAAGGAGATGTTCTCGCCCTGGTGGTAGGAGTAAAAAGCCCCCTTGGTTTGGGAAATGGTAAGGGGCGATTCGCTTTTGGACATTATTCTGGATGAATAACCTCCAGCTACCATGGCCTCCCGAAGGTTGATGGCTGAGCCGCTATGGGGAGCGAGGATATAGAACAAGCGACTATAATCGCCGGTTTGGGGCTTATATGACAGCTTAAATAGCATACTGCTTATGTCTAATCCACATACACCAAAAACATTACCCTGGGAATCAATTAGAGGCACTGAGCAAATCATGGTTTCTTCACTGGTTCCTGGCAAACTTAGAGCCGGAGTCCAATGATAGAGCCGGGATAAAGGAAGTTCCCGGTTAGAACGGGCTGCTTGAATGGGAAGATGATAATAGGAAGCGTTGCTAACATCAAATTCCATTTTCCACTGGGTATGCAGGGATAGTGAGTTGTTGCGTCCCAGGCTGGGAAAACCTCGCAGTACAATAATGTTAGGATGAGATGAATTGATTATATTAGGCTCCATGTTCTTCAAATACAAACCTGCTTTGGAGTTTTGCGAATTGTAAAGAGTGGGATTGACGGTGGCGTCCAAAATAAAGAAAATGCCGCTGCATTTGAACCTCTCCAGAGATAAGTAAGTAACATCAAATTGATCTGATATAATTTTTTCCAATTTATCCGGGTGTTTGGCTAATTCTGACACTGATATACCTAAGTCTTGCGCTTTTTGTTCAATATTACCTGATAATTCTTCGGAAAACTTGATGACTTGTACGGAAAGCTCACCATATTGCCCGGAGATCTGGTCCGAAGTATGAAGGAGTTCATTTTGGAACAATGTCTCTCTCTCATCCAGACCGGCGGTAAAAGTGCCGGTAATCAACAGTATAGCTATTACTCCCAAAATTATAGTAACAACCAGTACAATCAATAGCAGAAAAAGTCTGGTGTTCATGGAAATACCACACGTGGCTGAAGCGTTCAACTGCTTTATCAAATTTTGACCCTGCTTGTTGAATATGTTTTTCAATGGTCATAGCTCCATTACAAATTAGATTTTCGAAAGCTGGTTTATAAAATCATCAAAGGCAGCAGGAGCCATTGTTTTGTATGCGGTATTTTTATCACTTTCGGAGATATGGTTTAGAGATGCCCGTGAAGCTGCTGTTACTTCCCTAAGCTGGCTTTCATATTCCTTCTGCATTTCATCGATCCCATCGAACAGTGGAGGAATGCAGAACTCATATTCTTGTTGCATTATCCTGGCTGTTTGCAGTAGTTTCTTAATACTGTCATCAGACACCTTATCTATTTCCTGGGACATAATGTCCCCGAAGGCCTCTTCAGTTACCGGAAGATAGCCGGTAGATGAAACGAAGCGCAAGTTGTTTTCCGGGTTGGTAAACCATTTTAAGAAAACTGCGGCAGCGTATTCTTTTTCTGGGGTGGATTTGATCACACACATACCGGCACCTCTTTGAATAGCGGTCTTTTTACTGCCTTCAAAAACCGGGTAGGGAAGGATAGCCAGTTCAGCTGGTTCAGAGGTATTATCTGCATAGGTCACTGTGGGAGAGAAAAATGATACTCCTGCCGTTGATCCGGTCGAACATACTATATCACCAGTTTTTGCCAGGTCGGTAGCATAACCGTCAAAAACCGCGAATCGTCCTAAAACGGCAGATTGATAATAACATTCCCATATCCTTTTATACTGTGGTGAGGAAAAGCAGAAATTACCGTCATTGATGAATTTTACCCCCAGCTGTTTACAAGCTATCAGTGAAAAATTAAATAGTGAATCAGGCATATAGAACATTTTACCGTCATTTGCTACATCAGGTGTTTGTTGGTCAGTCCATTCATAATAAAGAGATGCAGTCCTGACAATTCCTTCAAAGGATTGTAGATCCTCCATTTTAGCTCCCGTGTCCCGGGCAAATCTATTGAATAATGTAGTATTAACAAACAATACTTCGGTTGACTTAGCAGTAGGGAAGACATAAAGACTGTCTCCGTTTATCCGCCCTTCTTCTAAAAAGTCCGGAATATAGGCCGATAATTCCTGGTCTGAAAACTGACTATTCAGGTCAGTTAACAAGCCTTTGTCAGCCAGAATAAGAGCAGTTTTAGGATAGGCAGTGGTGATATCGGGCAGGTTAGGGGCGCCTGGGTCTTTATGAGCTGCCATAGTAAGTTTTTCATGGAGAGTAGCGCTACCAGAAATAGAAGTAACATTAATTATAATACCTTTTTCAGTACCAATGCTTTCATTAAATTCATCTACCATATTGTCCATAGTCTCTTTAAGCTGACCACCGTAATTATGCCACAAATTAAGGGTAACAGGATCGGAAGGATCGATCTTTGCACCTTCACCGCATCCAGCTAATGTGGAGATCATTATTAAAATTAACAATATGGAAGCTAAGAAATTATTTTTCATATTTCATGCCTCTTTTAGTTTAAATTATTTGGCAAAACATTCTAATATAATAGTTTGCCATATCTGTACAAAACCCTTTTTTGACATCCGAAACCATACAAACTCACCAGATCACTCGTAAGGTGATTTTTCATCAGTCACCCTGGGGGTGATTACTTATGCTTTAAGCACTGGTATATTGAAAAATGTCAACATATAACTAATAAGGAGGTTCTAATGATGACAGATTTCCATGAGGAGACTAATCAAACTACTACATTCAGCTCAGAAGATATTGAAGGTAATAAGGTTATGGCAGGACTTGCCTATATTATTTTTTTCCTGCCTTTGGTGGCTTGCCCCAACTCACCCTTTGGCAGGTACCATGCCAACCAGGGATTGCTGCTGCTTTTACTGGGACTGGGAGGAAGCATTGTTTTGAGCATTATTCCGATAATTGGCTGGATGCTGCTGCCCTTTTTCGCTCTGGGAGTTTTCATTCTAGCTGTTATAGGATTAATAAATGGGCTTAATGGGAAGGGCAAGCCCCTACCAATTATTGGCAAGTACCAGTTGATAAAGTAGCCCTTACGGTTATCAGATGGGAGCATCACATCATAAGAAAAGAGGGATTATAAATGTTCAAAAAGGTAGTAATCATTTTACTGGTGGTTTTCATGGCAGTGGCGGTAAGCGGTTGCGGAGCTAAGGAAAAGATGGAGGAAAAAGTAGCCGAGTCAGTTGTTGAAGGAATAATCAACAAAGCTGTTGATGGAGATAGCAAGGTAGATTTAGACGGTGACAAAGTTAGCATCAAAGGAACAGATGGGGAAGAATTTAGTTTTGGAGAAGCCAAATGGCCTGATAGCGGTGCCGCCAAGCAGATTCCACATTTAAGCAAAGGTACTGTGGTTTCAGCCATGAATTCAGAGCAATACTGTATGATCATGTTGGAAGAAGTTAGTCAAGAGGATTTTGGTGGCTATTTGGAAGAGATAAAAGATCAGGGTTTTACTAATGATTCCTATGAGTTTACCAGTGACACAGCTTACAACTACAGTGCCAGTAAAGACGAGAATACCAAGATTTCTTTAATGTATGATTCAGAGACCAAGGCAGTGACCATCAATTATGAGATAAGCCAGTAGCTAAATATGCAACACAATTAGCCACTGGGATTCAGGACACAAGGGCAGCAGGTCTTGAGGCATAATTCAGGCCTGTGGTCCGTTAATATTTATGGAATTGGAGGGTTTAACATGCTAAAGAGAGTTATTGCGCTGATAATTGGCCTAATGCTGCTTATGCCAGGAATGGCCTATGCCAATGATGAATTTTCTTCTGTTACCTTGGATAAACCGGTAAGTCTGTCTGTTCGCCCAGGTGATAGCGGAGAATTATTCCTTCGTTTGACTCAGCCGGATAGTATAATGGATTTAATGAACGACAGTGAAGATGAGTTATGGCTATTATATGAATTGGATTGGAAAATCAATGACGGCCCCTGGCAATTTAACAAGACATGGAGTGGTACCAGTAACGTAGGCGTAATGGAATATTATGAAAGCACTTATGAGCTGTTTAATGTCTGCGGTTATCTAAATAATATCGGACATGATGAAAGAAACGCTTTCGATATACCTGTTTTCGAATTTTCTTTAAATCTAGATAGTTTTGACCTGCAAAATAACACCTATTCTTTTCGTTACCGCTATGTATACGAGTATGAAGATGGGGCAAGTTTCAGATGTGTAGTATCGCCCTATTCGGAAATAGCTTCCATAGGCAAGAATTCAGCTGCTCAAATTCCCAATAGTCTGGAGGCTCCCAAGAACTTAGCCGGTGAATTAAAGGCATATGAAAATGGTCAGCCCTATTTCCATTTCACCTGTACCATACCTGATAGTGTGGAACAGGCTAATCAACAGACCAGTGTCTGGACTAAACTGGACTGGAAAATCGGCGGTGGTCAGTGGGCTACCGAAAGCGGCGACATGCCCTTTGAAAAAGCAGGTAACATGCTGTCCGACGATTTAGATGTGGATCCCATCGATCAAGGCGGATGGGCTGAAGTAAACATCGAGCAGAATACCTATTATTTCCGTATGTATTTTGAGATGCAGAAGCCTGATGGTTCCTTCCTACGTTCTCCCTTCTCCAATGTGCTGGAGATTGGCACGCCGGCCTTTTATAGCAATGCCAACAGCTGGGCAGTAGCAGAGCTTGATAAAGCAGCCGATTACGAGCTCATACCTGATATATTGAAAGGTGCGGATATGACCCAAGCCATCAGCCGGGAAGAGTTTGCTGAATTGGCCATTCGGCTTTATGAAAAAACCAGCGGCCAAGCCGCAGCCCCGGTTTCACCCAATCCTTTTATTGATACCAACAATCCCCAAGTTTTAAAGGCTTATGCCGTAGGAATAACCCTGGGCACTTCCGATACTAGTTTCTCCCCCCGGGTTTTAATTAACCGGGAACAGTGTGCGACCATGCTTTTCCGTACTATAAAAGCTATTGCGCCAGAGGCTGATTACAGCATTATCGGAGTAGCCGATTTCCCTGACCAGAAGTATATTTCTGATTGGGCCGTGGAAGCCACCAAATATATGTCCAAAATTGGAATCATCAAAGGAGATACTAAAGGTAACTTTATGCCCAAGGCCATAACCACATCTCAAGAAGCGGTGGGATATGGTATGGCGTCTCGGGAAGCCGCGGTTTTGATGGCGGTAAGGACCTACGAAGCGGTACGGTAACAACTAGACAGCACCTGGGGGATCATATTCAAGGCTGATTTCCCCAGGTACAGAAATGCTCTACAGATTCCCACCCGAGATTAGGGATAGAACCAGTCTGGGACTTCGGCTGCCGGATCGGGCAAACACTAAGAAAATGAGAAAGCATAAAATTATTAAATAGATGTATGGTAAATACTGAAGACCAAAGACATTTTGGCATTATTGCTAAAATGTCTTTTAATTTTGCCACTGATTATGACTTGTTTTAATGCACTTTTTGGCTCTTATGTGGCAATAACACCAAAGACCCAAAATAATAAATTTTTCTTATGATAAAAGCCCAATAATTTAGGGGTTTTAGCAAAGAAGAAAATGGCATGCTTTTTGCATTAATTAACTAATAAGGGAGGTGGTGGAAAAATAGTCTTTAATTAGATTATAGATTTTTGGGGAAGGAGGAGGCTCACTACATGTAGTATTTGAAGAACTTAAAGTACCCGCCAGTAATCTTCTGGTAAGAGAAGGTCAAGGTGGGGAACTCTGCATGTAAACCTTAGATTATATGCAAAAATATTTTTTTGATAAGCACAAAAGCAACAAAGAGAATAAACTGGTATCTCTTAAAGAAGCCATAAGTACAATTAATGATGGAGATGTACTTTTTTTAGGATCCTTTGTTGATACCCGTAGGCCCATGGCTGCCGCTTATGAAATAGTCAGGCAGGCCAAGAAAGGATTAATTCTCTTAGCAGAATGTTCATTAGCTGAAGATATTCTGGTAGGAAATGGATGTGCTATAGCTTGGCGGGGTTGCTATACCGGGATGGCTACATTTGGGTTATCACCTGCTACTCTTAGAAAGATTGAAAAAAGAGAGTTCTTTCCAGATGAAATAGGACATATCGATATTATTCTGGGAAGCATGGCAGCTATGGTTGGAAGCCCTTTTGTGGCAACCTCTGCTACATTGGGCAGTGATGTGGTAAATGAGGAATACAGCAGGAATGAGTATCTCAAGAATGCAGCCGGCAATCCTGAAATGATTCCCCATCAAAAATTTGTGTTAATGGAAGATCCGTTTTATGGAAAAGGCACGATAAAATTGCAGCCCGCTATGCCCGCTGATGTAGCTATAATTCATGTTCAACAGGCTGGCGAAAAAGGAACGGCTAGAATTTTTGGCAGCCTAGGATTTGATCATTATTTTGTTCATGGAGCTCGTAGAGTAATACTTACAGCGGAGCAGGTGCTTCCAGAAGAATACCTGCGCCGTGATCCTAATCGTAACCAGATTCCCTGTACTGCTGTTGACATGGTGGTAGAAGTACCATGGGGAGGACATCCCAGTCAGGTTCAAAATTTCTATGATATAGATATTCCCTTTATAAAAGAGTATGTATCATCAGCTAAAACCGAAGACGGTTTTGCTAGCTGGATAGAGGAATGGGTAATTAATCTTGATTGTCGGGATAAATATCTTGATAAACTGGGAGCAGGTAGAATCCAAGGGTTAAGGACATTACCCCCTTACGGATATCGTCAAAGATTCAGATGATTGAGAAAGAGTGAAGGAGGATAGCCATGAAAAGTAAAGTCGTAAGCCTCAAAGAGGCGATACAGGAAATACAAAATGGAGATTGTATTTTTTTCGGTGGCATAGTTGAAGATAGACGACCGATAGCAGCAGTCTGTGAAATGATCCGTCAGCAAAAGAAGAATCTGGTACTGCTAGGAACCTGCTCTATTCCGGGAGATTTGCTGGCTGGTGGCCAATGTTTAGGCGCCTATCGGGGTTGTTATACATCCAATGGAGCCTTTGGCATATCACCTAATATAAAAAGATTGAGTGAATCAGGCAAGATTGTTATTGACGATATCGGTCATCTGGATTTGAGCCTGGGATTACTGGCAGCAATGGCAGGAGCCCCTTTTATTGCTACCAAAACCTGTTTAGGAACCGATGTGCTTAATCCCGAATATGACAACCTTAGTAAAGCCCGTGCCATAGCAAGAGATGCCAGAACCTTACCTGACAAGAAATATCAGCTTATGGAGGATCCTTTTTATGATATGGGTTTGGTTCAATTATATCCCGCTATTCAGTGTGATGTATGTGTTTGCCATGTGCAACAGGTAGGAGAAGAAGGGACTGTGCGTATAGACGGCAGTTTAACTTTTGATCATTATGCTGTTCATGCCGCCAAAAAAGTTATTGTTACAGCAGAACAAGTGGTACCAGAAGAGTACTTGCGTCGTGATCCTAATCGCAACCAAATTCCATGTACTTCAGTGGATATGATTGTTGAAGTTCCATGGGGAGGGCATCCAGGGCAAGTTTATAATTTCTATGACATGGATATCCCATTTTTAAAAGAATACGCTCAAGGATGTGTTACCGAAGAAGGATTTAACCAATGGGCAGATAAATGGATTTTTGATGCCAAAGATCATGAGGGATATTTAGAAAGACTTGGTGCTACCCGTCTGGAAAAACTTCGAAGCATTCCTCCTTATGGATATAAACCTAGAAGACAGGGAGGGATATAAAATGGCTGATAAATATGCAAAGATTGGTGACTATACTGCTGCAGAAGCAATGGTTATAAACGCGGCCCGGTTCCTAAAAAATTTTGATTGTCAAAAAGGCTTGATCGGAACCGGATTGCCCCTGGTAGCAACTCAATTGGCGAAATTGCTCTATAGTCCTAATATGATAATTTTTGTGGAAACTGGGCAGGCTGACGCTAAACCAGAGGAATTACCTATTTCAATTATGGATAGCCGCTTAACCTACGGTTCTTCGTGGCAGATGGGAGATCCGGAAGGACTGTTTCCACTTAGCCGAGGAGAAATTGATTTCGGGTTTATAGGTGGTGCCCAGATAGATAAATATGGGAATGTAAATTCTACCTTTATAGGTGGTGACTATAATAAACCGGCCAAAAGACTTGCAGGTACTGCAGGAGCAGTAGACATTGGTGTATTTGCCAAAACTACAGTAACCCTGATGGCCCACCAGAAACGTAGGGTGGTGGAAAAGGTTGATTACCTCACTACTCCCGGCTGGATGGTAAAAAAATGGCCCAGTGGAGAAATGGTAAGACGTGAAGAGATGGGAATGCAGGGCGGACCAAATGCCTTCATCTCTACCCTGGGCATTATGAAATATGATGAAGACAGTAGAATAATGTATGTTGATAAGATCTTTCCTGGAGTTACTCCTGATGACATAAAAAATAGTACCGGTTTTGATATTGATGTATCTAGGGCCAGTGAGAACGAGCAACTCTTATTGGAGGAAATAAAAATACTCAGGGAAAAAATTGACCCGTTGAATGTCTATGGCATGAGGTAAAAGAATCATAATATGGTGGCTCAAGAACCATACCTGATAATCGAAGATAAGAGGCACGCAAGCCTCTTGTCTTCGATGTTAACCGGGAAGAATCTATCTGAGAATACTACTCCTAACTTATATACATCAAACATTGTTTAGCCCAATTTTTCTTTCAGCTTTTTTATCAGCTTTTTGAACTGTTCCTCTTCTCTAATGGACACGAAGGCAGGATTTTCTTCAATGGTCCTGATCAAATTGGCCTTTACTGATATATCGTCTAAGGGAGCGCTGGAGCCGATGGTGACGTTTTCCTCCAACCATTCATCTACCTGGTTGAAATAATCGTTGCCTTTTAACTTCAAGGGGAACTTAAAGCCGCAGACAATGTTCACATATTCCTCTAATGCCTGTAAGGCCCTTTCCGTCTTTTGCTGCATAAGATATCCCTGGGCAGCAGCGATATGAATGCCGAAAACCGCATTGGTCAGAATATCTTTCATGTCAAAAGCCTCGATTATCTGTACTCCTTGGGAATAGATGCGGTCAAACAGGTCCGGTTCGGTCATGTGCAGGGTCAGATAATTGGTCAAAAGGGTTAAGGTACCGATCACATTCTGATAGAGCATGATCTGATTAACTTTTTTGGCTTGCTGGTTTTCACCCAGCATCTGATAGGCCATAACCAGCATCACATCATCTCCGCTGTAGGGAATCAGCTGATCATCCAGCAAATCAATAACCTTCGAGATGTTTCCCCGGGCCATTTCCGCCATGGCTTCCATGATGTTGGCATTTTTTGCGTCCCGAATGCTGTCTGATTCCTCTTTTACCCGCTGACACAGTTCAATACACTCTTGCAGCATTTCTTTTTTGGTCTCCTCGCTTTTAGCTAACATTGAGTGGTTCAGCAGCAATTGGATCATGGCCAGCAAAAGCGGAAAACAGGCGTAGTATTCCCGGATGGTCTCTTTACAGGCTTCCATTACTTCATCAAATGGTTTGACGGCAAAGTCGTGAGAGAATTTGTTATATACTTTTTTGATTTCCTCTCTGCTCATCTGCGGCGAGTATCCCAAGAGTTCATCCACTGAAATATTGAAATAGGTGGCCAGTTCCGGTAGCAGCAATATATCAGGATAGCTTTGCCCGGACTCCCATTTGGAAACCGATGCTTTGGACACGCCCATATACTCTGCCAGCTTTTCCTGAGTTATACCTTTCTCCTTTCTTTTTTGAATAATACTATTACTCAAATTCAGTTTATTCATAATGAATCACCTCACCTTTATTTTCTAATCTTATTGTACCCGGTGATTCCTATTCTGACGATGGATTTGCAGCTGACTTTAGTTGAAAAAGTTAACTAACAGGAAACTGCATCCTGATTTATAAACCGAGAGGGAAGTAATAAATTAGGATTGCCAGTAATAGCTATTTATTATTAAACGAATAAAATATATTGAATAACAATAAATATATATTGTATAACATTATATATTTTGCTATACTGCACATAATTAAGGGTGCATTCCACCCGGTGCAGAGAGGAAGAAATCTATGTGGAATGGAGAAAAATCCATCATTTTAAGTAAGCTGTGCGTTCTGCTGTTCATGGCTTTGCTGATAGCTGTAGTAGTGACAGCGCCCTGGCTGACCCAATGGTTTGTGGAGTTTTCACAGGCCGGGCTTGAGGAAAAAGCAGCCTATTTTATGGCTACTATCTATGTGGGATTTATTCCTGCTGCTTATCTGCTCTTTAGTCTGTTGAAATTGCTGCGTCAGATCGAGATTGGACAAGTATTTATCCCCAAAAACGTGGAACTACTGAGGCGGATTTCCTGGAGTTGTTTTGTAGGGGCGGGTATTGCTCTGTTTTCTCTACTTTACTATTTTCCTTGGTTCTTTTTGGCGGTGGCTGCTGCTTTTATGGGCTTGATCGTGCGGGTGGTAAAAAATGTAGTAGCCCAGGCAGTGGAGCTGAAAGACGAAGCTGATTATATAGTATAGAGAGAGGGGGGAGCTTAAACCATGCCAATTGTAGTAAATTTGGATGTAATGATGGCCAAACGAAAAATATCCTC